>ERZ1673738.256-NODE-256-length-104459-cov-8.234637_pt1 | contig 104459 bp, 92 predicted proteins | sample MGYA00580198_ERZ1673738 | MGnify/ENA primary metagenome ERZ1673738 (study PRJEB41218, sample SAMN15661784) | gut metagenome | host: Homo sapiens | place: Canada: London | collected 2015-08-20/2019-03-30 | study: EMG produced TPA metagenomics assembly of... | reverse complement strand
GAGATACAAAGAGGTATGCAATCTATAGAAATGCGAATAGCGAAAGGTTAGCGAATCCCCTCTCCGCCTCGACAAGCTCGGCACCTCTCCCCAAGGAGAGGCTCTTGGTGTAGCCTAACGCAATCAGCATTGTGCCACCTCGCAATATTGCCGAGCGCACCTCAACGTAAGTGGGGGGAAGCGAGGGCATCCCATTCGCCTCAGCAAACCGATAATGGATTTCAGCATTATCTTACAAAAATCTAACCTGTATTTTAGAATATTTTTGACTTTATCCGTCATATTATATATGTATACTGCTGGTACTGAATGCATTAAATAAAAAACATATCATATGAAGTTTACTTTAAGAAATGCAATGCGCAATAGTGCGTTGTGTGATGTATACAGTAAAAAATCTTATTTGGACTGATTGTCTGTAAATCTTAAAAGTAGTACAATATTCCTGAATATAACTGAGTTTGATTCTTCTTATTTTTGTACATTAGTATTACGAAAAATAAAATCAGGCTCTAGTATAAACAAAGGTAAGATTTCTCTTGATTGATATTCACTCTCATATCATTTCCGGAATAGATGACGGCAGCAAGGACGAGGCAATGAGCCTGAAAATGTTGCAGAAGGCTGTGGCTTCCGGTACGACTTCCATTTTTGCAACGTCGCATTTGCTACAGGCTGCACACAATCCTGCATGGCAGGATTTTTTAGTTGGTGCAGAAAGGCTGCGCCAGCTGGCGGGTGAGCACAATTTACCGCTGGCGATTTATTCCGGCTGTGAGGTGTTTATGGATTGGGATTTGCTGGACATCATTGCTGAGAATGGCAGCTTTTGCCTGAACGGTGAAAATTTTGCTGCAGCGAGGGTCAGTTATATTCTGGTGGAGTTACCTATGTATTTCATACCGAATTATTCTGATGATTTTTGGTATGAGCTGCGGTTGAAGGGGGTTGTGCCAATTTTAGCACATCCGGAGCGTTATACTGAATTAATGGCGAAGCCGGACCTGCTATTGCGTTGGCGACGTGAGGGCTTGCTGCTGCAATGCAATATTGGCAGCTTTGCAGGGAGCTTTGGCGCGCAGGCCGAGCAGGCAGCGAAGCTGCTTTTGGCGAACGGCTTGGTTGATTTTGTGGGCAGTGATGCGCACAGGGACAGTGGGCGCGATACGGATATGCGCGCCGGTGCTGCTGTAATTAGGGAGCTGGCCGGTGAGGCTGTGCTGCAGCAGCTGACGCAGATTAATCCGCAGAGGATTATTGATGGCACTCCTTTGAAGGTTAAGGCACCGCAGCAGTTAATTGCAAAGGAAAAGAAATCTAAGTGGTGGAACAGGTTATTTAAATAATAAATATACCGTTTTTTTTGTTTAAAATTTTTTATTAAGGAGTATAAAATGAAAAAGTCATTAGTAGTATTGGCATTGGCGCTGGCGTTAGGGACCGGCAGCGCTGCACAGTCGCAGATGCAGGATTATGTGATGTGCCCGGGCGATGTGCTGCAGGTTGTGGTATATGGTCATGAGGATTTGAGTACACTGGCGGGTAATACGCAGAATTCGCCGTATGTGGTGCGCCCCGACGGCAAGGTGTCCTTCCCGCTGATTGGCGATGTGGATGTTACGGGCAAGACGGTGACGCAGTTCCGTGAGGAGCTGGTGAGCCGCTTCGGTTATTACCTGGTGAAGCCGCAGATCAGTGTGAATGTGGTGAAGCTGGGTACTACGCGTGTGTATGTGCTGGGTGAGGTTAAGCGCCCGGGCCTGTTTGAGCTGGAAAAGAGCCACCGCGTGCTGGATGCACTAGCTAAGGCGGAGGGCTTTACCGAAAAATCTGCCAAGAGGAATGTCTTTTTGGTGCGTGCCGGTTCTACCGAGGTGCAGCAGCTGAACATCAACAATTATCTGAGAAAGGCTGACCAGAGCGCGAACCTGGAGCTGCATGAGGGCGACTGCCTGTATCTGACCAGCAACCATAAGGTTATCTTCAGCAAGGATATTATGCCGTTCCTGACCGGTGCATATTACATCAACGAAATTAAAAACGATGATTGAGGAGAATAGATGTGAGTAAGGATTTACATAATGACGAAGAGATTACTATGGACCTGCTGGAAATAGCCAATATTTTGAAGCGCAATGCAGGCAATATCGCCCGCGTTACCGGTATTTTTGTGGTGGCAGCAGGCGTGTACCTGGCTACGGCCACGCCGGTATACGAATCGCAGGCTTTGCTGCGTGTTAAGCAGCCTAAGGGCATTGGCACCAGCCTTTTGGAATCCATGCCGATGGGCAATGCAATGGCCAACACCCAGCTGATGAACACCTATGCGGAGATTTTGAAGAGCCGCAGTGTTGTGGTGCCCGTAATCCAAAAGACGGAGCAGCCTAATAAAGAAGGCAAGTATCCTGCTTATGATGCTTATGTGAAGGGACGTATTACTACCGCGCCCTTTAAGGATACCGAAATCATGCAGCTGACGGTGCGTGCAAATACGCCGAAAAAGGCTCAGGAGGCTAATAAGCTGATTGTGGACGGCTTTTTGAAGCGTTTGACGGACCTTTCGCGTGACCAGCAGAAGGCTACCCGCGGCTTTTTGGAGGAGCGTGCTGTGGCTGCCAAAAATGAGCTGCAGACTGCGGAAGATAAGCTGACAGATTATAAGAAGAAAAATAATATTATTGCTCCCGATGATGCTGTGAAGCTGGCGAGCGAAAAGATGAGCATGGTGGATAAGCTGAGCGCGGAAAACAAGGTGGCGCTGGCTACTGCCAATGCGCGCCTGGCAGCGGCTAACGGCCAGCTGCAGGGCGAGGCTGTTTCCATTGCGGATAACAAAACGATTCAATCCTATAATGCGAAGCTGGCGGAGCTGGAGGGCGAGCGCATCAGCTATATGGATAAATATACTGAAAACCACCCGAAGGTGCAGCAGGTGAACCAGGAGATTGCCGGCCTGAAGGCTAAAATTCAGAACGAGATTAACAAGGTTGCCGCTTTGCAGGCTCCAAGTGATAACCCGGTACACCAGCAGCTGCTGGCCAGCAAGTTCAGCAGCGAGGCTGAGGCGAGCGTGGCACAAAGCAACCTGGCCAAGCTGGCGCAGATTGACGGCGAAAACAAGAACGGCTTAAAGGAGCTTTCTGATAAGGAGCAGCAGTTTGTCGGCCTGCTGCGTGATGTGACGGTGGCTAACGAGATTTACGTTATGCTGGCCAAACGCCTGGAGGAGGCCAAGGTTGCGGAAGCAAGCGTTGCTACCGAGGTGCAGGTGGTGGACAGCGGCACGCTGCCGGAAGCCCCTGTGAAGCCGCGTAAGGCGATGACACTGCTTTTGGCAGCACTGCTGGGCATTTTGGCAAGCAGTGGCTTTGTAGTGGTGCGCGAGCTGCTCAACAGAACAATCAAGACTGCCGATGATGTGGCACAATACCTGGATTTGCCGCTTTTGGGCAGTGTTCCTGATTTGGAGGATTTGCAGAAGAATATGCAGGAGAAGGGTAAAAAACCTGGCTTGGCTGTGAGAATGTGGAGGAAAATATGGAAGGCTTAAACCTGATTGCACATAATGATTTGAAGAACCCGGCGACGGAGGCATACCGTGTTATTCGCACCAGCATCCAGTTTGCGCAGGCCGGTAAGGAGCTGAAGACGTTGGCTGTTACCAGCTGCATGCCTAACGAGGGCAAGAGCATGACTGCTGCCAATTTGGCGGTGGTGCTGACGCAGGCAGGCAAGAGCGTGCTGCTTTTGGATTGCGATATGCGTAACCCGACTGTGCACAAGAATTTTGGCCTTTCTAATAAGCTGGGGCTTTCCAGCTGCATCAGCATGGATACACCGCTGAGCGCTGCAGTGCAGGCTACGAAGGTGGATAACCTGTATGCGTTGACAAGCGGCGTGATTCCGCCGAACCCGAGCGAGCTGCTGGGCAGCGAGCGCATGCGGGAGCTGCTGCAGGAGGCCAGAGAGATTTATGATTATGTGCTGATTGACCTGCCGCCGGTGCTGCCGGTTGCGGATGCACTGGTTTTGGGTGCTGTGGTTGACGGCGTGGTGTTGGTTATCGAAAGCGGTGAGGTGAAGGTTGACCTGGCGCGCGATGTGAAGAAGCAGCTGCAGCATGCCGGGGCGAATATCCTGGGCGTTGTGCTGAACAAGGTGCGCAGTGAGCACCGTGGCTATGGCTATGGCTATTACTATTACTACGGAAGCAAGGAAGCTTCCAACGGGGAGGGGAAGTAAGCTAAACAGCTGAGCTGACTGATTTAAGTTGTTATGTTAATTGATGTGTTTTAAAGAAAGTGTTTGTGATGGTTTTGTATGAGTATTAATGAAGTTAGCAAAAAATTAAAGATAAGATGGCTGCTGATGGCTTACGACATCGCGATTTTCCTGCTGGTTGTGTTTTTTATGGTCAGCGCTTACGGAATTCATTCAGAAGATATAACGGAGTTTGTGGAGACTGTTATTGCCACGCTTGCTTGTCTGCTGTTTTGCCGCATTATGGGTAATGTTTACCATATGGTAATCCGTTATGGCGGCGTGGGCGTATATATGCGCCTTTTTGCAACAGATCTGACGGCACTGCTGTTTTACTTCCCACTGAAGTATGTTTTTGGCCTGCGGAATATGGAAAGTAAGATCTGGCTGATTGTTATTATGCTGAACTTGCTGGGTGCTGTGGGGATCCGCCTGATGTACCGCTATTGCTACCGCTACGGCGTACGCAGGGATAAGAAGGGTGAGTTCCTGCGCTGGCTTTTGGTGCTGTGTGCCGGTGAAACTGTTATCAAGGAGCGCCGCAATGAAAATAAGCGTATCCGTGTGGCGGTGCTGGGTGCAGGGCGTTTGGGCGCTGTGTTGGCTGATGAGCTGTTGAGCAATGACAGTGCTGCCTATGTGCCGGTTTGCTTTATCGACCAGGATTCCAACAAGGCAGGACGCGAGATTATGGGCTTGCCGATTTTGGCTGAAGGCGAAGATACCCTGGATGACCTTAAGGAGATGGGCGTGCAGGAGATTGTTTTTGCTATTACCAATATCGTGAATACGAATAAGGAGATGCTGTTCAACTTCTATCGTAAGGCAGGCTACAAGGTTAAGGTTTATGACTTTTCCGTGGCGGACGTTGCCAAGAGAGGCAAGCGTATGCTGCGTGAGTTTGATATTGATGAATTGCTGTTCCGCCAGCCTATTGCAGTAAACAATGAGTTTGTTGCTGATTATTATAAGGGCAAGGTTATTCTTGTTACCGGCGGCGGTGGCAGTATCGGTAGCGAGCTGTGCCGCCAGCTGGCGAAGATGCAGCCTAAGCAGATTGTGGCGCTGGATATTTATGAGAACGGCGTTTATGACCTGCAGCAGGAGCTGCGTTTGCGTTATGGCGATGAACTGGATTTCAAGCCAGAAATTGCCAATATCTGCTGCGAGCGTTCCATGCGCAGGATTATGGAGGAATACCATCCGCAGATTGTGGTGCATGCTGCAGCACATAAGCATGTGCCCTTGATGGAAAAGAACTGCATTGAGGCGGTGGAAAACAATGTTTTTGGTACGCTGAATGTGATTAAGCTGTGTGAGGAGTATGGTGCGTAGCGCTTTATGATGGTTTCTACAGATAAGGCGGTCAACCCCACGAATATTATGGGCGCGACAAAGCGTATGTGTGAGATTATCGCAAGGGCGCACAGTGCATCCGGCAGCAGTGTTGTGTTCAGTGATACGCGCTTTGGCAATGTGTTGGGCAGCGCAGGCAGTGTTATACCGCTGTTTAAGCGCCAGATAGCCAATGGCGGACCGATTACGCTGACGGACAAGCGCATTATCCGCTATTTTATGACGATTCCGGAGGCCAGCCAGCTGGTGCTGCACAGTGGTGCCATCGCCAAGAACGGCGAGCTGTTTGTGCTGGATATGGGCCAGCCGATTAAGATTTATGACCTGGCGGTGAATATGATTAAGCTTAGCGGGCTGGAGCCTTTCCGCGATATTGATATTATCGAGACAGGCCTGCGCCCCGGTGAAAAGCTTTATGAGGAGCTGCTGGTGAAGAGCGAAACGCTGCGCAAGACGGATAATGATTTAATCTTTATCGAGAAGGACGAACCAATCAGCATGGAGGATTTGCAGGAGCGCTTAGAAATTCTGCGTGAGGCTATCCGCTCCAACGATGATGAAACAGTGCGTGCTGCGATGCACAGGGTTGTGCCGACGTACAAAACGCCGGAAGAGGTTAACTGCAAGGCTGCGCAGGCAGCGGAGATGCAGAATGCGAAGGTTGTAGAATAGAAAGAGGGGCATTTAAATGTTTGTAAGAAAAGCAGATTTTAAACCGTTTGACAAAAAGGTATGGCTGGCTACACCGACCATGCATGGTGAGGAGCTGAAGTATATTACCGAGGCTTATGAAACTAACTGGATGTCTACTGTTGGCGAAAATATCAACGAGGTTGAACGCATTGCAGCGCAAAAGGCTGGCGTAAAATACGCTGTAGCACTTGCTGCCTGCACTCCGGGTCTGCACCTGTGCGTTAAGCTGGCAGGTGAAAAGCTGTATGGCAAGCCTGCAATTAGCCACGGTGCGCTGGAGGGTAAGCGTGTTTTCTGCAGCGATATGACATTTGATGCTACGCTGAACCCAGTTGTTTACGAAGGTGGTATTCCTGTTTTTATTGATACTGAACGTAAATCCTGGAATATGGATCCTGTGGCTTTGGAAAAGGCTTTTGAGATGTATCCCGAGGTTAAGCTGGTTATCAGCGCTGAGCTTTATGGCTTCAGTGGTGATATTAAGCGCATTAAGGAAATTTGCGAAGCGCACGGCGCGCTGCTGATTGAGGATGCAGCGGAAGCTATGGGCGCAACCTGGGACGGTCAGCCCTGCGGTTCCTTTGGTGATTATTCCGCTATTTCTTATAATGGTAACAAGATTATTACCGGTTCTGCCGGTGGCTGCCTGCTGACTAATTCTTTAGAGGATGCCAACAAGGCACGCAAGTGGTCTACCCAGTCCCGCGAGAATGCACCCTGGTATCAGCATGAGGAGGTTGGCTATAACTACCGCATGAGTAACGTTATTGCAGGCGTTGTACGTGGCCAGTATCCGCATCTGGAAGAGCACATTGCGCAGAAGAAGGCTGTTTATGAGCGCTATAAGGAAGGCCTGAAGGGTTTGCCGGTGGAGATGAATCCGTTTGACGCTGAACGCTGCGAGCCTAACTACTGGCTGAGCGCACTGATTATTAAGCCGGAGGCTATGTGCAAGCAGGTGCGTGGCGAGCAGGATGCTTGCTACGTTGCTGAACATGGCAAGAGCTGCCCGACAGAAATTCTCGAAGCAATCTTTAGCATCAACGCTGAGGGCAGACCTATCTGGAAGCCGATGCATATGCAGCCGATGTACCGCATGCATGAGTTCGTAACCGTTGACGGCAGCGGCAGATGTAGAACGAATGCGTATATCGCAGGCGGTGTAGAGGACGTTGGCGCTGATATTTTCCAACGTGGTCTGTGCTTGCCGAGCGATAACAAGATGACGGCTGAGGAGCAAGAGAGAATTATTGAAGTGATTAAGGCTTGCTTTGAGTAAACTTATATTGACTAAAGGTGCTTGGTATGAATAAGACGACTAAGGAAAAGCAACATACAGTTCCACAATTTATACTTAGAAATTTCTCCGATAAAGGCAGGATTTATACGTTTGATAAGCAAACAGGAAGAGTCTATTGTTCAAATGTAAAAGATAGTGCCTGCGAGCGAGGCTTCTATGACTTTGAAACTGAAATTGGCGGAGAAAAGATTGTCGGAACAATTGAAGGAAAACTATGTGAAATAGAAGCTAATGCTAGTCGTGTTATAAAAAAGATTCTTAAGCAGGATGATGTAAAAAATATTACCGATGAAGAAAAGGAGCATATGGATTATTTTTTAGCTGCGCAAATGATGAGAACTAAAAATGTTAAGGAAAATTTTAAATCAATGCCAGAACAATTAAGAAATGCAATTAGACAGAGAATGCCTAAATTAGCTAACGATGTTGGTTTAAATGAAAAATTTCCTGATTTTGAGGATGATGCTCTAAATTTGCATTTTGACGTGTTGATAGCAAATTCAACAGAAAGATTAAAAGCATATTTTAAAGGTTTAGAGTGGATTTTAGTTAAAACGGATGAGAGTAAACCTTTTCTTATAGGTGATTCTCCTGTTATTGTGTATAACGAGCTTTACTCTGATGAAAAGGAATCATTTTATTTTTCTAAATATGCAATAGGTTATAAAGGCAGTTGTGTATTTTTTCCTATTTCTCCAACCAGAGCGTTATGGCTTGTTTCTCCTGAATTAATAGAGATGTATGTTAAATCCAATAAAGAGCTTCTGAATCTATTTTTGGTAGGAGTGAAAGTTGCTAAAGATGTTATTAAGATGGGAACGCAAGTACAAGATTTCATAAATATAGAAGAAGGTTTTATAAAAACTAAGAAACTTACTTTCTCTAGCCAGTATGTGGATAAATACAACTATTTTGAGATTATAAATGCTGAGAGAAAAATATTTTCAAAGTTTCCTGACTTTAATCAAGTCGAAGAACTAATAAAGCAAAATGAGCATTATAAGCATGGTATAAGAGTAGTATGTAATTAGCTTTTAATATGCTTGTTGAGTTAGGCATAGTCAAGCAAAGTATTATTCATAGAAGGGAAATTTTTAATAATATGTATCGTAGTTTCTTAAAAAAAATATTTGATGTTTTTTCGTCTGGGTGTGCTTTAGTTTTTCTCTCCCCTATATTGCTATACACAGCATATCTTGTAAAAACAAGGCTTGGTTCACCGGTTCTGTTTACCCAGATTCGCCCAGGCAAGGATGGCAAGCTGTTCAGAATGTACAAGTTCCGCTCTATGACAGATGAGCGTGACGCAGAAGGCAATTTGCTACCTGATGATGTGCGCTTGACTGAGTTTGGTAAAAAGCTGCGTGCAACTTCAGCTGATGAGCTTCCAGAGCTGATTAATATTTTTAAGGGCGATATGAGTGTAGTAGGACCTAGACCGCAGCTTGTGCGTGATATGGTTTTCTTTACAGAAGAAGAGATGAAGCGCCAGAGTGTTTATCCTGGCCTTACAGGTTTAGCGCAGATTTGTGGAAGAAACAATATTACATGGAAAGAAAAATTTGCTTTTGACCTGCAATATATCAAGGATATCAACTTTTTTGAGGATATGCGGATTATTTTCCGTACAGTGTTTAAGGTTTCAGCGCAGGAGGATATCGCTACCGACGGCATGGAAACCGCAGAGGATTATGGTGATTGGCTGCTGAGAACAGGACAGATTCAAAAAGAGGAATACGATAAGAAGCAGGCAGAAGCGAAGAAGATGTTGGATGAGTTTGAAGGGTAGATTATGAGTGATTTAGTTAGTATTATTATGCCATCATACAATACTGCAAAGGAGATAGAAGCTTCGATTAGCAGTATACAAAATCAAACCTATGAAAATTGGGAACTTATAATTGTGGATGACTGCTCTACTGATGATACGGATGAAGTTGTCAAAAGAATTACTGATAAACGTATCAAATACATGAAGAATGAAAAAAACAGTGGTGCTGCAGTTTCCCGTAACAGAGCTTTACGTGAAGCTAAAGGTCGTTGGATAGCTTTTTTAGATAGTGACGATTTATGGTTACCAGAAAAGCTTGAGAAACAGATAAAATTTATGGAAGATAACAATTATAAATTTAGCTTCACTGACTATAAGATAGTTTTCAGTAATGGAGAAAAGAGTCCATATAAATATATAGGACCTAATGTTGTTACTAAATCTATGATGTGGCGTTACTGTTATTTTTCTACAATCACTGTTATGTATGATAGAGAGGCAATTGGATTAGTACAGATAGCTGATATAAAAAAGAATAATGATTATGCAATGTGGCTCAAGATTATTGAAAAAGCTAATTGTTATAGATATCCTGAGGTTTTATCAATATACTGTAAGCGTGAAAACTCTATTTCAAGTGGTAGCAAACTTAAATTAATAAAACACCATTACATAATGTTTAGAAAAGCTTGTGGATTGTCTGTGCTTTTATCATTATTACATACTGTCTGGAACTTGATGTGGGGTGTTCATAAAAAATTATATTATCGTGAGAAAATATAATTTTTCATATGTACAAAATATAAATAAAAGGAGCTATTAAAAATGTCACTGTTTGAACAAATTAAATCAGGTAAAGAAAAGTTGTCTTTAGTTGGTCTTGGTTATGTTGGTATGCCTATAGCTGTTGCTTTTGCCAAAGAGGGCGTAGATGTAGTAGGCTTTGATTTGAATGAAGAAAAAATCAACCTTTATAAGAATGGCATTGATCCAACACATGAGGTTGGCAATGAGGCAATTAAAAATACAACAGTGTATTTTACTGCTAATGCTGAAGATTTGAAAAAAGCTAAATTTCATATTGTTGCTGTACCTACACCGGTAAATTTGGATCATACACCTGATTTAACACCAGTTATTGGTGCAAGTGAGATTCTTGGTAAAAATTTGACTAAAGGCTCTATTGTTGTATTTGAATCTACTGTTTATCCTGGCGTAACAGAGGATGTATGTGTACCTGTTTTAGAAAAAGAATCTGGTTTAAAATGTGGTGTGGATTTTAAAGTAGGTTACTCTCCTGAGCGTATTAACCCTGGTGACAAGCAGCACAGATTAGAAAACATAAAAAAGATAGTATCTGGCATGGATGCTGAGTCTTTAGATGATATCAAAAAAGTTTATGATTTAGTTATTAAAATAGGCACATATCCTGTTTCTAATATCAAAACTGCTGAAGCAATTAAGGTTGTAGAAAATAGCCAGCGTGACATTAATATTGCATTTATGAATGAACTGGCAATGGTATTCGATCGCATGGGTATTGACACTAATGAAGTTGTAGATGGCATGAATACCAAATGGAACGCTTTAGGCTTCCGTCCTGGTCTTGTTGGTGGCCATCGCATTGGCGTAGATCCGTATTACTTTACTTATGAAGCAGAAAAGCTTGGCTACCATAGTCAAATTGTTCTTTCAGGCAGAAAAGTAAATGATGCTATGGGTGAATTCGTTGCTGATGCTGCAATCAAACAAATGATTTTAGCAGGTAAGGTTATTCGCGATGCTAAGGTTGTAATTTTGGGTTTGACTTTCAAAGAAAACTGCCCTGATACCCGTAACAGCAAAGTAGCAGATATCATTAGCAGACTTAAAGAGTTTGGTGTAAAGCCTGTTGTTGTTGATCCTTGGGCTAGCGAAAGAGATGCATTGCATGAATATAATGTGCAACTGGCAGATATGAGTGACGCTGTAAATGCTGATTGCGTAATTGTGGCTGTTGCGCATAATGAATTTAAACAGCTTAGCTTGCAAGGCATCAAAAAATTATTTAAGAGTGAATTAGCTGACAATGAGAAGGTTCTTATTGATGTAAAGGGCTTATACAAGATTGATGAATTAAATGCTTCTGGTATGAAATACTGGAGATTGTAAGCTATATTTTGTTGCTTGAAGGTTAGTGTCTTGTTATTAGGGAGGATTTATGAAGAAGATTTGTATTATTGGTCATTTTGCTTTTGGCAAGAAAATGCTTGATGGTCAAACTGTAAAAACACTTAATATTTACAATGCATTAGCCAACGAGTTGGGTGAACAGAATATAACTTGTATTGATACGTATGGTGGAATAAAAACACTACCAGGGTATATTTGCAAAGTTGTGTTGGCAGCATTTAAACATAGGAACATTATGATGCTGCCAGCACAAAATGGTGTAAAAATCTTTGGCCCATTATTAATTATATTGGGCAAGTTGACAAAATGTAAAATGCATTATGCAGTTATTGGTGGCTGGCTACCAGCGCTTTTGAAAAGCAAAGGGTGGTTGGCAAAAGTATTAGCAAATTTCGCCTATATTTATGTTGAAACTAATACAATGAAAATCAAGCTTGAAGCAATGGGCTTTTCAAATATTGTATTATTACCAAATTGTAAAGAGTTGGATATTATAAAAGTAGAAGAGCTTGTTTATACCGAGCAAGAACCTTTTAAATTGTGTACTTTTTCTAGAGTGATGAGGGAGAAGGGGATAGAGGATGCTGTGAATGCAGTTAAGGGAGTAAATGAAGGGATTGGAAGAAATGTCTATACTTTAGACATTTACGGGCAGATAGATAAAGAACAGGCTGACTGGTTTGTAAAATTGCAAACGAAATTTCCTGATTATGTAAAATACAAGGGATTGGTTCCTTTTGATAAGACAACAGAGGTGTTAAAAGATTACTTTCTGCTTTTATTCCCTACAAAATTTTATACAGAAGGTATACCTGGAACAATAATTGATGCATATGCTGCAGGTGTACCAGTAGCATGTAGCAAGTGGCAAAGCTTTGCTGATTTGGTTGATGATACTGTAGGGTATGGATATGAATTTAGTTCTGAAGAAGCTTTAGAAAATTTATTAAAAAAAATTTACTTGGAAGATATTGATAAGATATCAGTAATGAAGAAAGCTTGTATCTTAAAAAGCAGACAATATATGCCTGAAAAGATAGTTAAAATATTAATTAATAAATTGCAGTGAGGATAAAACATGACGCTGACAAAAAAAGTTTTAATTATATTATATAGCGTATTTGCAAAGAATTTACCTCAAAGCTCACATGTAAGACTGTGTGGCAGAATAAGGAGATATTTTGCAAAATATATAATAGAAGAGTGTGGTAAAAATGTAAATGTTGAAAAAGGTGCGACGATAAGACCAGGACTTAAAATAGGAGATAACTCTGGTATAGGAATTGATGCTGAAATATATGGTGATGTTACCATAGGTGAAAGCGTTATGATGGGACCAGAAGTAGTGATATACACTCAGAATCATAAGCACGAGTTGTCAGATATACCGTTTGGTCGACAAGGCTTTGAAAGTGTTAAACCGGTTAAGATAGGCAACAATGTTTGGATTGGTAGAAGAGTAATGTTCATGGCTGGTAGTGGCTGTGGTAATAATGTAATCGTAGCAGCTGGTTCTGTGGTTACAAAGGTTTTTCCTAGCAATGTTGTAATTGGTGGATCACCAGCAAAAATAATAAAGTATTTAGGGTGAAATAAATGGTCAAAAGATTATTATGCTTAGTCTCTTGCATGAATACGGGTGGTGCTGAAACTTTTCTTATGAAATTATATAGGAAAATTGACCGCACCAAATATCAGATGGATTTTGGAGTTTTTACAGAAGAAGAAGGTTTCTATGATAAGGAAATTAAGTCTTTAGGTGGAAAAATTCATCATCTTGTACCTAAGACGAAGAATTTTTCTCTTTATAAAAAAGGCCTTTATGATTTAGTAAAAAGGGAAGAATATAAGTATGTTTTGCGTATAACATCAAATGCAGCGGGCTTTTATGATTTAAAAATTGCTAAAGAAGCTGGCGCAAAGGTTTGCATAGCAAGATCTAGCAATTCTAGTGATGGAGAAAGCTTTAAGGTTAAATTAATTAATAGTATTTCACGTTTTTTGTATGTAAAATATGTTGATGTTAAAGTAGCACCATCTGATTTGGCTGCTGAATACACCTTCGGAAAAAGTGCTACAACTAATGGTGAGGTACATTACCTTAATAATGGTTTAGATTTAGGTGTTTATCGCTTTTCTGAAGAGAAAAGAAAAAAAATACAGGAGGAATTTGGCTTACAAGATAAATTTGTTATAGGTCACGTTGGTCGTTTTTCTAAACAAAAGAATCATGAATTTTTGTTAGAGATTTTTCATGCATTAAAGCAAAAAAGACAAAATGCGGTTTTATTGTTAGTCGGTAATGGTGAACTGAAGCAAAATATTGAAAATAAAGCTAAAGTTTTGGGAATAAATGATAGTATCATATTTGCTGGGATTAGAAGCGATGTCCCGGACTTGTTATCAGCAATGGATGTTTTCGTATTTCCGTCCTTTTACGAAGGTATGCCAAATACCGTCATTGAAGCACAGGCTACAGGGTTGCCTTGTGTGATTGCAGATACAATTACTAAGGAAGCAGGTGTTACTGATTGTATACACTTTATGTCTTTAAGTGATTCTGCAGAAGTTTGGGCTGATAAAGCATTAGCGTTGTTTGAAACTAATAAAGATGAACGCAGTTATTATAATGATAAAATGAAAAAAGCTGGTTATGATATAGATATTTGTGTTGAACGATTTGTAGATTTAGTATTTGAAGGTGGAGCAGGAAATAATGCAAATAAAGGTAAGTAACATTCTTGAAAGAATAATATGGGTATTAACAGTTATATTGCTCTTATCTTTTACTGTTTTGGATACTAGTCAATATATAAGTATCATTTTACTAGGTGTAACAGGTTGCATTTTTGTATTGGACTTTACGTTTAATGATTTCAAAAGCAAGGTGATATTTTCTTTGTACCATATATGGGGAATTTCTTTTGCTGTTTTTTGTTTATTGTCATCATTATGGGCCAATAATAGTGAATTTGCAGTATCTAAGGGAATTACTATATTGCAGATATTAATATGCATGTCTGTGCTATATAATCATTATTCTAGAAATTTTGATGAAAATCTTCTGTTAAGCTGTATAGAATATGCCGGATATGCATTGGCAATATATACGGTGTTTTTTTATGGAATTGGATTTATAAAACAAGGCTTAGCTGCTGGTGTTAGACTAGATAATGAATTCGCCAATGTAAATTCTATTGGTATAGCTTGTGCTAATGCGATAATAGTAAGTGCTTATTATATAATCTGTGAAAATAAAAAAACTATATTTAAATTTCCATTTATGCTAATCTCATTAATAATTGTTGCAGCATCAGGCAGTCGAAAGGCCTTAGTTGTTTTGATAATAGGTATTACCTGTTTGTATTTATTTAAATATGCTAGTAAAAATATTGTAAAAACGTTATTGAAATTTAGTATTATTCTTAGCATACTAGTTATGTTTTTTTCTATAGTTTTATCTATGCAGATGTTTGATTCATTAAATTATAGAATGGAAGGATTGATAGCATTAGTTACGGGTACTGGTACTATAGACCATTCAACTTGGTTGAGGCAGCAATTTCTGAAAATTGGTTTGGAACAGTTTTTTGAAACACCTTTCTTTGGTATAGGTATTGATAATGCTCGATTGTTATTATTACAGCATGTCGGTTTTATAACATATTTGCATAATAATTACGTGGAATTATTAGCTAGTGGAGGTATTGTTGGAACAAGTATTTTTTATTCTATATATATCTATGTTATTTATAAGCTAAAATTAAATTGGAGCCTTTATAGTGAGGGAAAGATTGCGATACTGCTTCTGATCTTATTGCAACTGGCAATGGATTTCGGTTCTGTATCATATTACTCTAAAGACACATATTTTTATATAATGATGTTTTTCCTGTTTATTAAATACAATAATCGTGGGAAGGTTAGATAAAATGAATATAAAAAGATATATTTATGCTTTCAATAAACTTTTGACAAATTCAGATTATCGCTTTTTAATATTAGCTGGTCAAGGGTTCTACGATAATATGGACGATGAAGCATATTTAAAGCGCAAGTACAGAGCATGCATGGGAAAAGAATTAAACTTAGGTTCTCCACAAACCTTTAACGAAAAGCTTCAATGGCTTAAGCTACATGACCGCAAGCCTGAATACACGATGATGGTTGATAAGTATGCAGTCCGCAAGTATATTGCTGATACCATTGGAGAAGAATATCTTATTCCCCTGTTAGGCGTTTGGGATAATCCGGATGAGATTGATTTTGATGCTTTACCGAATCAATTTGTGCTTAAGTGCAACCATAATTCTGGCCTAGGTATGTGCATATGTAAGGATAAAAGTAAGCTTGATATAGAAAAGGTTAAAGCTGAATTGAGGAAAGGTTTAAAACAGGATTATTATCTGACTTGTCGGGAATGGCCTTATAAAAATGTAAAGCGCAGAATTATTGCTGAAAAATATATGTCAGATGAAGGCAAAGAAGAATTATCCGACTATAAAGTTTTATGCTTTAATGGAGAGCCTAAAATCGTCGAGGTTCATAAGGGGCGTTTCAATGGTCAACATACACAAGATTGCTATGATGAGTTTTGGAATAAAACTGATATTGAACAATATGATTTACCAAAAACTGTTGAGATAATGCCTAAACCAGCATTTTTAGAAGAAATGCTTCGTTTGTCAAAATTACTATCTAAGGATTTAGTTCATGTTAGAGTTGACTGGTACTTCACAAATAACAGATTGTATTTTGGTGAATTAACTTTCTTTGATGGCTCTGGTTATAATCTGTTTTGTGGAGATGCTGATGAGTTATTGGGTAGTTGGATTAAGTTGCCGATTAAATAATGCATGTATGAGGATATAATGCAGAATAAAATATTATTTTATAATTCGATTTCTCCTTTAATATACCAAGTTAGCACCATTATTTGTGGTTTCGTTCTCCCGCGTTTAATATTAGGTTACTATGGTACAGAAGTAAATGGCTTAGTGAATTCTATAACGCAATTTTTAGCTATAATTTCTTTCTTAGAACTTGGTGTTGGAGCTGTAGTACAGTCGTCGTTGTATAAGCCCCTAGCGGATAAAGATAATATAACCGTAAGTAAGGTAATAACTTCTGCTGATAAGTTTTTTCGAAGGCTTGGTTATATACTAGCTATTTATGTTGTAGTAATGCTTTTTTACTATCCGTATCTGGTAAAGCAAAGCTTCAGCTTTATGTTTACAGCCACATTGATAGCTGCAATTTCAATTCGTTTTTTTGCGCAATATTTTTTTGGCATCGTTAATCGTTTACTGCTGTTAGCTGATCAGAAAGCATATATCCAATATGTAGCGCAGACTATTGCTGTAATTGTGAACACTGTTGGCTGTTATATACTAATAGCCTTTGATTGTTCAGTTCAGGTTGTGTATGGTCTTACATCACTTATATTTTTCTTACAGCCATTAGCGATACATATGTATATAAAAAGGTATTATGCGTTAGATAGGCAAATACATTATGATGTTGAACCGATTAAACAGAAATGGAATGGCGTAGCTCAACATATTGCTGCAGTAATCTTATCAAGTTCGGATAGTATTGTTTTAACCACTTTTTCTACGTTGGTTAATGTATCGATTTATACGGTGTATTATTTGCCAATGTCAGGGGCACGCTTGATGATAATGTCTATGATAAGCGGTATAGAAGCTTTGATAGGCAATTTATGGGCGAAGCAAGATTTGGAAGAGCTGCGTAAAGTATTCGCTTGGACGGAGTGGTCAATACATACGGGAACAACGCTGATATTTACATTAACAGCGATATTGATAGTTCCCTTTGTGCAGGTATATACGCATGGAGTTAATGATGCAAATTACATACAGCCGTTATTTGGTGTATTGCTGGTTGCAGCAAATTCAGGACATTGCTTGCGCTTACCATACAATATCATGATTCTGGCTGCGGGACATTATAAGCAGACACAGCATAACTATATCATTGCTGCAGTGATGAATATTGCTATATCAATCGCTTGTGTTATGCAGTTTGGCTTGATTGGTGTGGCACTTGGTACATTAGCAGCTATGGTATATCAGACAGTGTGGATGGCTTGGTATAATTCAAAGAATTTTATCCGGTGGCCGATGAAGAATTTTTTCAAGCAAATGGCCGTCAATGTTGTCAGTGCAGTATTGATATTTATAGTTACTGGTTATTTTGCCATGACTGGAGTTAGCTATTTAGAATGGGTTGTTTTAGCAATAAAGGCTACTGTTTGTGGTGTTTTTGTAGTTTTTTTGGTCAACTATATTTTTTATAAAGAGTTTGTGCTGAAGATTACTCAGAAAATAGCTAGACGGTTCAGATACTAGTATACACGTGAGATCTTCGCATGATTTCACTTATTAGATTTACTAAAATAGGAGGAAAAAAGTGGCTCGAAATCTAGAATTGTTAAATAGTATTGCAATGGTAAGTAACGAAGCAAAAATTAATGTTTATACTGCTAAGTATAGAAAAAATAGTAAAGATAGTAACTATTGTATTAGCTGGCCGGATAATGAAAATGAATATATAAAAAGACTTCTAATAAACGATTTGAACCAATATAGTAGATATAAAGCTGTTGATTTTGATCCACAAAAAAAGAGTAACGATACTTATGAAGTTGTTTGTGATCAAGCGCTATTATCTATTTGGAATTCAATTATGAATTTAATAGAAGAGCACCTTGATTTTAAGGATAATCATGAAATAGAGATATTAAGAAATTGTAACTTTGATATATATGAAATGCTTTACAATAACAAAAAATATTATTTATGTTGTAAATCACAGACAGCATATAATATGTTCAAACATAAATGGGCATTTATGAAAACCAATGATGAAGTTAAAAGAGTAGATACTAGTGAATGGTTTACCTTGTCAGATAAAATAGATTTTGTCGTTGAGTTAGAACGTGATATTATCACTGTATATGTATTTAACAAAAATTCGTTTATTCATTTCTTTGATTATTATAATTATATGAAGGATTTGGTGCGTAAAAAAATTCCAGAAATTAGAAAATGGAGTTTTTTAGATTCTACCGATTTAATTGTAAACAAAATAAATCAAAAAAATGTCTTTCTGCCATTAGGGCGTATTATAGATGATGTTGCATATTTAGAAGCAGTAAGAAAAATAAAGCCTCAGGTTTTAAAGCAAAGATTGCTAGATAAATGCAAGCAAAGTTTTTCGGGCAAAGATTTTAATGGAAATAAATTAATAGTAACTAACAATAGCATCTCGAAAATTATGAAAATGATTGCAAAACAATATAGGTATAATGTATTTACTGATACTGCGGAAGAAAGTGAATGATAATAATGGAAAAATTTATAGAAGGAGTTGCATATTATTGTAGTTGCATGATGTTATTTAATTTGATTTTTGCTTTAAAAATGATTAATGATGGTGTTATAAAAAAAGAGTTTCAGACATTGAATCAATATATTAATATAGATTTTATAACTTTCGCTTGTTCTTTATTATTTCTTTTTGCTGGCATGGTTTTTACTGTAGTGATCTTATTAACCCATGAAAGAGTTGGCAAAGCTACATTAGGGAAAAAAGTAACTGCTATAGAGGTAAAAGAATTAACAACAGATTACTATTTTACTAACTTTTCCTTACTTGTATTAACGGGACTATCTATCCCATCCTGTAATGGTTGGGCGAGTTCTTTAATATATTTTTTTATACTAGTAACATTGGGTATAGTATATATAAAGAAAAATGCTTTTTATATTAATCCAGTTCTTACGTTATTTAATTTTAATGTGTTTCAATGTAAAGCAAAAGAGAATAAGAAAAGCTATATTATTGTAATAAAAGATAGATTTATAAAAGAAAATGAAGAACTTGTATTGCCTAATATTAATAAAAGAATAATAAGAATTAATTAGCTAGCGCTTAAGGATGTAATATCAATACAACATGTAAACTACATAATTATATTATAGCGCTATGCTAGTATGCTTAAAAATATTGAAATTGAATCTAATCTAATGCTTTTATACGAGGAGCTGTTTAAGATGAAAAAAATAACCAAAGCTGTAATCCCTGCTGCAGGCTTAGGCACCCGCTTCTTGCCCGCAACAAAAGCGTGCCCAAAAGAAATGCTGCCAATCGTAGATAAACCTACAATCCAATACATCATTGAAGAAGCACTTGCATCCGGAATTGAAGATATCTTAATCATCACCGGCCACAACAAACGCTCCATCGAAGATCATTTTGACTACAGCCCTGAGCTGGAACAAAACCTGCGCGAGCACGGAAAGGACGAGCTGCTGGCGATGGTCAAAGCCATTGGCAACATCAACCTGCACTACATCCGTCAAAAGGAACCCAAAGGACTGGGACACGCCATTCTGTGCGCCAAGTCATTTGTAGGAAATGAACCCTTTGCAGTGCTCTTAGGTGATGACGTTGTTTATAACGATGAATATCCCTGCTTAAAGCAGCTTATGGACGTATATAATGATACCGGAGCAAGCGTGCTTGGCTGCCAAACAGTGCCGCAGGAAAAGGTTTCATCTTATGGCATTGTAGCAAGCGAAGCAACAGATGCAGAGCGTATCTATAAAGTAAACGACATGGTAGAAAAGCCTGCTGTAGAAGAAGCACCCAGCCGTTTGGCGGTATTGGGACGTTATGTAATCACGCCGGAGATATTCTCCATCCTAGAGCATACGGAACCTGGACGTGGTGGCGAAATTCAGCTTACTGATGCGTTGAAGGTGTTGGCGAAGGAACAGGCCATGTATGCGTATGACTTTGTTGGCCGTCGCTATGACGTGGGCGACAAGCAAGGATATCTGGAAGCGACAGTGGAATATGCGCTGCGCAGACCGGACCTGCAGGAGAAATTCTTGGAGTATTTGAAGAAGATAGTTGGCTAAAAAGCTTAGATAATAATTGTAAGCATTTCATATGCTGACAAAAGGAGATTGTATATCATGCAAACAATTTTAGTAACCGGTGCTGCCGGCTTCATCGGCAGCAACCTTGTTCTGGAGCTTTTGCGCTCCATGTCACCGGTGCAAATCATCGGTCTGGACAACATGAACGACTACTACGACGTATCCATCAAGGAATACCGTCTGGAGCAGATTGCTGCCAGCGCTGCCGAGCACAGCGACTCCCAGTGGACCTTCATCAAAGGCAACCTGGCTGACAAAGCACTCATCGACAAAATCTTTGCCGACTACAAGCCAGAAATAGTAGTAAACCTGGCAGCACAGGCAGGCGTGCGCTATTCCATCACCAACCCGGATGCCTACATCGAAAGTAACCTTATTGGCTTTTACAACATTCTGGAAGCCTGCCGCCACTCCTATGACAACGGCGCTAAGGGAGTAGAGCATCTTGTATATGCTTCCAGCTCCAGCGTATATGGCTCCAACAAAAAAGTGCCGTATTCCACTGATGATAAGGTGGATAATCCTGTATCGCTGTATGCAGCAACTAAAAAATCCAACGAGCTGCTGGCACATGCCTACAGCAAGCTGTACAACATTCCCTCAACCGGACTGCGCTTCTTCACCGTATATGGTCCTGCAGGCCGCCCGGACATGGCCTACTTTGGCTTCACCAACAAGCTGCTGGCTGGCAAAACCATAGAAATCTTTAACTACGGCAACTGCAAGCGAGACTTCACCTACGTAGACGATATCGTAGAAGGCGTAAAGCGCGTAATGCAGGCACCGCCGGAGCGTAAGGTGGGCGAGGACGGACTGCCGCTGCCGCCGTATAAGGTATATAACATTGGCAACAGCCATCCCGAAAATCTGCTGGACTTCGTGACCATCCTGCAGGAAGAGCTGCTGCGCGCAGGAGTACTGCCTGCTGATTATGACTTTGAAGCACACAAAAAGCTTGTACCCATGCAGCCGGGTGATGTGCCTGTAACCTATGCAGACACAACACCGCTGGAGCGCGACTTTGGCTTTAAACCGAGCACACCGCTGCGCGAAGGTCTGCGCAAATTTGCTGAATGGTACAAGAAATTTTATAACTGCTGATTATATAAATAAAGGAGTATGATGAACATGAAAATTGCCGTTGCCGGTACTGGTTACGTTGGTCTTTCCCTGGCTACGCTGCTTGCGCAGCACAATGAAGTAAAGGCCGTTGATATTATCCCGGAGAAGGTTGAACTGATCAACAACAAAAAATCCCCGATTCAGGACGATTATATTGAAAAATATCTGGCTGAAAAGGACCTCAACCTTGTTGCTACGCTGGATGCAGAAATGGCTTATAAAGACGCAGAATTTGTTATTATCGCTGCACCGACCAACTACGACAGCAAAAAGAACTTTTTCGACACCAGCGCTGTAGAAACAGTAATCAAGCTGGTTATGCAGTATAACCCCAATGCCATTATGGTAATCAAATCCACCATTCCCGTTGGCTACACCAAGAGCATCCGTGAAAAAACAGGCAGCAAGAACATCATCTTCAGCCCGGAATTTTTGCGTGAAAGCAAGGCGCTGTACGATAACCTGTATCCGAGCCGCATTATCGTGGGCACCGACCTGGAGGACGAGCGCTTGGTGAAGGCTGCGCATACCTTTGCCGGCCTGCTGCAGGAGGGCGCAATTAAAGAGAACATTGACACCTTATTCATGGGCTTTACTGAAGCAGAAGCTGTTAAGCTGTTCAGCAACACTTATCTGGCACTGCGCGTTTCCTATTTCAACGAGCTTGATACATATGCAGAAATGAAGGGACTGGACACCCAGCAGATTATCAACGGCGTTTGCCTTGATCCACGTATTGGCAGCCATTACAATAACCCCAGCTTTGGTTATGGCGGTTACTGCCTGCCTAAGGACACCAAGCAGCTGCTGGCGAACTATGCAGACGTACCGGAAAACATCATCGAAGCGATTGTTGAAAGCAACAGAACACGTAAAGACTTCATCGCTGAGCGTGTGCTGGAAATTGCCGGTGGTTATGAAGCAAATGCTGAATATGATGCACAGAAGGAAGGCAAAGAGCCTGTAATCGGCGTATACCGCCTGACCATGAAATCCAACTCCGACAACTTCCGCCAGAGCAGTATTCAAGGCGTAATGAAGCGCATTAAGGCTAAAGGTGCGAAGGTTATTGTATATGAACCTACGCTGGAGGATGGCAGCACCTTCTTTGGCAGTGCTGTGGTAAACGACCTCGAAAAGTTCAAGGCTGAAAGCCAGGCGATTATTGCTAACCGCTATGACAGCTGCCTGGATGATGTGCAGGAGAAGGTATATACCAGAGATTTGTTCAGAAGAGACTAATATGGAATAAAGTGAAACACCGCCAAGCGTGCGCTTGGCGGTGTTTGCTGTTGGTTGGGGAGAAAATTGGCGGGAATTTGACGCAAACATATATTATGTGATAAAATTTGGAAGAACGTATGATTGAGATAACATGGTTTTGCGAACATAAAGAAGAGAACATAAAGAAGATATTATAGGGAGGCGAATGTTAAATGTTAGTTCATGAAGGTGCTAATGAAGAAGCAATGTTAAAATTGATTGATACATTCTTCGAGACTTTTATAGATGCAATAAAAAATATAGTAAATGATATGAGAAATCTTGATTTAAAATATGACAATGAATATGGGTATATAGTTTTATCACTAAGAGGTATTTTAGTTCAATTAGACGGAATGAAAACGCTGTTTGCAAAACAGAATTCAGAAGCTTCACAGATATTATTGCGCGGTATTTTTGAAGCATCTTTGCAGTTAATTTATTTTATTGAAGAACCGAGTCTGCTTAATGAAAATAATGCTATATATCAGTTATGTTATGCTAGGGACTTTGAAAAACAATTAAAAAAAATGAAGAAGTATAGTAAGGAAAATCTTTTCAGTGAGCATAAAGAAAAACAAATTTTGTCAATACGAGAAAAACATAAATCTCTTTATGAGCAATTGCTGAGAGAATCGAACATTTTTAAAAAGGGTAAGCCATGGTATAGTGTATCTGGAGAATTACACAGTAAAAAAATAGGTAATGTTAGGGAGCTTAGCGATTATCTTAAATTAATGGATGGTCAATCGTATGTGATAGTTTATGATTTAATATATAGTAGTACATCGTCATATACTCATGGACAAAAAATGGCAGATGTTGTATATAATACTGACGAACAATTCTATTTTTTACCAATACATTATCTTAAATCCTCTAGTGTTTATATAATAGGGCTTTGGAAGATAATAGAAAATTTATTATTGAGAATGTTACCCTTTCTTTCTAATCATGGTGTGGTTTTGTCAAATTTAGATGGAGATAAATTAAATTGTCAAAAGGCATTGGTTGAAGAAATCAGAAGATGTGATTCTGGACTGAGTAAGATGCCATTATTTTATTAAGATAAATAAGTTAAAAGAGAACGCATAAGCTGTTTGTATTTTATCAACCCAAATTTCTCAAAAAGCAAAAGAGTATTAGGCCTACGCTGGTGACCATTTTCGTGTAAACGTGTTTTGACGGTTGTCGGGTTGATGCTTGCAATTGGAATAGCAATGTCTTAGTGATATAATTAAAATATGTACTGTTGTTTGGCGAAAAATAAAAGTGTGATTTTAGGGAAAGGAATATACAAATGAACGAAAAAAACAATCAGGAAGCATTTGATTTGGAAGAACAAATAGAAGAGAGTAAAGCTTCTTTGGAGCGAATAAATGGCTGGATAAGCAGTTGTGATTCAAAAGCAGGGACTATACTTGCTCTGACAGGTGTTCTGTTGACAATAATCTTTACCAATAATGGCTTTTTGGCAATGAACAAAATCATGCAAAAGATTTTTCCGATAAAGAATGCTTGGTTTCTCTTACATTTAATTTTGTTTACAGCAGCTGTAATCGTTTTAATTACAGGGATAGTATTTTTAATTAAGGTATTATTAGCAAGGATCGATTCTAAAATTTATGAGGAACCGGAACTCGTAACAGATTCGATACTTTTTTTTGGGAGTATAAGTAGTAAACCATCATATAAGGATTTTCAATCTGAAGTATTGGGCATGGGGAAAAAAGAATATTTAAAAGATCTTCTTTCTCAAGTGTATATAAATTCAAAGATTGCACATAAAAAATATTTGAGCTATAATACAGGTGTTTATCTGACAATCATTGGGTTTATATCGTTTGTTGTAATATTTTTAATAGGAATATACGTGTATTGAGGTGAATAAGTATGACAATTTATGACTATAAAGCAGGTAAGCAAAGAATTGAAACAATTCTTGAGAATAATATGAAAGTCATTGAACAAAACAAACTTCCTGGTGATGATGAGTTGACATTTACGAACGGTTATCATTGCTGGGTTAGCGCAATTTTTGTAGATATGCGTGATTCTACAGAATTGTGCGCGTTCGAAAATAAGGAAAAATTAGCTAAGATATTTCGAAGCTTTTCCTCAGAAGTCATTGAGATATTAAGAAATGATGATAATCTTAGAGAAATTGGTATTCGTGGTGATTGCGTATACGCTATATACACTACTCCGTATCAATATAATGTTTACGAAATAGCTGATAAGTGCTTTTATATAAATACGTTTATGAAAATGTTCAATAAACTTTTAACCAAATACTCTTTGCCACAAATAAAAGTCGGAATAGGCATGTCTACAGATAAGGAATTAGTTGTTAAAGCTGGACGATTTGGGGTAGGGATTAACAGTAAAATATGGATTGGCAAAGCTGTTTCGAGAGCATGTCACTATGCTGATTATGGAAATAAAAATGGCAATCCACCTATTGTGATGGGCAAGTGTAGTTATGATAGTATGATTGATCAATTGGAAGAATATAATAAAGTCAGGAACCCCAAATCGTGGTTTACTTATCATAAAGATCAGGGAGAAGGAGATTATTATACAGCAGATGTGATTAAGATTGACTTTGATAATTGGATATATAATGGAATGAAAATATAAACGTAAATTGCAAGAACAAGTTGCGCAGATTTTTTCTGGTCAACTACATGGAAGTTTAACCAAGATTTCATGAGAGTTGGTGAGAATAATAGAGAACGGTAAGAGTCAAATATGGAGCGAGTATAAAATTTCAATTCAGCAATCTATAATAGGTACATGGAACATCGTTCCGTATAACTTTGTAGCATTTAAAAGTGTAGTAAACACTTTTATTGAACTGAATTTAAATGTCTTAGAATACATACAACAACACTTACCACCGGAGCTAAAACACCGTTTTCGTGTGAGTTTTAACATTGCAGCATGCTAATTTATCGGCAATATGCAATATAGAATTACTTGATTTCTTGTCTTTTATAGAGAAATGGTGCCAATATAGTAAAAGGGGTGTAAATAAACAAAATACCGCCGCACGCTGACGCGCACGGCGGTGTTAAAACTAAACAATTTTATGCAGACTTAATCTCAGTCTGCAATTCTTGAATTTTACTCATGGGTAAATCAGTAATCAGCATAATATCTTGAAGGCTTTTGCCAAGAGCAAGCATACGCTTAGCGGTAGCAAATTTTTCTTGAGCTTTGCCTTCAGCTCTAGCTTCAGCTCTGGCTTCATCAAAACCAAGCGATACAATCTTTTTCATAGTGAGTTCATCTCCTTTGAGTTTATTCTGTTTAAGGTTATTGGTAGTTTGGTTTAATAATTGTTCATATTCGTCATTACCACTCATAACACGCATAAGCTGCAAAAGCTCATGCACATGCTTGAGCTGGATAGGGGAGTATTGCGGCTTTCTGCCAAGCCGTGTATCACGCAACAGCTCAACGAAATTTCGAAACTCTGTTTTGAACTTTATAATCTGCTCGTCACTTAACCAGGCAAGCTCAACGACGTTAATCTTATAATTACTGATGAATTTACCAAGCCGTTCATCATACTTAAAGCAGTCAGTGAGCTGTTTGGGGGCAGACCAGCGTTTTTCTGTACCCATGTAAAGCACGAGCGTAATTACAGGATAAGTTTTCTTAGACTCCTCTGCGTTAAGCTGTGCTCGGTAGGACGCACCATCATAGCAGATGACACGCATTGGCATTTTGTAGTCAGGATCAGTCTGATTCTCTAAGCCGATTAAAGAGATGTGCAGAGAGTGGTGTTTCCACCTTTTGGCTACATCACGTTCCACCTCGTGGATTTGCTTTTCAACGGTGTAGGTGTCTTTGGCAGTGATGGTTTCAAGTTCTTTTTCCTTGATAACGTCTTCGCCGTCGTAGAGAAGGACGTTGCTGATATCCGCGAAGATATCCTCAAAGTCTTCTAAACGCTTTTGAGTAGTGTCTTTAGTTCCCATAGAAGAACTCCTTTCATTAATTATAACACATTTGTGTTTGAAAATATATAAACTGACAGTTCGTCAGGATATATTGTGTGCATGGAGCACGCAAAAAAACAAAAAAGCAGTACTCATAGCGCTCGGAAAACCGAGCACCATAGTACTGCTAAAAGCTAAAGTTGCATCAATAGCTTAATACTAACGACGTAAGTCGAGAGGTCCTGCTTATGTTGTTGTAAATGTTGTATCCATAGTCAAGTATAGAGGAGAAATCACATAAAGTCAAGTAGAATTCTGACAATAATAGATGAGTTAACAAATCATGAAAAGAAAACTTCTTCTAGTCGGTGCAGGTGGTTTTGGACGCGTGGCTTTAGAGCATGTAGTAGAGCAGTTTGACTGTGCATTTGCCGACGATGGCCGGGCAAATGGTGCAGTAGTCGATGGTGTCTTCTTTCATAACGGCGAAGACGGTCTGCCAGTGCCTGATTATGTAGATGAGAATGTATCTGTTAAGGTTGTGAAGATTATCTAAAGCTACACAGGTGTGGTGAATAAGATGGTCTGGAGAAAAGAGTAAGAAGAGCAAATATATACTCGAATATCGTGCAATAGAAAAAGCGCTTGCCAAATAGCAGGCGCTTTTTGAACAGGAGCCTACTGCTTCTTAGCTAACAGGTCCTTGAAGTACTGGTGCTCTTCGGGCGGTGTTTTTAAAATATCCATGGCCTGGTCAATGGAGACATTCATTGTAGACATAAGATTTTTGATGCTTTCAGCTTTGCCCTCAGCTTTGCCTTCAGCTCTTCCGTCATTAATGCCAGCCTCATAAATTTGCTTGCTGAAATTATCCATAGTTGCGAGTCCCTCCTTAGCAGTTTTGAAAGATTGAAATTTTATTTTTCATAGAATCCGTTGCTGCTTAATGTTCTCCAAGTAGCGTACATTATTTCGTAATTATCTTTGATGAATTTTTGAATGGAAGTTATTTCTCTATCTTTTAATCGTCCACGAGCTGTTAATTTTGAAGAGCCGTCGCTTCGAACAAAGAACTTAGCAGAACCAGGTTCTGTTAGTTCTTAATTACTAGCGTGTACATGCATACATTCAACTACACAGTGAGCTGTGAAATATAAATAATAACCACAAATTTTAAAGGGGAAATATTTAGGCATTTACAGTCTCCTTCAATAAATCTTTATTGCGATTGTAGTACTTCATTACTATAGCGTCTTCTTCATCACTCATGACAGATTCAACAAGCTCGTCGTTTTGGATAACTGCTGTTTTGGATAAATTATTTAAATCAGTAATTTCTATATGGTCTTCTAAAACTTTGAAAGCATAACCAGCCACAATCATATCTGCTTGGTCTGCAATTTTCTGAACACTCATATTATCCTTACCTCCTGTATATTATCAAAGATATCTTGCGGCAATCTCAAACGCTTGGCGATATAGCGTAAATCGATATATTCTTCTATGGGAGTATCTAGAGTAGAATACTTTGCCATACATTCAATATAGCCTTTGTTCCATTTGAGAATAGAGATATATTTTTGTAAGAATGGTGATGTTTTAAATTTAATTTGTAAATCGCCTATTTTAAAAATACTAAATTTATCGTTATTAGTTAAGATAGCAACCATAAATCTGACCTCCATTGGCAATTAGTGGCGTGTATGAGTCTATAAAGCATATAGCTTACTTCTTTGTTCTTATTTTAGCATTAGACGCAAGAACATACAATAGATAAATTAAACAGCAAAATAAAATTCTCTAACCCTGAGGTGACAAATCATGAAAAGAAAACTTCTTCTCGTCGGTGCAGGCGGCTTTGACCGCGTGACACTATGGACAAGCGCGTAATTCAGCATGAGCCGTTGGGCTTCCATGATTACAACTGCCTGCAGATGAACGCCTTTGCTGTAGTATCTGATTCTGGTACACTGCCGGAGGAAAGCAGTTTCTTCACGAGCGTGGGACATCCTTTCCCGGCGGTGTGCATCCGCACCTCTACGGAGCGCCCGGAAGAGCTGGACAAAGGCTGCTTTGTGCTTGCAGGCATTGACGAAAAAAGCCTGCTGCAGGCTGTAGACACAGCGGTGCAGACGAACCTTGATGGGGAAGACGGACTACCGGTGCCTGAGTATGTAGATGAGAACGTATCTGCTAAGGTTGTGAAGATTATCCAAAGCTACACAGTTGTGGTTAATAAGATGTTCTGGAGAAAAGAGTAAGAAGAGCAAATAGATACTCGAATATCATGCAATAGAAAAAGCGCTTGCCAAATGGCAGGCGCTTTTTTGTGCGGGCGGAGTTTACTGCTCCTTAGCTAACAGATCCTTGAAGTACTGGTGCTCTTCGGGCGGTGTTTTTAAAATATCCATGGCTTGGTCAGTAGCCGTTTTCCCAAAGTTCCTCACAGCTCAAATCAAGCTCATCATTCCAACTGATACCATAACCACCAACATCAACCTTAACCAAGTTAAAAAGACCGTTGGTATATTCTAAAGCTCTAAAGGGCTGCCATATTTTCCAAAGCGGTTTTACATCATAATACTTGCAAATACCATTGATAAAGTCAACCTTTAAAATAAAATCTGGCATTGCTTTTACATCTTGAACTTTATGAAACATGGTAGCACCTCCTGTTATTTTAATGGTGGTAGTTTAATAAATTCCTGTGTTTCCCAAATATGCATCAGCGCAGTTTGATGCAATGCAGCCCACTCTTTGACAAGCTCCAGTGCTTTAGGTGGTAAATCTCCTTCTAGCATTTTTAATGATTTGATTTCAATTTCGCCTGTGTATTCACCGTATATGACGTGAAAATGTGGTGGGTTGTGTTCTTTCCTTTGAAAATACATCTTGATGTACATACCGTAAAAAGAAGATATTAACGGCATACTGTTTTCCTCCTTTAATTATAATCTTTGCTTCAGCAAAATACAACATGAGGTGCTTAAGAAAAAAGCAGTACACATAGCATCCGGAAGTTCCGGATACCGTAGGTACTGCTAAATACTACCGACATGAGACGGTAGGCCCTGCTTATTTTGTTGTGAAGGTGAAGCTAAGCTAAGTATAAATAAGAGGACAACGAAAGTCAAGTGAAGATTCTGAAAAATCACACAAACATGATAATATTGCGACATACAGGTTTAGCCATCAGCATATAAAATAATCTTGAAACATAGAATATAGTTTGCTACAATATATTACTGTAGACTGTTTTCGATAAGCAAGCGATATAATATACACTTGCAATGAACAAATTTATAAGCATAGGAGATGCTAACTGATGAAGAAACTACTTAGTGCTATAGCAATTGCTGCAGCCTTGGGCTGCAGCTGTGCCGCCGCCAGCCCGCTGGTTACGGCTGACGTGCCACTGGACAGCAGCTATTACGGTTATCTTGATAAGCTGGAGGGCATGGGCTATATCCAGGATATGCCTGCCAATACCAAGCCTTATAGCCGCCTGGACATGGCCAAATGGGTGTTGCAGGCTGAAGCAATTGCCCAGAGCAAGCCGCTGCCGCCATACCTGCAGACCAGGCTGGATGCAATGCGCGAGGGACTGGCAGAGGAGATTGCTTACCTGCAGGGTGCAGGGAAAATCAATAATGTGAAGCTGCGTGGTGCGAGCGTTGACCTTTCATATATGCAGCAGGACAGTGCTGCGTATAAGTATAATAACGCCAAGGCACATTGGCAGCTTTTGAACCACAATAATAATGGCTATCTTTATGGCGATGGCTTTAACGCTGTGGGCACGCTGCACATCAGCGGCAGCCTGAGCAAGAACCTGGCTGTGGGCATTACGCCACGCTTCAGCTGGGACAAGGACGAGCATGGCGATGCCAGCCTTGTTGAAGGCTATGCTAAAACGCATTTGGGCGTGTGGGGGATTACTGCCGGCAGGCAGCCGATGTCCTGGGGCGTAGGGCGTGCAGGACAGCTGGCCTTTGGCAGCAATGCAACACCGCAGACAGCAATTAAACTGAATTTGCTGGAGCCGCACACCTTTGACAACGGTGCGTTGAAGTTTTTGGGTAAGGCTAATGTCAACGTCTTCGCCAGCAGGCTGGAGGGCAACAGAGTTGCAAGTTCCGGTTCGGCGCTGGAAAAGGACCATGCAGCTCTTGTGGGTATGCGCGTAGATATTATGCCGACGGATGCGTTTACGATTGGCCTGGAGCGTATGTCGATGCTCAAGAAGTTCAACAAGCATTGGCTGCTGGGGGATAATGCAGATGATGCTGAAAAGGATAATTGGAACGATATTGCGGGCCTTGATTTTAAATACCGCTTCCCGGGCGTGCAGGTTTATGCTTCACTGTATGGTGAGGACCAGGCGCATGCCTTCCCCTGTGAAAATGCTTATAATGTTGGCATGTACTTTCCGCAGCTGGTGCCGGACGGCAGCTGGGATTTGCGCGTGGAGGTTGCCAAAACTAATGACGCCTGGTATGGCCATTGGGTGCTGAAGAATGGCTGGACATATAAGGATGCTATTTTGGGAGACTGGCTGGGCGCAGATGCGAAACGCGTTTATGCGGAGGTTAACCATTATCTGGCTGATGGCGGCAAGCTGGGACTGAGCTACACCTGGGCTGATATGCAGCCGACGGCGCAGCATGATGGCAGGCTGCAGGAGGTGGAGCTGAGCTACAGTAAGAGCTTGCAGAAGGATTTGCTGCTGCATACTGCTGTTGGCTATGGCAAGCTGGGGGATGACACCAGCAAGCTGGTGGCTGTTGGCCTGAGCTGGGAGTATTAAGCCTAAAGTCTGCAAGAGTTTAATATATGCTAAAACATGAAAACACCGACGTCTGCCGTACTTGTGGTACGGCGGATGCCGGTGTTTTTTGCTGGGGGAAGGGTGCCGAGCGTGTCGCAATTAAATATCGCGTTGCAACCCTTCCGTCTGCTCGCAAAGCTCGCAGCCACCTTCCCTTTCAGGGAAGATATATCAGACCTGCGGAAGGCTAATCTTCGCAAATTAGACTAGCCTTTTATGCACTTATTTGCTGAATTTGCTATGCATGCACCCCCTTTAGTCGCTATCGCGACAGTTCCCCCGAGGGGGAACCAAGAATGTGCTAATGAAGTTTAACGGAAGGCTATTAGTCTTGCCTGCCACTTGGGGAAGGTGCCGAGCGAAGCGAGGCGGAAGGGGGCGTGTGGCGCAGCGCCTTACAGGTTTGCCGCTCTCTCCAAGAATCCGCGCAGAATGTCGCAGGAAGCGGTGAACTTAGCCTGCTCTTCTTCCGTCAGCGGTAGCTCTAAAATCTCTTCGATACCGTTCTTGCCGATGACACAGGGTACGCCTGCAGCAACGTTCTTCTGGCCGTATTCGCCATTAAGTGCGGTGGAGCAGGGCCAGATGAGCTTTTGGTCATGGAAGATAGCCTTAATCAGCATGCAGGCAGCATTGGCAATGCCGAATTCCGTGCAGCCTTTGCCGTCAACCTCAATATCGCCGGCTCTTTTAACCTGCAGCTGCAAATCGTCCAGACTGAGGGCAGCCAGCTCCGGACGTTCGGCGCGCAGCTGGGCAAAGCTCTTGCTGCCGATGCGGATGCGAGACCAGACAACGAAGCTAGAATTACCGTGCTCGCCCATGCAGAAGGCCTGAATGGATTTGCGGCTGTAGCCTGTTGCGGCGCTGAGTACACGCAGCAGACGGTAGCTTTCAAGGCTGGTGCCGGTGCAGAAGCAACGATTCGGCTCCCAGTTCATCTGGCGGCGGATATGCTCGCAGATAATGTCTGCCGGATTGGAAATGCTGATCATAATGCCTTTAAAGTCAACCTGCTTCAGATGACTGATAACCTCGTTGGCCATCTTGATGGAATCGTCAAACATATCCAGGCGTGTTTCGCCGGGACGGCGGCTGCGGCCGAAGGCCATTACCAGAATATCGGCATCGTTGAGCTCGCTGTATTCACCTGCGCGGATTTTTGCGTCATGACCGCAAAGAGCACCGCTGACACAGTCGTCCAAATCCAGTGCCTGTGCTGCAGCTTTTTCCTTAAGAATATCAATCAGTACAATATCATCTGCTTCACCGGACTGGATGAGCGCTAAAGCAACGTGAGAGCCGACATGACCTGCGCCGATGATTACAACCTTACGAGTTTTTAACATAACAGAGACCTCCTTTATGAAAACAGGGAACCGTCCCCACTTGTGCTGGAGATAGTTCCCTAATTTTTTATGCAGTGATAAATATGCCTGTGCAGTATTTATCTCGCTTCGCTATTTTATTTGTTTGCTTCTGCTTCGGCAATAACCTTATTGATATCTTCGATAAGAGCATCAACATCAATGCCGTGAGCGCCTGCGCCCTGACCGATGGTTTCGAAATGAGCAGCCATGCAGCCGATGCAGCCCAGACCATATTCAGCGAAAACCTCCATGATTTCAGGATGGTTTTGAACGGCTTCAATAATGCCGGTATCTTTAGTAACCATTGTATAAGTCTCCTTTTTATAAAAATTGTACACATAATCTGTACTTATTCATTATATCATTTGTGCTTCTAAAAGCCAAATTTATTACTGAAAATTTTTTGCGAAATAAGCTTGACAGAGTTCACGCTTTTTTGATTATTTTTTCACATTAAGCCGTGAAATACTTGCGTTTACGGCTAATAAACGATATAATGGAGAAAAGTGGTGTAATGTGGGTAAAAAGGGGGCGACAAAATGCTTTTAGGTGAATACGAACACACTCTGGATGCAAAAGGTCGTCTTGCTATGCCTGCTAAGTTGCGTGAAAGTTTGGGCAGTAAGTTTATTATTACCAAAGGTCTGGACGGCTGTCTTTTTGTTTACGATATGGAACAATGGCATCAGCTGGAACAGAAGCTGGCAGCCTTGCCGATGAGCCGCAAAACAGCGCGTGATTTTACCCGTTTCCTCTTTGGCGGTGCCTGCGAGGGCGAATGCGACAAGCAGGGTAGAGTATTGCTGCCGGCAAACCTGCGTCGTCATGCCGGTCTGGAAAAGGATGCTGTGATTGTGGGCGTAGGCAGCAGAGCCGAAATCTGGGACGCAGGCCGTTGGAACGAATATAACGAAGAAAATGCCGATGATGTGAGTGAGCTCGCAGAGCAGCTTGCTGATTTAGGAATATAAGATTGGTGTTGGCTATGGAATTTAAGCATACAAGTATCCTGCTCGCTGAGAGCGTGGACTTTCTGATAACAGATAAAAATGGTATTTACGTGGACTGCACTATGGGCGGTGCGGGGCATAGCAGTGCGTTTGCCACACAGCTGGAGGCAGGCGGTCTTCTGATTGGCATTGATCAGGATGATGATGCTATTGCTGCTGGTTCCGAGCGCTTGCTGAACAAATTTACCTGCAAAACCGCAGTTGCGAAGTCCAATTTTGAAAACTTTTCCCAGGTATTGGATTCCATGGGAATCGATGAAATTGACGGTATCTTTTTTGACCTTGGTGTTTCGAGCTATCAGTTGGACACCCCGGAGCGTGGGTTTTCGTATATGCATGACGGACCTTTGGATATGCGCATGAATAAAGAAGCAAGTCTGGATGCAGAGTACATTGTAAACCACTACAAGGAAGAAGAGCTGGCGGATATTATTCACCGTTACGGTGAGGAACGCTGGGCCAAGCGTATCGCGCAGTTTATTGTGGCGGCACGCAAGGAAAAGCCGTTGACCACCACCTTCGAACTGGTGGATGTCATCAAGAAGGCTATTCCCAAGGGAGCAAGACTTGACGGTCCGCATCCGGCGAAGCGTACCTTTCAGGCTATCCGCATCGAGGTAAACAACGAGCTGGGGATTTTGGCAGATACGATGGAAAGAGCCGTAAACCGCTTAAAGAGTGGCGGCCGTATCGGTGTTATTACCTTCCATTCGCTGGAGGACAGAATTATTAAACAGACCTTTGCCAAGCTTGCCAAGGGCTGTACTTGCCCGCCGCAGCTGCCGGTGTGCGTATGCGGTAAAAAGCCTTTGCTGCGCAAAACAGGCAACATTGTTCCATCTAAGGCAGAGGTAGAGGAAAATCCGCGCAGCCGCAGTGCGCGCCTGCGTTATGCAATTAAAATTTGACAGATAATAGCTGAGAGATAAATTTTGATGTTTTGATGAAGGGTGATTTTGATGCTTGCCAGAAAATATGATAATTATGCTTGGCAGGAGCAGCCTGCCGAGCAATATGAGGTTCAGCAGCCTGCCCGCAGAAAAGTACATAGACCTGATCCGAGAAGAGTACTGCGCAACAGAATTCTTAAAGCATTTTTACTTATTATGGCAGCTTATTTTATTGTTGTTTTACGCAGTAACGCTATGGTGCAGTACGGTAATGAGCTGGTGAGCCTGCAGCAGCAGGAGGCTCAGCTTATCAGCAAAAACAACGAGCTGAAAATTGAGGTTGAACAGCTGAAGGGACCTGAGCGTATTATCGGTTTGGCTGAACAATATTTGGGTATGAGTGTTGCCCGCAGCAATATTTATGTTAAGGCTGGCGGAAGCAGCAATTCTTTGGCTGTGCATAACAAATAAACATAGCCATTCAGTTTATATTGTGATATAATTTGAATGGGTTTTTGGGAGGCAGCCTTTTGGCTGCCGTTTCAATTTAAATTCTATACTATAATTAAACTAGAAGTAATTTACGGCTTTGCTCCTTGAGGGGCAGAACGTAAAACAGGGGGGTTAATAAATGGAAAAGCAATTAGCTTCACTCCTTGCCTTATTGCCGCAGGCTGAGGTAATTGGCAGTGCTGATAAAGTTATTACTGATGTAACTGCCGATTCCCGTGCGGTGGTAGCCGGCAGTCTTTTTATCTGCCTGAAGGGTGCAACTGTAGACGGACATAAATTTTTGGCAATGGCTGCCGAGAAGGGCGCTGTTGCTGCGCTGGTGGAGGACGTTCCCGCTGAAGTGCCGCAGGGTGTTACTCTTATTAAGGTTGCCGATACGCGTGAGGCTATGGAGCTGGTAACGCCGTATTTTTATGATTATCCGGGACGCAAGCTGAGAATGATCGGTGTGACCGGTACTAACGGCAAAACCACTTCGACAAATATTATTCGCCTGATTCTGCGCAAGGCAGGCTACAAGGTTGGCCTGATTGGCACTATCAATATTATGATTAACGATGAGATCACCGAATCTCATAATACTACTCCGGATGTAGTTGACCTGCAGAAGACACTGTATGCTATGTGCTGTGCCGGCTGTGACTACTGCGTAATGGAAGTTTCCAGCCATGCTTTGGCGCTGAAGCGTGTGGCAGGCATTGAATATGACTGCGCTGTGCTGACGAATATTACCCAGGATCATCTGGACTTCCATAAAACTATGGAAAATTACCGCGATGCCAAGAGCCTGCTCTTTGAGCATCTGACCGACGGCAGCAAGCCGAATAAAAACGCTGTCTTCAATATGGATGACGCAAGCTCTGCAATTATCCGTGAGCGTACCAAGGCTAACGTGATGACCTATGGCGAAGGTCATGATAATGATATCTATCCGCTGAGCTTTACGGTAGAACCTAAGCATATGCAGCTGCTGCTGCACACTCCGGTGGGCGAAATGGACCTGGAGCTGAAGATTACCGGCGAGTTCAACGTGTATAATGTTATGGGTGTTATCGGTGCAATGCTGGCTGAAAAGATTGACAAGGATATAATTTGCTCCGTGCTTGACGGCTTTGACGGCGTCCCCGGACGTTTCCAGCTCGTTGAAGCAGGACAGCCTTATACTGTTATTGTAGACTATGCACATACTCCCGACGGCCTGGAGAACGTGCTGAAGACCGCACGCTCCATTACCCGCGGCAAACTGTGGGTTGTGTTCGGCTGCGGCGGTGACCGCGACAACAAAAAGCGTCCGTTGATGGGTGCGCTGGCACTGGAGCTGGCTGACAACATCGTTGTTACCTCTGATAATCCGCGTACCGAGGATCCGGAGCTGATTATCGACGAAATCTTTACGGCACTGCAAAATGTGCCCGAGGGCAAGCACGTTACCCGTCTGAGCGACAGACGTGAGGCAATCTGCTATGCTTTGGCAGAGGCTGCTGCCGATGATGTTATTCTGATTGCCGGCAAGGGCCACGAAAATTACCAGATTTTGAAGGACAGAACTATTCACTTTGATGATAAAGAAGTTGTAATGGAATACTGGAGTGATAAAAAATGCTGAAGGCCAGTGAAGTTTTAGCAGCCACTAAGGCTGTTTGTGCAGATTTTGAGTTTACCGGCGTAACCACCGATTCCCGTGCGGTAAAGCCGGGAGAATTATTCGTAGCGCTGAAAGGCGATAATTTTGACGGCCATGACTATTGCGCCAAGGCTGTGGAGCTGGGTGCTGCGGGCGTTGTTGTATCCCATGAGGTTAGCGGCCTGCCTGCGGGTGTTGCCGTGTTTATGGTAGAGGATACGCTGCTTGCTTATCAGCAGCTTGCGCATGCCTACCGTCTGCGTAAGCAGGGTCTGAAGGTTTTTGCTATCACAGGCTCCAACGGCAAAACCTCTACGAAGGATTTGCTGGCTGCCTGTCTGAGCTGTAAATATAATGTTGTCAAAACTCAGGGCAACTTCAATAATGAAATCGGTTTACCGAAAACCTTGCTGAGCATTCAGCCTGATACCGATATTGCCGTTGTGGAGATGGGCATGCGCGGTCTGGGCCAGATTGCCGAGCTGTGCCGCATTGCCGAGCCTGACAGCGGTCTGATTACCAACGTGGGCGAAACCCACATGGAGCTTTTGGGCAGCATGGAAAACATCGGCAAGGCCAAAAGCGAAATCGTGCTTAATCTGCCGGAGGATGGCTTTGCTGTGCTCAACGGCGATAACGAATACGTACTGCCGGCAGCAGGCAAGACTAAGGCGCAGGTTGTTTACTTTGGCTTAGGTGAAAACTGCGACTTCCGCGGCAGCGATATTGTGACCTCCGGTGCAGGCACCACCTTTACCTGTACCCATAAGGCTACGGGCGAAGCTGTCAAGGTAAGCCTGCAGCTGATCGGTGAGCATAACGTTTATAACGCACTGAGCGCTATCGCTGGGGCCTTCTGCTACGGTGTGCCGATGGCAGCAAGCGCACAGGCACTGGCAACTGCCCGTCTGACAGGCAGCCGTCAGGAAATCGTTTATATCGGCGATATCACCTTTATCAACGATGCTTATAATGCAAGTCCTGCTTCTATGGAAGCGGCACTGAAAACCTTGGCGGAGGCCAAGAAGGCAGCGCATGGCCAGACCCGTACTATTGCTGTGCTGGCAGATATGCTGGAGCTGGGAGATATCAGCGAGGATGCGCATCGTCGTGTGGGCCGCTGGGCTGTAGAAAATGGTGTGGATTTTGTACTGACCTACGGTCCGCAGGCTGCTTATATTACGGATGAGGCTGCAAAGCTTGGCGGCAAGAGCAAGCATTGCGCTGACCGTCAGGAGGCAGCGGATGCTTTGCGTCTGATGGCTTCCGCAGGTGATATTATCCTGTTGAAGGGCAGTCATTCCATGCAGGTTGACAAAATGCTGGAGCTATTCAAGTAAACTTAAGAGAGTGAGATTTTAGTAGATGTTAAAATTAATCGGAATTCCTGTGACTGCGTTTATCGTGTGCGCTTTAATCGGCCCGGTGCTGATTCCTTATCTGCATAAGCTGAAGTTCGGCCAGTCTATCCGCGAGTGCGGACCGGCAAGCCATATGGCGAAAAGCGGCACACCGACGATGGGCGGACTGATGATGCTGGCAGCGTTGCTGGTTGCTTTGCTGTGGGGCAACTTTACTCCCCATGTAATTATTGCTCTGGTGCTGACAGTAGGCCATGCGGTCATAGGCTTTATAGATGATTACATCAAGGTTGTAATGAAGCGTAATCTGGGCCTGACTGCCAAGCAGAAATTCTTACTGCAGTTCATTCTGGCCGGTGCCTATGTATATTTCGCCGAAACGCATATCCGCAATACGGAGCTGTGGGTTCCCGGCATCAATGCTGTCATTGATTTAGGCTGGGGTTATTATGTGCTGGCCTTCTTGCTTTTGGTTGGCACAACCAATGCCGTAAATCTGACAGATGGTCTGGACGGACTGGTTTCCTTTGTCAGTCTGCCTGTTACCATGGTGTTCGCTTTTATTGCTTACATGCAGGGTATGTTGGATCTGAGCGGTTTTTCTTTGGGCCTGACCGGTGCCTGCCTTGGCTTTTTGCTGTTTAACCGTCATCCTGCCAGAGTATTTATGGGTGATACCGGTTCCCTGGCTTTGGGCGGTGCTATTGCCGCTTTAGCGCTTTTGACACGTACGGAGCTGCTGCTGGTTATTGTCGGCGGTATCTATGTAGCGGAAGCACTGTCGGTAATTATTCAGGTTACCTATTTCCGCTTCAGCGGCGGTAAGCGTATTTTCCGCATGTCTCCGCTGCATCATCATTTTGAGCTGGGCGGCTGGCCTGAGGTTAAGGTTGTGCGTGTGTTTACAGCAGTAAGCTGCGTATTGTCTGTCATTGGCTTATGTCTGTGGCTTAATGCATTTGTATAAAAAATCTTCGGCTATAACCGTTTTGTCGCAAATTTTGCGGTGAAAGGGCTATAGCCTATGTATGTTTATGAATAGAGGGTGTTTCTTGATGACTAAAAAGAATGCTGTAATCGTTTACGGCGCAGGCATCAGCGGCCGTGGAGCAGCGCAGGTGCTGGCAGATAAAAAGCAGCAGGTATATTTATATAACGATATGGACTGCACTTTAGAGCCGCAGCTGCTGCAGCTTTTGCAGAGCGTTGGCGGTGGGCTGGCCATCGGTCAGGCTGCATTTGAAAGCCTGCTTGATATTGCAGGGGTGTTGGTGCTTTCTCCGGGTATTGCCTGCGATAACGCAAATGTGCTGCTCGCAGAGCAGCGCGGACTGGAGGTCATCAGCGAGGTTGAGCTTGGCTACAGGCTGTATGGCGGTCACATTGCTGCTATCACCGGTACTAACGGCAAAACCACTACCACTACTATCGTGGGTGAGATGCTCAAGCGTTTGCCGGTGCCTTCTGCAGTAGGCGGCAACATCGGTTTGGCACTGTCCAAGGAGGTAGAGAGCCTGCCTCAGGATGGTTGGCTTGCTGCCGAGCTTTCCAGCTTTCAGCTGGAAAAAGTCAGCAGCTTCTGCCCTGATATCGCAGTAGTGCTGAACCTGACTCCGGATCATCTGGAGCGCCATCATACGATGGAGGCCTACGGCGAGGCGAAGAAAAATATTTTCCGTCAGCAGGGTGAGGCGCAGGTTACGGTGCTTAATTACGATGATCCTATCGTGCGTACCTGGGGGGCGGAAACTAAAGGCCGCCTATGTTACTTCAGCCGTAAGGAAAAACTGCAGCAGGGCATCTATATGCAGGATGGTAATTTTATCATCAGCTGGGACGGCAAGCAGAGAACTGTCTGCAATATCAGCGAGCTGCATCTGTTCGGCGGTCACAACGAAGAAAACGTGCTGGCAGCCATTGCTTGCGGCTTTTTCGCCGGTGTGAGCATCAGCGATATGGCTGATGTGCTGCGTAACTTCCGCAGCATTGAGCACCGCATTGAATACGTTGCTACGATTGATGGCGTACCGTATTACAATGATTCCAAGGCTACCAACACCGATTCTACGATTAAAGCGTTGGAGGCCTTTAAAGACGGGCACATCATTTTGCTGGCAGGCGGTCACGATAAGCTGACACCGTTGGAGCCGATGATGGAGCTGGTTAAGGAAAAGACGGACGCCCTGATTCTGCTGGGCGCTGCCAAGGAGCGCTTCCACAAGGCTGCTGTTGCCTGCGGTGTGCCTAACATTGTGCTGGCCGACAGCTTTGAAGACGCAGTAGCCAAGGCGCATGCGCTGGCGCATAAGCCGCAGGTGGTGCTGCTTTCCCCGGCCTGCTCGTCCTTTGATATGTTCAAAAATTATCCGGAACGTGGTAACTATTTTAAAAAGCTGGTACACGAGCTGGAGGGAGGTAACGTTAAGTGAAGGTAATTCTTTCCGGCGGCGGTACGGGCGGACACATTTATCCGGCCCTGACCATTGCGGACCAGATAAAAAAGCTGCAGCCTGAGGCGGAGGTAAGCTTCGTAGGCACTAGGCAGGGCTTGGAGAAGGATATCATTCCCCGCTACGGCTACAAGCTGCAGTTCATTGAGGTAGCAGGCTTTAAGCGCAGCCTGAGCCTGGATACCCTGCGCAGTGTGGCAAAGCTTTTTGCCGGCTTATATGATGCCTACAAGATTATCAGCAACGAAAAACCTGACCTGGTAATTGGTACCGGCGGTTATGTCTGCGGCCCGATTGTTTTCATGGCAGCGTTAAAGGGAATTCCCTGCTGCATTCAGGAGCAGAACGCGATGCCAGGTGTAACCAATAAAATTTTGTCACGTTATGTGCGCAAGGTATTTTTAGGTTATAAAGAGGGCGGCAAATATTTTCACGGCAAGGCAGAGCTGGAATATACCGGCAATCCTATCCGCAGTGAAATTCTGCAGCATACGCGTGAAGAAGCTGTTAAGGAGCTGGGGCTGGACCCGGCGAAGAAAACGATACTCGTTTCTGGCGGTAGCCGTGGTGCGCGCACCATTAACAACGCTATGCTCGAAGCAGAGCTGGCGCTTTCCGGCAGAGCCGAGGTACAGGTGCTGCATGCGACCGGGGACGTGAATTATGACGCCTATATGGCGGAAATCAAAAAGCGCGGCGGTGTGGCAGATAACATTATTATCAAGCCTTATCTGCATAATATGCCGGTAGCGTTGGCTGCGGCCGATCTGGCAGTATTCCGTGCCGGTGCAATCGGCCTGGCAGAGCTGATGGCTAAGGGAGTGCCGTCGCTTCTGGTACCATATCCGTATGCTACGGCAAATCACCAGGAGTTTAATGCCAGAGCGGTAGAGGCTCAGGGTGCTGCCAAGGTTATTCTTGATAAGGACCTGACGGGCGACACCGTTTTGGAGTTTATCGAGCATTTATTAGTACATGAAGAGGAATTGCAGCAGATGCATGCGGCGGCCCAAAAGCTTGGCAGACCGCAGGCTGCAGAGGTTATAGCCAAAGAGGCTGTGGCCTTGACTAAACAATAAGGGAGGGCCTCGAGTGGCTGAAAACAAATTAGCAAACCTGCATAATATACATTTTATCGGTATCGGCGGCGCCGGCATGAGCGCGATTGCTTATGTATTGATTAAGCGCGGCTATGATGTAAGCGGTTCCGATTTAAATGCCGGTCATATGTCGGCACATCTGGCGGAAGAAGGCGCTATGGTTTATATGGGCCATGCTGCCAGTCAGGTGGAGGATGCCGAGGCTGTAGTTATTTCTACAGCGATTCATCCCAACAATCCGGAGCTGATGGAGGCCAGAAAGCGCGGTATTCCCGTGCTGCACCGCAGCGATGTGCTGGCTGCAGTGATGAATGCTGCCGACGGCGTAGCTGTTGCAGGCGCTCACGGCAAAACTACTACCAGTGCGATGATTTCCTGCATTGCGGCAGAAAGCGGTATTGACCCGACTGTTATCATCGGCGGCGAGGTAAGCAGCCTTGGCGGTAATGCGCGCAACGGCGCAGGTCGCTTTGTGGTAGCGGAGGCGGATGAAAGCGACGGCTCCTTCCTCAAGCTGTATCCGTATCTTGCTGTAGTAACTAATATTGAAGATGACCATCTGGACCATTACGGTACAGAAGAAAATATATATCAGGCTTTTAAACAGTTTGTAGGCAACATCAAGGAAGGCGGCAAGGCAGTCCTTTGCTTTGATAATGCCAAGGTACGCCGTCTGGCTGCCGAAACCGATAAAGAGGTAATTACCTACGGCTTAGAAGGCGAGGGTGCTGACTACATTGCCCGTGACATTTCCTACGGTGTTGACGGTACCAGCTACAAGCTGTACTACAAGGGAGAATTTGTGACGGAGGTTCATCTGATTGTTCCGGGCAGACATAATGTGCTGAATTCTATGGGCGCGTTTGCTGCTGCACATGAGATGGGTATCGCTACCGACAAGATTCTTGCATCCCTGAAAAAGTTCGGCGGTGCCAAACGTCGTTTTGAAACCAAGGGTAAGGTTAACGGTGTCTGGGTTGTTGATGATTATGCGCATCATCCGACAGAAATCGGCGTAACGCTGAAGGCTGCCAGACAGACAAAGCCTGAGCGCCTGCTGTGCGTGTTCCAGCCGCATCGCTACACCCGTACCAAGCTGCTGTTCTCCGAGTTTTGCGAATGCTTTAAGGATTGCGATGAGCTGATTCTGACTGACATTTATGCAGCCAGCGAGGAAGCAATTCCTGGCGTGAGCAGCATGCATTTGGCAGAGGGTATCAAAGCAGCGACCGGTCAGGAGGTGCTGTATATCGGCAAGCTGACCAAGGCTGAGGAATACCTGGAGCGCGTTGTACGTCCCGGCGATCTGGTGATGACCATCGGTGCCGGTGATGTGTTTAAAATTGGAGAAGAATTAGTTAGGGAGTTGGAAAGAAATGCAGATTAATAAGCAGGATGTTGTTGCTGTTGTTTTAGGCGGGCCCTCTTCTGAGGCCGAAATTTCGCGTGTTACCGGCGGCGCTATTGCGAACGCACTGCGCGAAAAGGGCTATAATGCCAAGGAAGTAGAGCTGAATCCGTCTAATCTGATTAACGAGCTGCGTGATATGAACGCTAAGGTAGTATTTAACGCCGTTCATGGTATGTACGGTGAGGATGGCCGTTTGCAGAGTATTCTGGAGGCAGCAGGTATTCCTTATACCGGCTGCGGCGTACTGGCAAGCGCTGTTTCTATGGATAAATCCGCTACGAAGCGTTATCTGCAGTCTGCAGGCATTCCTACCGCACCCTGCATGATTATCAACAAGCGTGATGCAGGGGATTTGCAGACGCTGGCAGAAAAAATTATTTCCGAGTTCGGTCTGCCCGTAGTTATTAAGGCAGCAACTCAGGGCTCCAGCATCGGCGTGGTAATTCCCAAGACTGCACAAGAGGTTGTGCCTGCACTGGAGGAAGCCTTCAAGTATTCCGAAAATGTGCTGTCAGAAAAGTGCATCAAGGGCAAGGAGCTGACGATTTCTATTATGGAAGAGAACGGCGAGCCTAAGCCGTTGCCGGTTATCTGGATTGCACCGCATTCCGGAGCCTATGACTTCCATTCCAAATACACCAAGGGTGCTACGGATTACCACTGCCCGGCACCGTTTGATGAGAAAACTACTGCCTATATCCAAAAAATTGCCGTAGAAACCTACAAGCTGCTGGGCCTTTCCGGTGTAGCGCGTGTAGATGCTATGCTGGGTGATGAGGATGGTGTTGCTTATGTACTGGAAGCAAACACTGTTCCTGGCATGACGGCAACCAGCCTGGTTCCGAAGGCTGCTGCTGCTGTAGGCATCAGCTTCCCGGAGCTCTGCGAGAAAATTTTACTGAGCGCTAAATAAAAATGTTTTACAAGGAGCCAAAGGAGGTGCAGCATGGATTCATCGCAGACTATACGCGAACAACTGCGCAAACGCAGACGCCGGAAATTCTGGCACATGGTGCGCCTACTGGTATCCACGGCTATACTTGCTGTAACCTGTACATATGTCTGGCGCTATGTGCATAATCCTGCGTTTGCCTTTGGCAACGTCAGCATTCACGGAAGCAGTCAGCTGACGGAGGCGGAGGTTATCTCGCTTGCAGGCTGCGGGCAGGGACCATTGAATCTTTTCAATGCCAGCTCCGGCCGTCTGCGGGAGGCTTTGCTGCATGATGTCCGCTTTAAGAATGCAGAGGTGGCTTACCGCTTTCCGGCAACCTTGCAGGTGAGCGTAGAGGAACGGCAACCGGCGCTTTATGTTGCCAATTCCTATCACAGCTATCTGAAGGTGGATTATAACGGCGTTGTTCTTAGTGTGACAACTACTATTCCGGATGCTAAGGCTCCTGTGCTGGCCGGCATAAAATGCGGTAATCTTTATCTGGGCGATAAGGTTGCCAATGCCGGTGTGCTGCAGATTCTGCAATTTTTGCAGCAGCTGACGCCGGAAGCACTGCAGCGTATCGGTGAAATTGCCGTTGATGATAAGCAGGATGTTAAGTTGCAGCTGAGCGGCAGCTTTCCGGTGCGTTTGGGCAGGGTGCAGGAGGTATCACAGAAGGCTTCTGTGTTTATGACTGTGTTCAACGAGATTAAAGATAAAAATATTAAGGCTGAATATATTGATTTGACCTTCGGTAAGCCATATATCAAGCTTTTGCCAAAATAAAATGCTGTTAACTTGTTATAGCTGCAATGCTGTTGCAGCTGATGTCACAGTGAGGGTGAGATAATGAAAGAAATTTTTACTATGGATTTAAAGGGCAAGCTGTTGATTGCCGTGGTATTCATGGTGTTGGGATTTATGCTTTCGGTACAGTATAAAACTACAGAGCTTCAGCGTAATGTGCGTATGGACCGCGTAGAGGATTTGTCGGAACGCCTGAAGGTTATGGAAGCCGAAAACAAGCAGCTGCTGACAGAGCTGGAAACCTTGCGAGCAGGTGCTGCCAAGGATCCTGCTGATGACCGTATGAAGCTGATGGCAGGCACGACTGACGTAGAGGGAGAAGGCATTGAGATATTGCTGGACGACAGCAATATTGCCAAAAAGTCCGGCGAAAATCCTAATTTGTACATCATTCATGATGAAGATTTGCTGCGTGTGCTCAACGAGCTGCGCGCTGCCGGTGCGGAAGCAATTTCTGTCAACGATCAGCGCATTGTGGCTATGAGCGAGATTCGTTGTGCAGGACCTACTATTTCGGTAAACAATGTCCGCAGTGCTCCGCCTTATGTTATCAAGGCTATAGGCGCTCCTAAAACTCTGAGCAGTGCTCTGCGTCTGCGTGGCGGTGTTGTAGAAACCTTTGAGTTCTGGGGCATTCAGGTAAAAATCAAGACTGTTGAAAAGCTGCATATTCCGGCGCTGAAGGCACCGCGCAGCTTTGAATACGCTAAGACAGTGGAAAGCAAGGAGGCAGCGAAATGATTGGATTTGCATTTGCCGGCCTATTGCTTGGTCTTATACTTGGTGTTTACTGTCCTTTCAGAGTGCCACCCGAATACGCACGTCTGCTTGCCGTAGCTGTTATGGCAGGTATGGATGCAGTGCTGGGCGGTGTACGTGCTTCACTTGAAGGCAATTATGATACTCAGGTATTCATTTCCGGATTCTTTATCAATGGTATTCTGGCTGCCTTTTTGTGCTATGCAGGTAATCTGATCGGTATCGATTTATATCTGGTAGCGGTACTGATTTTCGGTATGCGTATTTTCCAGAATTTGGGAATTATCCGTCGCCTTTATATGGGCAAATAAGTGTCCTGTCGGAAGATGAAGAAAAAAATTCATTAATAAGCAGGAAAATAGCACTTTCATGTTGAACAATATAAAAATGATTTTTTTATAAATAAGCTACCCAAAGCTAAGGGGGACGTAGAATATGTTTGATGACGTAGAGACAACCTTTGAACCGTTGGCCAATATTAAAGTAATTGGTGTCGGCGGTGGCGGCAATAACGCCGTAAACCGTATGATCGACGCCGGCGTAAGCGGCGTAGAATTTATTGCAGTGAACTGCGATAAGCAGTGCCTGATGCTTTCCAAAGCAGAAAAACGCATCCAAATCGGCGAAAAGCTGACTAAAGGTCTGGGTGCAGGCGCAAACCCTGAAATCGGCGAAAAAGCTGCCGAAGAATCCCGTGACCAGATTCTGGAATCCCTGAAGGGTGCAGATATGGTATTTGTTACCGCAGGTATGGGCGGTGGTACCGGTACCGGTGCTGCGCACGTTGTTGCGGAATGTGCCAAAGAAATCGGTGCGCTGACTGTCGGCGTTGTAACTAAACCCTTTGGCTTTGAAGGTCCTCGCCGCATGAAGCAGGCTGAGGCAGGCATTGTCAACCTGAAGGAAAAGGTTGATACCCTGGTAACTATTCCTAACGACCGTTTGCTGCAGATTATCGAAAAACGTACTTCCATGCTGGAAGCATTCAAAAAGGCCGATGACGTATTGCGTCAGGGCGTTCAGGGCATTTCCAACCTGATTGCTGTTCCCGGTCTGATTAACGTTGACTTCGCCGATGTCAAGACTGTTATGTCCAATGCAGGCAGCGCTCTGATGGGCGTTGGTACCGCTAAGGGTGAAGGCGGCGGCAAGGCTGCAGCCGAAGCTGCAATCAAGAGTCCGTTGCTGGAGGCATCTATCGACGGTGCCCGCGGCGTACTGATTAACGTTATCGGCGGCAAGGAGCTGTCCCTGTTTGACGTTAACGAAGCTGCCAATATTGTCAATGAAGCAGCTGATCCCAATGCAGTGGTTATTTTCGGTGCTGTTATTGATGAAAACCTTAATGACGAAATCCGTGTTACGGTTATCGCAACAGGCTTTGAGAAAAAATCTCCTGTTACCAAAAATACAGTTGGCGGTCCGGCATCTATCAACCGCAACAACAGCGGTATTATCAAGAATTTCTCCGATTCAAACGAAATTCCGCCATGGCTGCGTCACTGATTGAAAGGAAGGCAGTAATATGAAGTGCCCGTTTTGCTCCCACAGAGACAGCCGTGTTATCGACAGCCGTGCTGTAGAGGAAGGCTGTTCTATCCGTCGCAGACGTGAATGCCCTAATTGCGGCAAACGCTTTACTACATATGAAAAGTATGAGGAAACTCCGCTTGTTGTCAGCAAGAAGGATGGCCGTCGCGAGCTTTTTGACGGTAAAAAGCTGCTGGCAGGTCTTTTGAAGGCTTGCGAAAAACGCCCGGTTCCTTATGAAAAGATTAAAGAAATTGCCGACAGTATAGAGCGTGAGTTGCGGATGAGTGCGGATGCGGAAATTCCCAGCGCCCAAATCGGTGAGCTGGTTATGAAGTATCTGGAGCAGACGGATCAGATTGCTTATGTACGCTTTGCTTCCGTATATCGTCAGTTTGCCGACGTGCGTAATTTTATGCAGGAGCTGGAGCGTATTATGCAAAAATCTAAAGACGCAAAATAGAGGTGCGGAATATGAAAAAGTATTTACTGCTTACTTTAACGGCTCTTATGCTGGTGGCCGGCTTCAGCGGCTCGGCACTGGCTAAGGAAAGACTCTTTACGTTTTCCAATAACAATAACGGAGCCGTGAAAGAGGTTAATTATTATCTGGATAATGGTGCCAAGGTTGTGTTTATGGACACAGCAGCCAAGGCTACCGACAGCACGGTGATTATCACCGTAGTGCTGGATATACCGGAAGGTGTGCCAGCATATCAAAAGTAAATAGCAAAAGGGTGCCGCAGGCACTTGCAAAGGGAGACGGCATTAGCCGTCTCTTTTGGTATTAGAGATAAAAGGAGCGGTTTTGATGCAGGATTTTATCATTACGCAAAAAAATAATATCTGGTGGGGAATGTTCCCTCGTTTGACGCAGGCGGGCTTCGGTAATGCCTGCAGCTGTCGTCTGCATGGAGAAAGCGACATGGTACCGGGTACTTTGAATCTGGCTTTGCATGTGGGTGATGAGGTGGAACTGGTGCTGCAGAACCGTCGCCTGTTTGCGCAGGCTTTAGGTTTGGACGCATCAAAATTTACTACCTGCGAGCAGGTGCATGGCAGCAATGTTGCGGTGGTAGATGAAGCCTTGGTCGGCGCCGGTGCGACAGCGCTTGCAGATACGATTAAGGATACAGATGCTTTGGTTACGAATCTGGCGAATGTACCGCTGCTGCTGTTTTTTGCAGACTGCGTGCCGCTGCTTTTCGCCGACGAGCGCCAAGGCGTGTGCGCTGTAGCGCACGCAGGTTGGCGCGGTACGGTAGCACAGATTGGGCGCAATACTGTAGAAGCTATGCAGCAATCCTTCGGCTCCCGTCCCGAAGATATCGTTGCGGCGATTGGTCCGTCTATCGGCCAATGCTGCTACGAGGTGGACGATTTTGTGCGCGGCAAGGCAGCAGGCTATGAGCAGTTCTTTGCGCCACGAGCAGAAAAGCCCGGCAAGTATCTGCTGGATTTGTGGGGGTATAACCGCCAGGTGCTGCTGGACGCAGGATTAAAGGCGGGAAATATTCTTACTGCTGGCGTCTGCACAGAGCATAACCATGAAATGTTCTGCTCCTACCGCGCGGAGCAGGGAAAAACCGGTCGCATGGGTGTGTGCCTGTACAGAATGTCTGCCGAGAAAAATGCGTAAGTAGTGAGCGTGCGTAGAACTTACAGTTAACGTTAACTTAGAAGATTTAGAAAGTACGATAAGAAAATGCGTTAAGAAATGCTTTTTGAAACGCTAAATAATACGAAAAGAGTGAGTGAAGATGCTTAAGGATACATTTACTTTTCAGGGACCGTTAGGTGAGATTGAATGTCTTGTTGAGCCTAACCGCAGTGAGAATAATGCCGTTCTTGTTATGGCGCATGGCTTCCGCGGCAGCCGCGACAGCGGCGGACGCGCTGCAGGAGTGGCGCAGCAGGCTGCGGCGCATGCTGCCGTAGTGCGCTTTAACTTTACAGGTACGCAGATAATTTCGCGTCAGGTGGAGGAGCTGCGCGCCGTACTGGCAGAGGTACGCCGCAGACAGCTTGACTGCAAGCTGTTTCTTTTGGGACGCAGCCTTGGCGGCGCTGCCTCCATCATTACCGCGGCGCAGGACGGAGCTCTTGCCGGACTGATTCTGTGGGCAACGCCAAATAATCTGCGCTTTACCTTCCGTTATGTGATGACGGAGGACGAATACCGTCGTCTGGACAGCGGCGAAACGCTGCATTTTCACGATGAACGCGGCGAATGCGATTTGACACCGGATTTCCTGACGGATTTTGACCAATACGATTTGCCTGCATTGCTGCAAAAAGCGCAGCCTTTGCCTGTGCTTTTGCTGCACTGCAGTGCGGATGAGGTGGTGCTGGCGGAGCAGGCGCAGCGCAACGCCGCAGCCATCGGCAATGCGGCTGAGCTGCATATCTTTGAGGGCGGCGACCACAGCTTTACGCAGTACAGTGAGCAGGCGGGCGCATTGCTGAGTGATTGGCTGGGCAAACGCTTGAAATGCGGCGCTTGTTAGTTGTATAATATACTTGAGGAAATATATCCTTTTTTATAGGAGGAGAAGCATGAGAAAATTATTGATAGTCTGCCTGATGCTGGTGTGCGCGCTGGTACTTACAGCCTGCGGTCAGGCAAAGCAGGAGCAGGCGCCGAAGGCAGAGCCTGCGACGGCGGTTTTCAACACGAGCATGGGCGATTTTGAGGTGAAGCTGGCAACAGACTATGCACCGGAAACGTCGAAGAATTTTATTACGCTGGCCGAAAAGGGCTTTTATAACGGCCTTACCTTTCACCGCGTAATCGATAACTTTATGATTCAGGGCGGCGACCCGGCCGGCAACGGTACCGGCGGCCCCGGATACACCATTAAGGATGAGTTCAGCAGCAAGCTGCTGCATGACGGTCCCGGTGTGATTTCCATGGCGAACCGCGGTCCGAACACCGGCGGCAGCCAGTTCTTTATCACCCTGCGTGAAACTAAATGGCTTGACGGTAAGCACGCTGTTTTCGGCAAGGTAAGCAAGGGCATGGATGTTGTTTATAAAATCGGCAAAACAGCAACAGATTCCAATGATAAACCGTTGGAGCCTGTAATCATTAAGAAGGTTACGATAGAAAAACGTTAACACCCCTTTTAAAACAGGTAGGAGGAAATTGCTTGGCTAGTGAAGAAGAAAAAATGCAAGGTATACTCGAAACTGTTGACCAGCAGGAAATGGTTGGCATTTGCGGACGTAATGATGAATTTCTGCGTTTAATCCGTGGTGCTTTTGACTGTACAATCGTCGCGCGCGGCAATCAGATTGCCATGAGCGGACGTGCCGAAGAGGTGGCACAGATGGAACAGCTGCTGCAGGAGCTGCTGTTTTTGTACCGTCAGGGACTGCCGCTGACAACGCATGATGTGCGTTACAGCATGTATATGGTGAAGACAGGAAATTTGGAAAGCCTGCATCGCATGTACGCTGATACGATTATCGTCAACAACCGTGGCCGTCAGGTGAAGGCCAAAACCTTGGGACAGTGGCAATATGTAGAAACAATCCGCCATAACTATATCACCTTGGGCATCGGACCTGCAGGCACAGGCAAAACCTACCTGGCGGTGGCACTGGCAGTAGCGGCGCTGAAGAAAAAAGAGGTGGAGCGCATTATCTTGACGCGTCCTGCGGTAGAAGCAGGCGAAAAGCTGGGCTTTTTGCCGGGTGATATGCAGGATAAGGTAGACCCTTATCTGCGTCCTCTTTATGACGGCCTGTATGATATGCTGGGCACGGAAACCTTCCAAAAGTATCTTACCAAGGGTACGATTGAGGTTGCACCGCTGGCATACATGCGCGGACGCACGCTGAATGACGCCTTCATCATTTTGGACGAGGCGCAGAATACTACGCCGGAGCAGATGAAGATGTTCCTGACGCGTTTCGGCTTTGGCAGTAAGATGGTTATTACCGGCGATATCACGCAAATAGATTTGCCGGGCGGCAAGAACAGCGGCCTGAAGGACGCTGCGCGTATTCTGGGAAATGTTCCGGGAATCGACGTGATTAAGTTCAGCGAGCAGGATGTTGTGCGCCACGAAATCGTCGGTTCAATTATCAAGGCTTATGAACGCTTTGAAAAACAAAAAGAAAAATATAACGGAGAAAAACAGCATGATAATTAATTTGGAAAATGACCAGCAGAAGCTGGAGCTTTCCGCGCAGGTGCTGGAGCGCCTGCGGGAGGGCTTGCAGGCTGTAGCACGCTTGAATGAGCTGCCGGAGGAGTCCGAGGTTGATGTAACTATTGTCGACGATGAGGAAATCCATGCGCTGAACCGTGAGTATCGCGGGATGGATAAGCCTACCGACGTTTTGAGCTTTGCGCTGGACGAGGACTGCGAGGATGAAGATGAGCCGGAGCTGATCGGCGGACCGGAGGAGCATCTTTTCGGTGATATCATCATTTCGGCGGAAACAGCACTGCGTCAGGCGGAGGAATACGGCCACGGCCTGGAGCGCGAAATGACGTATCTGGCAGTGCATGGTATGTTCCATCTGTTGGGCTATGACCATATGACGGAGGAGGATAAGGCTGAAATGCGTGCGAAAGAGGAGGAAGCTCTGCGTGCAATTAACCTTTCCGAAGAATATTTTGACCATCCTACCGGTATTCATTGATGCTTAATGCACAATTATTTATAACTAACCTGTAAAAAAACATAGGAGGTGCTTTCCATGAAAGACGTAAAACTGAATGAATTATCCCCGGCTTGGCGCGAATTGTACGATGCAGCGGTTGCTGCCCGTAAGAATGCTTACATTCCTTATTCCAACTTTGCTGTAGGTGCGGCAGTACGCTGTGCCAACGGAAAAATCTACGGTGGCTGTAACGTGGAAAACGCTTCCTACGGACTTTGTGTCTGCGGTGAGCGTAACGCAATCTTCCATGCTGCCTGCGCCGGTGAGCGTGAGATGACAGAGCTGTGCGTAGTTGCAGATACCTCCGGCCCCGTTTCTCCCTGCGGTGCCTGCAGACAGGTAATGCGCGAGTTTGGTATCCAGACCGTGATTTTGGCAAATATGAAGGGTGACTTTAAAATTACCACGGTAGAAGAACTGCTGCCGTATGGTTTTGAATTATGATAACAGGAGCTGATTAAGATAAAGAAGGTAAACAACGAAGAAGCTAAACATTATGCCGGCTTTGTGGCTATGGTGGGCCGCCCGAACGTGGGCAAATCCACTTTGACAAACAGTCTGATCGGTGAGAAAATCGCCATCATGTCCGACAGACCGCAGACTACACGCAATAAGATTATGTGCATTATGAATACTGATAACGCACAGATTATGTTTCTTGATACGCCGGGCATCCATAAGCCGCAGCATAAGTTGGGCGAATACATGGTGCGCACGGCAGAAAGCACGCTGCAGGAGGTTGACGTTGTCCTCTTCGTAGTAGATGCAACCGAAAAACGCGGTGCCGGCGAGGATTATATCCTGAACCTGCTGCAGAAGGTAAAAACACCGGTAATTTTGGTAGTAAATAAAATTGACAAGCTGGCAGACAAGCAAAAGCTGTTCCAGATTATGGAAGGTTATAATAAGCTGTATAAATTTGCCGCGATTGTACCTGTTTCCGCATTGAATGACAGCGAATTCCCCGGTTTGGTGCAGGAAATCACTAAGCATCTGCCGGAGGGACCGGCGTACTTCCCGGAGGATATGATTACCGACCAGCCGGAGCGCGTGATTGCCGCTGAAATGATTCGTGAGAAGGTATTGCGCCTGACGCGTGATGAAATTCCCCATTCCGTAGCGGTTGAGGTGGACGAATTCAAGGAGCGCGACGAAGAAAACGTTTATATCAGAGCAACAATTTTTGTAGAGCGTGAATCGCAAAAGGGCATTGTTATCGGTGCTAAGGGCAGCCTGCTGAAGAAAATCGGCCAACAGGCGCGTGCTGATATCGAAAACCTGCTGTACTGCAAGGTCTTTTTGGATTTATGGGTTAAGGTTAAGGCTGACTGGCGTAACAAGGATAAAGCCTTGAAGCAGCTTGGCTACAAGGAGTGAGGACTTATCAACTTTTTTCGGAAACTGATTGATTTCTGGCATAGGCTGCCGATTGCCTGGTATTACCTGAAAACCGGTACCTGGCACAAGGAGGGCAGCGCCAGCAGTGAGGACGAGCTGCGCCAGCTGGTGAGCGCTAGCGAGCGCCACGGCCAAATTGACCATGTTGAGGGCAGCATGATCGGCAATGTTTTTGACTTTGCCGACCGTGTGGCGCGCGAGGTCATGGTGCCACGTCAGGATATGGTATGCCTGTTTTTGGATGATACGCTGGCAGAAAATATGGCTGTTGTGCGCAGCAGTCATCATACGCGCTATCCGCTCTGCATGGAGGACAAGGATCAGGTGGTGGGTACGCTGCATGTGCGCGACCTGCTGAAGATTAAGCCGGGGCAGACTACATTTGACCTGCGCCGTCTGATGCGTCCGATTGTCGTTATTCCGGAGGCTATGCCGGTGCCGAAGGCCTTGCACCTGATGCAGCAACGTCATGTGCAGATGGTGCTTGTGGCAGATGAGTACGGTGGTACTGCAGGCCTGATTACGATGGAGGACCTCGTAGAGGAAATCGTCGGTGATATTCAGGACGAGCATGAAGCGCAGGAGCCGCCGGACGTGTTGCAGCTTCCCGATGGCAGGATTGAATTTGACGGCATGGTGCTGCTGGACGATGTGGCAGAGCAGCTGCCGATTGTATTTGATGATCCTGAGGAGGATACCATCGGCGGTTATGTATTCGGTTTGCTTGGGCGCAAGCCTGAGATTGGTGATGCTGTGGAAATTTCCGGCTACAGCTTCAAGGTGCTGCGCACGGAGGGCTTCCGTGTAGTACGCGTGCTGGCTACGAAGCTGCCGCAGGAGCAAAAGCAGAAGGAAGAACAGCAGGATGAGTGAGTCGCAAAGGGAGCTTTTGGCAGATGATGCGCTTGTTTTGCATGTGAAAAACTGGCAGACGGCTGATAAATATGCGGTCTGCTTTACGAAGGAGCATGGCAAGCTGCGCTTTATCGCCTATGGTGCCCGCTATGAAAAAAATATACATGGCAGATTGCTGCAGCCCTTTGCCAATCTGCATATTGAGGTGCAGCAGGGGCAGAAGATAGACAAGCTGCGCAGCTGTGAGCTTTTGCAGATGCCCAAGTCTATGGATATGCAGCAGATGGCTTATGCGGCGGTAGCGTCGGAGCTTACTGCCGTACTGACGGAGGACAGAGTGCCGCAGCCGGAGCTTTATGAAATGCTGGGTGCTGCCCTGGCGGCGCTGATGCAGCGCAATCCGCGTCTGGTTGTTTTGTCCTATGCTATAAAATTGCTGGCGGCTACGGGCTTTGCACCGCAGCTTACGCATTGCGTGCATTGCGGTGAGGCTGTGACGGCGCAGGAGGATGCGTGGTTCAGTCCGCTGCAGGGCGGGCTTATCTGCAGCAGCTGCAAAAGCAGCTATAACGGTGACGGGCTGGAGCCGTGCAGTGTGGAAACACGCGAGCTGTGGCAGTGGCTGGCGCAGCTCGATTACGAGCAGCCGGCGCCTTTTAGGGTGCGAGGCGGCGCGCTCATGGAGCTGGAAAAAATTCTCTTCAAGTTTATCTTCTTTCAGACGGATAAGCCTTTGAACAGCTTAAACTTTTTGAGTCAGCTGCAGCTGTGAGGCTGCGGCGGAGGCACTTAATTGAAGAACGTAAAACGTAAACAAAAACGCTAAAGGCTTTGAAGTTTTTAGCGTTTTTTGCATGCAAAAAGTCCGCTCACATGGAGCGGACTCAGTAAAGGCTATTTTAGACATTGTACGTAAATGTTTAGTTTTAAGCATAACGTGGGAGAATTTTTAAGTCAGAGAGGGAGTATCTTTATCCTCAACCTTCAAAAAGATTTTGTTGACGTACTGCTCGCAGTCGCAGGAGAACCAATGATTTTCCAAGGGCAGGATATAGATATTGCCGACAGGCTCCAAATCATTGGTCTGTAGAAAGCGTTCGATGCGCTGGGATAATTTTTCAGCGTTCTTGCAAAAGGTACCCGAAAAAATAATTTCCAGATACAGACCGGCAGGCAACGTCATCTTAATGGATTGCCTGTGCTTGCTGGCGCTGGTGACGCAGGAAAAATATGCCTGTGAACGTTGAAATTCATGCGTTTTAAAAAAGCTTTCCTGGTCTAAAACCCAGCCTGCATGATTAGGCAAGGCTCCCTTGTGATGTGCGCGTCTTTGACCGTGGCGCGCAAACTTAGTAATACGGCTTTTACCGTCGTCGCTTTCCGCAAGCGGTGTGAGGCGCAGCAGACGGTCATTTTGCCAGCTGAGCGTAATGTGACGGCAGGGGTTAAGCTCCTTGACGTGCATATCATCCTTGATGCGTTCAATGGTGTCGCAGATTTCCTGATTGTTGTGGATGATTGCCTGACATTCAGCTGTTTTTTCCTGCAGCAGCTGCAGAAAATGCTCCTTGCTGCGGTCCGCCAGATATTTTTTGATATTGGCGATGCTGATATCCAGCGCACGCAGGTTGACGATTATCTCCAAATCCAGAAATTGCTGGATAGAATAATTGCGGTAGCCATTTTCACTGACAAAGTCCGGTGAAAGCAGGTTAACCTTGTCGTAGTAGAGCAATGACTGCTTAGATATATTAAAAATTGCTGCCAGCTCGCCGGCAGTAAAGTACTTTCGTTTGTCTTTATTAATCATAATTGTTCCTCATAAGCTTGACTATAATACTAGTATATAGTTTAATATTAAAAGAAGTAATATCACTTCTTTTTATCTAGTAAATTATATCATATTTTCCTTGCTAGTTGAATAGAAGTTTTTGAGTATAGGATGGAGGTCAATGTCTAATGAAAAAAATTGCGATTTATGGTAAGGGCGGTATCGGCAAGTCCACAACAACATCAAATCTGTCGGCTGCATTCAGTGAGGATGGTCTTAAGGTTTGCCAGATCGGCTGCGATCCGAAAAATGATTCTACCAGACTTTTGCTGGGACGCATCTGCAGCCAGACTGTGCTTGATATGGTGCGCGATAATGATGAGGTTGCGGCAGAGGATATTGTTCATACAGGCTATAACGGCATCAAATGCGTAGAGGCCGGCGGTCCTGAGCCTGGTGTAGGCTGTGCGGGCCGCGGCATTATCGTAGCTTTGGAAAAGCTGCGTTCATTGGAGGTGCTGACGGACGAGGACCTGATTATGTATGACGTTTTAGGTGACGTAGTATGCGGCGGTTTCGCCGTGCCTATCCGCGAGGGCTATGCAACCGATATATATATTGTTTCTTCCGGCGAGCTGATGAGCCTGTATGCTGCCAACAATATCGCCAAGGGCGTTAAACGCTTTGCTATGCGCGGCGGTGTGCGTTTGGGAGGTATCATCGGCAACGGTCGTAATACACCTAACGAGCAGCAGCTGCTGCAGGAATTCGCCAAACGCCTGCACACTCAGCTGATTGCCTTTATTCCGCGTGACGTTATTGTCAATAAGGCGGAAAACAATCGCCAGACAGTGCTGCAATATGCACCGGAAAGCGCTCAGGCTGGTGTTTACCGCAAGCTGGCGCATGATATCTGGCATAATGAAAACATGGCTATTCCTACGCCGATGAGCTTTGAGGAGCTTGAAAAGCTGGTGGCCGAATATGGCAATTAAAACAAGACGTTTTTACAGCGCACGCAAAAGCTGCAGCTGCAGCATGCCTGGCGTGTGGCGCGCTGTTGCCTACATGGACGGCGCTGTAGTAGTTTTTCACAGCCCGCGTGCCTGTGCTCATGTAGCACGCACGATGGATATCAATTCCCAATACCGCACACTTTCCGAGAATGAACGTGAGCAATGGGGCTCCGTGCCGCTGCTGAGCAGCCAGATGCAGGAAAAGGACGCAATTTTCGGCGGTGTGGCGCGTTTGGAAAAATGCCTGCGCTTTGCCATTGAAACATATAAACCCAAGTGCCTGATGATTGCCAATTCCTGCGTGGCCGGTGTTATCGGTGACGATGTGGAATCGGTGGCACGCGAGGTGGAGGAGGAATATAATGTTCCTATTCTGACTGTTGAATGCTGCGGTTTTTTGGGTGCGGAATATTATGACGGATATTTTGAAATTACGCAGAAGCTGTTGGAGCGCTTTGTGAAGCCTTGCGCCAAGCAAAAGGACAGCGTCCTGCTTTTAGGCGATAACGGTGGCCCGTGGGGGCATTACGCAAAAGAGGTTACGCGTATTTTGCAGGAATTCGGCGTAGAGGTTATCGGTCAGTTCCCCGGCTATATGGCTATGGATGAGCTGGAAAAGGTGGCAGCCGCCGAATATGCGGTTGTGCTTGGCGGCCGCGGGCAGACGCATATCGGCTTGCGTAAGGTTGCAGAGCAGCTACAGGAAAAATACGGCACACATTATCTGGCTGATATTTATCCTGTCGGCTGGCAGGAAACGCAGGACTGGATTATCAGCATCGGCCGTATGCTGGGGCGTGAGCAGTTGGCACAGCAGGTGCTGAAGCTGGAGCAGAAACGCTTAGATGAGCAGCTGCAGCATTTTCTGCCGGTAACGGAAGGCAAGAAAACAGTGCTGTGCATCGGCCGTATTCTTAGATATTTTCATCCGGGGAATATCCTGCAGACTATCAGGCTTTTGCGCTTGAATCTTACCGGCATTATTCTCTTGGATTCCTATGACGGTGATGAGCGTGAAGCGATGCTGAAGGTTGTGCAGGAAAACAGCGATGTACCTGTTTATACTACGGCGGAGGGTGAAAAGCTGGTGGCAGAGGCAGACATTGTGCTGACAACGCATGAGCTGCAGAATAAGGAGGCGCGCCAGATTTTCCTGCCGATGCTGCCGCAGGTTGCCGTTGCCGGTGAGGTCAAGATGATGCAGGGAATTTATCAGAGCCTGTGCAGCAGGCTGAAGGGAGGCGTGCGCTATGTCTGAAAAACAAGGCTGGGGCAATATCTGCGAGCGTGTGGATACCTGTGCGCTGACAGGTGCAGGTGCCTTTTTCGCTGCTATTGATAAGAGTGAGGTTTTGATTAACGGACCATTGTGGTGTTATTTTTATGCTTTACGCCATCTGGAAAAGGCGCGTCCCGATATGTATACGCGCTTTTACGGCTCTCAGCCTGATAATAACGCTGTTATTTATGGCTCCGAGGAATATGTAACGCAGGAGCTACAGCGTATGCTGGAGGATGGTCATAAGCCTTCGGTACTGCTTTTGGAAAGCAGCTGCTCCTTGAGCTTAATCGGTGATGATCTGGCCGGCATGGCGCGCAAGCTGCAGCTGCCGTTTCCGGTAGTTACGCTGGACAGCGGCGGTATGGTCGGCGGCTTTGCCGCGGGCTACGTCAAGGCTGCCAAGAAGCTGTTTGCGCAGCTGTTGCCACAGACTGCGACAGCAAAGCCCTTGGCTGTCAATATTTTAGGACAATCGGAATTTTATCTGCAGGGTGCTGCCGATACGCAGGAAATAAAAAGGTTACTGCAGCTGGCAGGCTATGAGGTGCTGTGCACTCCCGGCAGTGAATGCACGCTGGAGGAGCTGCAGAAGCTTCCGGAGGCTTCACTGAACATTGTTACCAATGCGGAGCTGGGTTTGCCGCTGGCTGAATATCTGCAGAAAAAATACGGCACGCCGTATATTTTTGCCGGTCTGCCTTACGGGGTGCAGGGAACGCTGCGCTGGCTGCAGCAGATTAACGCGCAGTTGCCGGCTCCTGCGTTGGACAAGGTGACGGCAGAAGCACAGGCGCAGGATAATTATCTGCTGAGCCGTAATAATGAAGCGATTGCGCTTTGGGGCAGCATGTGGTTTGACAACGTGCTCGTCAGCGCGCCTGCGACGCAGGCGCTGTGCCTCGCACAGACGCTGCGCACCGAATGGACCGATATCGGCAGTCTGACGGTCATCTGCCAGCAACCGCTCAAAGATGCGCCTGCCTGCGACACTGCAGAGGCGATTTACACTGTCGGCGCGGACGATGCTGCCATCAGCGAATATTTTAAAACCTGTGACAATGTACTGCTGCTGGCAAGTAGCAGCGAAAGCTCGGTTCTTTATCGCAGAAAGCAGTGCAGCTTTGATGCCTGCAATATCTGCTATCCTACGAATGATGAGGTGTTTATTACCAAGCAGCCGATGGTAGGCCTGCAGGGCAGTGCCTATATGCTGGAGCGACTGTGGAATTGCTTTATCCGCAGGAAAAAGAATAAAGTATAGTAGGTGGTCTATGAAAAAGCTATTGATGATTATAAGCCTGTTGCTTTTGGTTTTTACTGCAGGATGCAGTAAGCAGCAGGCTGCAGATGTTCCTGCTTCGCCGGCGGCAGATGTGGCCTACAGCGTTACGGACGATGCCGGACGGACGCTGCACTTTGAGCATAAGCCGCAGCGGATAGTTTCGCTCACCTACGGTACGGATGAAATTCTTACCGATTTGGTTGACATAAAACGTATTATGGCCTACAGCCGTTGGGCAGGCGACAGCGAAATCAGCTTTATTACCAAGGAGCAGGCCTATACTGTGGGACGCAAGGTGCCGGAAAATACCGAAGCTGTTTATGCATTGCAGCCTGACCTTGTTGTTGCTTCAACGGCCACCTCCAGCGACTTGGTACGCAGTCTGGAGGGCTTGGGCGTGCCGGTTTATATAGCGCGCAGTCCGCATAATTACAAGGAAATGTGCGATAAAATCCGCGGTATAGCTGCAGCGGTGGGCGAAAAGCAGCAGGGGGAGCTGATGGTGCAGAAGATGGACACGCACCTGCAGCAGCTGCAAAAACGCTTGCGTCAGATTCCGTCAAGCGAAAGGCGCGTTGCTGTAGCCTTTAATTTTACCTCTGCCATGGGGCGTAGAGGAGATTTGCTCGACAGCATGCTGACGATGGCGCATGTTATCAACGGCGCAGCCATTGTTGCCGATGAAAACAAGAGTGAGCATGGTATGCCTGCTATCAGCAAGGAACAGGTGGTACGCATTAATCCGGATATTTTTATGCTGCCGACCTGGAATTATAACAATAAACAGGATGTGCAGGGTTATGCTTATGCCGTAATGAATGACCCCGCTTATCGCGATGTTAAGGCTGTACGCAACAAGCAGATTAAGTTTGTTTCGGACAAATACCGCTATGTTGCCAGCCAGCATATTGTCGATGCTATTGAAAACATCGCGCATGCTGTATATCCGGAAATTTTTGAGGAAGTGTGTTTGTAGATGATTATTAAACGTGAACGGAGTCCTTTGGCTATTATTCTATTAGCAGTTCTCTTAATTGTTATTGCCTGTGTATCTCTGACCTTCGGCCAGATAGATGTGCCTGTGGGCAAGGCGCTGGCAGTTATCGGCTCTCAGCTGAACATGCCAGGCTTTACGGAGGCTGATTACACCAGAGAGCAGCTTGCCGTTATCTGGTATATCCGTCTGCCGCGTATGCTGGTAGGTGTGCTTGTAGGTGCGGCGCTGGGTATTTCTGGCGCTGTAATGCAGGGCATTTTCAGTAACCCGCTGGCTGACCCAGGTCTTATCGGTATCTCCTCCGGCGCTGCTACCGGTGCCGTGCTGTCTATTGCTTTGGGTGCAGCCTCCGGCAGCATGTTTGCTATGCCGGCCTTTGCCTTTTGCGGCAGTATCTGTGCTGTGTGCTTAACAGTATTTTTGGCGATGCGCAACGGCAAAATTCCTGTTATGACGCTGCTTTTGGCAGGTGTAGCCGTGGGTATGCTTTTGGGCGCTATCACCTCCGGTCTGCTCACCTTTATGAACGAGCAGAAGTTGCAGCAATATCTGTTCTGGATGGTCGGCGGTCTTGATTACCGTCGTTGGGAGCATGTATATCTGGCAGTGGGACCTGTGCTGTGCGGCATTATTATTATGTGCCTGTTGGCGCGTCACCTGAACATTCTGGTGCTGGGCGAAACGGAAGCTAAAGCTGTTGGTATGCCTGTTACTGCTTTCCGCATGGGTTTGCTTTTCGTAGCGGCCATGACTACTGCTACCTCCGTTTGCGTCAGCGGTAATATCGGGTTTGTCGGCCTGGTTATTCCGCATATGATGCGTATGCTGATCGGTCCTGACCATCGCGTGCTTTTGCCTGCCAGCGCTCTTGGCGGTGCAGCCTTTTTGGTATTCTGCGATTCGCTGGGACGCATTATTATGCCGCCGGCAGAGGTGCGTGTAGGTATTATGACAGCGTTCTTAGGTACGCCGTATTTCCTGTATCTGCTGCGCAGAATGCAGAAGCAGTTCTTTTAAGATGAGGTAGAAATTATGAAGGTTATTTTCTTGACGAATGTTATTCGCCGCATGGGTATGATGCAGCAGACTATGGAAAAGCTGCAGCAGGAGGGCAAGCTGGACAATGCCTGCGCCTGCCGCTGGATTACAGATGCGACGGTTTGGGAGGATAAATGGCAGAAGGAGCTTTCAAGCTCCAAGCTGGTGATTATGAAATGGATGGGTACAGGTCTGGATACACCGTTTCTGCAGCGCTGCGTCAGCTTGCTGAAGCAGCTGCGCCTGCCCTTTTATATTGATGCTGCCGGCAGCAAGGAGGGCGAGCTGGCACAGGGACTGACACCTGAGCAGCTTGCTGTCATCAAAAAATATTGCATGTTCGGCGGCGAAATCAACTATAGCAATCTGTGGTTATATCTGCAGCAGCTGTTGCAAGGTGAGACTATTACAGTCGATGAGCCGAATCCTATTCACTGGTGCGGTATTTATCACCCGCGGGCGAAAAAGGTATATACCGATTTAGCCGAATATCAGCGTGATTTTTGCGTCAGCGGCCGTCCGACAGCCGGTATTCTTTTTTATCGCGACGAATGGGTGTGGGGCGATTTGACCTACCAGACTGCGATGGTCGAAGAGCTTGAAGCACAGGGCGTCAACGCTGTCTGCGTTTTCAGCAACGGCATGCCGCTTGAGGAAATGGGCATGCCCAGTCTGACGCAGGTTTTCAACAGCTTCTTCTGCAATGCGGACGGTGTGCCTGCAATCGATGTGCTGCTGAATGTCATGAAGTTTTCCATGACTACCGGCGGTTCGATTAATCTTGATTATCTGAAAAAGTTTAATGTGCCGGTTTTGGCTGCCTATACGACAATTGCGCCCTTTGAGGAATGGAAGGACAGCTTCGAGGGCATGAATGCCATGGAGGTTTCCATCAGCGTTTCCTTGCCGGAATTTGATGGCATTATCCATGGTGTGCCTATAGCGCATAAAAAGATTCTGGAAAACGGCGATGTTCGCTATCTGCCTAATATGGAGCGTGTAAAGCGCATGGCCTCCAAGGCGAAGAAGTGGGCGATGCTGCGCCACAAGGCTAACAGCGAGAAGAAAATCGCTATTATTTTCCATAACTATCCGCCGCGTAATTCCAATATCGGCAGTGCTGTCGGCTTAGATACAATCGAAAGCATCCGTCGCGTGCTGGCTGCAATGCGCGAGCGTGGCTATAAGGTAGATTGGATTCCTGAGGATACGAAGGAATTTATCAAACAGCTGACAGCCAATGCCACCAATGACCGCAGCATGCTGACGGAAAAGCAGGTTGATGCTGCCAACAAGCTGACGGGAGCAGAATATAAAGAGTTCTTTGCCTTGATGGATAAAAAGGTGCAGGAGCAGCTAGTGAAGGATTGGGGCGAAGCGCCCGGCACTGTCATGGAATATGACGGCGATATCCTGGTGCCGGGAACGATGAACGGCAATGTTTTCGTAACCGTGCAGCCGCCGCGTGGCTTTGGCGAGGATCCGGAAAAAATTTACCACGATCCTTACGTTGCACCGACGCATCAATATCTGGCCTTCTACCGTTGGGTACGCGATGTGTGGCAGGCAGATGCCGTTGCTCATATCGGTACGCATGGCAGCCTGGAATGGCTGCCGGGCAAGAACGCCGGCCTTGATTGCAGCTGCTACCCGGATTTGGCGCTGGGAGATTTGCCGAACATTTATCCTTATAACATCACTATTACCGGCGAGGGCATTCAGGCAAAACGCCGTGGCGCTGCCTGCTTGATTGAGCATCTGCCGGCGCCGCAGACACAAGCGGGGGTGTATGACGAGCTGGAGGAGCTGGAAAAGCTCATGGACGAATACGTGCACTTCAGCAGCACGCAGCCGGATAATCTGCCGCGTTTGCAGGAGCTGGTGCTGGCGAAGGTTGCCGAGGCCAACCTGCAGGACGAGGTTGCTTATGATGAAGAAAAGCCCTTCGACGAATACGTGATGAATCTGCATAATTACATTACGGATTTGAAGAATATGGAGGTGCACACAGGCCTGCATATTATGGGACAGCCTCCTGAGGACCAGCAGCTGGAGGATTATCTGTGGCTGCTGCTGCGTCTTGATAACGGCAATATCCCCAGCCTGACGCAGGCAATAGCAGCTCTGTATGGCTTTGATTATTACTATCTGCTGGAAAACAGCAGCCTGATATACGAACCGCTGAATATCACCTACGGTATGCTGATTGACCGTATCGCCAATCAGTGCCGCGAGCTGATTCGCTGCCTGCAGCAGCGTGACTTTGTCAAGGATGCGGTTGCTGATGCTCTGCAGCTGCCCTGGGTGCAGCAGGCACCGGCGGAAAGCAGAGAAAAGCTGGAAGTGGTTTGCAACTATATAGTAGATACACTTTATCCCAATCTGCTTTTGACGAAGCAGGAAATTACCAATATGCTACGTGGCTTTGAGGGAGAATATATCGAGCCTGGTCCGAGCGGTGCTCCCTCCAGCGGCGGCGCTGATTTGCTGCCGACAGGACGCAACTTCTACGGTGTGGACCCGCGCTGCCTGCCAACTCCGGCGGCATGGGAAATCGGTCAAACGTTGGGCGACCAGGTGGTAGAACGCTTCATTGCGGAGGAAGGTCATTATCCGGAAAATATCGGTATGGTCTTTTGGTCCGGCGCGAACATGCGCAGCCACGGACAGTGCATTGCCGAATTCCTCTATCTCATGGGCATCCGTCCCAAGTACCAGAGCGGCAGCCTGCGTATCAACGGTCTGGAGGTCATTCCGCTGATGGAGCTTAAGCGTCCGCGTATTGACGTTACGGCGCGTATCAGCGGCCTCTTCCGCGATACTATGCCGTCGGTAATGCAGGTGATGGATAAAGCGGTGCTGTTGGCAGCGGAGCAGGATGAGCCCGATGATTTGAACTTTGTACGCAAGCATATTCAGGAGGATACCAGGGAGCTGGAGCAGCAGGAGGGCATGGAGCACGCTGCTGCATGGCGTCAGGCGGCCTTCCGCGTCTTCGGCGATGCGCAGGGAACCTATGGCGCAGGTGTTGCGGCGCTGCTGGAAAGCAAGAACTGGGAAACCATTGATGATATTGCCGATGTTTATGTGCGCTGGGGCGGTCATGCCTACGGCGGCAAAACTAAAGGTAAATTCCTGCCGCAGCAGTTCCGCAAGCGTATGGGCAGCTTGGATATCACGATTAAAAACGAGGATAACCACGAAACCAATATGCTCAGCAGTGATGACTACAATGCTTATCATGGCGGCATGATTGCAGCAGTACGTTCGATTAAGGGCAGTGCGCCGCGTTCTTACTGCGGTGACAGCACTGACAGGACGCGTGTGACGATGCACAGCGTACAGGAGGAGGCAAAGCGCCTGTTCCGCAGCGAGGCGATTAATCCTAAGTTTATCAAGGGCATGATGCAGCATGGCTATAAGGGCGCTGCCGATATGGCTAACATGATTGCGCACAGCTTCCAATGGGATGCGACGAGCGCCGTTATGGAAGACTGGATGTATGAAAAATATGCTGAAAAATATACCTTCGACCCGGTTGTGCAGGAATGGCTGCGTGATGTGAACCCCTGGGCGCTGCAGCGAATGACAGAAATTCTGCTTGAAGCAGAGCAGCGCGGACTGTGGCAGGCTAAGCCGGAGACCAAGGAGGAGCTGCAAAAGCTCTACCTTGATATGGAGGGCGAGCTGGAGGACAGAGCAGATGAGCATTAAAATGTTAGTGCTGAGCCTGACCGGCCAGTGCAACTTTGCCTGCCGTTACTGCTATGCCTCTGAGCATGACCGCAGTATGATGTCACCGGAAACAGCGCTAGCAGCAGTTAAGCTGGCAGCGGACGGCGGTGAACGTTTCGTAATTCAGTTCAGCGGCGGCGAGCCGCTGCTGAACTTTGATTGCCTGAAGGCAGTGGTAGATTATGTGCATCAGGAAAAGCTGCCTGCCGTACTGCAGCTGCAGACTAACGGTTCTCTGCTTACTGATAAGATTGCCAAGTATCTCTATAAAAATAAGGTTGCTATCGGCGTGAGCCTTGACGGCAGACCGGCGGTCAATGACAAGCTAAGGCTGAAAAAGAATGGCTACGGTGCAACCGGCGAAATCCTCAAGGGTATTGAGGTGTTGCGCCGTAACAATATTGCCTGCGGCGTGACCTGTGTAGTGACATCGGAAAACGTAGATACACTGGAAGGCATCGTAGATTTTGCCTACTTTTTGGGCAACATCCGTAAAATCGGCTTTGACATCCTGCGCGGGCAGGGACGTGGAGGCAATCTGCAGCCGCCAACGCCTGCAGCGATGCAGCAGGCTATGCAGCGCGTTTTTGCGCGCTGCGACGAGCTGGCGAAGCTCACAGGAATGCGCATAGCGATTGCGCAGCAGGAGCGCGCACAGCTTTTGTGTAAGGATTGCAGTCTGACCTTCGGCCATTGCTACGCTATGAACGGCGAAGCAGCCTTTGTGGATGCCAAGGGTGATATTTACGCCTGCTCTTCGCTGGTAGGCAATGCGGATTTTTACCTTGGCAATGTCTATAACGGTTTGGAGCCTGCTCTGATAGAAAAAACTAAGCAGGTGATTGCCGAATCTATGGACTTTTGCCGCCAATGCGATGATTTTAAATTGTGCGGCGGCGGTTGCTTCGCACGTTGGTATGGCTTCGAGGATAAGTCTGCCTATGGCGCGGAATGCAGCATGAAGCGTGAAGCGATAAAACGCATACAGAAGTAAAAAAACGTCAGCGTCGGGTGCTTAACAATCAAATCCGATTTGCTGACGTTTCTTTTTTATAAATAACATGTTTAACATTGATTCTGATGGGAAATATTGCTCTTTTACATGCTTTTTGACAAAATGAAGCTGTATTAGCGCATTTTTCCTTGACTATATTCCCAGTATATGGAATAAAATAAGAAATGTGATTGTTTAGAATATTCGGAGGCAATATAATGAAAATTGCTTTATGTCATTTAGAGCTCAGCTGCGGTCCGCAGGAGCGCAATCTGCAACTCTTAGAGCAGGCAGTGCGCCTGGCTGCAGAGCAGGGCGCTGACTGGGTATTAACACCTGAGGCAGCGGTACAGGGATATTATTTTTATTACGTAAATAAAAACGCTGTGGTAGCGCCTCAGCCGTCACCTGAGCTGGAGCCGCTGCGTAAACTGTGTCGTGAATACGGCATTACCCTCTTTTTAGGTTGTGGTGAATATGATGCTGCTTGTGATAAAAACTTCAACAGCTGTTTGGTTTTCGGACCTGATGGCGAGCTGATTGGCCGTCACCGCAAGCTGTTTGGCGGTAAAGTGGGAGCAGAGGCTTGGGCTGATAAAGGCGATGCCGTTACCGTGCTTCCCTGCAGCGGTCTGCAGACAGGCGTGCTGGTGTGCGCCGATTTGTGGTTCCCGGAATATTATGAGGGAACAAAGGCGCAGGGGGCAGAAATAATTGTCGACATGGCTGCCTGGCCGCCGACGCAGGTGTGCGGCAATCCCCTTCCAGCTTGGATTAATGCATCCAAGGTAACGGATGTGACTGTTATTGTCTGCAACCAGACCGGTTCCCCACAGTGGATGGATATGAATGTGGGGCAGAGCGTGGTTATTGACCGGGGCGAGCTGAAGCTGGCGTACAGCGGCGAGCCTGCGGTACTGCTTTTTGATTATGATGCAGATGCCAAGTGTGTGCAGTCGCTTGCCTATGATGTGCATTATATAAAGTAGAAAATACTTACGACGATCCTAACCTTAAACCGGAAAAAGGTTATGTTTGGACGTTTGGCGGTAATACGCTGATTGGCTGTTTACCTTGAACGCAAATGCTGTTACCGGACAATCTGAAAAGAATTTTGTAGACAGCAGCTATTTCACCTTGGATCTTGGTGCACAGTATAAGATTAACGATAATGCTAAGCTGTTTATCAATGGCTATAATCTTACCAATGCACGCTATGCTGAATTCGGCGGCTTGTATAAAAACGGCGAAGCAAAATATCCGATGGCAGGACGTTCCTTCATCATCGGCGCAGAATACACTTTCTAAATTAAATAACAGTCTAACCCTTAAGGCGGCGCACTGCGCCGCCTTTTTGCTGTGTGGAAGAGGAATACAAACGAAAAAGCCGTGCGCTTTAGCGCACGGCAGTGAAGGTAAATGCATATTTAATGTTTAAGCATTATTAAGCTCTGCTTGCAGTTCCAAAATCTTGCTCATAGGCAGGTTAGTAAATTCCGCAATATCTTGAAGCGAATTGTTTCCTTTTAAAAGCATACGTTTTGCTGCAGCGTAGTTGGCAATAGCTTCGCCTTCAGCTTTACCTTCACTATAAATTTTTTCAGTAAATTCACACATGGCGGCTTTCCCCTCCTTCGTAGCCTTTAGGTAATTGACATGTTTAGATAATTTCCCTTGACTCAAGTCATCTGCTTCCGCAGTCTTAAAATACTGCATTAGTTTGGCAATCGAAGAGCCATCATTAACTTCTGCGTTAATGTAATACATATGCAGACCATCATCGTATTTCATCGGTAAATTGTTAAGGCGTTTGTTTACACAGTAACAGGTACAACCTAAATGCCAAATATCAGGCTCGGTTATGTAAAACATATATAAATCGGGAACGCTTTTATATTTTTTGTCCTTGCCCTTTGGCAAATAGCTACCAATGATGCTCGAAGAATAGTACAGCATGCGTCTAGCATGGTCAATTTTACCATCGCTTTTTTGAATTTCCATTTCGTAGAGCTTATTGTTTGCATCTTCTACAAGAACATCCATAATAATATCCTTGGATGCAAATTTGTTAATGACCATTTGAGTACGATTTTCCTTAATGACCAGTGAATCGATGCCGGAAAGGATACGTAAAACATGTTCGCAGGCACCTGAATCAGTAAAGACCATTTTAGCCATTGCATCACTGAATAGGTTCAGTTGTTTGGCCTTTTCAATAAGCCTTTCGCGATTGCGGATGAGGCTTTCTGGGTATTGGTTGGAACTCATACTTTCCTCCTTTAATTATAACACACAAGTAATGAAAAATATATAAGATGGTAGGGCTGGCTTAATTTGCAATAGGAAGAGATATAAAAAAGGCGTTTGCCGAAAGCTCGACAAACGCCACTGGTTCTCACAACCAGGCATGACCTCCGTTGGAAAACGGCTACCCATGCAACTGAGATAATTATAACATACAAATGAAATAAAAACAAGCGTTTATTTTCTCTTTTGCTTTTCTTTACTCTTGACTATCATAGTGCTATATACTTTATAATATAAATTACTGTATTGTCGGTATTGCCGCATATAAGTCAATACTGCTGAAATAAAATGATGAGAATAGAGGCATGAAGCATGAAGAAAATTTTTTATTTACTGCTGTTACTGCTGCTTTTAGTTACAGGCTGCGGACAAGGCAGCGGAGGAAAAGACGCTGCCGCAGACGGAAGCTATAAAGTAACTGATGAGCATGGAACAGTTACCACATTCAAACAGGCACCGCAAAAGGTGTTGACGCTGGCGCTCAGCAGTGATGGTATAATCATGGGGCTTGGGATGGCAGATAAATTGGTTGCCGTCAATTATCTTGCCGATGATCCTGTAAGCTCAAACCTTGTAGAGCAGGCTAAAAAAATTCAGCATAAAATCAAAAACCCTTCGGCAGAAGAGGTGCTGGCGCTGAAGCCGGACGTAGTCTTTGCCTACGATTGGATCGACATGAACCGTGTCGAAAATTTGCGTAACCTGGGCATGAACGTGATCGTACTGAAAGGACCGGCGACTATTGAGGATATAAGGCAAAACGTGCGCACTATCTCCAAAGCCATGCACGCCGACAGTAAGGGAGAAGAGCTGGTAAAGCTGATGGACAGCAAGCTGGCGCAGGTGAAACAGCAGGTAGCGGCGCTCAAGCTGCAGCAGCCGAAGAAAATCGTACTTGTTTCGCTGATGAGCTCCTACGGTGGCAAAGGGTGTATTTTTGACGACATGTGCAAGGAAGCAGGTGTTATCAACGGCGTATCAGATGCAGGAATAAAAAATGGGCAGCAGGTTACGAAGGAAATGCTGGTGAAGATTGATCCGGATTTACTGATAATGCCGGTGTATAACGACCATGGCAATTTTGATATCAAAAAATATAATCAGGAATTTTTAGAGGATCCATCGCTGCAGACAATGCGTGCTATCAAAAACAAGCAGCTGTTTTATCCCAACGAGGGTTATATTTACAACTGCTCGCAGGATGTTGTTTTCGGCGTGCAGGAAATCGCCCATGCTGCCTACGGCAAAGCCTTCGCTATGCAGGGGGCGCAGCATTTAAGGGTGAAGTAGAAAGCATAATAGAAAAAACTGCACCGCTTAGTATCGGAAACGATACTGGATGGTGCAGTTTTTAATTTTCATCAGGCTCAACACGTAGGGAAATCTGGTAGATATATTCTTCAGGCTCAGGTGTCATCCAATGATTTTTCAGGGGCATAATATAAAGATTGTCTACGGCGTGCAGCTTATTACGCTGCATATAAGCTTTAAAAAACTCCGCCAACTCCTGTACATGCTCACGGAAGGTACCCTGAAAGCGTTGCGTCATATAGAGTCCTGCAGGGCGGGTGTGGCACTCCGTTTTACCGTGGTAATCAGTGTTAACGCTGGAAAAGTAGGCCAGCGGACGACTGTATTCGCCTGCTAAGAAGCAATCCTTGTCTGCCAGCCAGCCGACAGCCTTTTCCTTGAAATGCTCCTTGGAAAAAACCTTCAGATTATGTCTGGCAAGGATTTTAATGCTTTCGTCGCCGCTGCATTCCGGCGGCACAGGACTGAGCAGGAATCGCTTGGCACGACGGAAGGTAACAGTTATCTGATCAAGCCGGCTTTCGCGGATTTTATCCAGCTGCTGAAAAACAACGTGAATATTTTTGCGTATTTTTTCGTTATGTGCAATAATTTCTTCACATTCACGGTCTTTAGCTTGTAAGAGAGCCTGCAGGCTGTCAATGCTGCGTTCTTCCAGATATTCCTTGATTTTAGATATAGGTATTCCCAGCTTGCGCATGTTCAAAATGACCTCTAAAATCAAATACTGTTTGAGGGAATAATGGCGATAGTTGTTTTCAGAAATGAATTCCGGGGACAGAACGCCCATTTTATCGTAGTAAAGCAAGGTTTGCTTCGGTAGCTCAAAAAGATCTGCCAGTTCGCCTGCTGTATAGTAAAGCTTAGGATTTTTGCTCATGATGTATCACCTTGGTTCTTTAACACAATACGTTGCGTAATAGTTATGATTATTATAACATTTATCTGGAAAATAGTGAAGTTGGGGGAGAAAAGAGAGGCTTTGCTTTTCACGATTTTGACTCAATATTATCCAAAATAGTTTTACGAAAAAAGTGCTTTACTCTACTATGAGTATATACCGTAGAATATATTTGTCCAAAAAATAAATACAGAGGAGAGGATAAGATATGTCACACCCGGAATATGTTTTACCTAATACACCCCACGCAGGCTATCGCTATAAAATGGCCATGAAGCATGTTGAGGCTGCAAAAGCTGCAGGGAAATCAGTAGAAGAAATTCATGAGATTTTCAATAGTGTCATGAATTATGATATCGATAATCTTCCTGATGATGCAGCGCACAAAAATTATAAAAATGCCGTCGAACAGGCCAAAGCTGCTATGGCTGAAGGAAAATCCGATAAAGAAGTGCATGAGCTGTTTCAAAAAGTGTTAAGCGAAGCAAAATAATGACGAATAAGCTCCTAAAGTAATTAAAAGATTGCTTTAGGGGCTTGTTTTTTAGAGATAATCTACAGGTATCATTATTTTCACAATGTATTTTTTGTAATCCGCAGTAGACCAATAATTTCGTAATTGTTCAATATACACATCGCCGATTATTGTTAAAGCGTTACGTTCAATGAATGCCAAAAGCTTTTTGAAAGAGTATTCGTATTGTGTATGGAAACCGTTGGGAGTATAAATGGAGGCGTATAGGCCTGCTTTTTTTATTTGCACGTCGGTGTATTCATCAGGATGGGAGATACGGGTATAAAGATGTGACATTGCTAAAAAATTGCCTTGCTGCAGAGCGTCCTTAGGCAGGATATATCCCATCAGATATTCGTTTAACAATTCGCTGCTGGCGAAAGGGTAGTTATGTTTGGCAACCAACTTTATTTTTTCTTTGATTGAGATTTTCGGGACAGAGAAAGGTGTTGCTATATAATATTCTTCGGCCTGTTCTTCTAAAGTAATCTTATCAGTAGTAACATTTTTTATTTTTTCAAGGCGATTGATTTTTGTCTGCAGATTAGTAATGTTGCGTTGCATAATATCAATCTGTACCTGGTATTCTGTTTGTTTGCGTTTGTAAAAAAGCTGCAAAGCATTAACATCCCTGTTTTGGATATAATCGGCAATTTCTTTCAAGGGGATTCCAAGTTTACGCATATTGATAATAATATCAAAGATAAAATACTGTTCTAAAGAGTAATAGCGATAACAGTTTTCATCAATATAAGCAGGCCTAAGAATATTATTGCGTTCATAATAAAATAATGTTTGCTTCGATAGCTTGAACAGAGAGGCAAATTCTCCGATTGTAAAATATGTTTCTGATAATTTATTCATAAATTCACCTGTAAAAATAATGCTTGACTATACTATAGGTAGATACTTTAAAATTCTTCTTAATGATAAGCAGAACAATTAGGATTTTGGTTCTATATATTATTAAAATGCTTGACATAGCATTTGTCAAGAGTTGTTCTGTAGTTTATGAAGATGAGGTGTTATTGTGAAGAAGAGTTCTAAGAGCTTATTAATGTGTATGCTGATAACCGGTATTTGTGCCGGCAATGCGCAAGGTGCGTTTGCTGAAGAAAAAATCAGCGAATTTAACCTTGATCAGATGGTTGTTACTGCCAGCAGAATTGCAGAAAGCAATTTTGAAGCAAATGCTAACGTAAACGTTGTTACCCGTAAGGATATTGAAGAAAAGCATTATCAGACTGTAAGTGAAGCTTTGCGTGCAGTTCCTGGTGTTGCTATTCAAAACTACAGTGCTACAGGTGCCAATTATTCTGCCGATTATTTGTATGTAAACGGTACTAGTCATGTTTTAGTTTTGGTTGATGGTCAAAGAGCCAATACCAACGGTTCTGTATCCAGCGTATTTCAGCCATCTGAAGTAAGCAATATGGACAATATTGAACGTATTGAGGTACTGAAGGGTTCTGCTTCTACTCTTTATGGCAGTGATGCTGTCGGCGGCGTAATCAATATTATCACCCGTAAGCCAGAGGCTGGAGCAAGCACTACTAAAATTTCCGGCGCTTGGGGCAGCTATGGCAAGAAAACCTATAATGTTTACAATGAAGGTATGACTAAAGGCGGCTTTTATTGGACTGTGAACGGTCAAACCGATAAAATGGGTGAGTATAAAGACGGTCATGGCAATACAACTGTTAATAAAATAGACAGCAAGAGCTATGGTGTAAAGCTGGGACAAAAGTTTGCTGATAAAGCAGACATCAATGTATCTTATTCCCGTTATAAGTTGGATTACGGCAGACCGGAAACAGATGCTTCTATGATGGGACCGACGGTTTTTACCGGTGGAATGACAGAAGGCAAGAAGGATAACACCAAGTATACTGTTTCTTTTGACTACAAATTTAACGATAAGCTGAGTAATAGACTTACTTACTTCTCCCGTACATCAGATTTGGACGATGATATAAGACACCCTGCAACCTTGTGGTTGATGCGTGAAAAAACCTGGGGCTTCTCAGAACAGCTGACTTATCAGGATGGCAATCATACTATCATCGGTGGTTATGATTATTATAAAGATGCCATGAATAAATATCACGATCAGTACACACCGAGCATGACCGGTACTGTTGATAATAAGGCATTCTTTATCCAGGACCAAATGCAGTTCGGTGATTGGGGCTTTACTCCCGGTGTACGTTTTTCTAAGCATTCCGAATATGGCAACAAAACTACAGGCAGTGGTGTACTTTCCTATAAATTTAACGACATGACCAACATGTATGTATCTTATAAGGAATTCTTCCGTGCTCCGTACATGTATGAGCTGTACAATCCGTTCTATGGCAGTGAAAAGCTGAACCCGGAAGAGGGCGAAACCAAAGAAATTGGCCTTAACACACGCATTGATGACAAGACAACATTCTCTGCCCATTATTTCCGTACAGAGTCTGATAATCTTATTGGTTTCAACAGTGCTAATTGGAAGTATTACAATGCAGGTGCAGAAACTATTAAAGGCTGGGATGTTCAACTGACTAAGGCTTTTGATGATCACTTCAGCGCTACTGCAGCTTATACACATACCTATATTCCTGCGACTTCCGCAGCTGTTAATCCTAACCGTAATGGCTACATCCCGAAAGGTCAATATGATTTGACCTTTAACTATGACGAAGCAAAATTCAATGGCAGCCTGAATATTAAGGGTATCGTAGACCGTCCCGGCAGTAAAGCTAATGAAGCTCAGGTATTAGATACATATAAGAGTGTTTGGACTGCAAATCTTGCTTTGAACTATAAGCCTGTTAAAGGCATGAATGTATTCTTTAAGCTGAACAACATCTTTGACCGCATGTATACGGATATGACATATGATATGCGTAATCCTGGCGGAGTTGGCTGGTATTCACAACCGGGCCGTAACTTTGTTGCAGGTGTAGAATACACATTCTAAGAGCTTATAATCTTTTTTCTCATACACCAGTGGTGGCATAGGCATACATAACGCTTATGCCACCACACCTATATACAGACGTTTTTGGAGAGGGGGCTTGAATTTGAAAATAGCTTTTTTGCATTTTGCATATTGCTGTGGACCGCAAGCGGATAATGCAAAGAAAATTTTACAGGGGATGAAGCTGGCGGCACAGTATGGCGCAAGCTGGGTGCTGACGCCGGAAATGGCGTTGCAGGGTTATTATATGATGCGCAGCGATAAGCAGTTTCAGCTTGCTTCGCTGCAAAATAATCTTTTACAGGAGTTTATGGAGGCTTGCAGGCAATACAAGCAAAGGTTGTTTTTGGGTTGTGGTTTTGTCGACGAAAAAACTCCGCGTAACAGTTGCGCAATTATTTCGCCGGACGGAACATATTATAATCGTCACGATAAAACGAAGGTTGTGCCGTGGATAACGGAAAACTGGGCACATCCCGGAGAAAAATTTGAGGTTTGGAATTTAGAAGGTATCAATACCGGTGTTATGGTCTGTGCGGATGCATATTTTGCCGAGCACGGAGAAAAAATTGCCGAGCAGGGAGCAGAGCTTGCTGTAGTTGTTGCTGCCTGGCCACCTGGAGGTCATGCAGGACCGCCGGAGGAGGCGTGGAAGCGTTTGAGCCGTTCGGCAAATGGTATTCCGGTGCTTATCTGTAATCAGACGGGGACAGAAGGCATGGATTGCAGCCATGCGCAAAGTGCTGTTCTCTGCAATGGGGAAGTACTTTTTACCTATGAAGGATGTGAAGCAGTGCTGATTATAGATTTTGATGAAGTAAAGAAACTGGTTTTGTCTACAGAATTTGTAATAATAAATTTGGCAGATATTTAAGGTGAATGACAGTGAAAAAGTTAGCAGTAATTTTTATTTGTGTAATTATAGCATGTTGCTCTTGCCTAGGATGCGGCAATGATAAGCCGGAAAACAACGGAACGAGAGTTGTCAAGGACGCCAAGGGCTATGAGATAAAGGTACCTGCACATCCTATGCGGATAGTTTCCTTCTCCATCAGCTGTGATGAAATTTTGCTTGGTTTAGTGGAGCCGGAGCGTATAGCTTCTGTAAGCTACCTTTGTGATGATGCAGGAATTTCACATGTCGTGGAAAAAAGCAAGGCTGTTAAAGAGCGCATTAAAGGAACGCCGAGCGTAGAGCGTATCATGGCCTTAAAGCCCGACCTTGTCATTTTGGGAGACTGGTGGACACCTGATAGCATTCAGACCATCCGCGATATGGGTATTAGCGTATATGTTTATAAAACACCATATACGGTGGCGGATATAAAAAAAACGATTCGTGAGATTGCTGATGTTGTGGATGCTAAGCAGCAGGGCGAAGCGGTAATTAAAGAATATGATGCAAAAATCGCTAAGGCACAATCTGTTATCAAGGCTGCAAACATTAACCAGCAGAAAAAGGTTGTTGTGATGTCAGGACATGGAGTGATTGGTACTAAGGGTTCGCTTTTTGCCGATATCTGCCGATATGCTCAGGTTGATAACTGTATGGAGCAATTACAGACAGGACAGAATACTACTGTTTCAAAGGAATTTATTGTCCAGTCCAATCCTGATGTCATTATCATGCCGGGATGGAACGGTGCACCTACGCAGACCTTGGAAACAGAAAAAGAACTGCTCAATGACAAGTCTTTGCAAAGCGTAAAAGCAATTCAAAATAAAAATCTGGTGACGTTGTCCGGTCAGGATATGTATTGCGTAAGTCAATATGTCGCTGACAGTATTTTGGCAATTGATAAGCTGGTATATCCTGAATATTTTAAGTAAGCTGAGAGGAGCAGGAAAGTGGCAAACATCATTTTTGTGACTAACATGGAACCCCATTATGTTGGTATGCGCGATGCTTTAAACACCATGGAGAACAAAGAAATCAGTGACGCTGTCGAAGTAATTCAAATAAATGACAGTGAGCAGTGGAACGGCTATTGGCAGCAGAAGCTGCAGTATGCTGACTTTTTCTTTTGCACCTGGATGGGCACGGGCTTGAGCTGTGATTATCTGAAAAAAGCTTCCGCCTTTTTACAGCAGAAGAAGCTGCGCCATCTTTTTGATATCATTGACCCCGGGGATGATAAGATGGATTACGGCCTGCAGGAGGAGCAAAAGAGCCTGCTGAAGCAATATCTGGCCTGCGGTGGGCTGAAGAATTATCAGAATCTGTGCTTATATCTTGTTGCTGCCTTTACGCAGCAAATGATAGCTTATAAGCTGCCGGAACAACTGCCTTGGTGCGGAATTTATCATCCGGAATTTAAGCATGAGTTCGTCGAGCTTGAGGCTTATCTGGCAAAGCATTATGACAGCAGCAAGCCTACTGTAGGTTTTATTTTTTCGCGTGAGGATTGGCTTTGGCAGCGTCTTGCATATCAAAATGAAATTATCCGGTCTGTAGAAGCACAAAACTGTAATGTTATTGCTGTTTTCAGTACTACGATGCCTAATGAACAGACTGGTGCAGTAAGCTTAGACACAGCATTTGAAAGGTTTTTTTATCAAGATGGTAAGCCCTGTATAGATGTTCTTATTAATCCCTTTGTATTTTCGTTGACAGTTACAGGATTTTTAAAGCTGCAGGATTTGCAGCAGCTTGGTGTGCCTGTGCTGCAGGTTGTCAATACCTATATGCCTTATAAGTGGTGGCAGCAGAGCATGGTTGGCCTTACACCGAATGAGGTTTCCTATGCTGTGTGCATGCCTGAATTTGATGGTGCTCTGCATTCCGTGCCGGTTTCCACCAATGAGGAACGTGAGGACGGTACACATTACCGCATGCCGCTTGCAGACCGCATTGATATGCTGGCAAGAAAGGCGCGCAAGCTGGCCTCGTTGCGTTATAAAAAGCCTTGTGATAAAAAAATAGCGATAGTTTTTCATAATTATCCGCCGACCAATTCCAATATAGGCAGCGCAGCAAGTCTGGATTCGATTGAAAGCGTACGCCTGCTGTTGGAGGAAATGCAAAAGCAAGGCTATAGGCTGGATAATATACCGACAGACAGTCAGGCCTTTGTAAAAGATATTACGGCACATGCTACTAATGACCGACGCTTCATTTCGGAGGCGTTATTGGAAACAGCTGACGGTAAGCTGGAAAAACTGGATTATGCGAGCTTTTATGAGCAGCTGCCTAAAAAAACACAGGAACAGCTTTTACGCGATTGGGGCGAAGCACCGGGAGAGGTTTTCCGCTACGGCGACGTGTTGATTGTTCCAGGTATGCTTAACGGTAATATATTCATTACTGTACAGCCTCCGCGTGGCTTTGGTGATGATCCGGGAAAAATTTATCATTCGCCGGATTGCGCACCGACACATCATTATCTTGGCTTTTACCATTGGCTGCGTGATATCTGGGGCGCAGATGCCATGATTCACGTGGGAACGCATGGTAATCTGGAGTGGTTGCCGGGAAAGGGTAATGCTATGAGTAATGCCTGCTACCCTGATATCTGCACAGGTGATATTCCTAACATCTATCCCTATTGGATTACCTGTACCGGTGAAGGCATTCAGGCTAAGCGCCGCAGTGCTGCCTGTCTGATAAGCTATTTGTCCGCGCCGATGAGTGTTTCCGGTACATACGAAGAATTGGCAGATTTGGAAAACCTGTTGGAGGAATATTGTCATTTTAAAAATGATGATGCTGCCGCTGCGGGTATGGACAGCATCAAAGAAATGATTCGCAGCAAAGCTGCAGAATGTAATCTTGACGAGGATGTTCCGGAAAGCGAAGCAGAGAATTTTGATGATTATATTGGCAAGCTGCATAACTTTATTACTGATTTAAAGAATATGCAGATCAGTACAGGCCTGCATGTTTTGGGCGTGCCTCCGGAAGGAGAAGAGCTGGTAGAATATCTGTTGGCGTTGACGAAGCTGGATAACGGTAAGGTGCCGTCATTGATGAAAAACCTTGCTGCAATGCATGGGCATGATTACTATGAGCTGATGGAGCACAGCGAGCAGATGCTGGCTGATGGCAGCATGACCTATGGTATGCTTTTGGATAAAATACGCGAGCAGGCAAGAGAAGCTATCTTGATTTTGCAAAAAAATTCCTTTGATGCTACTAAAATTGAAGCAGTGTTTAACTTATCCTGGGCGAATAATTTACAAGGGGAAATGCGGGATAAGCTGCTGCAATCTCTGATTTATATTTGCGAGCATATTGCCCCTAGTCTGCTTATGACTGCCTTGGAGCAGGAAAATACTTTAAACGCATTAAACGGCAAATATATTGACCCTTGTCCCAGCGGTGCGCCTACAAGCGGCGGAGCTGATTTGCTGCCTACGGGACGCAACTTTTATAGTATCGACCCACGATGCCTGCCGACGAAGCCTGCCTGGGAAATCGGTAAGCAGATGGCAGAGGATGTTATCGGCAGATTTATCGAAGAAGAAGGACGTTATCCGGAAAGCGTCGGTATAATTTTGTGGGCTACGAGTAATTTGCGTAATCACGGACAATGCGTTGCCGAATTCTTATATCTGATGGGCTTACGTCCTGTGTGGCAGCCTGGAAGCCAACGCGTTGTTGACTTAGAGGTGATTCCTTTGGAGGAGCTGCAGCGTCCTCGTGTAGATGTAACAGGACGTATTAGCGGTTTGTTCAGAGATAGTATGCCGGGAAGCGTTATTTGGCTTGATGATGCTGCGCAGAGGATTGCAGGCTTAGATGAACCGACGGAATTGAACTTTGTGCGTAAGCATGTGCTGGAGGAAGCAGGCGAGCTGGAAAAATCAGGCTTGGATAAGCAGGCGGCCTGGCGGCAGGCTTCGTATCGCGTGTTCGGTGATCCTCCGGGAGCACATGGTGCCGGTACAGGTGCTGTTTTAGAAGCGAAAAATTGGGAAACGATTGATGATATTGCTGCAGTATATACCAGATGGGGTGCACATGCTTATGGTAAGGGCAGTGAAGGCACCTATATGCCGGAGGTCTTTAAAAAGCGTATGGCGCAGATAGATATCACAGTGCAAAATGTTGACCACAGGGAATCTTCTATGCTCAGCGGTGATGATTATAATAATTATCGCGGCGGTATGATTGCAGCAGTACGCAGTTACAAGGGCAGTATGCCGCGTAATTATGTCAGCGATAGTTCGGACAGAAGCAAGGTGCAGCTGCGCAGCCTTACGGAAGAGCTGAAGCGTTGGTTCCGTGGCGAAGCAATGAATCCCAAATATATTGCAGGTATGAAGAAGCATGGCTATAAAGGCGCCGGCGATTTGGCGACATATGTTGCTGTGAGCTATCAATGGGATGCGACCAGTGATATTATGGAAAACTGGATGTATGAAAAATATGCTGCCAAGTATGCCTTGGATAAGGATATGCAGAAATGGATGCAGGAGGTAAATCCGTGGGCGTTGCATCGTATTACAGAAGTTTTGCTGGAGGCGGAGCAGCGTGGTATGTGGCAGGCTAAGCCGGAAACAAAGCAGGCCTTGCAAGAGTTGTTTCTGTCGATGGAGGGGGAATTGGAGGAACGAGGAGAATAAATTTTCCCTTGACTGTATGAACGGTATATAGTTTATACTTGCATATGCTGTTTGATGAAAATGATTTGCAGATAGAATATTTTAATCTAAAGAATTACCTGCAAATAAAGTATAAGTAAAGGATGTGCAAATTTATGAAGGTTGTTAATGGTTTGAGCAGCGCTGTGCTTTTGACACTGCTTTTGGGTAGTGCATCAGCTGTTTATGCTGATGAGGTTCAGGAATATGCGCTTGACACTATGGTAGTAACAGCAACCAGAACAGAAAAAACTGTACAAGATACACCTGCTAATGTTACTGTAATTACGCAAAAGGAATTGAAGGACAGCGGATATCAATCAGTATTTCAAACTGTACGTGAATTGTCTCAGGCAAACTGCCATACCTATCAGGAAGATGGTGGTGATTACGGCGGAATGATGTCAAGAATTCGCGTGCGTGGTATTGATGATGGTACTCTGGTATTGGTAAACGGTAATCCGTCTAACTATATGAATCATGCTACGCTTAATACAGTTCCGATGGATCAGATTGAAAAAATCGAGATTGTAAAAGGTTCCAACTCTGTATTGTATGGTCCACAAGCCATGGGCGGTGTTATTAACATCATTACTAAAAGACCATCAAAAACAGGCGCTGTTACTGGTAGTGTTATTGGCGGTATTGGCAGTAACAAAAAGCTTGCGGGAGCTAATGTACAGACGGATGTATTAAATGTAGGTTATAAGAAAACATGGAATAAAGATTTTAATGATGCAGTTTTACCAGGTAATACCGGCTTAGGTACTGCAATCAATATAAAAGATAAATCTTCTGACCAATTTTATCTTGATGCGCAATTAGCTAAAGATTTGACTTTTAGCTGGGGACGTAACCACAGTGAAGTAAAATATCAAACTGGCAGTTACAAAAACTTTGTTCCGGTAATGAATAAGCTGTCGCAATATAATAGCACATATAATAGTTATGCATTAGCATATGATAACAACAATGCTGGTTGGAAAGCTGTTTTAGGCTATAATACAATGGATTTGAGCTGCCTGCCTCTTAAAGGCGGTTCTTACAGTAAGTACGATGGCTATAATGCAAACTTTGATTTGCAGAAAAAATTTAATCTAAAAAATAATGACAGTTTGATTTTTGGTGTTAATGTCAATAGAGAGTCCATGGAAACTCAAACAACTGTGTTCAACAAGGCTGGCAGAAACAGCTTTTCTGCATACCAGTCTTGGGATGTGCATACCAGTGATGCTTTTGAACTGATATTAGGTTTGCGTGAGTATTATGTAGGCAGTAACCAATATTATGATAGCGATTTCCAACTGTTACCGCAGGTCCAAGGCGTTTACAAAGCAAATCCTGTTTCAAATTATTACTTCAATGTAGGTAAATCATTTGAAATGCCTGGCATTAACAGTACTTTCTACTATAAATCAAATTATGCCATTAATAGCGCCTTGAAGCCACAATCCGGTTGGACCTATGAATTAGGTTATAAGGTCGATGATGGTACAACAGCATTTACAGCTGATGTGTTCCATATGAAGATTAAAGATAAATTCTTCTGGGATAAAGATGCTAACGATAACAATATTATGCGTAACCGTGATGAATGGGAAAATACCGGTTTGGAATTGAATTATAAGCAAAAGCTTGACGAAAACTGGACAGCAAGTATTGGTTGGACTTTGCAAAATCCGAAAGCCTGCTCTAATGGAGTATGGTCTCAGGATACTGCCAAGAATATTCTAAATTTGGGAGCTGATTTCAACAAAGGCAAGTTTGTATGGAATACCAGACTCTTCACCTACCTTGATAGAGAAATAGCATATTATAATGCAGCTCATAGTAGCAGTAAAATAAAGGATCATCACTTAAAGAACAGTGTTGACCTTTCTATGACCTTATCTTACATGCCTACTTCCAAAGATACTTTGAGATTGACTGCAGCAAATTTGCTTGATAGAGATGATGCACTTAACAATTATGAGTATGTTACAATGCCACGCAGCGTTCTCTTCACTTATGAGAGAAGCTTCTAATCAGCCCCTAACCTTATTCATATACACTTAACTCCTTTGAGAAAGGCGGAGCAGAGCAAAATCTGTTCTGCCTTTTTCATATGCCAAACTGCTATAACTTGCTTATGTCGAAAGCTGATGTTCGTGCTATAATAGCTATACTGAAGAAAAATAAAGGATGAAGAAAATATGCCGAAACAAAAATATCAAAAGATAATAACAGCACTGTTGCTTTGTCTGAGTATACTTTTAATAGTTGCAGGCTGTAGCAGTGATAGTGCGCAAAAATCGAACAGTACTGCAGCCTATACTGTTACGGATTCGCAGGGGCATAAGCTGTATTTTAAAGAAAAGCCGCAACGCATTATATCTATGTCTATAAGCACTGATGAAATTCTCATTGACCTTGTACCAAGCAGCCGCATTGCTGCCTTCTCACGTCTGGTTGACGACCCGGGGATATCCAACATTGTAGAGCGGGCGCAGAGTGTGGGCAGCAGAGTAGATGGCCAAAGCTCGGAGGCAATTATGGCGTTGCACCCTGATTTAATATTGATACCGGATTTTGTTAAGCCGGAGGTTATTCAGTCGCTATGCGATATGAACCTGCAGGTTTATGTTTATAAAACTCCCAAAAGCTTTGAAGATGTACGTGAGTGCATACGCTTTCTAGGCGAGGCCGTTGGCGAAAAGGAACGCGGCGAAATGATGGTTACCGCTATGGACGAGCATCTGAAGAAGGTGCAGGATAAGATAGGCAAAATATCTAAGGAAAAACAGAAACGTATAGTTTTTATGCGCAGCAACGGTGCTTATTACAGTCCGGAGGCTTCGTTTAACGATGTCTGCAGATATGCACAGGTGCGTAATGCTTTGGAGGAGCTGCATTATGATAAGCCAGGCATAGTTAATCAGGAGGCAGTGGTTCAGCTTAACCCGGAGGTGTTTTTGCTGCCTGGTTGGAATTATGATGGTCAGCATGATCCGAAGCAGATGGAGGAGGAGCTGCTGAACAATTCCAGTTACCAGACTACGGACGCAGTGAAAAACAGAAAGGTTTACACGGTGCCGGCCAAGCATGTGCTGTGCGTGTCGCAGTATATTGTCAATGCTGTGGAGGATTTGGCGGACGCTGTATATAGTGAATAAAATTATCAATGACGTCGGTGAGCGGTGAAATGCTGCTTGCCGACTTTTTTTATTAATGTTGCCAAAATAGTTGGCAAAACAATTGACTAGTTGCCAAAAAGTTGCTAAACTGTAAGAGCAATAGCAATTAAAAGGAGGGCGTACTATGCAAACTGAAGCTTTGCGCAATTTGGTTGCTAAAATAAAACATCTGCAATGTGAAATGCAAACAGTAGAGCTGAAGGCTGCCAACAAGGGCTGTCCTACACGTTTATACGATACATTGTCGAGCTTTGCCAATCAGGACGAGGGCGGCGTTATCGTGTTCGGCATAGATGAAAGCAAAGGCTTTGATGTTGTCGGCGTTTATGATGCGCAGGATTTGCAGAAAAAGGTAACGGAACAGTGTAATCAGATGTCGCCGTGTGTGCGTGCTTTATTTACTGTTTTTGAAATAGATGACAAGGTTGTAGTTTCGGTAGAGATTCCGGGGATAGATGTTGCGGAAAGGCCTTGTTTTTATCGTGGTACAGGCAGATTAAAAGGCGCTTATATCCGTGTGGGTGATGCCGATGAGCCAATGAGTGAATATGAGATTTACAGCTATGATGCCTTTCGCAAACGCATTCGCGACGATATTCGCGAAGCAACGGGTGCACGCAGAAGCTTTTTTGATGAAGAAAAGCTAGCAGCGTTTTTGCAGGCAGTCAAAAAGGACCGCAAAAATCTTGCTAAGCATGTCAGTGACGAAGAAATCCTGGAGCTGATGGGTGTTACGGTAAACGGACAGCCGACGTTAGCTGGCGAACTGTGTTTTTCTAAATACCCGCAGGGAGCGTTTCCGCAGCTATGCATTACGGCCGTTGCTTTGCCGGGGAATGAAATGGGCGAGCCCGGCTTGCAGGGCGAGCGCTTTATTGATAACGAGCGGATTACCGGAACGATAGATGAAATGGTGGACGAGGCAGTTGATTTTGTGAACCGCAACAGTCGTCACAGTACGATTATTGATGATAAGGGCAAGCGTGCAGACAGAGATGAGTATCCTTTAAAGGCAGTGCGTGAGGCGATTCTTAATGCTTTGGTGCACCGGGATTATAGTATTCACTCGGAAAACGTGCCTGTGCGTCTGGAAATATATCGTAATCGTCTGGAGCTTATTTCCAGTGGTGGCTTGTATGGCAAGCTGACGCTTGATGCTTTGGGCAAGGTGCGTCCGGATACGCGCAACAGTGCGCTGGCGAATATTTTGGAGCTGCTGCATGTTACCGAAAACCGTTACAGCGGCATTCCGACTATTTATCACGAGCTGGAAAAGGCAAAGCTGCCGCCGCCGGTTTTTGCTGTACGTCATGGCGAGTTTGTAGTTACCTTTAAGAGTAAAATTGCCCAGGTGTATGATATGCCTGCTTCTGGCGTTGGCGCTGTACATGAGGAGCAGGTGCAATATAGTAGCAATCAGGCGGACAGCGTTGAAGAACGATTGTTGGCATTCTGCGCAGTGCCGCGCTCCAGACAAGAGATTATTGCTTTTCTGGGCTTTTCGCGCTATTATTCCATGTCGAAAATTGTGCAGCCGTTGATTGATGACGGCAAAATTGCTTTGACGCTTCCGGATAAGCCTAAAAGCTCCAAGCAGAGATATGTGAGAAGATAATAATGTAGTATGCAATGCCAGGCAGGACGGATTTATTCTGTCCTGCCTTTTAATATAAAAGCGGAATGGCTCTCAGAAAGAAAAATAATAAAATAAAAATCCTTGACTATATGAACACTTTATAGTTTACACTGATGCATGTTTCAAGCGATAGCACAGGACTATGAAAGACTAGCTGTGTCTGGACGGAAACAAAAAATAAAACGATGGCTATGAAAGGATTGAAAATCAACAATGAACAAAGTCAAGGTATTGAGTAATGCGGTATTGATGTCAGTACTTATGAGTACAAGTGTAGTTTGGGGTACAACCGCTTTTGCTGCTGATAATCTGCAGGAGTATTCTTTGGATACGATGGTTGTTACTGCAACTAGAACAGAGAAGAAATTAGTTGATACACCGGCTAATGCTATGGTAATTACTAAGGAGCAAATTAAAGATCAAGGATATAGTAGTGCTTTTGAACTCGTTACAAGTATGACGCAGGCTGGTGCTATGGGTTGGCAGGATGATGGTACCGATTATAGCGGCATGTTATCCAGAATTCGCTTGCGTGGTATGGATAATGGTACATTGGTTTTAGTTAACGGACATCCTGCAAACTTTTTAAATGCTTCTGCCTTGAATCAAATTCCACTTGATCAAATTGAAAAGATAGAGGTTGTAAAAGGTGCTGGTTCCGTTTTGTATGGACCACAAGCTATGGCTGGCGTTATTAACGTTATTACCAAGAAACCATCTAAAGGCCAGCAAACATCCGGTAAAGTTTTTGGCAGTATGGGCAATAGATACAATGATTACGGATTAAATGTTGACTCTGAAATAATCAGCATAGGCGGGCAAAAATCTTTCTACAAGGATTTCCCTGATATAAGAAGACCTGCACAGGGTGGTGGCGGAGCTTTAGAAGTAGCAGATAAAAATTTAGAGCAGCTTTTCGGTACTGTTCGTATTACAGATGACCTGACCGCTTCTTTAAGCCACAAAAAATCTCACAATAGATGGTTGAGCGGTACATTTAAAAACGGTGTGAAGTCTATAACTAAGGATTGCGACTCAGATGCGACTTATAATACATACTCCTTGAATTATGATAATGCTGATAATGGCTGGAGCGCAGGCTTGTCCTATATGGATATCTCTATGATTCAAACATATCGTTATGGTGCTGCAAACAGCTTATACAAAGGCCATAACTGGGACTTGGATGTACACAAGAAAATTAATTTCAATAATGGTAATGATACTTTAGTTCTTGGCGGTCAGGCAACTAAAGAGTATTGGAAGTCCGTTTTGGTATCCAGTAATACAGATACCGATTCTGAACGTAAGAGCTATTCTTTATATCAATCATATGACCATAAGTTTAGTGATGCCTATAATATGATTTTTGGAATTAGAGAATATTGGATGGGTTCTTCTAAGTTTTTGGGCAGCGAAAGAAAAATTCTTCCTCAAGTACAAGGCCTGTATAAGATTAATGATACTTCAAGTGTATACTTTAATGTTGGTAAGTCTTTTGAAATGCCACAGCTTTCTTCTAATTTCTATACTGGTCCTAAGTATGCAGTTAACCCTGATATTAAACCGCAATCTAGCTGGTCTTATGAAACAGGTTATAAATACGATAACAATAAGACTTTCTTCTCTGCAAGCATTTTCTATGTTGATGCTACTGATAAAATCATCTGGGGAAAGACAACAGACAATAAGAGCATCCAGATTAATGCCGACAAATGGAAAAACTATGGCTTGGAGCTTAATTTGAAACAAAAAATTAATGACAAGCAGGATGTTTACATGGGTGCTACTTTCCAAAATCCTAAATCTAAGTCAGATTATGGTGATTGGAAGACCAAACCAGGAGAATGGTCTCAGGATGAATCAAAGGTCCTGTTTAATTTAGGCACTACCTATCATCAATCAAAGTTAGTATTTGATACACGTATTACTGCAACCTTAAAACGCGAGCCTTCATCTTATTTGTATAACGGCGCTTCAGCTAGTGCAAAGAATGGAAAGGAGCCTGACCATAATTTAAAGAACAGAATCGATTGGTCTGCATCACTTTCTTATAATCCGACTGATAAAGATACTTTGCGTTTAGTTGGACGCAATTTGCTCAATCGCAAGGACGTAGTAAACTATAATGAATACTACTGCACGCCGATTAACTTCTATGTAACTTATGAAAGAAGATTTTAATTAACTAGGTACTTTTCTCATAACTCACACTCCCGAAAAAGTGGGGCGGACATATTCCGTCCTGCTTTTTCATATAACAGGAAAATGAGGTGAAACAATGTGGAAGAACTTACTGCTGCTTTTGCTGCTGTTGGCATTTTGTACAGCAGGTTGTCAAAACCAGGCTGTTGATACGAACAGCGGAGTAGCCTATCAGGTAGTTGATTCGCAGGGGACTGTAATAAAATTTGCCCAAAAACCCCAGCGTATTATGACTACGCATTTTAATCTGGATAATATTGTGATGGGACTTGTTGATGAAGAGCGTGTTGTTGCACTTTCTAAATCAATGTATGATGCTTCGGTATCTTACATCAGTACTAAGGCAATCAAAAAGCCTACAAAATTAAACTATGATTTTTCCTCAGAGCAGGTTCTGGCACTCAAGCCGGATTTAATCATTGCCCGAGAGAGCACAGGTGAAAACCGCATTCAGACTTATCGTGGTATGGGAATACCTGTATACGTGGTGAGCAATGCGAATAATGTGGAAGAGATAAAAAAGCAGATTCAGGAGATAGGTCAGGCTGTGGGGGAATCAGAGCGTGCGGAAAAGCTACAGCAGAGAATGCAGACACAGCTTGACTATATCAAAAGCAAGGTTGATAGCGCTAGCGTGAAGCCAAAAAGTGTGATGCTTGTTTCTAAAATGAACCATAATTACGGTGGTAAGGGCTCTTTTTTTGATGATATGTGCCACTTTGCCGGGGTGAAAAATGCACCTGCAGAGATAGGGGTGCTCAACGGTCAGCTGATGGATAAAGAAATAATGCTGCGTGCTAACCCAGATTACTTTCTGCTTTCACTGTCCTGGGAGCTTAAGCATGATAACAAGGATGGGTATAAAAAGGAATTTTTGGAGGATCCTGCGTTGGCTAATCTGGAGGCGGTCAAGAATAATCATGTCTGCTATTTGAAGGACAAGTATTTATATGCTTCCAACCAAAACTGCGTATGGGCGATTAAGAAGATTGCCAATCTTGCTTATGGAAATATATTTACTGATGAAGAGGAAGTTTTTCTTAAGGGATATTAGCAAATAAGTCTGAAGTGCTTGACTGTATGAGAACTATATAGCGTAATATTATTTTATTGTGAGGGCGATGCTTGTTCGTCCTCATTTTTATGAAAGAATAGGAGTATCGATAATTGTCGGAGGTGAAAGAATGCAACAAATTTTATTTCTCACCAATATGGAGCAGACTGCAGCCTATCTGCAGGATGCATTGAAGCTGGCGCAGCAGACGCAGAAAGCTGTAGCAGGACAGGTGCTGTATGTCCCAAGCGATACAGAATGGACGAGGGATATGGAAAAGCAGCTGCAGCAGGCGGAGGTTGTCATTTTCCCCTGGATGGGAACTGGCCTGAGCACTAAGTTTCTGTCGGAATCTTCATCATATCTGCTGGCCAACAAAAAGAAGCATATTTATCTGATGACCGGTAATCCGGAGGATATACTGCACGGCGGTCTGTCTGAGGAGGAGCTGAAGCGGATAAATGATTATTATAAATTCGGAGGTTTGCAGAACTGGACAAATTTGTGGCTGTGGTTGGCGCAGCAGTTTTTGCAGGTGGCTTGTGATGCGCCTGCTCCCGAGCTTTTGCCGTGGGATGGTATTTACCATCCCCGTGCAAGCAAGGTATACGATGATGTAGAGGAATATAGCCGCGATTTTTGCATAGCAGGCAAACCGACGCTGGCAGTAGTTTTCTTCCGCAATGACTGGCTGTGGGGCAATACCGTTTTTGCAGATGCGGTAGTCAGAGAGATTGAAGCGCTGGGGTGCAACGCCTTATGCTTCTTCTCCACAAGCTCGCCTGACGCCGCAAGCGGCTGCGGCGGCTTTAAAGAAGCCTTAAGCAAGTATGTTTGCGCGGACGGCAAATGCTATGCTGATGTTTTCATCAACACTATAAAATTTTCACTGTTCAGCATCCGTGCCTGCGCACTTGATGATTTGACCAAGCTCAATATCACGGTACTGCAGGCCTATACCTTGTATCGTTCATATCAGGAATGGTACGAAAATTTCGATGGCATGAGTGCCGTAGAGGTGGCGTACAGTGTGAGTCTGCCGGAATTTGATGGTATTATCCATAGCTGCCCTGTGACTACGATGGAGCGTGATGCTGAGGGCAAGCAGGTTACGCAGACGATTGCTGAGCGCATGAATATGTTGGTGCGGAAGGCGAAAAAGCTGGCGCTGCTGCGTATTAAGCCGAACGCAGAAAAGAAAATTGCTATTGTTTTTCACAACCATCCGTCGACCAATTCCAACATCGGCAGCTGCTCAGCGATAGACAGTATTGAAAGCGTGCGTTTGCTGCTGCAGGACTTGCGTGATGCAGGTTATGTCGTTGACCATATCCCGACAGACAGGCAGGAATTTATTGATGAGCTTATTGCCGGTGCGACGAATGACAGGGACTACATGAGCGAAAAGCAGATTGATAATGCCGATGCCAAGCTGCTCGTCAGTGCATACCGCGATTATTATAAGACCCTGCCGGAAAAGGTACAGCAACGCCTGGAGCAGGATTGGGGCGAAGCACCGGGCGAGGTTTTCTTTTATGATGATTTTCTGTTGATTCCCGGAACGATGAATGGCAATATTTTTATTACGATGCAGCCACCGCGTGGCTTTGGCGAGGATCCTGACAAAATTTATCATTCGCCCGACTGTGCGCCGACGCATCATTATATAGGTTTTTATCACTGGCTGCGCGATATCTGGGGCGCAGATGCTATGATGCATATTGGTACGCACGGCAGTTTGGAATGGCTTCCGGGCAAGGGTGTAGCGATGGGTGATGAATGCTATCCCGATATCTGTACCGGCGATTTACCTAATGTTTATCCCTATTGGGTTGTGGATACAGGCGAGGGCATACAGGCCAAACGCCGCAGTGCGGCCTGCCTCATCAGTTATCTCTCGGCGCCGCTTAGCATCAGCGGTGTGTATGATGAGCTGGCTGAGCTGGAAAAGGCTTTGGAGGAATATGTGCACTTTAAGGCTGATAAGGATGCCGATTTGAGCGAGCCGATGGCACAAATCAGAGAGAAAGCTGCTGCTGCCGATCTTACAGACGAGGTACGTGAGGAGGATGCCGCTGATTTTGACGATTATGTAGGTCACCTGCATACCTATCTGACGGATTTGAAGAATATGCAGATGACTACCGGCCTGCATATCATGGGTAATCCGCCGCAGGGCGAAAAACTTACGGAATATCTTTATGCACTGGTGCGCTTGGAAAATCCTGATATGCCGTCACTGCCCAAAACCTTGGCGCAGGCTTACGGCTACGATTATTACGAACTGATTGACAACAGCAGCAAGCTGTTGCCGGACGGTATTTTGAGCTATGGTATGCTGCTTGATAAAATCAACGGTCAATGCTTGGAGATTATCCGTCTGCTGCAAAATGATGGTTTCGTAGTCCACGAAGATAAATTACGTGCGTTGGAGTGCGTAAAATGCTGGGATGAAGCTGTACAGCAGAAGATAATTAAAATTGCCGGCTTTATCTGCGATAAGCTGTATCCCAGTCTGGCGCATACTACCTGGGAACGCAGCAACTGTATTCGTGCGCTGCAGTCAGAATATATTGAGCCTAGCGCCGGCGGTGCGCCTACGAGCGGCGGTGCCGAGATTTTGCCGACAGGACGCAATTTTTACGGCGTTGACCCGCAGCTGCTGCCTACTCCCGTAGCGTGGAAAATCGGTTCGCAGATGGCGGAGGATGTGATTAACAAATTTGTAGCGGAGGAAGGCCGCTATCCCGAAAGCGTAGGTATTTTGCTGTGGGCGACCTATAACATGCGCTCTAACGGTCAGTGCATGGCAGAGTTTATGCGCCTGATGGGTGTGCGCCCCATTTGGCAAAAGGGAACGCTGAAGGTTAAGGGTATTGAGATTATTCCCCTCGATGAGCTGAAGCGCCCGCGTGTGGATGTTACCGGACGCATCAGCAGCCTGTTTCGTGATACGCTGCCGGGAGCAGTTTGCTGGCTGGATAAGGCAGTGCAGCAGGTGGCAGCACTGGATGAGAGCTTTGAAGACAACTTTGTGCGCAAGCATGTGGTGGAGGAATCTCAGCGATTAGAAAGCGAGGGTGTGGACAAGGAACAGGCCTGGCGGCAGGCATCCTACCGCATTTTCGGCGACCCGCCGGGAGCGCATGGCGCGGGCGTGAGCGCACTTTTGGCTTCCCGCAATTGGGATGACCTGGGCGATATTGCTGATGTGTATGTGCGTTGGGGTGCACATGTCTATGGCGAGGGCGAAAAAGGTCAGTACAGGCCGCAGCTGTTTACAGAGCGGATGGCAAAGCTGGAGGTTACTGTAAGCAATATTGATAACCGCGAGTCTAACTTGTTGAATTCCGATGATTATAACGCTTACCGCGGCGGCATGATTGCTGCAGTGCGTAATTTCAGCGGCAAGATGCCGAAAAACTATTGCAGTGACAGCTCTGACCGTCAGCATGTGGTGATTCGCACGCTGGCAGAGGAGGTCAAGCGCCTGTTCCGCGGTGAGGCAATTAATCCCAAATATATACGGGGCATGAAGGAGTTTGGCTATAAGGGAGCAGGCGATTTGGCAACCTATGTTGACAATTGCTTCCAATGGGATGCTACCAGCGCTGTTATGGAGGACTGGATGTATGAAAAGTTTGCGGAAAAGTACGCTTTGGACAAAGATATGCAAAAATGGTTTGCTGAGGTTAATCCTTGGGCTTTGCGCAGACTGACGGAGGTTTTGCTGGAGGCGGAGCAGCGCCAGCTGTGGAACGCCAAGCCGCAGACTAAGCAGTCACTGCAGGAGCTGCTGCTGAATATCGAAGGCGAAATCGAAGAACGCGGCGATGCATAAATTTTTTCCCTAAATCGCTTGCGTGTATACCTAGTAGACACTGTATAATTAGATACATATTTTATTGATAGCTCTTTTTAATAAACGGAGGAATATAAATGAAACGTACTGCTGTATATCCTTTTACTGCGATTGTAGGACAGGAGGAAATGAAGCTGTCCCTGATTTTGAATGTTATTAACCCGGCTTTGGGCGGTGTTTTGATTAAAGGTGAAAAGGGCACGGCCAAATCCACTGCTGTACGCGCTCTCGCCGAGCTGCTGCCGCCGATGGCGGCTGTGCACGGCTGTCGCTTCCACTGTGACCCGCACAGCAGCCAGCTGTGCGATGACTGCACTGCCAAGCTGCAGGCAGAGGGCACCTTGCCGGAGGAAACCATCAACATGCGCGTGGTTGAGTTGCCTGTAAGTGCTACAGAGGACCGCGTTGTCGGTACATTGGACATTGAGCATGCGATTAAGCATGGCGAGAAAAAGTTTGAACCAGGTATTTTGGCGCAGGCCAACCGTAACATTTTATATGTAGACGAAATCAACCTGTTGGATGACCACGTTGTTGACGTGCTGCTGGACGCAGCTGCCATGGGCGTAAACACTGTTGAGCGCGAGGGCGTTTCCTATTCTCACCCCGCACGCTTTGTGCTGGTTGGCACTATGAACCCCGAAGAGGGTGACATCCGCCCGCAGCTTTTGGACCGCTTTGGTTTGAGCGTTGTTGTTACCGGCGAGCATGACCCGCTGCAGCGCGTAGAGGTAATCAAACGCCGTCTGGCTTATGAAAACGATGCTGAAAGCTTCATTGCAGGCTATAAGGAAGCGCAGGAGGAGCTGGCAGAAAAAATTATCGCTGCCGGCAAGCTGCTGCCGGAGGTAACTATTGATGACAAGCTGCTGGAAACTGTGGCCAAGCTTTCTGTTGAGCTGGGCGTAGACGGTCACCGTGCGGATATTACTGTGATCAAAACAGCGCTGACTCTGGCTGCCTTCAACGGCCGCAAGCAGGCTAACCTGGATGACCTGAAGGAAGCAGCTAAGCTGGTGCTGCCGCACCGTATGCGCCGCCGTCCGTTTGAAGAGGGCGAGCTGGATTGGAATAAGGTAGAAAGCTTTTTGGCTGCCGAAGCCTAAGGAGCGTTGACTATGCTTAAAAATAATCTTTATCCCTTTGCTGCGGTAGTGGGGCAGGAGGAGGCTAAAAAGGCCTTGCTCATTGCTCTGGTCAACCGCAGAGCAGGCGGCCTGCTCATAGGCGGTGCCAAGGGTACGGCAAAATCCGTTCTGGCCCGCAGTGTGCAGAGTTTGATTGGTGCGCAAAGGATGCTGACGTTGCCGCTGAATGTAACAGAGGATATGCTTTTTGGCAGCATTGACCTGGAGGCTGCCGTAAGTCTGGGCGAAAAACGTTTTTCACCGGGCATTCTGGCACGTGCTACGGATAATATTCTTTATATTGATGAAGCTAATCTGCTGCGTCAGGAGCTGCTGACTGCGGCATTGGATGCTAATAGCGCAGGCATTAACAATGTAGAGCGTGACGGTATCAGCTGCAGCCATGAGGTGCGCACGACCGTCATTGCTACGATGAATCCGGAGGAAGGCACTCTGCCCGGACATATTCTGGACCGCTTCGGTATGTACGCAGATATGCAGGCACTGCAGGATATCAGTCAGCGCGTGGAGGTTATCCAACGTGCCTTAGCATATAGTAACAATACCCTTGCTTTTTGTGAGCAGTATGCGGAAGAAACTGCTGCACTGGCAGCGAAGGTTAAGGCAGCGCGTGAGCTGCTGCCGCAGGTTGAGGTGAGCGATGCGATGCTGATGCTTGCCGCTCAGCTGTGCTCGCAGGCTTTTTGTGCCGGTCATCGTGCGGAAATTTATCTGCTCGAGGCTGCGCGCGCTATCGCCGCCCTGGCGGGGCGCGCTTACGTGCTGCCGAAGGACGTGGAGGAGGCAGCGCAGTTCGTGCTGCCGCACCGTATGCGCAAGCCGCCCGAGCAACAGCCCGAGGAGCAGGAGCAACAGGACGATAACCAAAACGAAGATGAAAACGAGCAGGATAACGAAGATAATCCTGACGATGAAAATAACGACGAGGACAACGAAGATAACCAGCTGCCGCCGCCACCGCCCTTGGATAACGGCGAGGATGACGAAGATGACGATGCTTCCGACGATGAGGACGAGGACGACGAAAGCGACGAGGACGAGCAGCAGCAGGAGCACAATAACAGTAATCTGGCGCCGGAGGAGCAGCTGGCCGATATCGACAAAACCTTCCGCTTGCCGAAGATGCTGCTGGATTTGGGCAAGGACCGCAATGTGCGTCGCGGCAGCGGCAAGCGCAGCGTGACCAAGACTGACCTGAAGCAGGGGCGTTATGTGCGCGCCGAACAGCATAAAAGCAAGGTTACGGACTTGGCCTTTGATGCAACTATCCGTGCTGCAGCACCGTATCAGCGCTTGCGTGAGGACAATGGCTGTGCGCTGAACATCAAGGAGGAGGATTTACGCCAGAAGGTGCGAGAAAAACGCATCGGCAACACCTTCTTGTTTGCAGTGGATGCCAGCGGCTCCATGGGTGCACGTGAGCGTATGCGCGCTGTTAAGGGTGCCATTTTCTACATGCTGCAGGAGGCGTACCAAAAGCGTGACCGCGTAGGTATGATTGCTTTCCGTCGTGATAAGGCGGATATGCTGCTGCCGATTACCCGTAGCGTGGACCTGGCGCAGAAGCGTCTGGCAGAAATGCCGACCGGTGGTAAAACGCCACTGGCAGACGGCTTGGCGCTGTCGCTGCAGACGTTGGCGCTTTTGAACAAGCGTGACAGCGAGCTGGAGCCGATTCTGATTGTTGTTACCGACGGACGCGCGAATGCCGTACACGAGGGCGAAAAGGATCCTGTTGCTGCAGCAATCAGCATTGCTGAAAAAATCGCCAAGGCTAAAATTACTTCAGTAGTGATTGATACGGAAAGCGGTTTTATCAAGCTGGGCCTGGCAAAGAAGGTTGCCGCCGCTATGCAGGCCAATTATTATACGCTACAGAAGCTGTCTAAGGAAAATATAATTCATATTGTAAGAAATTTGAATTAAAGATAAGAGTATAGTATACTAATAGGTATATTGAAATATAAAGGAGTGGAGTTTTCATGAAAAAACTGCTTATTTTATTAATAACCTTATTTTGCTGTGCAACCGCTTTTGCTGCGGATGCAGACAAGAAGCCTGCAACTCAGGAGGGTATGAACTGGGAAATCAGCATGATGCCTAAACCGAGCGAAGAAGAACAGGAGCAGGCACGTTGGTCTATTGTTGTAGAAAATAACGTAGGTATTTATGCTTACGATATGGATTCCCTGACCTTCAGCAAGGTTACTAACGGCCTGCCCGACAAAAATATTATTTCCGTGCTGACGAAAACCGTTTTTACCGATAAGGATATGCTGAAAAAGCTCAATGAAAAATACAAGGCTTCTCTGACTAAAAAAGAGAAGGTGCAATACTGTGAAATCGTCATGACCTTTAATCTGCAGGATAAAACCTACGGCGTAGAGGTAATGGATGTTTATGGCAGCAAGAAAACTCTGCTGAGCCATCAGGCTAAGGAACTGAAGTTTGTTCCGGTTCCGGCAGGCAGCTTTGCTGAGGCTATGCTGGAAGTCTGCCAACAGGCCGTAGCTGCTGATACTCAGGCAGCAGCGAAATAATGCTGCGCCCCGATTTTACTCAGGCAAAAAACTATATATTACAACACAAACTCCTTAGTCTGCTTGCTATCTGTGTGATAGGCATTACTTTGACACTGGGCCTCAGGCATCTCTCCAACCAGTCTACGTCAAAAAAAGCAGTAATGAAACCTATTGTGCACACGCAGGTAGTGAGCAGGCGACCATTGTATAAAAGCATTAATCTTTTTGGACAGCTCAAGGCCAAGGCACAGATTGATATCGTCAATAAGTATGCCGGCATCGTCGATGAGATTAATGTGGATTTGGGCAGCAAGGTGCAGGCCGGAGATATCCTCCTGGTGCAGCATCTTGATGATGCCCGCGCCGAAATGCTCAAGGCCCAGGCACGCTATGCCGAGGCCGGAGCCAATGCGGCAACAACGGACGTGAGCTATAGCACCAGTCTTACCCGTTATGAGGCAGATTATAAGCTGGCGCAGGTCAACGCGGAGCGTTACCGCAAGCTGTATGCGCAGGGCGCTGTTTCCAAGTCCGAGCTGGACAGCATGGAGCAGACGCTGGCTAATAAAAAAGCGCAGTACGATGCTTTGGCGCAGCAGGAAAGCTATGATGGCACACCGTCGCAGGTTTACCGGCAGGAGCAGATTGCTGCCAGACGCGAGCAGGAGTACATTATTGCGCAAAACAAGTATCACGATCTGATTTTTAAGGCACCACGCGCAGGTATTATTACCTACCGCGATGCAGAAGTGGGTGGCTATGCGCCTGCAGGCAGCAGGCTGCTTACCCTTTTGGATGACAGTGGTTTTACAGTGGACTGCGATATTACAGAGGCCGAGGCTGCTTCTGTGACCGTTGGCACGCAGGTCGAGCTGAAGCTGGAGGCGATTGGCGAAATATGCCGGGGTACTGTTGTTTATGTGAGCCCTGTAAGAAGCAGGGAAACAAACAAGTTTACCCTCCGCATCAGGCTGGATGAGCCTGGCTCCAACGTAAAGGCAGGCTTGTTTGCCAAGGGTGAATTGCGTTTTCTGCAAAAGCCATCCACTATATATTTACCTAAAAATGCCGTTCTGGAACGGGATGGCAAATATTTTGTCTATGTGCTGGGTAAGGGTAATAAGGCTCTGAAAAAGCCTGTTACTACCGGTGCAAGTAATAATGAAAGTATTGAAATAGTGCAGGGTGTGAAGATAGGCGAAACGGTTATCCTTGATAATCTTGCGCGTCTGCGTGACGGCATGGTGGTTGAGGTGGCCAAGGAGGAGGCGAAGTAATGAATATTACACGCTTTTCTATTAAACGGCCTATCGGTATCTGCATGATTTACATATTAGTCTGCGTCCTCGGTCTTATCAGCTTCTTTCGCATTGGCGTGGAGCTGTTGCCGGACGTAGACTCTAAATTTATCAGCGTCATTGTCAACTATCCGGGCGCCAGTACGGAATCCGTCGAACAGCAGGTGACGAAGCCGATTGAGGACGAACTGTCCTCAATTTCGCACTTTAAGCAGGTGCGTTCCGCTACCCGTCCCGGACGTGCGGAGATTTTTGTCGAGCTGGACAGTCAGGCCGATGCTGATATGGTGGCTATCGAGGCAACGAAAAAAGTCAGCCGTATCCGTAAGAATCTGCCGGAGGATATTGATGAGCCTGCAGTGCTCAAGCGTTCTTCCGAAGAATATCCGATTATCCAGATTGCAGCAACGTCCAAGGATAATCTGGACGATATTTTTGCCTTGGCAGACAGCAGCTTTAAGGAGCGCTTGCAGCAGGCAGCCGGCGTAGCCGATGTTGACGTTACCGGCGGACGTGCCAAGGAAATCGCAATCGAGGTTGACAAGGATAAGCTCAATTATTACGGTTTGACTCTGCAGGATATTATTACAGCGGTGCGCAAGGAAAACGTTATTGTTTCTTCCGGCTCTGTCTATACTGATGCTTTGGAAAAAACCGTGCGTCTGCAGGCGCAGTATAAGGCTCCGGAGGAGATTCAGCATCTGCAGCTTAAGGGTACAGGCGGCAGATATATCGAGCTGGGGCAGGTGGCTAACGTGCAGGCCAAGGATAAACGTGCTGTGGCCTATAGCCGTGTTGACGGCAATGAGGCAGTGTCGCTGGAGGTGTATAAGGCCAGCGGTGCAAATATCGTCGACACAGCAGACGGCGTGCTGCAGCAACTGGAAACGCTGCGTAAGGATTATCCGGACTACGTTTTCACAGTTGTTTATGACCAGTCGCATTTCGTGCGCGATTCCCTGAGCAATACGCTAAAAACGCTGCTCGAAGGACTTGTTACCACGGGACTTGTTTTGTATCTGTTCCTGCGTGGCTGGAAGTCCTCTATGGCAGTTATGATTGCTATTCCTACCTCGCTGATTGCAACCTTCTTCCTTATGTATCTGGCAGGCTTTACTTTCAATATGATGTCACTTATGGGTATGGCGCTGTGTATCGGTATTCTTGTCGATGACTCCATTGTTGTGTTGGAGAATATCCATCGCTTTCTGGCGATGGGCAAAAGCGCCGACGTGGCGGCTGAGGAAGGACGTAACGAAATCGGTATGGCGGCAATCGCTATGACGCTTTGCGATGTGGTGGTATTTTTGCCGATTGCCTTTATGCAGAGCGCGACAGGCCAGTTCTTCAAGCAGTTTGGCATGACGATTGTTTTTGCTACGCTGATGTCGCTTGTCGTTTCCTTTACGCTGACGCCGATGCTGGCTTCGCGCTTTTATAAAAACGGCGTGGAGGAGCCTAAGGGCAAGCTGTGGAGCAGGCTGGATGCCTTTGAGGCGCAGACAGTCGCAAAATATGATGTTCTGCTGCGCAAATGCATCGAAAAGCCGAAGAAGCTGGTGCTGGGAGTACTGGCAGCCTTCGCGGTGGCGGTGGCACTGGTGCCGCTCGGTATAGTTGGTTCGGAATACATGCCGCGTACCGACGAAAGCGCGATTCAGGTGAATATTGAGCTGCCTACGGGCTTTAACGCTGACCAAACCAACGAGGCCTTGCTGCTGTTTGAGGATTATTTGGCCAAGGTGCCGGAAATCGAGCATTATATGACGAATGTAACGACTACGCAGAGCATGGGCAAGCTGGTTATCGCGCTCAAAAGCAGCGATGAGCGTAGCAGGGACGTGTGGCAGGTAGCACAGGGAATCCGCAGCTTTGCCAAGCAGAATCTTGGCGAAATCAAGGTGCGCGTCAATGAGATTCAGTCATCCGTTACCGGTGTTTCGGGCGGTCGCAACCTTGTGCGCTCGCCGGTACAGGTGGAGCTTAAGGGCAGCGATATGGACCAGCTCGTGGCAGATTCCGCCAAGGTAGAGCAGATTTTTGCTTCGACAGCAGGCCTGAAGGATATCAAAAATTCCTATGTTAAGGGCATGCCGGAGCTGAAGGTGACGGTGGACCGCGACAAGCTCAAATATTATCACGCGACAGTCAATGATGTGGCGCAGTCCTTTAACGCTGCCATTGGCGGACGCAGTGCCGGCGTCCTGGCGAACGATGTGCAAAACCATGGCAATGACACCGATATTGCAGTACGCTTTGCCGGTGGCAGTGGCTATGATATCGAGGATGTGCGCGCTATTCCCGTGCAGACAGGCAGAGGAAGCGTCTTTCTTGGCGACCTTGCCGACGTAGAAGAGGGCGTAGGCCCGATTACGATTCGTCGCGTGAACAAGGAGCGCATTATCAACATCCAGTGTAATCTGACGGACAGACCGTTGAATGAGGTAGTTAAGGAGCTGACGCAGAAGCTCAATGCCGCAGGTCTTAAGAGTAGCTACGCTTTCTCCGGTCAGGCGACCACGATGAACGATTCCTTTGCCGAAATGGCTATGGCGTTGTCACTGTCACTGCTTTTAATTTACCTGCTGCTGGCAGTGCTTTATGAATCGGTATTTACTCCGTTCATCCGTATGTTTTCGCTGCCGCTTGGCATTATCGGCGCTATATTCTGTTTGCTGCTGACGCATAATACAATCAATCTGTATTCACTTATCGGTATTCTGGTTATGGATGGTTTGGTAGCGAAAAACGGCACGTTGCTTTTGGACTATACGCTGACGCTGATGCATGAAGGCATGACGGCGAAGGCTGCGGTAATTGAGGCAGGCAAAACGCGTCTGAAGCCTATCTTTATGACAGCACTGACGATGGTGGTGGGCATGCTGCCGACAGCGCTTTCGCTGAGCGCAGGCTCGGAGACGCGCGTGAGCATGGCGTGGGTTATCATCGGCGGTATGATAACGTCGACGGTATTTACGCTGTTGGTGCTGCCGATACTGTTTTTGTGGTTGAAAGAAAAATTTCCTAATCGAATTTAATAATAAATAGGAATATATATTGCGTCAAAACAATTTATATAGTATACTATTTGTAAGTAAGAAGAAGTTCTAAACAATTATAATTTTATTAGAGCTTTTCTTATATACTATCAGAAGAGCAACTTGCGCCTTTGCTGATTATAAAAGCAAGGGCGCTTTTTTATAGCTATATTGCCGTATAGCTTACAATTTTGCTTGATGCACTTAGTAGCCTGTGACCATACAAGACTGGACGGGGGAAGGGTGGTCAAAATAAATATTTTTAAGGAGTATGAGTAAAACATGAAGTCAAATTTTTCCAAGGACATGCTGATGACAGCCCTCGTTACCGGTACTGTTTTATGCAGTAGTGTAGCTGCTTTTGCCGAAGAGCTGCAGGAGTATTCTTTAGATCAGATGGTAGTAACTGCGCAAAGAACTGAAAAAGATGACGTTGATACACCTGCATCAGTAAAGGTCATAACAGAAAAAGAACTTACTCAATCAGGAGCAACTAACTTATATGATGGATTAAAATTAGCAAATGGTATTACATCTTATGGATATGGCGCTAATGGTCAGGCTTGGGGTGGTATGTCTGCGAAAATATTGATCCGTGGCAATGATAAAGGTACATTGGTAATGATTGATGGTGCACCTATCAATATGAATAATGTTTATTTTTTGAATACGTTACCCGTAGAAGCTGTTGAAAGAATTGAAATTGTTAAAGGTGCGTCTTCTGTTTTGTATGGCAGTGAGGCATCTTCCGGTGTAATTAATATCATTACTAAAAAGCAAATGCAAAATAGTATATCTTTAAGCAAAGCTGAGTATGGCAAGACCAGAGAGGGTATTTCCTTAGGATTAGGCAAATTAGGTATTGTTGCAAACTTGGAACAAGGTGATGAATTAAAAGGTTATGCCAGCAATGGTAGAGCTATGAACGACGGAAAAAAATCCTCGGTTATGTGGAAGTATAAATTTGATGATAAATGGACTGTAAGTCATCAGCATACAGATAACGATTACCAATTTAACCAATATGATACTGCTACATGGAAAACATTAAAAGAGGACTCTAGCTTTAAATATAAAGAAGACTTTGCCAGAATACAGTATAATGATGGCTCTTTGAAAGGTAATTTGTATTACAATAGAAGCGACAGACATAATAATACTTATAAGATTAAAAAGGGTACAGCTTCTAAATGGAAAATTGAACACATTACTTTTGATACACTTGGCTTAGACTTACAGAAAGAGTTTAATACAAAAGTAGCAGATATCATTGTCGGTACTACATTAGAACAACAGACTTATAAATGCGATAATCCGTATAGCGGTGGAAAGCTCGTTAATCAAAAGTTAGATAAAGATGCAAAAACGTATGCTTTTTTTGTTCAGGCTACTAGAGATTTAGGCAATGATTTTACGGCTACAATTGGTGCTAGAGAACAATTCTTAAAAGCGAATGATAATTACAATGCATTTACCCCTGAATTCTCATTGATAAAAAAATTGGATCAAAATAGTAGTATTTATCTGAATGCAGCTAAAGCATTTAAAATGCCGAACTTTACTTCTTTATATGGCAGCGGTTCGGTGGAATTTAAGCCGAATCCGGAATTAAAACCTGAAGAGGGCTGGACTTATGAGTTAGGTTATAAAAAAGCAAGCAACTCAAGTATGTTTAAAACAGCAATCTATTACATTGATATGGATGCATGGAGTTATAAAGCAGATAGTGATGGTGTTAACCAAGCTATTAACAGTCCTTTTGAAAATTTAGGCTTGGAAGTTAATTATGAAAAAAATGTAGGAGAGCATTTCTCCTATTCTTTGGGAACTGATATTTCTAATCCTAAATCTAGAGATGCTGGAAAATGGACAAGAAAATTTGCCAGAGAACAATATACCGCTAGCTTGAAGTATAATAATCGCGATTTTACTGCTTCGTTAGCAGGTAGTATGACTGCCGATAGAGCTGGTGGTTGGAAAGATAGATTACCTCTGAACCTTTATACTAGCTATCAATTATCTAAAGACCATAGAATTGATTTAGTATGTGAGAATATTTTAAACAGAAAAGATCTTGTAGGCAACTGGTCTAATGCTAATTCAACCAGATATTATTCTTTGCCGAGAAATATCAGACTGACTTATACCTACACTTTCTAATATAAAGCATTAAGGCGGTGCTTTATTCAAACCGCCGCTTTTACTTATGCTAGAAGTAATACGAAAGAGTATAAGTATAAAATAATATATTGCAATACGAACGATTATATGCAGAAAATTTATTTCGTATATTGCTGAGCACTTTGTATATGACCATAGGAATTTGGATACGCAAGGCTTTTGCAATAAATATTTTTAAGGAGTATGAGTAAAACATGAAGTCAAATTTTTCCAAGGGCATGCTGATGACAGCCCTCATTACCGGTACTGTTTTATGCAGTAGTGCAGCTGCTTTTGCCGAAGAGCTGCAGGAGTATACGCTGGACCAGATGGTTGTAACGGCGACGAGAACGGAAAAGCGTGATGTTGAGGTTCCTGCAACAACTAACGTTATTACAGAACAGGAAATTAAAAATCGCGGTTATGTAAGTGTATTTGATGCGTTGGAGCAGACTGTTGGCATTCAAAGCTATTCCTATACCGGCGGTGAAGGCGATAATGGCAGCTCTACGGGCCGTACCTATATCCGCGGTTTAGACAAAGGTACTTTGGTTTTGTTGAACGGTGCACCTATCAACCTGAACAATTACAATTCAACCGCAGGCATTCCTATCAGTGCCGTAGAAAAAATTGAGGTTGTAAAAGGCTCTAATTCTGTTCTTTATGGCAGTGAAGCTATGGGTGGCGTTATTAACATCATTACAAAAAAAGCCGGAAAAATTAACAACAGCATTAAAGCTGTAGCAGGTAACTATAAAAAGGGTTATGAGGTTGCTTCCAGCGGTGATAAATATATTTTGAGCTTCAGCCGTGACTATTATAAAAAATTTGAGAACTCTTCTATCAACTACAAAGGATTCGATACAGACAGACGTGCTTATACCAAAAATAATCTGTTCGCAAGCGTAAACTTGGCTAAAGATTTTACGCTTAATTATATGCATACGGAAACTAAAAATACCGGTATGACATATCTCAATCCTGACGGAACCATGAATAAAACTTCTTATAGCTATAATGATGAAAGAGATAATGTAGCTTTACTCTATAACAACGAACAGGATAAGCTCAAATCTAATTTATCCTTTAACAGAAGAAGAATAGATGGTAAGCAATATAAGCCTAACGGACAGGTTTTAAGAAGCGGTTCCAGCAGCAATATTGTTCTGTACACCATTAACTACGATATTAACAAGGACTGGACTTTATCCGATAAAGCAACAGTTTTGACCGGTGTAACTGCCAACAAAGAGCATTATGAAGAAATTGCCAACAGAAGCAACGCTATTTCCAGAGATAGCCTGGCAGCTTATTTCTCTTGGAATCAAAAATATGATGATAAGTTCTCTACTAATATCGGTGTAAGAGTACATTATGTAAAAAATAACGGCTTTGACGGCGCACACAATGTATATCTGCCGCAATTACAGACCTTATATAAACTGGATGAAAATACCAGCTGGTATATTAACGTTGGCAAGGCATTTGAAATGCCGGCAATCAATTCCCGATACTCCAGAAGCAAAACCGGTTCTAATGGTGCATTGAAGCCTCAGGAGGGCTGGACTTATGAAACCGGTGTGAAGAAGATTACCGATACATCCTCCAGCAAATTAGCTGTGTTCACAATGAGAATGGATGATAAGTTTGCCTGGAAAAAATATAACCAATTAGGCATTACTCCTCCGGCAGGAGTTGATCCAGACACCTATATTCAGGTAAATCTTGGCGAATTTAAAAACACCGGTGTTGAATTCGAATATGATAAAGTAATCGGAGAACATTGGAGATACAATTTAGGTGCAACCTATCAGGATCCTTTGGCTAAAGATGCCGGCAAGTGGACTCAGCAATCCTCCAGATACCAATTTACTGCAGGCGCTAAGTACAATTACAGCAAGCTTGGCGTCGGTGTAAACCTTTATTATTTGGGTGATAGAGAAGATGCATCCTACGGCAGCCTGCATAAGCTGAAAAACATTATTAAGTTGAATTCTGTTATTAACTATGATCCTGACAAAAATAACAGTATTACCTTAAATCTTTACAACCTCTTAGACAGAGATAATTCTATCAATGTCAGTGAAAATCTGGACAAACCGTTCAACTGGACTTTGTCCTACGAATATCGCTTCTAATTACTTGATTCTCCCCAAGGTGGCGCAAAACTGCGTCACCTTTTTAAAAACAGCATGTTTTAAAACACCGCTAATACTCTCGGTAAAGTAATATTCGTTTAAATTTGGGTACTGTCAATAGTTTTGCGCAAATTTCTTCAGACATCCTAGCAGAAGTTT
>ERZ1673738.243-NODE-243-length-106417-cov-10.896993_pt1 | contig 106417 bp, 89 predicted proteins | sample MGYA00580198_ERZ1673738 | MGnify/ENA primary metagenome ERZ1673738 (study PRJEB41218, sample SAMN15661784) | gut metagenome | host: Homo sapiens | place: Canada: London | collected 2015-08-20/2019-03-30 | study: EMG produced TPA metagenomics assembly of... | reverse complement strand
TAGATAGCTGCCGGTTAGAAAAAAGACATGTCATGTGACATGTCTTTTTTCTTTTACCGTCAGCTATCTTATGACCAGCAGCGGGCCTGGCTGCCCAGCCACCGTGCCTAAAGGAGCTTTGCGACGCATAGGCGCGTTTGTGGCGAGGCGTATCGAAATGCAGGTTTACCTGCATTTTGACTGAGGATAGATCCTTATATTACGCAGAGAAGTATATTGCGTAGAATTCGTCAGCTATTTATACGACCATTTTTGGAGGGATAGATAGCCATGCTTGAAGGAGCAGAGCGACGCGCAAGCATGTGTCAGGATTTCTACCAAACTTTCTATCTTCGCGAGAGTATATCGTTTCAGTCAGCAGCAATTTTCCTGTGCCCAAAGGGCACGACGCAAATTTCGTATGGAACCAGTACGAAGTGCCGCAAAACTCGCGCGAAGCTAAAAAATTCTTCAATATAAGTTAAGTTTAGCGCTCAAACAATTGCGACACTTAGCGGTTCGTGTCAAACCAATCAGCTTCGCTCTTCGAGCTTGCTTCTTGGGACACTATCGCATGGCGCGCATGAGCCAATCAGCATCGCCCTGCGGACTCGCTTCTTGGATGCGCCCGCATATGGTTCCGGATGCTCATTTGCTAAAATTGCTATTCCCTACACGATATACCTCTCGCTCAATTTACCAGAGTTTTATGTGTGACAGTCAATCAGCATGAGCATGATAGATGCGTCCGCAGATGATTCCAGACAATCATTTGCTAAAATTGCTATTCCTTGCACGATATACCCATCGCTCAATTAACTTTCCTTCTTATTAATCAGCATCGTCCTGTGGATTCGCTTCTTTGATGCGCCTTTCTACAATATACTACATTTGCGACGCACCTGCGTCCCTTCCTTTCTATAAAAAATTCAAACATCCTCATACAGTAGACGAATATTCGCATAAATCAAACGGTAAAAAAATATTGACAGTTTTAAGAAGAAATAGTATCATTGTTGTTAACTGTTCGGTAGAAAATATATAAATGAACAGAATTTGTTTTTTATGAAGGGAAAGAAAACTATGAAAATGACAAACTTTAGATGGAAGGTAGCGTGGCTGATCTTTGCTATCAGCTTTGTATCCTACATGGACCGCGTTAACCTTTCTGTTGCAACACCTGTAATCATGAAGGAATTCGGCTTTACAAAAATTGATATGGGCCTTATTCAATCCTTCTTCTTCGCCGGTTATGCTTTAATGCAGGTTCCGGGAGGTATGCTGGCTGAAAAATTCGGCCATCGCTTTACCGGTTCTATTGCCTGCGGCTGGTGGTCTGTATTTACTGCCTTGACTGCCGTGGCAAGCGGTAAGTATACCTTTGCAATTGTACGTTTGATGTTTGGCTTGGGCGAAGCACCGATTTATCCTGCATTCGCTATGGCGGAGCACAAATGGTTTAATAAAGACGAAAAGGGCAAGGCAAGCTCCTTTATTCTTAATGGTTGCTTCTTTGGTCCTGTAGTCGGTCCTGCTGTTGTAGTATGGCTGATGACAACCTTTGGTTGGCACCATGTATTCCTCAGCTTTGGTGTAGTTGGTCTGCTCTTGGCTTGGGCATGGCATAAATATGTTACTGATGATCCTAAGGACAGTCCTTATGTTAATGAAGCAGAATTGGCTCACATCAACGAGGGCCGTGTGGAAGCAACCGGTGAAAAACAGATTGCTCCGTGGGGCAAGCTGCTGCGTTCTACCCAATTCTGGGCTTTGGGTATTCAGTTTTTGATTACCGATTATATCATGTATGTTTTCTTGGCCTGGCTGCCGATGTATCTCATGGAGGTACACAAATTCTCCTTAGCGAAAATGGGCATCTGGGCAGCTGCTCCCTGGATTTCTCTGATGGCTGTAGTTACTCTTTGCGGTCACTATTCCGATAAACTGCTGCGCAGCGGCATGTCTCAGAACATGGTTAAGACTGCAACCGGTGCTGCAGGTATTCTTCTTTGTGCAGGTGCGCTGTACATTTCCACCCGTACTGCCGATCCGATGATGAATGTTCTCTGGCTTTCCATATCCTTAGGTTCTCTCGGTCTGACCATGAGTGCTTCCTGGTCCAGCGTTATCAGCATGGGCGGTAAATTTGCCGGTTCCGTATCCGGATGGATGAACTTCTGGGGCAATATCGGCGGCGTTTTGGCTCCGACCGTTACTGCCTGGTTTGCAACAAACTATGGCTGGCAGGCTGCTTTGGCAGCAACTGCTGTAACCGGTATCTGCGGTGCTATTGCCTGGTTCTTTGTAAAGCCTGATAAAGCAATTGTATAATAAGAGATAAGCTATAACGCTTTTAAGACAGACACCTCGATATGTTTTAAGTATATCGGCGGTGTCTGTTTTTTTATGCTATTTTCTTATGCTGGACAAATAGCGCGATATGCTGTATAATATCTTAGAAGTTCATAACAGACAGTTCGTAACCATCCTGTCTATAAATAAAACTACGGGCGATGTACTGGCGCCGGCCGGTATTTTTTATGTATGCAAGGATTTCGTCTGTAGTGGACGGAATCCTTTTATATTTTGTGGACTTTGCCCGCTCATTAATTGGGAGGAGAAATGAAGGTTTTAGTATTATTAAGCGGTGGCGTAGACAGCTCAACCTGTCTGGCACTGGCAAAAGAAAAATACGGCGATAATGTTCTGGCCTTGTCGATGTCCTATGGTCAGAAGCATGCCAAGGAGCTTGCAGCAGCGCAGGCTATTGCCGATTATTATCATGTGGAGCTGCTGCATATGGATTTGTCGAAGATTTTCGCTCACAGCAAATGCTCCCTGCTGCAGGGCTCAGATGAAAGTGTTCCGCACGCATCCTATGCAGAGCAGCTGAAGGAAAGCAAGGGTGAGCCTGTAAGCACTTATGTGCCGTTCCGCAACGGCTTGTTTTTGTCTGCTGCGGCAAGCATTGCCTTGGAATATGAATGCAATGAGATTTACTACGGTCCCCATGCCGATGATGCTGCAGGCAATGCTTATCCCGATTGCAGTGTTGAATTTAATGAGTCGATGAATTTGGCAGTATATTTGGGAAGCGGCCGCAAGGTGCGTCTGGTTGCTCCGTTTGTTGATAAAACGAAGAAGGATATCGTTGCTGAGGGCTTGCGCTTAGGTGTTCCCTATGAGCTGACCTGGAGCTGTTATGACGGCGGCGAAAAGCCTTGTCACAAGTGCGGTACCTGTATTGACCGTGAGGCTGCCTTTGCTGCCAACGGTGTTGTTGATCCCTTAGTAGAAGCTTGAGGAGGTAATGATAATGAAGAGCTTAAGTAACCAAAAATTAGTATTTTCCGCGTTGTGCATTGCTTTATATATTGTTGTGATGATGTGCACCCAAAGCTTTGCCTTTGGTCAGTATCAGATTCGTATTGCTACTGCGCTGTATGGTCTGAGCGCTATTTTCCCGTTTTTGATTTTACCGTTTGGTTTGGCAAACGTTGTCAGCAATACGGTGATGGGCGGTCTTGGTCTGCCGGATATTATCGGCGGCTTTATTGTAGGTATCGTAACAACCGGTATTATTGTTTTGGCTAAGCGTCGTGGCTGCGGAAACTGGATTATCTGGGCAGCAGTAACCTTTGTACCGGGACTTGGTGTTCCAGTATGGCTGAGCGTACTGCTGGATATTCCGTATCTGGTACTGGCAAGCAGTCTGCTGATTGGCCAGTGCATCTGCGGTATTGCGAGTGTAATGCTGGTTACCGCTTTGGAACGTGTGGGAGCAGGCAAGCTGTTTGCATTTGATGGAGGTAAGCAATAATGACAAGTGGCAGAAGTAAAGAAGAATTGCAGGGCGTAAGCCTGTTAGGCAATAAAACTGCTTATAAAAGCGATTATGCGCCGGAGGTTCTGGAATCCTTCCCAAATAAGCACCCGCAAAATGATTACTGGGTTAAATTTAACTGCCCGGAATTTACCAGTCTTTGTCCGATGACGGGACAGCCTGATTTTGCGACCATCTACATTTCTTATGTACCGGATGAACGTTTGGTAGAAAGCAAATCTCTGAAGCTGTACCTGTTCAGCTTCCGTAATCACGGTGATTTCCATGAGGATTGCGTAAATATCATTATGAAGGATCTTATCAAGCTGATGGAGCCTAAATATATTGAGGTTTGGGGAAAATTCCTGCCGCGCGGCGGTCTGTCCATCGATCCGTATGCCAACTACGGCAAGCCGGGAACCGAATGGGAGCAGGCTGCGAAGAAGCGTCTTTTTATGCATGATATGTATCCCGAAACAGTAAATAACAGATAAAAAGATTTTGAGCTGTTGCGTAATGCGGCAGCTCTTTTTTTGCTCCCGGCGAAGAACTCAGCGGATAAAAACTATTTTTAGACAGCTTAAGTTAGCAACAGCTAATCAAAGACTGGTTTTAACAAATTTTTTTCGATAAACACTAATACAGCACTTTATTTCTTAATTAGAGTATGCTATAATGAGCTATAGACAAATAATTCACTTATTTGCATTGAATCCGTGGGACACGAAAAGTACCACGAGGGACAAAACGCGTCAAGGGATGTAACTGGTTATGGATAGTATTATTAATCTGCAAAAGAAAATTGTACCGGAGCTGACAGATCTGCTCGTACAGCGTTACCAGATTCTGCGTCAGGTGAGCCACGAAGCACCGATAGGCCGACGTGCGCTGGCTGCAAGACTGGGACTGAGCGAAAGAGTGCTGCGTGCTCAGGTTGATTTTCTCAAAAAAAGCGGCCTGCTGGATTTTTCCTCCAGCGGCATGAGTGTAACTGATGAGGGAGCGGATATTCTTAAGGAGCTGGCGGATTATGTGCGCAAGCTGCAGGATATTTCGTTTTTGGAAAGCACTCTCAGTGATACGCTGAAGATTGGCAAGGTTGTCATTCTCCCCGGTGATTCGGACCAGGAGGACGTTGTCAAACGTGAAATCGGCCGTACTGCAGCACATATTCTCAGCAAGCTGCTGAGCGATGGCAATAAGCATATCGTTGCTGTCAGCGGCGGTACTACTATGGCAGCGATGGCAGCCAATGTTTCCGGCTCGCAGCCTAATACGGTGGTTGTACCGGCACGCGGCGGCTTGGGTGATAATGTGGAACTGCAGGCCAATACGATTGCAACTGTCCTAGCGCAAAAGCTCGGAGCATCCTACCGTCAGCTTTATGTTCCCGACTGTGTAAGCGAGGATATCTTAAACAGTATTCTTAAAGAGGATATCGGTGTACGCGCTGTCGTTGATATTATCAAGCAGGCGGACATTCTTGTCCACGGTGTAGGCCGTGCCAGTGTTATGGCAAGACACAGACGCTTAGGCAGCGAGGTAATTGCCAAGCTGGAGGCGGACGGTGCTGTAGGCGAGGCCTTTGGCCAGTATTGCGCTTTGGACGGCAGACAGGTTTATATGACCAATAATGCCGGCCTGATGCTTCAGGATTTGCAGCACATCGGCACAATTATCGGTATTGCCGGAGGTAAATCGAAGGCTGCCGCAATTTTATCAGTTATTCGTGCTTCCAGACAGGATATTTTGATTACCGATGAGGCTGCAGCGCATGAGATTCTCAAAATGGCTAAAGAGCAATAAACAAGCGAAGCTCTTAAAGTATTAATTTGTTACTGAGCACATTTGTGCAAAATTTAGATTCTCTCAGAATTAAGGAGGAAATTATTATGACAAAAGTAGGTATTAATGGTTTTGGCCGTATCGGCCGCGAGGTTTTCCGTGTTGCATTCAACAATCCTGAGGTTGAGGTTGTTGCAATAAACGATCTTGGCGATGTCAAGACTCTGGCTCACCTGCTGAAATATGATTCTATCCATGGCATTTTCAATCATGAAATCAGCATCGAAGGCAACTTCATTATTGTTGATGGTCACAAAATCGAAGTATTCTCCTGCATGGATCCGGCAAAGATTCCTTGGGGCGAAGCTGGTGCTGAAATCGTTGTAGAATCTACCGGTCGTTTCACTGAAGGCGAAAAGGCTGCTGCTCACCTGCATGACACTGTTAAAAAGGTTATCATCTCCGCTCCTGCAAAAGGCGAAGACATTACCATCGTTATGGGTGTTAACGAAGACAAATATGATCCTGCAAAACACAACATCATTTCCAACGCTTCCTGCACCACCAACTGCCTGGCTCCGTTCACCAAAGTACTTCTGAACAAATTCGGTATTGAAAGCGGTCTGATGACCACTGTTCACTCCTACACCAATGACCAGAGAATTCTGGACCTGCCGCATAAAGACCTCCGCCGTGCTCGCGCTGCTGCTTGCTCCATCATCCCGACTACTACCGGTGCTGCAAAAGCAGTTGCTCTGGTTCTGCCGGAACTGAAAGGCAAACTGAACGGCTTCGCAATGCGCGTTCCAACCCCGAACGTTTCCATCACCGACCTGACCGTTCTGCTGCAAAAAGACACCACTGCCGAAGAAATCAATGCAGTGCTGAAGGAAGCTGCTGAAGGCGAACTCAAAGGTATTATGGGCTACAGCGACGAACCGCTGGTATCCCGCGATTACAACGGCTGCCCGCTGAGCTCCATCATCGACGGCCTGTCCACCATGATGGTTGGCCCGCGTATGGCTAAGGTTGTAAGCTGGTACGACAATGAATGGGGTTATTCCAACCGCGTAGTTGACCTGGCTGCTTATATTGCTAAAAAAGGTCTGTAATAAAGGAGATTCTTATCCGTGGATAAAAAAACTGTACGTGATTTAGACGTTGCCGGTAAAAAAGTACTGGTACGCGTAGATTTTAACGTTCCTCTGAATGATAAAGGCGAGATTACCGATGATACCCGTATCACCGCATCTCTGCCGACCATTCAATATCTACTGGAGCAAAAGGCTGCCGTTATTTTAATGGCACATCTTGGCCGTCCTAAAGGACAGGTTAAGCCGGAATTGTCTTTGGCTCCCGTAGCTAAGCATTTGGGCAAGCTGCTGGGTAAAAAGATTCTGTTTGCTCCGGACTGCGTAGGTGAAGCTGCACAGGCTGCTGCCAGCAAGCTTAAACCGGGCCACATCCTGCTGCTGGAAAACCTGCGTTTCCATAAGGAAGAGGAAAAGAACGACATGGAATTTGCCGAAAAGCTGGCTTCTTTGGCAGATTTGTATGTCAATGACGGCTTCGGTGTATCTCACCGCGCACACGCTTCTGTTGAAGGCGTAACCCACTTCCTGCCTGCAGCTGCAGGCTTCCTGCTGGAAAAGGAAATCCAGTATGTAGGTCAGGCTGTAACCAATCCGCTGCATCCGTTTGTTGCTATTATCGGCGGTGCTAAGGTAAGCGATAAAATCGGCGTTATCAGCAACCTGCTTGATAAGGTTGATACCCTGCTTATCGGCGGCGGTATGGCTAACACCTTCCTGGCTGCACAAGGCTACAAAATGGGCAAGTCCCTGGTAGAAGAGGATAAGCTGGACTTGGCTAAAGAGCTTCTGGCTAAGGCTAAGAAAAATAAAGTAAATATGCTGCTGCCTACCGATCTGGTAATGGCTGCTGCATTTGCTCCCGACGCTGAGCATGTAACCGAAAAGGTGAAAAACCTGAATCAGGCTTATATGGCTCTGGATATCGGTGCGGAAACCAGCAAGGCTTATGCGGAAGCTCTGGCTGACGCTAAGATGATTGTCTGGAACGGACCGATGGGCGTTTTCGAAATGGACGCGTTCTGCAAGGGCACCGAGGCTGTAGCGAAGGCTGTAGCTAAGAGCCGTGCTACCAGCATTGTCGGTGGCGGCGACAGCGTTGCTGCTATCGAAAAGCTGGGCCTGGCTAAACGCATTACCCACATTTCCACCGGTGGCGGTGCTTCTCTGGAATATCTGGAAGGCAAGGTACTGCCCGGCGTTGCTGCGCTGGATGACCTGCGCCGCAAAATGATTGCCGGCAACTGGAAAATGCACAAAACCGTAAGCGAGGCTGTAGAGCTTGCTGAGGATATTGTTATGGAAACTAACGGTACCTTAAACGAGGTTGTTATTTTCCCGCCGTTCACCGCACTGGAAACTGTTGCGGATGCTATCGACGGCAAGCATGTAGGCTACGGTGCACAGGATTTGCATTGGGAGGATAAGGGTGCCTTCACCGGCGCTGTTTCCGGTGCGATGATTGCCGATATCTGCGCTGAATATGTTCTCGTTGGTCACAGCGAACGCCGTACCATTTTCGGTGAGAACGAAAAAATTGTTGCCAGCAAGATTATTGCCGCTTACCGCAACGGTCTGAAACCGATGCTGTGCGTTGGTGAAAATCTGGCTGAGCGTGAAGCAGGCAAAACTGCCCGCAAAATCAATATGCAGCTGAAGAGCGCTCTGCGTGTAATTTCTGCAGAGGATGCAGAAAACCTTGTTGTTGCTTACGAGCCTATCTGGGCTATCGGCAGCGGTAAGGCTGCTACTCCGGAGGATGCTTTGGAGGTATGCACTCTGATTCGTGAAAAAATCGGCAAAATCTTTACACCTGATATTGCCCGCAAGGTTCGTATTCTTTACGGCGGCAGTGTTAATGAAAAGAACGCTGCTTCCTTCAACCTCAGCGGTATTGACGGTGTGCTGGTAGGCGGTGCAAGCCTGAAGGCTGACACCTTTGCCGCAATCGTAAGAAGCTTTTAATAAGACCTCGGAGAAAGCACCTGTTGCTTTCTCCTTCGTCTTTAGGAATTTGATAATGAAAAAACCAGTTTTACTAATGATTCTTGATGGTTGGGGCATTGCTCCCGCAGACAAAACCAACGCTGCGGCCATGGCAAAAACTCCTAACCTGGACAGTTATTTTGCAAATTATCCTCATACAACCTTGGAAGCCAGCGGCAAGGCTGTAGGTCTGCCGGCAGGTCAAATCGGTAATTCGGAGGTAGGTCATCTGAATATCGGTGCCGGCCGCATTATCTACCAAAGCCTGACACGCATTGACAAGGCGATTGAGGATGGCGATTTGTATAAGAATGAAGTGCTTGGCAGGGTAATGGATGAAACGAAGCGGGCCGGAAAGGCACTGCATCTTCTGGGACTGTTATCCGACGGCGGCGTCCATAGCCACATTGAGCATCTTCTGGCACTTATCTGCATGGCGAAGGTTAAAGGCCTGACCGATGTTTATGTGCATGCCTTTCTTGACGGACGTGATGTCGGTCCGAAAACAGCGCTGGAATATATCCATGAGCTGGAAGAGGGTATGGCGCAGATTGGCGTAGGCAAGATTGCTACCGTCAGCGGACGCTATTACGCAATGGACCGCGACAAGCGCTGGGAGCGCGTGGAGCGTGCCTATAAAGCACTGGTGCTGGGCGAGGGCGGCAAAGCCGCAAGCGCTGCTGTCGGCGTAGAGGCATCCTATGCCGCAGGCGTAACGGATGAGTTTGTTGAACCCTTCACTGTTGACGGCGTAGACGGCAAAATCACTGCCGGTGACGGTGTGATTTTCTTCAACTTCCGTCCTGACAGAGCGCGTGAAATTACCCGTGCGCTGCATGATGAGGACTTCCCGTATTTTGCACGTCCCGAGGGCGCACGCCCTGTAAATTATGTGTGCATGACGCAGTATGATGCAACAATTACCGCACCGGTAGCCTTTCCTCCGGAGGAAATTAAGGATACCTTGGGTGAGGTGTTGGCACAGCATGGACTGCACCAGCTGCGCATTGCGGAAACCGAAAAATATGCGCATGTAACCTTCTTCTTCAACGGCGGTGTGGAAGCTCCGAATGCTAATGAGGAGCGTATTCTGATTCCTTCGCCGAAGGTTGCAACCTATGATTTGCAGCCGGAAATGAGCGCAGAAGAGGTTACGCAGGCACTATTGGCAGAGCTGGATAAGGATAAATTCGATGCGATTATCCTGAACTTTGCAAATCCGGATATGGTTGGTCATACCGGTGTGCTCAGCGCTGCGATTACTGCTATGGAAAAGGTTGATGACTGTGCCGGACGCATTGTACGTAAGGTGCTGTCCCTTGGCGGCAGCGTGTGCATTACCGCGGACCACGGCAACTTGGAGAAGATGGCCGAAAGCGACGGTTCGCCGAACACCGCGCATACCACTAACCCTGTACCGTTTATTTTAGTAAGCGAAGAGCAGCACAAGCTGCATAACGGCATTTTGGCTGATATTGCACCGACGCTGCTGCAGCTGCTTAATATTAAACAGCCTGCCGCTATGACAGGTAAAACTTTGATAGACTAATCATGAGGTGATAAGAAATGGCAATGATTACTGAAGTTTACGCTCGCGAGATTCTGGATTCCCGCGGCAATCCGACCGTAGAAGTTGAAGTATGCCTGGAAGACGGCGCTATGGGACGCGCTGCTGTTCCTTCTGGCGCATCTACCGGCGTACACGAGGCTGTAGAGCTGCGTGACGGCGACAAAGAGCGTTACCTGGGCAAGGGCGTTACTAAAGCAGTTGATAATGTTAACGACATTATTGCCGAAGCAATTATCGGCTTAGACGCAACCCGCCAAACCGAAATTGATGAGCTGCTGGTTCGCCTGGACGGCACTCCGAACAAAGGCCGCCTCGGCGCTAACGCTATCCTCGGCGTTTCCATGGCTGTAGCTAAGGCTGCTGCTGCTTCCGTAGGCCTGCCGCTGTATCTGTATCTGGGCGGCGTTGCTGCCAAAGAGCTGCCTGTACCGATGATGAACATCTTAAACGGCGGCGAGCATGCAGACAACAACGTTGATATTCAGGAATTCATGATTATGCCGGTTGGCGCTAAATCCTTCAGCGAAGCACTGCGCATGAACGCTGAGATTTATCATAACCTGAAGGCACTGCTGAAGGAAAAAGGCCTGAGCACCGCTTTGGGTGATGAAGGCGGCTTTGCACCGAACCTGAAATGCAACGCAGATGCAATCGAGGTTATTCTCGAAGCAACCGAGCGTGCAGGCTATAAACCAGGTAAAGACATCGTTATGGCAATGGACGTTGCTTCCAGCGAATTCTATGTAGACGGCAAATACAAAATGACCGGCGAAGGCGTAGAAATGACCAGCGAAGAAATGGTTGATTATCTGGCAGGTCTGTGCGAGAAATATCCTATTATCTCCATCGAAGACGGTATGGCAGAGGATGACTGGGACGGCTGGAAGAAGCTCACCAAAAAGCTGGGCAAAAAAGTACAGCTGGTTGGCGACGACCTGTTTGTTACCAACGAAGAGCGTCTGGTTCAGGGCATTGAAAAGGGCGTAGCCAACGCTATTCTGATTAAGGTAAACCAAATCGGTACCTTGACCGAAACCTTCAACGCTATTGAAACTGCTAAACGCGCAGGCTATACCTGCATCATCTCTCACCGCAGCGGTGAAACCGAAGACACCACTCTGGCAGACATTGCTGTTGCTGTAAACGCTGGCCAGATTAAAACCGGTGCTCCGGCTCGTACCGACCGTGTTGCTAAATATAACCAGCTGCTGCGTATCGAAGAGGATCTCGGCAAGGCTGCAAAATATAACGGCATGAAGGTTTTCTACAATATTAAATATTAAATAAAATTTGACAAAGCAATACAATTGCGCTATAGTTAACTCGAAAAGAGATTGTGCAAATGTCATAGTTCGCACGCAAAAAGAAAAGCCCCGGGATTGCGCCTCGGGGTTTTTCATTTTAAGCTGACTGTGCGCTATTTTCGGTCTAACCATTTGCAAATATAATAGCTGATTATACCTGCCATAACAGAAAGAATAAGAGATTGAGCAAATTCTGCCATAATTCGCCCTCTTTTCGCTGGAAAGAGTCGCAGCAAAGATATTAAAACATAATCTGTGAAAAAAATACTAGCTTTATAATTGGCTTTATGGTAAAATACTATGGTACAAAAATATGAGGAGGTAAGCTCTGTGATTGAAACTGTCTTGATGGTTCTTGAAGTTATCGTTTGCATAGCACTCATTGGCGCAGTTCTGCTGCAGTCCGGAAAAGGCGGCGGTATGGGCAGTACTTTCGGCGGCAGTGACGGTGCTTTTTTTGGCAAGGGCAATGATCTGGATACACTCATGGCGAAGGCTACGATTTATTTAGGTGTTGCATTTGCTGTTATTACATTGGCGCTGGAAAAAATCAACGCTTAAGGCTGACGGGATTTTCCTGTTTTCCGCACTCATCATGTTACCAAGAGTGCAACCGCACTCTTAAAATTTTAAATTTTTTTATAAAAAGAAAGGGGTTTGGGTCTTGAATTTCTTAATGATCTCCATTGTTGTCGGCCTCATTGCACTCGCAGTTGCACTGATGCTGAGCAGCGCAATCGGTAAGGCTCCTGCTGGTACAGCACGTATGCAGGAAATTGCCGGTTACATCCACGAGGGCGCTATGGCGTTCCTGTTCCGCGAATACAAAGCACTGTCTGCTTTCGTAATCGTTGTTGCTATCGTAATTTCTATGTTCTTATCTCCGCTTACTGCAGTATGCTTCGTTGCAGGTGCAGTATTCTCCGTATGTGCAGGCTACATCGGCATGACCGTTGCTACCAAAGCTAACGTTCGTACTGCTGCAGCTGCTCAACATGGCGGCATGCCGGAAGCTCTGAAAATTGCTTTCTCCGGCGGTGCTGTTATGGGTCTGGGCGTTGTTGGTCTGGGTATCGTTGGTGTTGCTGCTGCTTACATGCTGTTCGGCAACATTGATATCGTTACCGGCTTCGGTCTTGGCGCAAGCTCCATTGCATTGTTCGCTCGTGTTGGCGGCGGTATCTACACCAAAGCTGCTGACGTTGGCGCTGACCTGGTAGGTAAAGTTGAAGAAGGTCTGCCTGAGGATGACCCGCGTAACCCGGCTACCATCGCTGATAACGTAGGCGATAACGTAGGCGACGTTGCAGGCATGGGCGCTGACTTGTTCGAATCCTATGTAGGTGCTATCATCTCCGCTATTACTCTGGGTGCTGTTGCATATCCCGGCGGCGAAGGCATTATGTTCGTATTCGAGCTGGCTTTCGCTGGTATCATTGCTTCCCTGATCGGTGTATTCTATGCTCGCAGCAGCAAATCCACCAACCCGCAGGCTGCTCTGAACCATGGTACCTATGTTGGCGGCGTAATCGTAATTGCTGCTGCTTACTACCTGTCCACTTCCATCTTCGGTAACGCTGCTGCATTCGTAGCTATTGCTTCCGGTCTGGTAGTTGGTCTGTTAATCGGTAAAATCACCGAAATCTACACCTCTGCTGATTATGCTTCCGTTAAGAAGATTGCTGAGCAATCCGAAACCGGTCCGGCAACCACCATCATCTCCGGTCTGGCTGTTGGCATGTATTCCACCTTCCTGCCGATGATCTTCATCTGCGTTGGTGTAATCCTGGCATTCTTCACCATGGGCGGTGCTAAAGATGCAGGCATGGGCCTGTTCGGTATCTCCCTGGCTGCAGTTGGTATGCTGTCCACCACCGGTCTGACCGTAGCAGTTGACGCTTATGGTCCTATCGCTGATAACGCTGGCGGTATCGCAGAAATGTCCGAGCTGCCTCCTGAAGTACGTGAAATCACCGATACTCTGGACTCCGTTGGTAACACCACCGCTGCTATCGGTAAAGGCTTCGCTATCGGTTCCGCTGCTCTGACTGCTCTGGCTCTGTTCTCTGCTTATGCACACACTGTAGGCCTGAAAGCAATCGACCTGCTGAACCCTGTAACCCTGATCGGTCTGTTCATCGGTGCAACCCTGCCGTTCGTATTCGGTGCTATGACCATGGAATCTGTTGGTAAAGCTGCTTACCAGATGATCGAGGAAGTTCGTCGTCAATTCCACGAAATCCCCGGCCTGCTGGAAGGCAAAGCTAAAGCTGACTACCAAAAATGCGTAGACATCTCCACTGCAGCTGCTCTGCACGAGATGATTATGCCTGGTGTTATCGCTATTGTTGCTCCTCTGCTGGTTGGCTTCCTGTTCGGTACTGAAGCTCTGGGCGGCCTGATTGGCGGCTCTCTGGCTTCCGGCGTACTGGTTGCAATCCTGATGGCTAACGCTGGCGGTGCATGGGATAACGCGAAGAAATTCGTAGAAGCTTCCGGCCGTAAACATACTCCGGTTCATGATGCAACCGTAGTAGGCGATACTGTAGGTGACCCGTTCAAAGATACTTCCGGACCTGCAATGAACATCCTGATCAAACTGATGACCATTGTATCCCTGGTATTTGCTCCTGTACTGGCAGCAAACGGCGGCATCCTGCTTGGCCTGTTCAAATAATTTTATAGCTAGTCTATAATCCACGCTGCTGCAGCATTAGCTGCAGTAGCTTTTTTGTTGCGTCTATGCTGTAATACAGCTTTCTTTGTGAAAAGTGTACGTTTGTAGGCAAATGCTTTTTGCTTCACAATGTAAGTGTAACAGTAAAGCAAAATTCAAGTAAAATCAATAATAGATTAACAGAAAAAGACTTGCGCTAAATGTTGATGCATGGTATAATGCAACTATCAGCAAGAAAAAGATGTAGTTTTCTTACTGATTACTATTGCTTTATAAATCATTGCTATGGAAAAACCGGCAAAGGATGACAGAGGAAACAAGGCAACTCTTGAGCGGAATTTGCGGGAGACTCCGGAAGGTGATTTGTAAAAATATAATATTGGCAGTTTGATAATACTGCTACTTCCTGAGGAGGAAACAACAATGAAAAAATCCTTAGTACTCGCTATGGCTATGGCACTGGGCGTAACCGCTTCTGCTTATGCCGCAAATCCGTTCTCTGACGTTCCTGCTGGCCACTGGGCTTATGACAGCATCAACAAACTGGCTGCTGCTGGCGTAATCGAAGGCTACGGCGACTCCACCTTCGGTGGCGACAAACTGATGACCCGTTATGAAATGGCTCAAATCGTTGCTAAAGCAATGGCAAAAGGCGCTAACGTTGACAAGCTGGCTGCTGAATTCGCTGACGAGCTGGACAACCTGGGCGTTCGCGTAGCTGCTCTGGAGAAAAAAGCTGACAACGTTAAAATCACCGGCACCATCAAAGCTTCTTATTCTTCCTATGATGGAGATAAACTGAATGTTGATGGCAAAAAGGCTCCTACTAACCATCAAGGCCGTCTGCGTTCCGATCTGTGGGTAAAAGGCGACATCAATGATGACTGGACCTACAGCGCTATGTTCCGTAACCAACAATTCTTTACTAATGACAAAGGCAATGCCGGCGAAGAAGATGTTGCTTTCCAACGCGCTTATGTAAACGGCCGTGTTGGTGGTTTGGCTGTTCAAGCTGGCCGTTACAACAAAGCCGATATCACCGGCGGTAACATCCATTATAACCGTGTTGATGGCGTACAAGTTTCTTATGGCAAAGACGTTAAACTGACTGCTGGCTACGGCAAAGCAACCGGTGTTGAAGTAATTGCAGGTGAAAACAAAGACGTTGCTTATGCAGAACTGGGCGCTAAACTGGGTGCTGTTGATGCATTCGCTGGTTACTACAAATTTGACAATCTGCTGAAAGCTGCTGATGACGATGCTATCTGGACTGTAGGCCTGGGCTTTGACCTGGCTAAAGACCTGAAGCTGACCGGTACTTACCTGAGAAGCGATGTTGATGCTGTAACTGTTGACAATGTTAAATACAACGATGTTGATAAAGATGGTTATGTAGTTGCTATGGCATACAAAGGTGCTAAAGCTGCTAAAGCTGGTTCTTGGGGCCTGAACGCTTCCTACTATGATCAAGGTGCAGGCACCGTTGTTGCTCACACCATGGATGGTATCTACTTCGATGAAGGCTTCAAAGGCTACAGCGTAGGTGCTAACTATGCACTGGCTAAAAACATCGTAGCAGGCGTAACCTACTATGATCTGGAATCCAAAGAAGCAAAAGGCACTCCGGACGCTCAAACTCTGTGGAGCCAAGTAGTATTCAGCTTCTAATCTGACTTTACGTCAATCCGCTGAAAAGCAAAAAATCGCATATGCATAAATGAAAAGAGGACGGTGCGCACCGTCCTCTTTTTGCTACATTGCAATGTATAAAACATCTTCAAAACACCAATTACATACATTGCAATGTATGTAGTTCGCAAAAAAACGCCTTTTCCTGCATCGCAATATATGAAGTTCTTGCAAAATCAAAGCATGCTGTAATCAGTATGCTTTTTTTATGATATAATATAAATTAGTATAGAATAATTTTGAGGTGAAGCTTGTGCGGATAATTGAAGGTACAGAATCATTTCTGCTGGAAGGAAAAAACAATAAGGCAGTTTTGCTCTTGCATGGTTACACCGGCGCGCCGTCGGAAATGCGTCCGCTGGGTGATTATCTGCATGCGCTTGGCTATACTGTGAGCTGTGTGCGCCTTCCCGGCCACGGCACGAGCATCAAAGACTTGGAGGCAACCACCGCGACAGATTGGTATGCTGCTGCCGAAGCGGAATGCCTGGAGCTGCTGGCGCGTTTTGACAGCGTTTATGTGGCAGGTCTGTCGATGGGCGGACTGCTGGCAATGAAGCTGGCAGCAAAGCTGCCGGTGCAGAAGGCTGCCTTTATTTCGGCACCGATTTTTGTGCAGGATAAGCGTGCGCCGCTGTTGGCGTTCTTGCGCTTTTTCATCCACTACTTGCCTAAGCACAAGAAGAATTATCAGGAGCTGCAGGAATATTGCATCTCCTATGCCAAAATGCCGACGAAGCCGTTGATGAGTCTTTTTAAGATGCTTAATGAATGCAAGAACAAGCTGCTGGCGGAAATCAAAATCCCCTGTTTGATTTTGCAGTCGAAAACAGAGCATACCGTCCAGCCGCGCAGTGCCGAATATATCTATAATAAATTGACTGCAGCCGCCGGCAGAAGGCTGGTATGGTTTGAGCATAGCGGGCACATTCTGACACTGGACCGCGAGCATGAGGCAGTTTTTAAGGAAATCGCCGATTTTTTTGCTGAATAAAAGGATATTGAAGGGTAAACGAAGAAATATGGATAAGTCACTATTGAATAATAACGAATACAGCTGGTGCTTTGCCTGTGGCAAGGATAATCCCAGCGGGTTACATATGCGTTTCGAAATTGATGACGACAAGTGCACAGCGTATTTTACGCCGCGCCGGGAGCACCAGAGCTATCCCGGACGTATGCATGGCGGTTTGGTGGCAGTGCTGCTGGATGAGGTGACAGGCAATTATCTTTTTGCCAAGGAGGGCAAGCCTTCCTATACGGCGAAAATTGAAATACGCTACCGTCAGCCGCTGGCAATCGGTGAGGAGGTTGTCTGTACCGGACGTGAGCTGAAGCGCAAGGGACGCATGGTGGAAATGCAGGGGACAATCTGCAAGAAGGACGGTACGCTTTTGGCGGAATGTCTGTCAAAGATGATGATTGTGGATGAAACGCCGCAACCGTCGCGCAAGCTCGCCGCAGGCGAGGGTGAAGAAGAATAGAGGTAAAATTATGCAGACGAAGGATATACGTGAAAAAATATTAAATTTTATGCGTGAAGAAAGCTATGCACCGATGACCTCGGAGGAGCTGGTGGATGCGCTGGGGCATGATGTTAATCCCAACAAGTTTTGGGACGAGCTGCTGGCGCTGGAGCAGAACGGCGAGATTATCAAAACACGCTTTGAAACATACGGCCTGCCGGAGAAAATGGGCCTGGTTGCCGGACGCTTTCAGCTGACGAGCAAGGGCTTTGGCTTTGTCATCCCCGATAACAAGGGTGAGCGACCGGACGTGTTCATTCCGCCGCGCGCTTTGCATGGTGCGATGAACAATGACCGTGTGCTGGCGCGTGTGAATAATGCGGCGCAGGGAAAAAAGCCTGAGGGCGAAATCCTGCGTATCATCACGCATGCTAATAATAAGGTAGTAGGCGTTTTCCATCAGACCGGTGATTTTGCCTTTGTAACGCCTGACGATAAGCGCATCGGTCAGGATGTATATGTTATGCGCAAGCACTTTAACGGTGCGAAGGATGGTCAGAAGGTCGTAGTAGAAATTACCGAATGGCCGCAGGAGCACCGCAAGGCCGAGGGCAAGGTTACCGAGGTTTTGGGCAACATCGGTGATGTTGGCTTGGAAATTCTGTCGATTATCAAGCAGAATGACTTGCCGCTGACCTTCCCGGATGAGGTGCTGGAGGCTTCGCGCAAGGTGCCGAAGTCTATTAAAAAGAGCGAGCTGGCAGGTCGTCGCGACCTGCGTGAGCGCACTGTCGTAACCGTTGACGGCGAGGATGCCAAGGACTTGGACGATGCTGTTTACGTAGAGCAGATTAACGATAATGAATACCTGCTGGGCGTTTATATTGCGGATGTCAGCTATTATGTTACCGAAGACAGCGTGCTGGATAAGGAAGCAAGAGAGCGCGGCACGAGTGTATACCTTGTCGACCGCGTACTGCCGATGCTGCCGGAGCGTCTGTCGAACGGTATCTGCAGCCTGAATGCCGGTGAGGACCGTTTGTCCATGGCCTGCGAGATGCATATCGACAAAATGGGCAAGGTGCTCAGCTACGAGATTTTCCCAGCGGTTATCAATGTCCGTCACCGTTTGAGCTACAACATTGTGCGTGCAATTTTGGCAGGCGACAAGGAAATGTGCGACAAGTATGAGGACATTTTGCCGATGATTGCCCGCATGGATATTTTGCGCCAGATTTTGCATGACAAGCGTGCGCGCCGTGGCGCAGTAGACTTTGATTTGCCGGAGCAGAAGGTTATTCTGGACGAAAATCTGCATCCGATTGAGATTGTGCAGCGCATTCACGGCAATGCGGAGTCGATTATCGAGGAGTTCATGCTGGCAGCCAACGAAACCGTTGCGCAGCATATGTTTAACCAGCACTGGCCGTTTATCTACCGTGTGCATGATATTCCAAGCGAGGAAAAGATGCAGGAGTTCGCCAAGCTGTTGGCAAACTTCAATATTAAGTTTATTCCCAAGGAAGAAACGGAGCCGAAGGATATTCAGCAGGCCGTGAAGGAAATCGCCGGCCGTCCGGAAGAACGCCTGGTAACTACGGTTGCACTGCGCTCCATGAAGCAGGCAGTTTACCAGACGGATAACATCGGTCACTTTGGCCTGGCAGCGAAGTACTATACGCACTTTACCTCGCCAATCCGCCGTTATCCCGACCTTATTGTGCATCGCCTGTTGCGCGCCTGGATGACAAAGCCTATTCTGAAGGAGGCAGACGCCGAAAAGCTGGGCGATAAGCTGGACGTTATTGCCGACCATTCCTCTATTCGCGAGCGTGCGGCAGCGGATGCGGAGCGTGCAACCGTTGACCTCAAGATGTGCGAATATATGGCAGACCATATCGGTGAAGAATTTGACGGCGTTATTTCCGGCGTGACGGCTTTCGGTATGTTCGTCGAGCTGGAGAATGGTGTTGAGGGCCTGGTGCATATTTCCAGCCTGATGGATGATTACTACGAATATTACGAGGAGCGTTATGCCCTTGTCGGCACGCACAGCGGTCACACCTATCGCCTGGGTGATAAGGTGCGCATTGAGGTGCTGCAGGTAAATATCAGCGACGTGAGCATCGACTTTATCATGGCAGGGGAGAACGCAGGCGTGCGTGAGCACATCCGCCAGCAGCTGCTGATGAAGCAGAAGCCGAGCAGCGGACGCAGCACGCAGAGCATCGCTCTGAGTGCGGAAACGCAGAAGAAAAAGCACAAGGGTGCGAAGAATAAAGAGGCCGGACGCCGCAGCGCCAAGCACGGCAAGCCTGCGCCTAAGAGCAGTTCTAAGGGCGGCAGCAAGTCCGGCAAAAAGAGCAGAAAAAAGAATAGGAAAAGCAGATAATTATGGCAGAACAAAAGATTAAAATTATAGCAGAAAATCGTAAGGCACGCCATGACTTTACCATTTACGAAACCTTTGAGGCAGGCATTGCGCTGACCGGTACGGAGGTAAAGTCCCTGCGTGCGGGCAAGGCGAATATGAAGGACAGCTATGCGCAGGTAACACGCCAGGCGGAGGTCTTTGTGTATAATCTGCACATCAGTCCCTACGATCATGGCAATATCTTTAACCATGACCCACTGCGCAGCCGCCGCCTTTTGCTGCACCGTGCGGAGATTAACAAGCTCATCGGCAAGGTGAAGGAAAAGGGCTATGCGCTGGTACCGCTTAAGCTGTACTTTAAGCATGGTCTGGTGAAGATGGAGCTGGCGCTGGCAGTAGGCAAGAAGCTGTACGATAAGCGTCAGGACATGGCCAAGCGCGACGCGAAGCGCGAGATGGAGCGCGCGCTGAAGGACAGAAACAGGTAAAACAGGTAGCTCTCTTGAGTGCGCCGGAAGTGTATTGGTGTGCTTAAGAGAGCTTTTTGCATGAAGGGTACAGGAGTGTTGCGACAGTGAAGTGGCAAAATTATTTTCCTTGGAAAATACTACAAAGAGGCAGAGAATATTATCGTGAAGGCAATATAGATGATATTATTATCGATGGCTTGTCCTTGGAGGCCTATGTATTTGGCAGGGAGTTATATCATGTGCATGTAAAAATAACTGAAAACCATAAGCTTGCTATGGACTGCTCTTGTCCATATAATGCTACAGGACCATGTAAGCATCTGGCTGCTGCCTTATTTTTAGCCGAGCAGGAAGGCTTTTTTGATGATGAGCGCATTAATGAATTTTTGGCTAAAAATAATAAGACATTCATTAAGCCGTCTTTTTCTGCCAGCGATTATGATGAATGCATTTTTAATCTGGCAGAAATAACCAGCAAAGTTTGTTGCACTGAAGAAGCTTATGAAAAAGCTAAAAAACTGGTGCAGCAGCAGGAAGTTGTTTTGACATCTTGTGATACAGAAGAAAATAATTTCTATTCGCCTGATTCGAAAAAAATCTTAACAGCCCGTATAGAAGGATATGCCTTCTTTAGCAATGGACGTTATCCGTTAAAGATTGTTTTATCGGAAGATGATATTTTAGCTATAGAATGCAGCGTGCCGCGAGCACAGTTTAGTTATTTTGCACATTGGTCACCGGAAGCTAAGAGGTTTAAATTTAATGCCTACCTTATGGCTTTTCTTTTTTTGGTTGATGCTTACATTAAAGAAAATAATCCTGGCGATTACACCAGCACTGCAGGAAGGGAATTGCTGGAGCTTTATAGCAGCAAGCCGAAATCTTTAATTCCTGCTATGCAAAAGCATGCTAATGCGAGAATGGTGCAGCTTGTACCTAGGTTGGAGCTTAGTGAGGATGAGTTAAATCTTTCCTTTAAAATTGGCAGGGACAAGCTGTTCGTTGTCAAAAATATCCCCTTGTTAGTAAAGGAGTATAGCTTTAGCGCAGAACATGCTTTGGGCAGCAAGGACAGTATAAATTTTGCTATAGAGAAATTTACGGAAGCTGCAGATAAGTATTACACCCTGCTTAGGGAGGTTGTGGAAGAAGATAATTTTCGTACTGCTGAAAATATGAAATATCGCAGTTATGGCGTACCGGTTAAAAGCATTGCTTCAGGCAACAGTATTTTGCTGTTTGGCAAGACGTTAGACAGTTTTTACGAGCTGGCGAGCGGTACAAAAATTGAAGCAACGTGTAAGCTTAACGACAGTAGCAAAAAGCTTATCTTAGGCTTTCGTGATAAAAATCTGGATGTAACCCTGATTCTTTCTCCTGATATGAATAAGAAGGGTGTATTTAAAGGAATCAATGTGGAGTGCAAGCTGCCTAAGGTGTATCAGGGTTCTAAATTTGCTTACTTTGCTGATGAATATTATTTGAACCGTATGGATATTGGTCTTTTTAATAAATTACAGCCTTTACTTAAACATAGTGAAAATGGTAAGGTTAGCCTGAAAATAGGTCATAAGGATTTGAACAGGTTTTATTATCAGGTATTGCCGGAGCTGGGAAGCTGTGCACAGATAATTGAACATGATGCGGCTGTTATTGAAAAATATCTGCAGCCGGAGGTAAAATTTTCCTTCTTTTTGGATTATCAGCAAGGCAAAATTTTTTGTGTGGCCAAAGCCTGCTATGGTGAAGAGCAATATAATCTGCTGGATGCTTTAGCTGGTAACATGATTGCTGCCAGCAGAGACGAAGATAAGGAAAAGCAGCTTGTAGAACTGCTTCACTATTATTTTAATGACGTTGATATGACTGAGCTTGCTTTTGTTATTGATAAAGATGAAGACGTCATGTGGCAGTTCCTGGAAAATGGTGTTGCCCAGCTTATGGAGTTAGGTGATGTGAACAGCACGGATTCTTTTCAGCGTATTAAAATCCACAATAAAGTTAGTGTCAGTGTGGGTGTAAGCATTGACAGCGGCTTAATGGATTTGTCGCTGAGTATCAGTGAATTTTCGCTGGAGGATTTGTTGGCTATCATAGGCAGTTATAAAAACAAGAAAAAATATCATCGTCTGCGTAATGGTGACTTTGTCAATATTACTAATAAAGCTGTTGAAGAATTAGCAGATATGTTTACGGCTATGCGGATTGCCCCCAAAGATTTTGTTAAAGGAAAAATGCAGTTGCCTGCTTACAGGGCATTTTATTTGGATAAAATGCTGGAGCAAAATGCAGATTTATATACAGAGCGTGACAGCAATTTTCGCAGGCTTATTAAGGAATTCAAGGTTATCAATGAATTTGACTTTGAAGTGTCGCCATCTTTAACTAAAATAATGCGCAATTATCAGGAATATGGTTATAAATGGCTACGAACTTTGGCAGCTTATGGTTTTGGCGGTGTTTTGGCAGATGACATGGGGCTTGGCAAAACCCTGCAAAGCATAGCTGTTTTAGCAGCTGCTAAAGAATCAGGTGAAGAGGGAACATCGCTGATAGTTTGTCCTGCATCGCTTATTTATAATTGGCAGGAAGAATTTACACGTTTTGCACCAGCTTTAAAGATTATTTTAATCGTTGGGACACAAAAAGAGCGGGAAGAAAAAATTGCTCAGCTTACCGGTTATGATGTAGCTATTACCTCTTATGATTTATTGAAGCGTGATATATCTGCTTATGAGGGCAAGACCTTTAATTATGAATTTATCGACGAAGCCCAATTTATAAAAAATCATACTACGGCTGCAGCAAAATCGGTTAAGCTGATTAAAAGTAAGCACCGCTTTGCACTTACGGGCACACCTATCGAGAATCGCTTAAGTGAACTCTGGAGCATTTTTGATTATCTGATGCCGGGCTATTTGTATGAATATAGTTATTTTAAAAAGGAGCTTGAGCAGCCTATTGTTAAAAGCAATGATGAAGCTGCTGCCAAGCGCTTAAAGCAATTAATAGCACCATTTATTTTGCGACGTTTAAAGAAGGATGTTTTAAACGAACTGCCGGAAAAAATCGAAGAGGTGCGTATCGCGTGCTTTGATGCCAAGCAGCAGGCGCTTTATGATGGGCAGGTTGTGAAAACGCTCAAATTAGTGCAGTCGCAGAGTGAAGAAGAGCTTTCTAAGAGCAAAATACAGATTTTGGCAGAGCTGATGCGTTTGCGTCAGATTTGCTGTGATCCTGGCCTGGCATTCAGTAATTATGAAGGTGCTTCTGCTAAGCGGGAACTGTGTCTGGAGATGGTGCAAAGTGCGATTGAAGGCGAGCATAAGGTACTGATTTTTTCTCAGTTTAAATCTATGCTGGAGCTTTTGGCTGATGATTTGCAGCGAGAAGGCATTGGCTACTATACGATTACCGGTGAAACGCCTAAGGAGAAAAGGCTTGAACTGGTGCGTGCCTTTAATAATGATGCTACACCTGTATTTCTTATTTCGCTCAAGGCTGGCGGTACCGGTTTGAACCTGACCGGAGCAGATGTGGTGATTCATTATGATCCGTGGTGGAACGTTGCAGCACAAAATCAGGCGACAGATAGAGCGCATCGCATTGGGCAGGAAAAGGTTGTTTCTGTTTATAAGCTGGTGGCGAAAAACTCTATTGAAGAAAAAATCTTAAAGATGCAGAACGATAAACAGAATTTAGCTGAAAGCATTTTGTCTGTTGATGGACGTAATAGCATCTTTACGATGTCTAAAGAAGAGCTGCTGAATTTATTGTAAAAGACGTCACAATTTATTCATAATATGCTATTTGACTTTTTGACTAAAGCATAGTACAATATCATTGTAGCGTATCGGCTCTTTCACCGATATATTCCAACTTGGGGATGTACTGGTTTCGACGGGGGTAGGTGCGGTATGATAAGCGAGCCGTGGTTCCATCTGCACGATAATCGGTGGGCACGTTTAAATATAAACGCTGAACAAGAATACGCTTTAGCAGCTTAATCTGCTAACTGTCTCCAAGCCTCTTCCCGCGGGTGAGGAATGACAGTCAATAGTGGGATACCTTAAGGCTGATTCCTATAGGCTTTAAGGGAAACTCTTTAGGATAGCAATGTGAAGGCCCGTCGTCAGGCAATCGCAGCGCGAAACAAAGTATGACGTCTGCGCTCGGAGAAAGTTGTATGGCAATATTTTCGGACAGGGGTTCGACTCCCCTCATCTCCACCAGAATTAGTCCAATCGTGACAGTTGATTGGTGGAATAAAAAACAGAGGATAGTGTATAACAGCACTATTCTCTGTTTTTGTTTGAAAAATGATTTTATATGCAGGAGTGTCGAGATAGAATAGATAATTTCCAATGCTGTTTATTATATACTGCAGTAGTCCTTTGTGCTATAATTCTATCATAGAAGTAACGTGAAATGCGAGGATGTTAAAGCAGATGGGCAGATTTGTTAATCCTGATAACAGCGCTTTTCAAAATGCGGTTAACGGAGAAATATATATAGATAAGAGCAGATTGATAAATAAAAATTTTTAAAGCATAAAAAAGCCTACTGGATTATATGGTCAGTAATTCAGTAGGCTTGATTTTTTGGAACATGTCGGTGTTCAACCGATGAACAAAGTATAACATATAATAACGAGGTGATCGTGGAAAAAGGTGCGCGTCAGCCTTTTTTCGCTTGCAGATGATAATTTGTGCCAAGTGTCCCGAATAATATATAAAATTTAGGACACATGCTGCTCTTGTTGATGCCCATGCTGCTCATTACTCTAACCAGTGTGATTGACAATTATGATTAGAATGGTTAGAATGTGAGTAGAATAGAACTGAGGAGTGAGCAGAATGAGATTCCGGGAAACAGAAACGGTTGAATTAAAGTCCATAGTGATGGATGACATCAAAAAAGAGATTATTGCTTTTGCCAACTGTGACGGAGGTACGGTCTATGTGGGGGTGGCAGACGATGGCAAAGTGTTGGGAGTTGAAAATGCAGATGAGTGTGCTTTGCAGATTTCCAATATGGTGCGAGATGCTGTAAAGCCGGATGTCACCATGTTCATTCACTATGAAACGCTAGAATGTGATGGAAAAGCAGTTGTGGCCGTCAACATTCAGCGCGGCACAAACCGTCCCTATTATCTGGCAAAGAAAGGACTGCGGCCTGAGGGTGTCTATGTGAGGCAGGGATATTCTTCTGTACCGGCAACAGATACGGCTATTCGGCAGATGATCAAGGAAACCGATGGAGATAGCTTTGAGAATATGCGGTCTATCAATCAGGCATTGACCTTTGAGGCAACAAAAAAGGAATTTGAAAAACGCAATGTTGTATTTGGACAGCCGCAAATGCAGACTTTGAAAATCGTTTCCGCAGATGGCATTTATACGAATCTAGGGTTGCTCTTGTCTGAGCAGTGTCTCCACACAATCAAGGCGGCCGTGTTTGAAGGAATCAATCAGAATGTATTTAAGGATCGCCGGGAGTTTTCCGGCTCTCTGATGCAGCAACTCAATGATGTCTACGACTATATTGATTTCCACAATCAGACACATGCGACATTTCGGAAGCTTTTGCGGATTGATACACGGGACTACCCGGAGGTCGCCGTCCGCGAGGCATTGCTGAACACGCTAGTACACCGAGATTATTCTTTCCGAGCCAGCACCTTGATCAGCATATACGATGATCGGATTGAATTCGTGTCCATCGGCGGGCTGCTTCCCGGTTTGGAACTTGACGATTTGATGATGGGTGTTTCTGTTTGCAGAAATCCGCACCTTGCTAATGTTTTTTATCGCTTGCAGCTGATTGAAGCATATGGCACCGGCATGAAGAAAATCATGGGAGCTTATGCAAATGCCCTGGTGCAACCGAAGATCAAGACAACTAACAACGCTTTCAAAATCATTCTTCCTAATGTGAATTTCACTCCGAAAGCAGCAGAAGTACACAAGGATTTTGAAAAAGCGGCAGATCTGGCCTTGGATTCAAATGAGGAAAAAGTTCTGCAATTTTTAAGGGAGCACCTGATGATTACCAGAAAAGAAACACAGACACTGTTGGAGGTTAGTCAGTCTACGGCTGGTCGTATTCTGAAAGCAATGGTAGATAGTGGTCGAATCAAACAGATTGGTGGAAGTCGTAGCACACGGTATGAACTTAGAAAAGAGTAATTTATAACAGACAAACCTTTAGGTAGCATGCGTATGAAAGGGAATTATTGTTAGTGGTTTGCAAATCTTTACGCATAATCATTTACCTCACATAGATATGTATTCTGCATCATGACCTGTTTTTAGGGCTTTTCTGGCAAACTTTTTGACCAAAGCATAGGGATTACTGTTTACTATCAGACTGATGAAAATAACTACGACATTTTTGGACATTTCAGTTTCATATCTTTTGGTTATAATTTTTAATACTTTGAGTGCTGTCTAACATAAGGTTTTTGAGCGTTATTTAAAGTGCTTGCCTATAACAGCACGAGGATAATGTACTTTCGCGGTACGTTATCCTCTTTTTTGTTTTTAGGATGAATTTAAGCATAGGTGATGCAAAATTTTTATTCCAAAGCTCTTTTCTTATTATAACAATGACAGTTTCTGTCCATGGTATCATATATAATTAACTTATCAGATTCCTTAAATGAAAAAGAGCTTTGAATATATTAAAAGGAGCGGCTAGATTATGACGAAAAAAGCCTTGAAAAAGCAATTAAAGAAGCAACTGAAAAAATCTGTCAAGCAGGCAGCAAAGAATAAAAAAGCTATAAAATTACTTAAAAAGCAGTTGTCAGACTTTGAAGCAAAGTCGATGAGTTATTTGGAGCGTCTTTTTATGAGCAATGTGGATTATCCGATAGATGATTTCGGCGCTATTGCCTATGTTGATGCAAGCTATAGCGATACTGGGCGTTTTGGCTCTATTGGTATAGTAATGCTTACACGCAGCGAGGTTATTCAGTATTCGGAAATTCCGGAGAATTTGGAGGACTGCGCTCTTACCTCTACTAATCATGAGCTGCTTGCTGCTGCTAAGGCAATTCAAATGGCCAAAGAAAGACATATTAAAAATCTCATTATTAAGCATGATAATAATTCTATCGCTGAAGTGGCTAAAAGTCATTCTGTAACCAAGACGAGTATGGAGGAATGGTACAAGCAATTAGTTATGAAGCATAGAGAAAAGATGAGTATAACCTTTAAAAAGGTTAAAGGACATTCCAAGGAGTATTTTAACGAGCTTGCTGATACATTGGCTAATAAAGCGATGAAGGCGGAGCGTGTGAAGCGTGCTAATACGCCGTTATTCTTTTCCCTGGGTGATAAGTTTCAAGAGGCTTTGGCTAAAGTAAAGATTTGCGGTTAAATGTTATATATGCTGATTTTAGTTTATCTTGAACCGCTTGTGTTGGAAAACACATTTAGAAGAATTATTAACCTCGGAAGCACGTGGCATATAAGCTGTATTTTGTAGTATAATTATATAAACAAAATCCGGAGGTTAATATTATGACTAGAGAAATGCATATGGGCGATATTGTGCGCCATTTTAAAAGAGAAACTGTCGCAAATCCTACGACGGAATACTTATATAAAATACTGGCCTTTGCCGAGCACACGGAAACAGGCGAAAAACTGGTGATTTATCAGGCGCTGTATGCTCCGTTCAAGATTTGCGCTCGTCCTTACGCTATGTTTATGAGCGAGGTGGACCGCGAAAAATATCCTGCGATTAAGCAAAAGTACCGCTTTGAGGTTGTGACGGAGTTCTGATTGCTTAGGCGATTATACCGGTGGTGCATATAATTTTATTTGCAGGAGAGAACGGAAATGCTTTATCCGATTTTAGAGCAATATGATGTTGATATAAAAAAAGCGCTGGCCTACGGCTTTGTGCGGGAGGGCGCAGGGCTGACACTGCGCAAGGTGTTGCCGGAAACGGAGTTTTACGCTGTCGTTACGCTTGCAGGCAAGGCCTTATCCGTAAATGTTTTGGAACGCGATACGGATGAGGAGTACCTGCCCTTTAACGTTGCCGATAACATCAGCGGTTACGTGATGAGCGTGCGTGAGAAAGCAGAGGCTCTGCTGGAAGAAATAAAGATGCAGTGCCTGATTAAAAGCAATGTTAAGCTGCAGCTGATGGATTACTGCTCGCAGCGCTTCGGCACTGTTCCCGACGCTCCGTGGCCGGAAACACCGGAGAATTTTACCTTTAAGACGGCGCGGAGAAATAAATGGTACGCTTTGTTTATGACGATTCCCTATAAAAGCCTGGGCCTAGCGAAGGCGGGGAAGGTTGATGTTTTAAATATTAAGCTGCCGCCAGCAAAGATTGAGCAGCTGGTGGACAGGCAGCATTTTTATCCTGCGTATCATATGAACAAAAAGCATTGGCTGACGGTAATGCTGCAAAAGGATGCAGACATTTCGTTGGTGCAGGAGCTGTTGGCGGAAAGCTATCAGCTGGTGGAAAAATAGCAAAGGAGATTGAAGAAGTGTTACATATAGGTTGTCATTTATCCTCATCGAAGGGCTTTCTGGCGATGGGAAAAACGGCGCTGTCAATCGGTGCCGATACGTTTCAATTTTTTACGCGCAATCCGCGCGGAGGCAAGGCGAAGGCTGTGAAGCCCGAGGACGCGGCGGCGTTGAATGCGTTGATGCAGGAGCACAATTTTGCGCCGATTCTGGCACACGCACCGTATACGATGAACCCCTGTGCAGCGGACGAAAAGCTGCTGGAGTTTGCGCAGATGGTGATGGAGGGCGATTTGGCGATGCTGGAATATGTGCCGGGGAATATGTATAATTTTCATCCCGGCAGCCATGTGAAGCAGGGAGCTGAGGTTGGCATAGAAAAAATAGCGGCGCTGCTCAACAGTGTGCTGCACAAGGATTTGCATACCACTGTTTTGCTGGAAACGATGGCAGGCAAGGGCACGGAGATTGGCCGCAGCTTTGAGGAGCTGGCGGCGATTTTGAGCAAGGTGCAGCTTAACGAAAAGATGGGCGTCTGCCTTGATACCTGTCATATTTTTGATGGCGGCTATGATATCGTAAGCGATTTGGACGGCGTACTGGCGCAGTTCGATAAAATTATCGGCTTGGAGCGATTGAAGGCGGTGCATTTGAACGACAGCCTGAATATTTGCGGCAGCCATAAGGACAGGCATGCGTGCATCGGTGCAGGCAATATTGGTTTGGAGGCGCTGACGGCGGTGATTAACCATCCGGCGCTGCGCACGTTGCCGTTTTACTTGGAAACGCCGAACGAGCTGCCGGGCTACGCTGCGGAAATCAAGCTGCTGCGTGAGAGCTTTAAAGAGTAATATACCAAGGATTTTTATAAGAGGTGAACGATAGAAATGGAAATGGCTTATACGGAGCTGAATGCGAAGCTGTGCGCTTTTTTGGATAAAACGCCCAACAGCTTTTTTGCCGTGAATAATATAAAAGAGGAGCTGGCGGCTGCCGGCTTTACCGAGCTGCAGGAAAACAGCAGATGGCAGATGCAGGCAGGCGGCAAATATTATGTCAGCCGTAACGGTTCGGCGCTGCTGGCCTTTGTGATTCCCCAAAAGGCTTACCTAGGCTTTCAGGTTTACGCCTGCCACTGCGATTCGCCGGCGTTCAAGCTGAAGAATAATGCGGAAATTGTGGTAGACAAAAAGTATGTGAAGCTGAATGTGGAAAAGTACGGCGGCATGCTGCTGAACACCTGGCTGGACAGGCCGCTTTCCGTTGCCGGCCGCGTGCTGTGCAACGTTGACGGCCGCTTGGAAGCGCGTCTTGTTAATGTTGAGCAGGACCTGATGATGATTCCGAATCTGGCAATCCACATGAACAGGGAAGCCAACGATGGCGTTAAGCTGAACGCGCAGACAGATATGCTGCCGCTTATCGGCAGTGCTGCGACTAAGGACGGCCTGCAGAAGCTGTTGGCGGAGGCCTGCGGCGTTACCGCAGAGCAGATTGTAGATACGGAGCTTTTCCTGTATAACAGAATGCCGGCGACTACAGTCGGGCTGGAGCAGGAATATGTTGCCGGCGGCAGGCTGGATGATTTGCAGTGCGTGTTTGCCGGATTGCAGGGCTTTTTGGCGGCAGAAGCAGGCGAGAGTGTGCCGGTATTCTGCATGCTGGATAACGAAGAGGTTGGCAGCGGCACGAAGCAGGGCGCGGCGGCGACCTTCTTAAAGGATGCGCTGCTGCGCATCAACATGGCACTGGGCAGGGACGAGGAGGATTATCTGGTGTCTTTGGCCAACAGCCTGATGCTTTCGGCGGACAATGCGCATGCTGTGCATCCTAATCATACGGATAAGAATGATCTGACGAACAAGACCTATCCTAATGAGGGTGTGGTTGTCAAATACAGCGCTAACCAAAAATATACTACGGATGCGGTATCCGGCGCGCTGGTGCAGATGTTGGCTAAAAAGGCGAATGTGCCGCTGCAGCTTTTCTATAACCGTTCGGATATGGCAGGCGGTTCAACCTTAGGCAATATCTCTACCGCTCAGGTAGCAATCAAATCGGTGGATATTGGCCTGGCGCAGCTGGCGATGCATTCTGCCTACGAAATGGCAGGCGTTAAGGACACGGTGTATCTTGCAAAGCTGGCGCAGGCATTTTTTGCCGCCGCTGTTGCGGAGGCTGCCGACGGAACGTACTGCTTGAAGTAACAATTTAATATGCGTATATCAAAGGGCATAGCAGATGCTGGTGACAGGTCTGCTGTGCCTTTGCTATTAGTTGCGGGCAGTTCGGCGTGGTGCTATACTGAGCTTAGGAAGTTTTATAAGCGAAAGTGGTGATTATATGTTGCAGGCAATACGCAGATTATCTAAAACTCATTTGGCAATTATAGTAGTCTGCCTGCTGGCGGTGGGCGGCGCTGTCTATTTCTTTTTGGCGCAGCGTGCAAGCCGTCATGCGGCGGAGCTTTTTAATTATTATATGGCAAAGCAGCAGGTGCTGACAGGAAGCGTGACGGCCGAGGAGCTGCGTGCCGATATCTGGGGCAACGTGTATTTTAAAAACCTGACCTGGGATTCGCCGGAGAATGAACGATTGGTGGATGTGCCTGAGGGACGTATCAAAATCAAGCCCAAGGACATCATCCTGCGTATAGCCGGCATCGACACGGTGCAGGAGGTGGAGCTGAGCGGTGCTTATATTCATTTGGGCTTTGATGATAAAATGCGCCTGGATATTCTGCAAAATAAAAAGACGGCGGAGGAAAGTATCCTGCCGGACGAGGTGCCAATGGAAAAGCGTCATCTGCAGATTAAGGGCAGACTGCCGAATATTAAGCTGATTTTGCATGATACGGTGCTGTCGGCAGAATATAAAAAGCGTCACTTTATTTTGAATGATGTGGACGGCACGGCGCAGATACATGAGCATCAAAGGCTGGAGCTGCATTTGGCTGCAGGACGCTACGGCGGCAGCATTGCAGGCAAGGGACTGAATATTGACGGCACCTGTGACCTGAAGGGGGAGCAGAAGACGAATATCAATATCTGCCTGTATGATGTTATTCCGGATTCTTTGGGAATGCGCAATGTTAAGGATGCGATGACGGTGACCGGGCAGATGACCGGCAGCCTGAAAAAACCTGTGATTGATGGTGCGCTGGCGCTGAAGGAGCTGCATCTGAACGATTTGTATTTTACGAATATCAACGGCACCTACCATTATGAAAATGCGCTGATAACCTTTCAGGATGTGACTGGCAGCATTTTCGGCGGTACCTTTGATGCGATAGGCTTGTATCATTTTGATAATCGCTATTACAAAATCGACGTTGACGGCAAGAACCTGATGGCTTCGCTGGCTGCCAAAAGCAGCAAGATAAATACGAGCGTTGCTTTGAAGATTAAGTTCCGAAATGAGGGGCCTAAGGGCAATAACCTGGTATACGGCAGCTTTTCTACGGGCAAGGGAACGTATATGCTGGTGCCGTTTTTGAGCCTGCGCGGCAGCTTCAGCGATCAGAGCGGTGAGCTGGCTTTCAGTAATGTGGAGATTGAAACTAAGGTGGGCACGTTTGAAAGCGATGTCTTTAAGATTGTGGACGGCAGATTGCAGATGGGTGAAATTTTTCTGGCGAACGGCGAGGGCAGGCGTATACGTGTGAGGTAGGGGGCGCCGCGCTTGCGGAAAATAGTTGTGTTAAATTATAGTAGCTTAGTAAAAAAAGTCCGTGAAGCATATAATAGAAAAATAATTTTTATGAGCTTGGAAGGTAGATGGTTATGTCAAATAATTGGTACGAAGATTTAAATGAATATATTAAGTTGGGAGAACCCAAGCCGGAAGAAAAAACTGTTGCCTGGCAAACTGCAATAGGCTTACAGGCTGTAGATGGCTTGACAACCTCCGAATATTTGCTGGAAATGGCAAAAGAGAATATCGAAGGTAAAATAACTATTAAAGAAGCTAATGCCAGAATCAGCAATTATTATGAGGAACGCTCCGACAGATATGCCATAGAAACCGGTACTAAAGAAGCAGATATAGTTGCCGGACGTATTACTGCCTTGTTGGCGGAAAAGGCTTTTAGCTTTACGCCTGCTGCTTGGATGTCAATTCACCGATATCTGTTCAAGGATGTTTTTATGCATGCTGGTGAAATAAGAACGTATGACATAAGTAAAAATGAATGGGTTTTGAACGGGAAAAGTGTTTTTTATGCATCCTATGATAGCATTCCGATGACTATGGAATATGATTTTAGGACGGAAGCAGCATTTTCTTATAAAAATTTAAGCAAGGATGATATCAGCAGGCACTTGGCACAATTTACTTGTGATATATGGCAGATACATCCTTTTGGCGAAGGGAATACGCGCTCAACTGCTGTTTTCCTCATTAAATATTTAAGTTTGCTGGGTTATTCTATCAATCAGGAATGTTTTGCCAAGAAGTCCTGGTATTTTCGTAATGCCTTGGTAAGAGCAAATTATAATGATTTTCAAAATGATATCTATGCAACGACGATTTATTTGGAAAAATTTTTTGAGAATTTATTATTTGGCGGTAAAAATGAGTTGAAAAACAGGTATCTACATATTGACTGGAAGGATATTAAAAAATAAGCTTTTTCTTGAGATTTTTGGTATAAGTTTTGACCTAGGTAACAAAAATGCTCCGCTTACTCTATTTTAGGGTAGGCGGAGCTTTTTTTATTTACTGTTAAGTTCCGTTGCTAAGAGCTTAATTTATTCCTGTGTTTTATGTTTTCTTCTAAAATCCCAAGGCTTTTCAATTTTTTCCTGTGACCACAAGCCTTGGCGGCAGCGCTTTGCTTCTGCCTCAAATTTATCATATATTTCGCAGTTATCGAAGTTCATGTGGTAATGCAGTGCCATGCCTTCCTTCAGCATTTCGGCGCTCACGTCTTTTCCTTCGCAATATACAAAAGCAACTTCACGGTTATACTTATCAATACACTTAACTTTCAAGCGGACTGTGCCTTGGCGTAACAGTTCGCTTAATTTTTTTGTTGCTTCCGTGCCAAAGGGCTGTTCCCTTTCCGGTGCATCTATCATAGCAAGTCGTATGCGGTGCTTTTCTCCTGTTATATCGCGTACATGGATGGTATCACCATCTATAATGCGTACCACATATGCTGTATAGGTGCTGGCAGGCCTCGCTTGGGCGCTGACTATGGAGGCTATGCCGATAAGACCGATGGCAAAGAGAAGAAAGAGAGTATAGGTGATTATTTTATAGCGCATATTATTTTCCTTTTCTATAAAGATGGGCTGCCGTACTGCTAGGTACGACAGCCCCTGTGCCATATGATTAGTTCTTTAGTATATTTTTGCTTGTATATACTATTTTACTGTTGTACATATGGAAATTGCATCACAAGTCTTTCCTGCAATACACGGGTTAAGGTGTCGATATTGGCACTCAGCTTTTCAATTCTGCCTTCCATACGGACCAGAAGATACGAGCTGACGAGCATGGGGAAACCGTAATCCGCAGCAGCGGAGAGAAGTCTGTCAAATTCCATGAGGATCACTCCTTAGTGTTTTTTACGCCAGAACTTGGACGTTACGATTGACCACACGAGCTTCAACAGCTTGTACCAGGTCACCGCCGATGGTGTTGAAAACGTTGGCTGCGACGATTTTTTGCATTGCTGCGTCAGTTTCGGTTTTGGTGAGGTTTTCTTTGGGGTTGGAGATGGTGATGATTTTGGTGCTGCCTGCAGCGTTTTTAAAGACGAGTTGTAAAGATTTTTCCATGTTTGATTGCTCCTTTGTGTCATAATGATTGTTTAAGTTAAATGCTTATTGTGAGAAGTTAGGGTAGCAGAGAGGCTCCCCTAGGGGGGAGCTGTCACCCGATAGGGTGACTGAGAGGGGACTGAAAGCAACGTTGCTTTAGGCAGAACCCCTCTCCGCCTCGACAAGCTCGGCACCTCTCCCCAAGGAGAGGCTCTCCTGCTTATTTACTTTGGCGTTCTGCTTACGCTTCCGCCAGCTCACTCTTCTCGCTCAGCTCAATATCCTTATAAGGCTTTTCCATCAAGCCGCCGAGGGCAGTGCCTGCCTCGTACACCTTGTCCAGTGCAGCGTCAGTCTTGATGCCGTTGAAGTTTTTCGCCTTATACTTGGTAGTGCCGTCGGCACCGGTGCCATCCTCAACGTTGATTACCAGAGTGCGTTTCAAAATTTCCTGATTGATTTGTGCCATAGATTAAAACTCCTTTCGATGATGAAAAAATAATAGGTAGATGATTTGCAGCATTTACGCCGCCAGCAGTTCAGGCTGCTCTACTTCCGCTTCATGTGGCTGCAGCAGCTTGTCCCTGAGCATACTGTGCAAATACGCCAGAGCTTTTTTCCGCAGCAGCACGCCTCCCGGGCGCAGGGCCCTCGTTTCCGGCATGCCTTTGAGCATGTACAAATCCCAGCGCATATCGGGATCACCTTGACCGGGACCGTATTGGTCGCGACTGGCTGCTTCGGCATGAGTCATTACCGTATCATTATTGATTTCCAGTTCCAACTCGTGACACAGGATAGCGACTACAATCGCCATCTGTTCCACCTGCAGCATTGTCGGTGGATATGCGCCAAACACAGGATTGCATTTGTAGGCGAGGATTGCGTCCTTAGCGCAACAGAGGGTGACGCCAATGGAGCGACTGTTGCGACGCCAGGTATGCGACTTATATTCGCGCAGCATGTTGCAGGTGAGGTAAAGCTCGCCCTGCTCGCCGATGTTGATGTGGTAATCATCAAAAACCTGGTCGTAGGTTCCTGCCGTCCAATGCAGATAGATGTGAGTGATACCGCCTTTGGCATTTCTAGCCAAGATTCGCAGCTGTTCATGATTAATTCTGCGGGGATTTGTTACAAGCATATATCAAAAAGCTCCTTTGTATTTTTTCTCCCATGCGCCTACTTGTATATCCGGATTCTGCTTTCGGCAAGAGGCGGGAGTGTGTTGTTTTTGCCTCTCACTCTATTACTCGCCTTTTTTGGGTGAAAATTATTACACCTCAAAAATAATTTTTAAAAATTTTTTCTGTTTTTCTCTTGCACAGTGTAATAATTTTGCCTCGTTTTTCCCGAGTATAAGAGTGAATCTTCTTTTTCGTTCTTTCTTTTGTTGGTTTTCTTTCTCGCTTTTTCTTCTGCGTTGATAAAAGCTACTAGCGTAAGCTAGTAGTAACCTTGTTCTAAATAATACTACCTAAAGCATAGACGTAAACTACGGTAGCAGTAGAACGCAAAAATTCCTATATGCTACTAAACGCAAAAAAGCTCCCTCAGGCGAGGGAGCAAAATAATTAACCTGCAAGCTGTTTTTTGAGAATACTTAAAGCACGCATTTTATGTGTATAACATGTCTGTGCGTTAAGCCCGGTACTGCCGGTAAAGGTTTTTATATCCTTGTCATGCAGATACAGCTCACGGATGACAGTCTGCTGCTTGTCAGACAGCTTGCTGACGGCAGCATTTATACTCAGTCTGGTATCTGCTTCTGCAATATAATCGTGCTTATCGGCAATCGTATCTGCAAAGGTTTCGTCGGCATCCAGAGCATCACAATCAAGCAGGCAGCCTTTTTGATGCAGCCTGTCTAAAAGACGGTAATGCAGATGCTTTTGAATCAGTCCAGGCAGCAGGCGGTAATTATTGCCTTTGTAGGAATGAATAAATTCCAGAAAGATTTCCCAGGCGATATTGACGGCATCTTCTCCCAGTGCATTAAACACGCTCTGACGATGTGCCTCCTTGTTGATTAAGGGAGTGAAGTCTGCACACAGCTTGTCAATGGCAGGCTGTTCAAAGCGTTGTGCTGCCATAAGCAGGTTTTTCAGCTGCGTAGGCGTATGATTGAATTTGTTTTTCGGCGGTATTTTTATATTGTCCAGTTCCTTTCTGTGGCGGTTCGTTGACCGCGTATAGCAGAATTCTGTGTTGTACTGCATCAAGCTCTTGATGGGGTTATTATATCACGGAAAATTTAAAAGATTCGTATATGTATCAGATATGCTACATATACGTTTTCGCTGCTCTTTTTGTAATACGCTGTTAGCAAAATAGTGATATTTTGAGGTGACAGTATGCTAAAAAGACGCAGAACTTTTCAGGCGCAGGAGGTTGGGGAGCTTAATTTTTCCGAGGAGCTTTTGGAGCTGGGAGTGCTGATAGGCTCGTACCGCACGGCGCGGGGCATTAAACAGGAGGATATGGCGAAGCTGTTGGGGATGTCACGCATTACGCTGAGCAGGATTGAAAACAGTTGGCTGCCTTTGACTATGGAGAATTTTTTTAAGATGGCTGCTATTTTTGAGGTGCGACCGGAGTATTTGCTGCAGGAGCTGGCGCGGGTGACGCAAAGGAAGTGGAGCCGAAAAGGTGAGGATTGAGGGGGGAGTTGCATTGTTAGAACAAGTTTGGCAAGAATTAACTGAAAATGCGTGACGCTTTAATTTTTTTGTGCTAAAATTAAATAATGGACATTCAACTCCCCTCCTGGGGACATTTTTCGGGTGGTAGTTAAAATAAACTTTCCAACCTCCGGGGCTGGGGAAATTTGATGCAAAATTTCTCAGCCTTGGAGGTTTTTTATGTGCGAAGAAAAACAAGCGTCTGCTGATGTGCAGGAAACAGCTTTAGCAGAATTAGACAAAAATATATTGCTTATCCTGCTTAAAGACCGCAGCACAGGAAAGAACATTCTTTGGGCGACAGACGATTACAAGGATCTTGGCATTGGCTTTGCAGCGGATGATGAAATTACCTTACCGGCGATTACCGGTGCTCATGGCAATTTAATTAAACCGCGTGCCCTTAAAAGCAAGGAAGAGCAGGGAGCACGCACCCGCAATATGGCAGAGGTGTTCACCCCTTTATGGATTTGCAACAAGCAGAATAACCTTGCAGATAATGCCTGGTTTGGACGTGAAAACGTCTTTAATACCGAAAATGGGACTGACTGGCAGGCGACTGAGGGCAAAATTGCTTTTCCAAGTGAAAAGGGTGCAGATGGCTGGATTGCATATATTGCCAGCAAGCGTTTGGAAATTACCTGCGGTGAAGCGCCGTATCTTGCCAGCCGTTACGATACCATGACGGGCGAAATAGTGCCTTTGGCAAAACGTATTGGCCTGCTGGACAGAAAGCTGCGTGTTATTAACGAGCGTACCCGCAACCTTAAGGACAAGGAAAGAGCCAAAAAGCGTTGGCTGGAGCTGGCAACATTGGCGGTGCGCAGTATTTATGGCTTTGAATGGGCCGGTGACAACATTTTGCTGGCAAGGGAAAACTTGCTTTTTACGGTTGCCGATTATTATGCTGCCAAGTTTGGCGATGCTTTGGACATGGGAATGCTGGAGCACTTTGCGGAAATAATTTCGTGGAATATTTGGCAGATGGATGGCTTGAAGGCAGTTGTCCCCAATAGCTGCCATGATTATAAAAAAGAACGGCAGGCAGTATCGCCTAACCTGTTTGCGGCAAAGGACTTCAGCGCACGCACCTTAAAGCGTAGCGTGAGCCCTTGCGATGTGGATGAGGACGAGCGCCAAAAGTGCCAAGGCTGTTTGAAGGATAATATTGAGCTGCATAACGGTGTTTATTGCAGAATCAAGAATTGGTCGACAGGCAAGATTTTATTGTTTAAGGATATGCTGGACGGTGAAGGGAGCGAGGGTGTTATGAGTAAGGATTTTAAGTTTGATGTGGTGATTGGTAATCCGCCGTATCAGGATAGAACTATAGGCGAGAATAGGACATACCAACCTCCGGTTTATCATCTGTTCTTGGATGAAGCTTATAAACTTTCTGATAAGGTTATGTTGATTCATCCTGCAAGATTTCTGTTCAATGCTGGAAGCACTCCTAAAGAATGGAATCAAAAGATGCTGCATGATAAGCATTTTAAAATTATGTTTTATGAAGCTGAGAGTGATAAAGTATTTCCCAATGTTTCCATCAAAGGTGGTGTAGCAATTTCATATAGAAATGCTTTGAAGGATTTTGGAGAAATTGAGATATTTACACCATTTATTCAATTAAATAACATACTCAATAAAGTAAGAGGTAAAGAATTCAAAAGTTTGTCAGAAATAATTGTTACAAGTTATGCATATCACTTTACAGAAGATATATATGCTGACTTTCCTGAAGCTAAAGGAAAATTGAGTGCTGGTCATGAATATGATTTAAAATCCAATGTTTTTGATAAAATTCCGATGGTGTTTGCCGATGAATTACCGGATAAGAACAAAAAATATCTTAGAGTTTTGGGTAGAAGTAATAATGCTAGAAAATATAAATTTATAAAATCTAAATACGTTAATGAGGTATCTAATCTATATTCTTATAAAATATTCCTGCCTGGAGCAATAGGAACTGGTGATTATGGCGAATGTATTCCGGAACCAATAATAGGTCTGCCTAAAGACGCTTCCACAGAAACATTTTTAAGTATGGGAAGTTTTGATAATGAGGGTGAAGCATATATTATTTCTAAGTATGTTAAGACTAAGTTTTCTAGAGCTTTACTTGGCGTATTAAAACGTACTCAAGCAAATACACCTGGAAAATGGAAGTGGGTTCCCCTCCAAGACTTCACCCCTGTTTCCGACATTGACTGGTCAAAATCCATTCACGAAATAGACCTGCAGCTTTACAAAAAATACGGTCTGTCTGACGAAGAAATAAACTTTATCGAAACTCATGTAAAGGAGATGGCGTAAATGGCTATGCAAATCAACATCAACCCCTACGCAAACATAGTCCCAAAAATCTACGCCTATACCACTCCCGAAATCGCCCGTCATAACGGCTGGACGAAGATTGGTTACACTGAGCAGCCTTCCGTCAAAAAGCGTATCGAACAGCAGACCAAAACCGCGGACGTGCGCTTTAACATCGAATGGCAGCAGGAAGCACGTTATACGGATGGAAGCGGCGAATATTTTACAGACCACAATTTCCATGACTACTTGGAACGCTTTGAAGACATCAAGCGTGAACCTAACACCGAATGGTTCAACATCGATGGTCCTACGTCCCAACAACTGCTGTGGAAGTTTGCTGCCCGCAGCTATGCGCATGCACAAGCTAAGAATAAGCTTACTTACATCCTGCGCCGCGAACAGCAGCAGGCAGTAGACGCAACATATGCCTACTACCAAAAATGCCTGCAGAGCGGTGAAAAGGAAAAAACAGAATTCCTGTGGAACGCCAAACCGCGCTTTGGCAAAACACTGACAAGCTATGACTTCATGCGCAAAATGGACGCACGCATGGTGCTCATCGTCACCAATCGTCCGGCAATCGCCAATTCCTGGTTCGATGATTTTGAAAAATTTATCGCCTGGCAAACAAATTACCGTTTCGTCAGCACCACCGATTCTCTCAAAGAAAGAGCTACGCTTACACGAGATGAATTTTTGAACGCACAACTTGAGGCCGAAGATAAAAACCAAGAGCTGCGCATGGTAGCTTTTTTGAGCCTGCAGGATTTAAAAGGCTCTGTTTACTTTGGCGGTACTATAGATAAACTAAGATGGGTGGCCGAAAATAACTGGGATTTACTCATCATCGACGAAGCGCATGAGGGTGTAGATACTCATAAAACGGATAAAGCCTTTGACAAAATCAACCGCAAATTTACCCTGCACCTTTCGGGTACACCGTTTAAAGCGGTAGCTATGGGCAAGTTTGCGCAGGAGCAGATTTTTAACTGGACCTTCAGCGACGAGCAGGAAGCAAAGGATAATTGGCATGAGGAAACACTCAACCCCTATGCCTGCATGCCGCGCATGAACATGTACACCTATCAGATGTCGCAGATTGCCATTGACAAGGTAAACCGCGGTATTGACCTTTCCGACGACGATAAAACGGAATTTGCCTTCGATTTAAACGAATTCTTTAAGACCAACGAACGTGGTCAGTTTATCCATAAAAACGAAGTAAAAAAATTCCTGGATGCCCTTGTAGAGCAGGAAAAATTCCCCTTTTCTACGCCGGAGCTGCGTAAGGAACTGGCACACACCTTCTGGCTTTTGGAACGTGTTGACAGTGCCAAAGCATTGGCCAAAATGCTCAAAGAGCACCCTATATTTGAAAACTATGAAATAGTGCTGGCAGCAGGCGATGGCAGACTTGAAGAAGACGACGCAACCAAAAGCAAGCGTAGCTTTGACAAGGTGCGTGAAGCTATCAAAAGCCATGACAAAACTATCACCTTAAGCGTAGGCCAGCTTACAACAGGCGTCACCATTCCCGAATGGACAGCAGTTTTCATGCTCAGCAACATGAAAAGCCCTGCGGAATATATTCAGGCTGCCTTCAGAGCGCAGAACCCCTTTAAATTTGAAAAGGACGGCAAGCTCTACCAAAAAGAAAACGCTTATATCTTTGATTTTGCACCTGAGCGCACCTTGATGATCTTTGACGAATTTGCCAACAGTCTTTATTCCGGAACTTCCGGAGGCGGTGGTACAAAGAGTGAGCGTGAAGCAAACATCAAGCGTCTGCTGAACTTCTTTGCCGTTTTTGCCGAAGATCAGGACGGTAAAATGGAGCAGGTAGACGCAGCCAAGGTACTGACCATTCCGCTGAAAATCAAAACCGAAGAAGTAATCCGCCGTGGCTTTATGAGTAATATGCTCTTTAGCAACATTGGCGTTGTCTTTAACGCACCAAAAGAAGTAGTCGAGATTCTGAACAAAATGGAACCTGTCAAAGAGCAGGGAAGCCGCAAAGAAAAGCTGGACCATGAAGAATTGCAAGAAGTTCCGGTTGACGAAAACGGTAATATTGAAATACCGCAGGAAACTGTAGTCAACCAAACCAATGCCATATTCGGTGAAAAAATTTATGAAGAAGTGCCTGTAAAACCGTTGGAGCCGTATAAGGAAGTTGGCGATGACACTAAACCGGAAGAAGCAATGGCGGTAGGCTTGGCGCAGAAAATTGCCGAAACTTTGCATGAAGGTATCTATGGTGAACAAGCGCAAAGCGATTATGGCCTGACCAAGACAGAAAGCAAGCGTATTGAAGAAAAGGTACAAAAGCAAGCGGAAGAAGCATTGAAGCGTGTAGCTGAAGAATTTACCGATAAAAAGAAGGTTTTGGAAGCTGATTTGCAGCATGAGCTTGCCAAAGCAACGACCGAAGCCGAAAAAATTCAGGTACAGGCGGAACATGAAGAAAAGGTGCAGCAGGCTACGCAGGAGTTTAACGAAACCATGGAAAAGCGTACACAGGAAGTAATAGTCGAAAGTGCGCAAAAGGTTGTCGAAGAGCAGGAAACCAAAAAAGAAGAAAAGAAAATGCGTAGCTTTGAAGGCGACATCAGGGACAGGCTGCGTGGCTTTGCACGTACAATTCCCAGCTTTATCATGGCTTACGGCGATGATAAGCTTGTCCTGAAGAACTTTGAAACCTATCCTGAAGAAAAAGTTTTTAAAGATGTAACCAGTGTTACCGTTGATGAATTCAAAAGGCTACGCGATGGCTTTGAATATACCGATGAAGAAACCGGCGAAAAGAAAAAATTCCCCGGCGGCGTTTTTGCTGAAGATGTTTTTGACAGCTCCGTGCAGGAATTCTTAAACAAAAAGCGCGAGTTAGCAGATTACTTTGCCGAAACCAGCGAAGAAGATATCTTTGACTATATCCCACCACAAAAAACAAACCAAATCTTTACGCCCAAAAAGGTTGTGCAGATGATGGTAGACCAACTGGTAGAAACAGAACCGCATATCTTTGAATCCCCTGATAAAACCTTTGTTGACTTCTACATGAAATCGGGACTGTATATTACGGAGATAGTCAAACGCTTGTATCGCAACAAGGTGTTGAAGTCCATTATTCCGGATGATAAAGAACGCGTTAAGCACATTCTGGAATGTCAGGTGTTTGGCTTTGCACCAACGCAGATTATCTATGATATCACGATGTCCTATATCTTTGGCTTTGATGAAGGGGCAAAAAACATCAGCCGTCGTAACTTCTTCTGCGAGGATACGCTGCCTTATGCAGAAAGAGGCGAGCTACAAAAGCTGGTTAACGAAAAACTGGCGGACAGAATAAAATAGCGCACTTGTAAAAGTAAATAAGCAATTAAACACCAAAGGCGTTTTACCCAACTGCGGTAGAACGCCTTATTTCTCAAACACGATTAAAGAATTTTCACACTATTCTTGATATTATCGCAATTATCTGATAATATAAACCCATAAGATTTTGCACACCTGCCCAGAGCAGGCCGGTGCAGCGTCACGAACGCCTTATGTATTATTGAGTAGTACATAAGGCGTTTTTTTGAAGGGAGTTGAACGAATGGAAAAAACTAATCTTAGCGAGCCACAAAAAATCATCGCAGACATAACCTTAATGAATAATTGCTTTATGAATAAGGTGTTTGCCAGCGATGTGAAAAGCACGCAGCTTTTGTTGCGTATTATCTTGAACAATGATAAAATTAAAGTGAAGACAGTAAATACGCAGCAGTTTATCCAAAATCTCTATGGTCATTCGGCACAGCTGGATATATTGGCAACAGACGAAAACGGCAGACGTTTCAATGTCGAAATCCAGCGTGATGACGAAGGCGCACCAGTTAAAAGAGCGCGTTATTACAGCAGCGTCCTTGATGTACATTTTTTGGATTCAGGAGAGAAGTACGATAAACTGAACGATGTATATGTAATTTTTATTACAGAGCATGATGTTTTGCACCGTAATCATCCTATCTATAATATAGAACGTACAATTCAGGAGGATGGTACAGCCTTTGCCGACGGCTCGAAGATAGTCTATGTAAATGCTTCCTGCCAAAGTGATACCCCATTAGGGCGTTTGATGCAGGATTTTAACTGTGCCAATCCCGATAAAATGCATTATAAAGAGCTGGCAGACAGAGTCAGCTTTTTCAAGAAGACAAAGGAAGGAGAAAAGACTATGACTGATATTATTGAGCTTTATGCAGCAAAAAAAGCTAAAGAGGCAGCAAAAAAAGCTGAAAAGAAGGGTATGTATGCCAGCAGATTGGAGTTTGCTAAAGACCTTTTGAGCGAGGGCGAAACGATCGAAAGAACAGTTCGTCTTTCCAAGCTTTCGGAAGCAGAGGTGCGTGAGCTGGCGTCCAAATTGACAGCATAAGAGCACATAAAACTCAAGGCGTTTTACCCAACTGTGGTAGAACGCCTTATTTTTATCTGCAACAATATATTTTTACGCAAACGAAAAGACCTGAGGTCCGCAAGAATAGGGACTTCAGGTCTTTTTTTGTACAAAACCGCAAGCGGCAATCTAGCCTTTAGCTTAGGTAGAAAATAAAAACAAAAGCGTTAAGAGAGCCTCTCCTAGGGGAGAGGTGGCATCGCGAAGCGATGACGGAGAGGGGATTCGTCAAGCCTAACACTATTCGTAAGCGTGGAAACAGCGGGCCCCTCTCAGTCACCCTAGCGGGTGACAGCTCCCCCCAAGGGGAGCCTCTTAGTGTCGCTTTGCGCTAACATACAAAACTGCAAGCGGTAATCAGGCTTTCAAGAAGGTAGCCAGCCTCCAAAAATAACTTTACTATAACACACCAACCGGCATTTGACAAGAGTTCTGGCAACTTCGTTCTGTCCTACACCTCTCGCAAGAATTTTAATCAGCGTATTCGCCAACAAAGCAAAATCACGAATATGCCAAGAGGCAAAAGGCAGCATAGCAAAATCTTTCCCCTCCATCTCCCATTTTCCTACCATTTCCCATATAATAGTTGATAATTAATTTCAATCGTGATATGATTATATTGGTTCCGAAGGAACTAATAATTGATTATTCTTACAAAAGAATGAAAAAGAGAGGTTTTTTAAATGACGACTGTTGCTGAAAAGTATTTACAAATTGCTAAGCTGGCTAAGGATCCTGCTAATGCTGAGGTTGTTATTGATGGTATTCTGACATTTTTCGGACTGGATTATTTTGACTTGGATTTGGGTGTTGAGTACCTGTATACTACCAAGGTAATTGACTATAAATTCAGAAGCGTGCTGCATAAGGCTGAAGACATGGACGCTATCATGGCATGGTTCAAAGAAAAAGCCGGCGTTACCGATGAGGAAATCGCTGCTGCCGAAGCTAAAGAAAAAGAATATGTTGCAGGCTGCCTGATGCTTGCTAAACAATATCTGGGTATGGGCCACTGCATCAGCGGTAAAACCTATCTGGAGCTGGCTGCCGCTAAAGGCTCCGAGGAAGCAGTCGCACAGCTGAAGGACATGGAATATGCACAAGATATGTATGACCTGGGCGAGCATTATCTGGCAATGGGTCACTGCATCTGCTCCAAGACCTACTTTGAGCTGGCTGATGCCAAAGGCTGCCCGAAGGCTGCTGCTAAGCTGAAAGACATGGAATATGCAGAAGATATGTATAAGCTGGGCGAGCATTATCTGGGTATGGGCCACTGCATCTGCGGCAAGACCTACTTCGAGCTGGCTGCTGCCAAAGGTTGCCCGAAGGCTGCTGCAAAGCTGAAGGACATGGAATATGCAGAAGACATGTACAAGCTGGGCGAGCAATATCTGGCAATGGGCCACAAAATCTGCTCCAAGACCTACTTCGAGCTGGCTGCTGCTAAAGGCTGCCCGAAAGCTGCTGCAAAGTTAGCTGAATACGAAGCATAATATTGTATTTTCAGGAGGCTGTCACAATTAAGTGGCAGCCTCTTTTCTTTCCCTAAAAATCCGTTCCTCAAATAGACAATCTTTGACAGTCGCTTATGGTATAATAAGCATTATAAAGATTTGAGCAATATTACGCTGAAGGATAAACAGAAGGAGATTGTTATGGCAAAGTTGATTTATGTACCTCTCGGCTGCAGCCTGCGCTCGCAGCTGGCAGAGAAGCTTTCGCAGCAGCCGTTGGGCGAAGGCGTGCTGGTGCTGCCGAACCGCCTGCTGACGGACGATGTGCGCAGCAAGTACGCCAATGTAGAAACCATGGGCATGGATACCCTGGCCGGCAAGCTGATGAACCTTAACGGCGGTACCGATTACAAGGAATTGAGCCGTCGCAGTCAGGAGCTGATTGTGCAGGACATCATCGACTATATGATGGAAAACAAGCAGCTTACCGGTATGACTACGCACAAGCAGCTGGAATATTTCGGCTCGCTGGCGCATAAAACAGGCTTTGTGAAGGCCATGACCTCGCTCGTAAGCCAGCTTTCGCGCTGCGGTGCCACTAAGGACGATATCTACGGCCAAATCCAAAAATCCTTTGAGGAGGATGAGCTGAAGGGCAAGGATTTGGGTGTCTGCAATTTTTATCTGCTTTATCGTCAATATCTGGAAAACAATAAATGGTATGACCTGGAGGGAAAGTATCGTCTGGCTATGGAAATGCTGCAGAAGCAGGATTGCAAAATCCCCTGGAAGCATATTTATATCTGCGATTTCTTCAGCCTTGATCAGGTGCAGATAAACTTTTTGCAGGCTTTGGCGAAGCATGTGGATGATCTGGTAATCAGCATGAGCTACGAAGGACGCAGGGTAAGCTCCGACGAAAAGGCGAAGTATGAATCAATTACCAAGTTTATGCGCGCGAGCACGAACACCGTCAATGCGCTGAAAATTCTTGGTGCGACTGTTGCAAGCCTTGCGGCAGAGGAATTAGGACAGGCTCCGGCAGGCGTTGCTATGCGGCAGCTGCGTCACTTGGGGCATGCGCCGGCGCCGGTGCCTGCGGAGGGAGTGGAAAGCTACTGTTTTGCCTCGGATGAACAGGAGATGCGCTGGGTGCTGAAGCGTATCAAGCAGCAGCTGGCACATGAAAAGTGTGCTGCTAATCGCATTGTTGTTGCCGTGCGCGACTTTTCCTTATACAGCGGCTTGCGCCAGCTGGCAGATGAATACGGTGTGCCGGTGAGCCTGCCGCAGACAACTGCGCTGGTGTCGCAGCCGTTGGCTGTTATGCTGCGCCTGCTGCTTACTGCCGCAGGCAGGGGACGTGAGGCGGCAGCGGCCTATCTGGAGCTGCTGAGCTGTGAGCTTTTGCGTTTGTTCTTTGATGTGGATGTGGAAACGGCAAGCAGCCTGCGCGCGCAAACGTATTTCAAAACACGTCAGGAGGCTATGCAGAAGGCATACGAGCTGCTGGGGGATGCAACGGAGCTGTGGCAGCAGCTGGACGCTTTTATAGAAAGCACTAAGGCGGAGGCTGCCATCAGCGAATATGCCGAGCAGCTGACGCAGCTTGTGCAATCGCTGCCGCTGGAAGAGCGTCTGGGCAGCCTGCATAAGCAGGGCGTGCCGCTTGACTTTATGCTGGCCTGCCTGCGCAGCAAGGATGCTGTGCTGAAGGCTGTGCAGCAGCTTGTGCGTGATTACGAGGTGGCGAAAAACAGTGACTGTAAGCTGACGCTTAGCCAATGGAACAGCCTGCTGCAGGAGGCCTTGGGGCAGGTGCAGCTTACTCTGCGCTTCGGCCGCAGGGACGGCGTACTCTTTACGGAGGTTGGCAACGTACAGGGCCTGAGCTTCGACAGCGTGTATATTATGGGCCTGCGCGAGGGCGAATTCCCGCAGGCTAAAAACGAAAACTGGATTTATAACGATACGGAACGCAAGCAGCTGGCGGACGCAGGCTACGATTTGCCCACGGTTGGCTCTTCCTTTGATGAGGATGCCTATTTCTTTGCTCAGGCTGTGTGTGCGGCGCAAAAGGAGCTCATCCTCACTTGGCATGAGGATGTAGGCGAAAGCTTGGCCAGCAGCTATCTGGAGGAAATCTGGAAGCTGTTTTTGCAGCCGGGAAGTGAGGACAAGCGTCTGGACAAGGACTATGTGAAATCGCAGACGCTGCCTGATTTCGGTGTTGCTTCGGCGGAGGAGGCGTACAGCGACAAGCGCTTTGCTGCTGCGGATTTGCCGAAAATAGCAGAGCTCAGCGGGCAAAAGGCTCCCTCTGCGGAGCAGCAGCTGGCAGCCAAAGCGGATATTCTGCGGAAGGCACAGCAGCCGGAATATAACGGCGATTTGCAAAATTCCCTGCCGACGAAGCTGCTGCGTAAGCAAATCGGCAGCCGTTTCAGTGCGAGCAGGCTGGAGGCTTATGCTGCCTGTCCCTTCCGCTTTTTGGCGGAGAAGGTGTGGCTGGCGCAGGCTGCGGAGGAAGCGGATGATTTGCTGCAGCCGCGGGATGCCGGTGATATTCTGCACCAGACGCTGAAGAATTTTGTCGAGCCTTATCTTGGCAGCAAAATTATCGGCGAATCTATGGAAGACCTGACGGAGGAGCTGGAAGCAGTCTTTGAGGATGTCTGCACCGCTGCGCGTAATGACGGCAGCAGCACCATTGCTTCCGTAAACGAGGATATCTGGCAGGTGGAAAAGCAGCGCCTCTGGCGTATGCTGGTGCGCTGGCTGCGCTTTGAATATGCCGACCAGCAGCGTTGGGGAGGCTTTACGCCGCAGGCCGTGGAATGGGATTTCAGCTCCAAAAACGGCAAGCCCTTGTACCTGACGCTCAGTGATGGCAGTGATGTATCGCTCATCGGCAGAGTTGACAGAATCGACAGCGACGGCGAGCATGCCTTTATCACGGACTATAAAAGCGGCACGCCTCCCACAGGCAGTGCTATGGAGCAGGGACTTGACCTGCAGCTGCCGGTGTATCTGCTGGCGGTGGCGGCGCTTTCCAAGGAGCAGCTTGTAGTCAGCGGCGGCTGCTATTATTCGCTGAAGGAGGGCAAGCGCAAAAGTGCCTTTTTGCTGGAAAGCGTGGGCAACAGCGACTTGCCGTATAAAAAGCCGAAGAACGCCGCAGAGCTGACCTGGGATAGCTTTAAGCAGGAAAAAGAGCAGCTGCTGAAGGATTATATAGAAAGAATTTATGCAGGCGATTATGCATTGGCAGGCTGCAGGCGCTGCGATGTATATTGCCCGTTACACGATATTTGCCGTGTGCAGCTGGTGAGCGGCGACGGCGGACAGGGAGGCGAGAGCGATGAGTAAGAATCCTACACCTGAGCAGGCTTTGGCGATAAATACGATTAAAAGCAATGTTTCGCTGCTCGCCGGTGCCGGCAGCGGTAAAACCTATGTGCTGATGAAGCGCTTTGTGCAGATTCTGCGCGCGGATATGAGCGTAAATCCCACGAATATTGTGGCGATAACTTTTACGCGCAAGGCTGCCGACGAAATCAAAGGGCGTGTACGCCAGGCTGTAGGCGAATGTGTGGAGCAGGCGCAGACTGATTTGGAAAGACTGCGCTGGCAGGAGCATCTGCAGAAGGTGGAAAGCGCGCCGATAAGCACGATTCACAGCCTGTGCAACCGTATTTTGAGAGATAACCCGGTAGAAACACAGCTTGATCCGGAATTTACGATTTTAGAGGATTTTGAAGCGCAGGACTTTTTTAAAGAAACGCTGCAGCAATATTTACGCAAGAATATCAAGGAAAACGCTGCCCTGCGCAGGCTGGTGCAAACCTACGGCGTTAACAGCTTTGTTAATCAGGTTACGGCGCTGGGGGACAAGCTCTCGGAGCTGGTGCGTGAAGATAATCTGGCAGAGCCTTATCTTAAGGCGAAGGAAGAACTGCCGGCCCTGCAGCAGAAGCTGTTTGCTGCTGTGCGCGAGGTAATCGAAGCGCGTGAGGCTTTGGGGGCAAAGACCAAGGGACGCCAGACCTTGACGGAGGCAGCAGGATTACTGGACGAAATGCAAAAGCAGCTGCTGGCGCCGGAGCCGGACTGCTCCCTGCTGGATGCGTCTGGCGTTGTTAAGGTTAGCGGCAAGGCGTTGGCAGCGGAGCTGACTAATTTAAAAAATCTGCGTCAGGAGCTGAACCATGTAATTTTGAACGCCAAGGGCTGCGATTTAGTGCAGGATTGGCTCGCCGTGCTGCAGGAGTTTTATGCCTGCCTGAGCGCACGCAAGCAGGAAAATAATGTCCTGTTTAATGATGATTTGGATTTGCTGGCCATCGAGCATTTGCAGAAGAATGAGGCGCTGCGGCAAAAGTATCAGGAGCGGTATAAATATATTATGGTAGACGAGTTCCAGGACACCAACGAACGCCAGCGTCAGCTGATTTATCTGCTCTGCGGCAACAAGCTGGACGGCAAGAATAATCTTTTTATCGTTGGTGATGTGAAGCAGTCTATTTATCGGTTCCGTCATGCCGATGTCAGCGTGTTTAATAAGGTAAAAGAGGATATTGCGCAAAATGCAGGTAAAAACCTTGGCATGAAAACCAACTTCCGCAGCACGCAAAGCATTGTCGAAAGCTGCAATACCGCCTTTTGTCAGCTGATGGATTTGCCGAAGGAGGAAATCTGCCTGGAGCATCACGAGGGTGCTAACACCGGCGGCGCTAAGGTTTGCCTGCTGCAGGTGCCGTATAAATCCAAGGATGATGACCTGGGTGCTAAAGAGGATAAATGGCAGAAGGAGGCAGAGGCAATCGCTGCCTATCTGCAGCAGGAACTGCCAAAGGTTGAGCTGCAGCTCAGGCCGGGAGCAAGCAAGGCTATTTTGCTGCGAGCAATGACGCATTGCGAAATTTTGCGGCAGACGCTGCAGGGCTACGGCATAAATTGCGTAGTAGTTAAGGGCAAGGGCTTTTATGAGCAGCAGGAGGTTCTGGATATTCTGAATCTGCTGGCTGCGCTGCACAACCGATATGCAAGCCTGGAGCTGGCAGGTGCTTTGCGCTCCAACTATTTCGGTTTGGATGATGCAACGCTGACGCAGCTCTTTTGGCAGACCGAAAATGATAAACCGCTGTGGGATGTACTGCAGGCTGTCGGCAGCGGTGAGCTGCAGCTGAACCTGCAGCCGGAGCAGCAGGCGCTGGCTATGCATGCTGCCGAACGCTTACTCAGCCTGCGTCAGGCAGCAGCGCTGATGGCACTGCCGGAGCTGTTTGCACAGCTTTGGGACGAGCTGAAGCCGGAATTCGTTCTGTCGCAGCAGGAAAACGGCCCGAGCAAGCTGGCCAATGTCAAAAAGCTGCGCCGCCTGGCACAGCAGTATTGCCAAACGAAGCAGGCTTCGCTGGCGGAATGGCTGCAAAACGTTAAGGATTTGCGTGCAAGCAGCAGCAAGGAGCCTGCTGCTACCGTACAGGCCGATGATGCACTGCAGATTATGACGATACATAATTCCAAAGGCTTGGAATTCGATTTTGTTATTTTACCGCAGTTAGATAAATCAGTGAAGGGCGATACCGCTTCTATCAAATATTTGCCGGGCAAGGAAGGCGAACAGGGGCTTTTGGGCATTAAGGTGCCCGATAAGGAAATGCAGCTGCAAAACAGCGGCGTGTACGAGCTGGCGAAGGCGCGCGACAGTGAGCTGGAAGAAGCAGAAAGCAGACGTCTGCTTTATGTTGCTATGACGCGTGCCAAAAAGCAGCTTTTAATGGTCGGTACGGTGGCGGAAGAAAAGCTGCCGGAGGCTGTTATCGGCCTGCCTGCCGCCAAGGGCTGGTGGCAGCAGCTGCAGGCAGTGTTTGAAGCTGACTGGGAAAAGCAGGAAAGCAGCTGTCCTTGGGTACGCCTTTTGTGTGCCGATGCTTTAAGCCCGGCTGTTGTGCAGCAGGGCGAGCAGCAGAAACTGGCGCTGGAGCCGTTGACCTTGGCACCGCTGCCTGCCTACGCAGCCTGCGGCCGTACCTGCTTTACCGCAAGTGCGCTGCAGACGTATCTGCATTGTCAGCGTCAATATTACTACCAGCAGGTTTTGGCAGTGCCTGAGCTGGAGCAGACAGTTGCCGGCGAGCAGGCGCACGAGTTGCCTGCTAGTGTAACCGGCAGTATTGTGCACAAAGCGCTGGAGCTGTATAATGGCTATAATGCGGAGGTTGTTTTTGCCGTTGCGCTGGAGAAATTTGCTCCCGGCGCTGCGGCAACACAGGCCAAGAGTATGTTTGATGCTTATATCAGCAGCGATTTGTATAAAGCATTGCCCAAAAAGCAGAAGCGTGAATTAGAATTTGTACAGCCGCTGCAGCGGGAGCTGGCGGCTGAGGGCGTCATTGATTTGCTGGCTTTTGACGAAGATGATAATATGATTATAGTGGACTATAAAACAGCTACGCCGCCGGAGCCTGACGAGGTGAAGCTGGGCTATGCTTATCAGCTGGCGCTGTATAAGGATGCAGCGGAAAAGCTGTACTCCGGCAAAAGAGTTGTGCGCGCCGAGCTGCACTTTCTGCAGAACATGAGCGTCTGGCAGCTGCCGTTGGATAAATCATATCTGCAGGAGGCAGTAGAGCTGTGCGAGGAAATCAGCGGTAAGGGCGAGGAGGACGATTTCGCCTGCATCTGTAACGAAAGCTGTGCTTACTGTCACTATGCATATCTGTGTCCGCAAAAAATAAAGAATAGGTGATGTAATGGAGATTTTTGTTAAATTGGAAGGCTGGGATTATCTGGCGGCGGCCATGCTGCTGTTTTCCGCATGGCTGCTGTTAGGCGGTATCGGCCGTCTGCAGAAGAGCGACCCGGAGCGTGTGGATGCGAAAAAGCTGCGCATCCGTGCCTGCGGCGGTCTGGTTGCGGGCGCTTTGTATCTGGCCTGCCGCTATCTGCAGCTGTAATATTGCCGGCAGTTAAACTTGCGTGCGGCTTTCATTAAGGTATATAATATGCTTATATCTTAAACTACTACGAGGTGACTGCAATGATAAATAAAACAAGATTGATTGATGAATTTATAGAGCTGGTAAGCGTTCCCTGCCCCAGTAAGGACGAAAAGCAGGAAGCAGAGCTGATTATGGCGAAGCTGCGCGAGCTTGGCCTGGAGCCGGAGATGGATAAGGCACACGAAAAAACCGGCGGTACTTGCGGCAATGTGTGGGCCTATGTCAAGGGCACCGTGCCGAATGCTCCGAAGCTGCTGTTCGAAGCGCACATGGATTCCGTAGCACCGACAACCGGCACCAGGGTTGTCCGTAAGGATGGCGTTCTGTACAGCGACGGCACTACAACTTTGGGCGGTGACGACAAGGTTGGCGTTGCTGCCATGCTGGAGGCGGTGCGCGCACTGAAGGAGGATGGCGTTGCTCACGGCGACGTGCAGCTGTGCTTTACCGTCAGCGAGGAAATCGGCTGTTTGGGCGTAGTAAACATGGACCAAAGCTGGATTAAGGCCGATTACGGCTATTGCATGGATATCGGCGGCGCACCGGGCGAAATTACCTACTCTGCACCGAAGCTGTACGATATTTATGTAACCGTTAAGGGCAAGGCTGCCCATGCAGGCATTGCTCCGGAAGAAGGCGTCAATGCAATTATGCTGGCGGCAGACGCTCTGTCCAAGCTGCCTGCTTATGGTCGTCTGGACAGCGAAACTACCTTTAACATCGGCATGTTCAACGCAGGTGTCGGCACCAACATCGTTTGCCCGGAGGCTAAATTTGTCATTGATATGCGTTCTCTGAACGTACCGCGTCTGGAAGCGCTGAAGGATTCTACTATCGCGCTGATTAAAGAAGCTGTTGAAGCCGGCGGCGGTCAGGTTGAATTCGACGTAGTGGAAGGCTGCCCGGCTGTCGAGCTGAACAAGGACCACGAATGCATTAAGCTGGCAGCACGCGCTGCGGAAACACTGGGCTTCCCGGTAGAGCTGAAAACAACCGGCGGCTGCAGCGACGGCAACTATCTTTGCGGCTACGGCCTGCCCTGCGGCCTGTTGGCAACCGGCATGAGCAACGTGCATACTACCGCGGAATATCTGAAGGAAGAGGACCTGTACAACACTGCGCGCTGGACCTACGAAATTATTAAAGAGGCAGCGAAGTAAATCATACTGTTCACCTATAGTTTTCTTGACTGGAAGAAAAATTGACGCTATAATAAAAATAACTTCATAATGTAACCTTTGGGGCAGGGTGCAATTCCCGATCGGCGGTAAAGTCCGCTAGCGCAGCAGCGCATGAACCGGTGCGATTCCGGTACCGACAGTATAGTCTGGATGAGAAAAGGTGGCAAAACTGTATTTTTACCGCATATAGGCTCCTTAGGTCTTTATGCGGTTTTTTGTATTACTGGAAGGTGATATTTTGGCAAGAATGACAGATGAAGCATATATGCAGCGGGCCTTGGAGCTGGCGCTGCAGGCAGAGGGCAACACCAGTCCCAATCCGATGGTTGGCTGCGTGATTGTGGATGCCGAAGGCAATATTGTGGGTGAGGGCTATCACCATAAGGCCGGCGAACCGCATGCCGAGGTCAATGCCTTGGCGGAAGCTAAGCAGATGGCTCAGGGTGCAACGGCCTATGTAACGCTGGAGCCCTGCGCACATTACGGACGCACCGGTCCCTGCTGCGTAGCCTTGGCACGCTCGGGCATCGGCAAGGTTGTGGTGGCCTGCCTTGATCCTAACCCCAAGGTTGCAGGTCAGGGTTTGGAATATCTGCGCCTTCAGGGTATAGAGGTTGTTACCGGCGTATGCGAAAAAGAAGCACAGCGCCTGAATGAACGCTTCTTTACCTGGATTACGAAGCAGCGTCCGTTTATTACTTTAAAATACGCTATGACGCTGGATGGCAAGATTGCCACGGCAACGGGCGACAGCAAATGGATTACCGGCGAGGAGGCACGCACCTATGCACACCGTCTGCGCAAGCAGCATGACGCTGTGCTTGTCGGCATCGGCACGGTGCTGGAGGATGACCCGGAGCTGACCACCCGTCTGGTGCGCGGCAAGAATCCGGTGCGCGTGGTGCTCGACAGCAGCCTGAAGATTTCGCTGATGGCAGCAGTTCTGAATCCGCTGGCGGATACGATTATCTTTACCGGCTTGGATGCCGATATCGTTAAGGCGGAAGCGCTGGCTGCTCTGCCTAACGTAGAGGTGGTACGTCTGCCGTTGGCTGACGGCGTGCTGCCTGTGGCGCAGGTGGTGCAGGCTTTGGCCGAGCGCGGTATTACCAGCCTGTTGGTAGAAGGAGGCAGTGCAATTCACGGTGCCTTTTTTGATGCAGGCCTTGCTGACAGAGTGTGCGCCTTTGTAGCGCCCAAGCTGATCGGCGGCGCTGCCGCTTTGCCCCCGGTCGGCGGTGCAGGCAGCAGTCTGGTAGAAACGGGCTGGCAGCTGACAGAGGTCGAGATGGAAAAATTGGGCAGTGATGTACTGATAACAGGTCTGGTGCCGGAGCTGGATAAGCAGGAGCTGCCGAAGGAGGCGGAATAATGTTTACAGGATTGGTAGCCGAGCTGGGCACGGTGCAGAAGCTGGCGCAGCAGGGTGAATCCTATCACCTGACAGTTGCTGCGGTGAAGGTACTGCAGAATTTGAAAATCGGTGACAGCGTTGCCGTCAACGGCGCCTGCCTGACGGTAGTAAGCATGGATGACACCGCCTTTACCGCCGACGTGATGCCGGAAACCGTGCGCCTGACCAATATCGGCAGCCTGCATGCCGGTGACAGAGTAAATCTGGAGCGCACTCTGCGCCTGTGCGATGGCCTTGACGGTCACATCGTCAGCGGACACGTGGAAGGGCTGGGCGTAATTGCCGGCCGCAGACCTGAGGGCATTGCGATGGTGGTGACTATCAACACCCCGCCGGAGCTTTTGAAATATATCATCAAAAAGGGCAGCATTGCGATTGATGGTATCAGCCTGACGGTAACGCAGGTTACGGAAAGCAGCTTTTCCGTATCGCTGATTCCGCATACCGCCAAGGAAACAACGCTTGGCTTTAAGGATGTGGGTGACAGCGTAAATCTGGAAACGGATATTATCGGCAAATATGTAGAGCAAATGTTAAAATTTAACCCCAAGCAGACTCAGGAGCCTGCTTTAAATAAAAATATGCTGCTGGAAAATGGGTTTATCTGAGCAGTAACAAAGAGGTAGAAAATGGAAAATTTTAAGTATAATACAATTGAAGAAGCTATCGCTGCGATTAAAGCAGGTCAGATGGTACTGGTAACCGATGACGAGGACCGCGAAAACGAAGGTGACCTGATTATGGCAGCCGAGCTGTGCACTCCCGAGGCTATTAATTTTATGGCAAAGGAAGCACGCGGACTTATCTGCATGCCGGCAGACAGCGAGGTTATGGATAAGCTGCAGTTCGGTGCTATGGTAACGCACAACACCGACAATCACGAAACAGCCTTCTCAGTTTCTATTGACCATGTTGACACCACCACCGGTATTTCCGCATATGAGCGCGCTTATACCATGAAAAAATGCGCTGAGCCGGGTGCACAGCCGAGCGACTTCCGCCGTCCGGGCCACGTTTTCCCGCTGCGCGCACGCAAGGGCGGTGTACTGGTGCGCACCGGTCACACCGAAACCACTGTTGATTTGTGCAAGCTGGCAGGCCTGCAGCCCGTAGGCATCTGCTGCGAGATTATGAACGATGACGGCCATATGGCGCGTACTCCCGATTTAATCGAGTTCGCCAAAAAGCATAAGCTCGTTTTCATCACCGTTGCCGAGCTTGTTGCTTATCGCAAGGCACACGAAAAAATGGTGCATCGTGCCGCTGAGGCTGCGTTGCCGACTAAATACGGCAATTTCCGCATCATTGCATATGAAAATGATTTGGACAACCTTTGTCATGTTGCTATTGTCAAGGGCGATGTTGCCGGTAAAAAGGATGTGCTCGTGCGCGTACACAGCGAGTGCCTGACCGGTGATGCCTTCGGCAGCCTGCGCTGCGACTGTGGCGATCAGCTGGCAACCGCATTGAAGATGATTGAAAAGGAAGGCTGCGGCGCTGTCGTTTATATGCGTCAGGAGGGCCGTGGCATTGGTTTGGCTAATAAAATCCGTGCCTATGCACTGCAGGACCAAGGCCTTGATACCGTTGAGGCTAACGTTCGTCTGGGCTTTGCTCCCGACCTGCGTGATTACGGCATGGGTGCACAAATTCTGGCAGATCTCGGACTCACCAGCATCCGCCTGATTACCAATAACCCCGCAAAACGCATCGGTCTCTCCGGTTACGGCATCACCATCACCGACCGTGTGCCCATCATCATGGAGCCTAACGAATACAACGAGCATTATCTCGACGTTAAAGAAGAGAAAATGGGCCACAAGCTGCACGAAGGCTGTGGCTGCAACTGCGGGAAGTAAAAAAGTATAAATTAACGTAAAATATAAAACCATTAGGAGGAATATAACCATGAAAACCTTAGAAGGAAAACTCACCGCCAAAAACATGAAAATCGCCATCGTCGTAGCCCGCTTCAACGAATTCATCACCAGCAAACTCCTCAGCGGCTGCATCGACTGCCTGATCCGCCACGAAGCAGCTGACGAAGACCTCACCGTAGCCTGGGTACCGGGCGCCTTCGAAATCCCCATGGCAGCAAAAAAACTCGCAGAAAGCGGCAAATACGACGCAGTAATCTGCTTAGGTGCCGTAATCCGCGGCGCAACCCCGCACTTTGACTATGTATGCGCCGAAGCCTCCAAAGGCATCGCTCAGGTAAGCATGCAAACCGGCGTACCCGTAGCCTTCGGCGTACTCACCACCGAAAACATTCAGCAGGCTGTAGAACGTGCAGGCACCAAGGCCGGCAACAAGGGCGTAGACTGCGCAATGACCGCAATGGAAATGGTAAATCTCTTCAAAGAAATGTAACATTTTCACCGCTTGCCTTTTTGACTATTATGATTTATAATTGACATTGTGGAAGAGCTGATAACAGGCTGTTCCCCATGCATGAAATTTGCAAGCCCGCTAGCAGTAGTTTAGTGGGCTTGTTTTATTAAGCAAGTAAAATTTTTGCCGTAAGGCAGGATTGTGAGGCAGATATTATGGAAGATGTTTTGACAAAGGCTACGGCCGACGGTGTACGTATTTATGCATTATGCACCACTAATCTGGTACAGGAAGCAGCTAAAAAGCACGGCTGCTCCCATCTGGCAAGCGCTGCTCTGGGACGTGCGATGAACGGCGCGCTGCTGCTGGCCGCAACAATGAAGGATAACGAGCGCATCAGCCTGCGTCTGAAGGGCGACGGTCCTTTGGGCGAGGTAGTAGCAGATGCCGAAGGCAGCACAGTGCGCGGTTATGTAGAAAACCCAGATGCATTTTTGCCCCTGAAAAATGGTAAGCTGGATGTCGGCGGCGGCATCGGCGAGGGTAATATTATCGTAACGCGTTATCTGCAGAATGCAGAGCCCTTCACCGGCTACTGCGAGCTGCAGGACGGCGAAATCGCCAGCGACCTGACCAAATACCTCTATGTATCCGAACAGACACCGACAAGCGTTGCTCTGGGCGTACTGGTTGACAAGGACGGCAACGTAACCGCATCCGGCGGCTTCTTTATTCAGGCTATGCCGGGCTGCACCGACGAGGTTCTGGAAAAGCTGGAAAACAACGTTAACCTGACTCCGTATGTAACTCAGCTGCTGGAAATCGGCTATACCCCGCAAAAGATGATTGAAATTCTCGGCCGCGGTCTGGACGTTGATATTAAAGAAACCATTCCTCTGAGCTTCAAATGCCGCTGCAGCCGTGAGCGCATTCTGGCGGCTCTGGGCAGCCTTGATGTAAAATCTCTGGAGGAGCTGGCGCAGGACAAAACTACGGAAGCACACTGCGAATTCTGCAACAGCACCTATGAATATACTCAGGATGAAATCAAGCACCTGCTGGAAGAAAAGGAAAAGCAGGCACAGCTGGAGACTGCTAAACAGAATATCAAATAACAAAACTTTTCTTGACAAAAGAAACTTTTGTTTGTATAATAAAGGCAGTGAACCGATTAAATTTAAATTTATATATTAGGAGGCAGGCAGATGGACGCAGATAAAAAGAAAGCCTTAGACATGGCGATGCACCAGATTGAAAAGGATTTTGGCAAGGGCAGTATTATGATGCTGGGCGAAGCAAGTGCCAAAATGAATATAGAGGTTATCCCTACAGGCGCTTTATCCCTGGATATTGCTCTTGGTGTCGGTGGTATTCCGCGCGGACGTGTTATTGAGATTTACGGTCCCGAATCTTCCGGTAAAACTACCGTTGCTTTGCATATGATTGCCGAAGCTCAGAAGATGGGCGGCTATGCGGCATTTATCGATGCGGAGCATGCACTGGATCCGGAATATGCCCGTCATCTGGGTGTAGATATTGACGATCTGCTGATTTCTCAGCCGGATAACGGCGAACAGGCTTTGGAAATTGCTGACGCACTGGTACGCAGCGGAGCTATTGATATTATCGTTATCGACTCCGTTGCAGCTTTGGTTCCGCGTGCCGAAATCGAAGGCGAGATGGGCGATTCCCACGTAGGCCTGCAGGCACGTCTGATGAGCCAGGCTCTGCGTAAGCTGACAGGTCTGATTTCCAAATCCAAATGTGCTACTATTTTCATCAACCAGATTCGTGAAAAGGTTGGCGTTATGTTCGGTAATCCGGAAACCACTACCGGTGGCCGCGCACTGAAATTCTACTCTACCGTCCGTATGGATGTACGACGTATCGACACGCTGAAAAACGGCAACGATGTTATCGGCAGCCGTACCCGCGTTAAGGTTGTCAAGAACAAGGTAGCACCTCCGTTCAGACAGGCTGAGTTCGATATTATGTATGGCAAGGGCATTTCTCATGAAGGCTGCCTTGTTGATCTGGGCGCAGACCTTGATATTATCAACAAGAGCGGTGCCTGGTATTCCTATGGTGATATCCGTTTAGGACAGGGCAAGGAAAAGGTTAAAGACTTTTTGCGTGAGAATCCGGAAATTGCCCAAGAAATCGAAGCTAAAATCCGTGCAGTGACGATTGCCAAGAGCGATAATAAGGAAGCAGCTGAGGAGCCGTTGCAGGATGTGGAGTCGATCTTTAAGGAATAAGAAAAAGGAAGAAGGCTTTACCGGCGCGCAGCAGGTTTATGACTGCGCGCTGGATTTATTGTCTTACCGTGATTACAGCCATAAGGATATGCTGGAGCGCTTGCAGCGCAAGGGTGCAACTAAGGCGCAGGCGCTGGAGGCTGTGGCTAAGCTGGAGGATTACGGTCTGCTGAACGAGGAGCGTTACGCCCAAAGGGTGTACGAGGCCTGGCTGGCCAAACGCTATTACGGCAGACAGCATCTGCAGCTGGAGCTGACCAAGCGCGGCATACGCCCGGACGTGTCTGCGGAGATTATGGAACGCTTTACGCCTGACATTGAAGAGCAGCAGGCGGAGAACGCAGCGCAGCTTTTCGTGCAGCGAAATCAGCGCAAGCTAACAGCAGAAACTGACAACAAAAAAATATATGCGGCTGCGGGACGCTTCATGGCGGCCCGTGGCTTTTCATCAAGATATGTGCACATTATATTGGGTAAATTGCATTTTTCAGACAATATATAGCGGTTAAACTTGACAATTTTGTTAAATATACACTATAATGTAGTTATCCAATCGTGTTAATATCTACGATTTTCACGAGGCGACGCGTAAAGCGGTTGCCTTATTTTTTGCCCTATTTCAGAATAGATAATACAGTGATTTATTATAGATTCAACGGAATAAGGACATCTATAGCAGACGCAAACAGGCGCCTGCTGTTACTATGCAAAAAAATCTTGGAAAAATCTACATTTAGGAGGTGAGGACGATTTTAGAAATTATCGGTACAGCTGTTGTCGTTGGTCTGGCCGGCGGTGCGGTAGGTTATCTGGTTCGCAAAAATGTTGCTGAAGGTAAAATTGCTACTGCAGAAGAGCAGGCTATCCGTATTGTACAGGATGCGGAGCAGACCGGCGAAGCAAAACGCAAAGAAATCATGATGGAGGCTAAAGAAGAAATCCATCGTCTGCGTTCCGAAATGGAGCGTGAAAATAAAGACAGACGTAACGACCTGCAGCGTCAGGAGCGTCGTCTGCTGCAAAAAGAAGAAAATCTGGACCGTAAAATCGAATCCTTCGAACGCAAGGAAGAAAAGCTGGCTTCCAAGGAACAGCGCCTGAGCGCTGCTCAGGAGAAGGCTGAGGCAATGCTGGAAAAACGTCAGGTTGAACTGGAGCGTATTTCCGGATTGACCAGTGACGAAGCAAAGCAGGAGCTGCTGCAATCCCTCGAGGAAGAGGTTAAGCATGAATCTGCTATGATGGTTAAGGATCTGGAGCAACAGGCTAAGGATGAAGCGGACCGCAAGGCAAGAGAAATTATTTCCCTGGCAATTCAGCGTTGTGCAGCAGACCATGTAGCGGAAACCACCGTTTCCGTAGTAGGCCTGCCTAACGATGAAATGAAGGGCCGCATTATCGGTCGTGAAGGCCGTAACATCCGCACCCTGGAAACCCTGACCGGCATTGATCTTATTATCGATGATACTCCGGAGGCTGTTATTATTTCCGGTTTCGATCCGGTACGCCGCGAGGTTGCCCGTATCGCTCTGGAAAAATTGATTAATGACGGCCGTATTCATCCGTCCCGCATTGAGGAAATGGTTGAAAAGGCACAAAAAGAGGTTGAGCAGAAGATTAAGGAAGCCGGTGAACAGGCTACCTTTGCTGTCGGTGTGCATGGCTTGCATCCCGAACTGATTAAGCTGCTGGGCCGCCTGAAATATCGTACCAGCTATGGTCAGAATGTCCTGAACCATTCTGTTGAGGTTGCCAACCTGGCAGGTGTAATGGCTTCTGAGCTCGGTGTTGACGTTGTTCTGGCTAAGCGTGCCGGCCTGCTGCATGATATCGGCAAGGCTATTGACCATGAAATGGAAGGCTCTCACGTGGAAATCGGCGGCGAAATTGCCAAGAAGTTCCGTGAGTCCGACCTGATTGTCAATGCTATTCTGGCGCATCATGGTGACTGCGAGCCTAAGAGTGTTGAAGCTGTTCTGGTATCTGCCGCTGACGCAGTATCTGCTGCCCGCCCGGGTGCAAGACGCGAAACTCTGGAAAGCTACCTGAAGCGCTTAACTCGATTGGAAGAAATTTCTGAGTCCTTTGAGGGCGTTGAAAAATGCTATGCCGTACAGGCTGGCCGCGAAATCCGCATTATGGTTAAGCCGGATGTTATTGATGATGCTTCCGCTGTGCTTCTGGCACGCGATATCTCCAAGAAGATTGAAGCTGAAATGGAATATCCCGGTCAGATCAAGGTTGTTATCATCCGCGAAACCCGTGCTGTTGATTACGCAAAATAACGAAATTCCTGAAAGAGCTGCTTAGGCAGCTCTTTTTTGTGCCTTAGCAGGATTATAGGAATTGCTGTCGAATATATATACTTGGAATTTTTTTGACAGGTGCGCCGGTTGAGGCTGGTGCTGAAAAGGGAATGCCGGTGAGAATCCGGAGCAGTCCCGCTACTGTAAGCGGAGCCTAGGCAATTATGTCACTGACGCAAGTTGGGAAGGCGCTGAGGGCGATGAAGCTAAGCCAGGAGACCTGCCTGTTACGAAGCTCGGAGCCTACGGGAGATAGGCTGGCTTTGGTATGCGTAAATATAAATTTTTGGCTGCAGCTGCATTTTGTGAATCTCCCGCAAGGGAGCTTTTTTCATATATGCATAAAATGAAAAGCATGCAGCTTACAAAAACGAAGGGAGGTTGAAATATGCCTGGAAAAATCATTATGGTTACCGGTGGAGCCCGCAGCGGCAAAAGCGAATTTGCAGAACGCTATGTATTGCATTATTCTCCCAAATGCGATTACGTTGCTACGGCAGAAATCTTAGATGAGGAAATGGCGGAGCGCGTGCGTCTGCATCGTCAGCGCCGTGATGCGCGTTGGATTAATCACGAAGCGCCTTATCATGCGGAGCGCACGCTTGAAGCGCTGTCAGCGGAAACAGGAGCGGTTCTGTTTGACTGCCTGACTGTTTATATGTGTAATCTGATTTACGGCAAGGAAGCGCCGGAGGGTGAATTCCTGGAGCGCTGTCAGGTGGTATTCGATGAAATTGACAAGGTGCTGGCAGCAGCACGTAATTGCGGCAAAATCGTTGTCTTTGTTACGAACGAGGTGGGCAGCGGTATTGTGCCGGATAATGTGATGGCGCGTGAATACCGTGACCTTGCCGGCTGGGTTAACCAGCGTGTGGCTAAGGAGGCTGACCATGTTTATTATTGTGTGGCAGGTCAGGCTGTAGACGTAAAAAAATTGGCTTTTAAATTTGAGGATGAAGGAGAATAACGACTGATATGGAGAAAATCATAATACCTGCTCTGAATGAAGAACGTATGCAAGAAGTGCGGGCAGGCTACGCTAAGATAGACAAGCCGGCAGCTAATCTGGGCAAGCTGGAGGATATGGTTGTGGGCCTTGCCGGTATGCTGGGCAAGGATTTACCGGATAAATTAAAGACGGCGATGGTTCTGATGTGCGGTGACCACGGTATTGCGAAATACGGTGTCAGCGCTTATCCGCAGGAGGTTACGCGCCAGATGATTAACGGCTATATGCGCGGTACTGCCGGTGCTACCGTACTGGCTCGTCATGCGCACGCTGATGTTTTCGTCTGCGATGTAGGCACTGCCTTTGATTTGAGCGATTTGCCCAAGGTTTATCAAAAAAAGGTAGCTTGGGGAACAAATGACTTCACCCAGGGACCGGCGATGACGCGCGAGCAGGCCGAAAAGGCTCTTGGCGTTGGCATGGAAATGGCTGATATGTGCATCGACCAAGGCTATAATATGCTTTATACAGGCGAAATGGGCATCGGCAATACCACTTCTACCTCTGCTATTGCCAGCGCGTTTTTAGGACTGGACCCGCAGCTGACTGTTGGCCGCGGCAGCGGTATTAATGACGAACGCATGAAGATTAAGCGTCAGGTTGTTATCGACGGCCTGGCTAAAAATATGCCGAAGCAGGGTGATGCGATGGACATTCTCTGCAAGGTAGGCGGCTATGACCACGCAGGTCTGGCCGGTGTGATTATCGGTGCGGCCCGCCGCCGTGTACCGACAATGGTTGACGGTGTTAATGCTACGGCTGCAGCACTGCTGGCCTACGGACTTTATCCGCAGTGCCGCAATTATATGCTCTGCTCGCATCTGAGCAGCGATATTTCTCATAAGAAAATGCTGGAGCTGATGCAGCTTTCGCCGATTGTTGATGCCGGTATGCGCCTGGGCGAGGGCACTGGTGCTTCTTTGGCTATTGTTGTGCTGCAGGCAGCGATGGATGTGTATAATCATTTAAGCAGGTGATGTGATGCGTGATTTTGTAACTTGTCTGGAATTTTTGACCAGAATCCGCTTTTCCAACCGCACGGACTGGCATGATGACGATTTCAGCCGCAGTGTGCCGTACTTCCCTTTGGTCGGTCTGGTAATGGGCGTTTTTATGGGTGCGGTAAATTACGGCCTGTATTATCTGCACACACCTGATTTAATGCGTGCGGTGATGCTGGTGTTGGCGGAGCTGATTATTATCGGTGCGCTGATGTATGACGGCTTTATGGATACCTCCGACGGTGTTTTCAGCGCCCGTGACCGCAAGCGTATGCTGGAAATCATGAAGGACAGCCACGTAGGCTCTAATGCCGTTATTGCGCTTGTCTGCCTCGTGCTGCTGAAGGTGGCTGCCTATACTACACTGCCGCCGGTTAAGCTGTCGTTTGCTCTGGTTGCGGTTTTTGTAGCAACGCGCACCTTTATGGTTACCTACATCGTCAACTATAAGTATGCACGCAAAACCGGTATCGGTCATATGTTTAAGGCCTATGCCAAGCCGATGTATACCTATATTGCCTTTGCTCTTTGCCTGGCGCTTGTCGCAGCCTGCGGTCTGCCGTATCTGTATACAGCAATAGCAGCCTTCGTTATCTGCCAGAGCATTGCGCATTTCCTCAGCGGTCAGCTGGGCGGCCTTACCGGTGATACCTACGGCTTTTTGACGGAATGCGGCGTTGTGGTTTACCTGATGCTCGCAACCTATATAATCTGATATATTTCCCCGGCAATATTTTGCCTAATTATAAAGAGACAGAAAGGAAAAATGCTATGCATATAGAAGAAATAATCCAAAAGATTGTGCCTGCGGACAGAGGCTGTATGAAACTGGCGCAGACACGCTTTGATAATCTGATCAAGCCGGTTGGCAGCTTGGCCAAGCTGGAAGAAATGACCTCGCGCTATTGCGGTATCAAGGGCATTTATGAAAAAGAGGATTTAGATTATCCTAAACGCGATTTGCTGGTGTGGTGCGGTATCGAAGAGGCTGCCCAGGCCGAAAAAATTATGCACGCCCAATGGCCGGTGAACGTGCTGGCGGCAGAAACCGGTGCGAAGGCTGTGGCTCTGCTCGTAACCTCGGAGGAGGAGGCTGATGCTCTGGAAGAGGGCGCTGCCCTGGTGCAGGAGCTGGTGCACGAGAAGGGACTGGAGCTGTTGGGCTTCGGCTGTCTTTCCGATCCTGATAATGAGATGGTACGCACCGCTATGGCCGGCGCTCTGCTGCAGGCTGCAGCTATGAAGGTGCCGGTAATGCTGGACGGCGTTGCTGTCTGCAAGGCTGCCCAAAAGGCAGCGGATATGGCACCGGCAGTTTTAGATTACTGCTTTGCCGGTCATGTTTCCGCAGAGCCGGGAGCGGAAGAATGCCTGCAGGAGCTGGGGCTTACGGCACCGCTGCGCCTGAACATTCCCGATGGCGCCGGTGAGGGCGCTGCTGTCTGCTTTACGCTGTTCAATGCCGGCATTAAGGCCTATAAGGAAATGGAAACCTTTGAGGAAGCAGGCGTACATGCGGAGATGAAGGAATTTTCTCTGGCAGAGCAGTCTAAAAAAGGAGCGAAGGCTTAATGGGTAGAATATATTTAATCCGTCATGGTGAAACGGACAGCAACAAAGGACACCGCTTTCAGGGACGCATCAACATGCCGCTGAACGCCAAAGGTCTGGAGCAGTCCGAGAAGCTGGCTGCCTATATGCAGCATTTGCCGGTTGACAAGATTTACTGCAGCTCTATGCTGCGTGCCTGCATGACGGCAGCACCGCTGGCTATGAGCAAAAATATGTCCTATCAGCCGCTGGATTTGCTGCAGGAGGTAAGCTTCGGTGCCTGGGAGGGCCTTGAGTATGCGGAAATCAGCCGCCGCTGGCCTAAGGAGATGGACGATTTCCTGACGCGTCCGGGCGAATGGATTCCGCCGCAGGGCGAGAGCTTTCATGATGTAGCGCGTCGTTGTCGGGCGGCTTTTGACTATATCTTCGAGCGTGAGGGCCACGAGAAGAATATCGCAATTATATCGCATGGGGGTATTATCCGCGTGCAGCTGTGCCTGCTTTTGGGTATACCGCTGAACAATCTGTGGAAGCTGAGTGTGCATAATGTTTCTGTCAGCACGCTGAATGACTGGCAGGGCAATATTATTGCGGAAACCATCAATGATGCTCACTTTGCCAGAGAGCAGGGGAAATCTGTAAACTGGCTGCATAAATAAAAATTGAAGTTCGAAAACCGCGCAGAGCTGAAAAGCTGTCGCGGTTTTTCTATAAAGCGGCAAAAAAAGACGGTAATAGTTTTTGCTGTAAACTTATCGGTGCTGCACCATTAATTTTACACGCAAGCTTTTCCCGTGAGCACTGTTAATAAGCGGATTTTGGGATATGTTGAGAAATGAAAAGTTTCTTATTAAAGAATTTACGCATTTTTAATAAACTAAGATTGACTTTTGCAGGCGCTTACTATATACTGTAAGTGGTGTATCTCAGTGGTCCGTTTAAGTTCCTAACTTCTTCTATCATAGATGACATGGGGAAGCCAAGGTAAACATCTTAATGCGTTCTTTGGGGTATGTTCTATCTATGATTAGGAGTGATTAAACAATGAAAGAAGACAAGACTTTAACCTGCTGCGAGTGCGGCAACGAATTCGTATTCACCGCTTCCGAGCAAGAATTCTACGAAGAAAAAGGCTTCACTAACGAACCGCGCCGTTGCCCGGCTTGCCGTCAAGCACGCAAACAACGCATGGGCGTACAAAACGACCGTCCGCAACGCGAAATGTTCCCCGCAGTTTGCGCTGAATGCGGTAAAGAGACCATGGTACCGTTCAAACCCAGCGATCGTCCGGTTTACTGCCGCGAATGCTTCAACGCACGTAAACACTAATTAGACGCTTGAAGTAACAAATTCAGGTACAGCTTAGGCTGTACCTGTTTTTTATTAGCTGATCATAGAAAAAACGAAAGTTATTTTACATAAAAGTGCTTATATGCTATACTTTTTACAATATAAATTATTCGAAGCAAGGGAGCTTTATGGCACGTATTATAGACAGTGATTTTCTGCACCGCGCGCTGCAGCATTTTTATGGCTACAGCAGCTTCCGCACAGGGCAGGAAGAAATTATAAGTGAAATATTACACGGACAGCCTGTGCTGGCAGTGTTGCCTACAGGTGCAGGCAAGAGCATCTGCTTTCAGCTGCCTTCGCTGCTGCTGAAGGGCGTGACGCTGGTTATCTCGCCGCTGATATCGCTAATGAAGGATCAGGCGGAGGCGCTGACGGCCCGCGGTATTCCGGCAGCTTATCTGGACAGCAGCATGAGCAGCAATGAGTACGGCAGGGTGCTGCATGCCGCGCTCAACAAGCAGTGCAAGTTTTTGTATGTGGCACCGGAGCGATTGGTCAACCAGCAGTTTATTGATTTTGCCCGCCAGGCTTATATTACGATGGTGGCGGTGGACGAGGCGCACTGCGTATCGCAGTGGGGACACAGCTTCCGCAAGGAGTATTATAATATTCCTGATTTTATTCAGGCCTTGCCGACGAAGCCGTTGGTGGCAGCCTTTACTGCTACGGCTACGCCGGATGTGCGCCGTGATATTATCAAACGCCTGGGCATTCCGGAGGCCAAAATTGTGGTGACGGGCTTTGACAGGCCCAATCTGCATTTTGCTGTGCAGCGCACGCAGGATAAGGAGCGCTCGCTGCTGGAGTTTATGCGTAAGCATAAAAAGGATTGCGGCGTAGTTTACTGTGCTACGCGCAATAAGGTGGAAAGCGTTACGCAGCTTTTGCGTCGGCAGGGGTTCAGTGTCCTGCGCTATCACGCGGGCCTGACGCCGGAGGAGCGGCGTGAGAATCAGAATGCCTTCGTTGGCGGCAGTGTACCGCTGATTGTGGCAACCAATGCCTTCGGTATGGGCATTGATAAGCCGGATGTACGCTTTGTGGTGCATTATAATATGCCCAAGGATATCGAAAGCTACTATCAGGAGGCAGGACGCGCAGGGCGTGACGGCCTGCCTGCGGAATGTCTGCTGCTTTACGATAAGGCGGATATTGCGGTCAATACCTATCTTATCGGGCACGACCAGCCGGATCTGACCTGGAAGGAGCACGAGCTGCAGCTGCTGAGTAAAATGACCAATTATTGCAATACGTCCATGTGTCTGCGCAAGGTACTGTTGGAATATTTCGGAGAAAAAACAACGTCGCAGTGCAACAATTGCGGCAACTGCGACGTGAATAAGAACGCTTCGTGGCGTAAGTTTTTGAAGTTTTAATTTTTAGTCGATATCAATAGTATTGCCCGGTTTTACAATGAGCACCTTGCTGTCGGTTTCGTCCTCAACAGCTGCCTTGAAGGCTTCCACGTCCTGAGCGATGGGCGGCCAGGTGTTGTAATGTACGGGGATAACGTATTTTGCCTGCAGCAGCTTGCAGGCGATAAGTGCATCATTGGGGTCCATAGTGAAGTTGCCGCCGATAGGAAGAACTGCATAGTCAAAGGCGTCGAGCTTTGGCAGCAGCTGCATATCGCTGAAGAGTGCGGTGTCACCGGCGAAGTACAGCTTAGTGCCGTAAAAATCAATAACGATACCGCAGGCGTGACCGCCGGGAACGCCGCTGCCGTGGAAGGCCAACGTCAGGCGTACCTTGCCGAAGGGAAACTTAAAGGTGCCGCCAAGATGCATAGCGTGTGCTTTGCAGCCGGCATCCTGCGCCAGACCGCAGATTTCGGCAGTGGAGATGATGGTAGCGTCACAATTTTTGGCGATTTCAAAGGCACTGCCCAAATGGTCGAAGTGACCGTGGCTGACGAAAATATAATCAACCTTGATGTCTTTGGCGGTGAGTCCTTCCGGATTATCGTCCAGATACGGGTCGAAGATAATAGCGGAATTGTTTTTTTCCAGCATAAAGCAGGCATGGTTGATGAAATGGAATTTTGCGGACATAATTTTCCCTCCTTAATTTGACAAGCTGATTGCTACTTGATATTAAATAAGATAGCGCTTGACTGTTATCTTATAAATATTATAGCTTAAATCTACTTTTTTGTGAATTCCTCACTGCAGGGGTGGGAAAAACTTTACAATTTTGCCTTATGTGCGGTAAAATTGATAGCGTGATATATATAGGAGTAATGCGCTATGAAATATAAAAAAATTACTTTTGCGTGTGTTCTGCTGGGTTTGTCGCTGTACGCCGGCGTGTGTGCGGCAACTGTGCGCGAGGTCGCTGATGAAGCGCCTGCCTCCAAGCAGACGATTATCGCTGATAAAAAGGATAAGAAGCTGCTGAACAAAAAGCAGCGCGCTGTCCAAATAACTCAGGAAAAGGATAAAATCGTTGTATCTACCAAACCGGTGGCTAAACCGCCTGCCGGTACGATAAAGGTTCCTGCCGCTCCGCGTCCGTCGCTGCTACAGGAGAAGGATGGCAAATTCTATTTTTCCGGTACTCAGCTGCCGGATGATTATCGTAATATCGCTATTTACGGTGAGGCGATTGCCAGCAAGGCGCAGGCTATTGCCTATATTTTGGCGGCTAACCCGGCTGTGAAGCTGGCCTGCCCGGTAGAGGAGCTGGTGGAGCTGTACTGGCAGGAGGCCAAGCGTGAAAACGTGCGCCCAGATCTTGCCCTGGCGCAATCATTGGTAGAAACAGGCGCTTACCGCTACGGCGGTGATGTACTGCATCATCAGAATAATTTCTGTGGTCTCGGTACTATCGGCGGCGGTGTGCGCGGTGCGTCCTTTGCTACACCGCAAATGGGCGTGCGTGCGCATATCCAGCATCTGCTGGCTTATACGCAGACGAAGCGTCCTTCAACGGATATTGTCGATCCGCGCTATGATCTGGCGCATAATATCCGCCTGGAGCGCGGTGTTGTCAACACCTGGTACGGTTTGAACGGTACTTGGGCGATGGGCTCGCTGTATTGCGAAAAGATTATGGCGACCTATCAGAAAATCCTGGCACAGCAGCCTGTTGAGCCGGAGATTAAGCCTGCACCGGCTGAACCGGTTAAGGAAAAGAATAAAAAGAAACGCAGTATGAAGCAGAGAGTTTCTGAAATACTGCAGGAGAAAAAATAAATTAATGACTGCGCAGCAGTCAGCTGAGGAGGCATTCAGTAAAATGCATATAGTTTTAGTTGAACCGGAAATTCCCGGCAATACCGGTAATATTGCACGTCTGTGCGCAGCAACCGGCTGCCACCTGCATTTGGTCCGTCCGCTTGGTTTTTCCGTAGAGGATAAATATTTGAAGCGTGCGGGCCTGGATTATTGGCATCTTGTTGATATCCATTATTATGACAGCGTTTATGAGGTGCTGGAAAAATATAAGGATAACCCCAAGTATTTCCTGACGACAAAGGCACACAGCTCTTATGCCGATGTGCAGTATGCGCAAGATAGCCTGCTGATTTTCGGCAAGGAAACTGCCGGTCTGCCAGAAACCTTGCTGCACGAATATCCCGAAAGCTGCATCCGTATTCCTATGATTGAGGATGCACGCTCTTTGAATCTGTCTAATTCCGTGGCGATTGTGGCTTATGAGGCTCTGCGCCAAAACGGTTTTGCTGATTTAACCCTTTATGGAGGAGAATATAAATGATAATTATCAAGGAATTTGATTTTGACGCTGCGCATTATCTGCCAGCATATAACGGCAAGTGCGAGCATTTGCACGGTCATACCTATAAGCTGGTGGTAAAGGTGGAGGGTACTCCCGACCACGAGGGTATGGTTATTGATTTCATTAAGCTGAAGAATCTGGTGAAGGACGAGGTGCTGGCGCATCTGGATCACGCTTGCCTGAATGATATTCTGCCGGTGCCTTCCGCAGAAAATATCAGTGTCTGGGTTTGGAATAAATTAGTGGAGCTGCTTAAGAGCGACCATTATCATTTATATGAAGTAGAAGTTTGGGAAACTCGCACCAGTGGCTGCGTGTACAGAGGTGAATGACGTGAAGGATGTACAAAGCGAAAAGGATTTACGCAATATTCCTTTGAAGCATGTGGGAATAAAGGGCCTGCGCTGGCCGATTGAGCTGCGCGATAAAGAGCGCGGTACGCAGCACAGCGTAGCGGAGGTAACTCTGGCTGTTGATTTGCCGCATGATATGCGCGGTACGCACATGAGCCGTTTTGTGGAGTGTCTGCGCACTCTCGGCCCTGTGGGCCTCGCTGATGTGGAGGCTATTTTGGACCAGCTGAAGCAGCATCTGCAGGCTGAAAGAGCTTTTATCGAGCTGAAGTTCCCGTATTTTGTGACGAAGAAGGCTCCAGTGAGCGGCATGGAAGCGCCGATGGATATCGATTGCGTCTACAAGGCCGAGAAGGGCGAGAAGCTGCGTTGGCGTATTACCGCTGTTGTGCCGGTGCAGACGCTGTGCCCCTGCTCTAAGGAAATCAGCGATTACGGTGCGCATAATCAGCGTGCCTGGGCGAAGCTGGAGGTTGAGGCGCAGGAGATGGTGTGGCTGGAGGAGCTGGTGGAATATGCCGAGGCTTCCGCAAGCACGCCGCTCTACGGTCTTTTGAAGCGTCCTGACGAAAAATACGTTACGGAGCATGCTTATGAAAATCCGCGTTTTGTAGAGGATGCCGTGCGTGAGGTTGCTTTACGTCTGGAGGCGGATAAGCGCATTACCTGGTATCGTGCAGAGGTGGAGAGCATGGAAAGCATCCATAATCATAACGCTTTTGCTGTTGTGGAAAAAGGTGAGAATGAATGTTATTAAGGGTTAACCGTGAAGGATTGGAGGCAGCGCTGGCAAGTATCGGCGCTCATGCCGACAGTCTGCCTATTTTTGCGCATAAGGCGGAGATTATTCCGTTCAAGCTGCTTGGTGTGCGTACTCCGGCGGCGAATATTATCAAGCAGGAGATGCTGGCGGTGGGCGGCGACGCTGTAACGCCCGTCGGTGCTGTTACCTGCGCTGCGAAGTATGTTGATATCCTGCTTTTGGGTACGCTGAAGCATTATAAGGTGCTTTTGAAGAAGCTGGCGCAGATGCCTTATTTTGGTATTCCTCAGGCTGCTATTGATCTGGAAATGGCGCTGACACCGCAAAAGCTGTGCACTACTCTGGCTGACGGACGCGTGCTGACCTATGAGAAGATGTGCGTGATGGGAATTTTGAACGTTACGCCGGATTCCTTTTATGAGGGCAGCCGTGTTCCTGCTATGGAGGAGCTGGTGGAGCGTGCCGGCAGAATGCTTGCTGCGGGTGCCGGTGTGCTGGATATCGGCGGTGAGTCTACCCGTCCGGGCAGCGATAGCGTTGACGGGGAGGAGGAGCGCCGCCGCGTAGTTCCTGCGATTGCTGCTTTGCGCAAGGCTTATCCCGATGCTGTTATTTCTATTGATACATATCGTGCGGATACGGCGGAGGCAGCTATTGCTGCCGGTGCTGATATTATTAACGATATCAGTGCGATGGAGGCTGACCCGCGTATGGCGGATGTTGTTGTGGCAACTAAAGCGCCGATTATCCTTATGCATATGCGCGGTACGCCGAAGAATATGCAGCAGAACTGCGAGTACAAGGATGTTGTGCAGGAGGTTGCCGTTTATCTGGCGCAGAGGGCGCAGCTTTTGCGTGAGCGCGGTGTGAGTGCTGATAAGATTATTCTTGATCCCGGTATCGGCTTTGCCAAGAATGTGGAGCAGAATTTGCTGTTGATGCGTGACCTGAAGGCTTTGACGAGCTTTGGCTATCCTGTGCTGCTGGCGGCTTCGCGTAAGAGTACGCTTGGTGCTGTGCTGGGCGGTGTGCCGGCGGAGCAGCGCTTGGAGGGGACGATTGCGACGAGCCTGCAGGCGATTTACGCGGGGGCGCAGATGGTGCGCGTGCATGATGTTGAGGAGAATGTGCGGGCAATTCGCACACTGGAGGCTATTTTGCGCGGCAGCGCGGAGTAGGTTTGTTTTAGCAATTATCTGTCACGCTGCAGCGAAAAATTTTTTAACGGCAATTTCGTGCGGAACAAAGACGAAATTGCAATAAACTCGCGCTAGGCGGAGCGTTTTTCTGGAGAAGTCAGCTTAGCGCTCAAACAATATTGCAATTTCGGTTGTTCCAGGCACTCATTACCTAAAATTTTTATGCTTTCGCCGCGACAGAATAATTGCTGCGACAGTTGCGTTTGGCGTTTTGAAGCAAGAAATGTTTTAGCAATTATCTGTCACGCTGCAGCGAAAAATTTTTTAACGGCAATTTCGTGCGGAACAAAGACGAAATTGCAATAAACTCGCGCTAGGCGGAGCGTTTTTCTGGAGAAGTCAGCTTAGCGCTCAAACAATATTGCAATTTCGGTTGTTCCAGGCACTCATTACCTAAAATTTTTATGCTTTCGCCGCGACAGAATAATTGCTGCGTCTACCATCATCACATCAAAAGAACAGGAGTCTGAGATGGCTATTGCATATGTTGCCTTAGGCAGTAACCTGGGCGATAAGAAAAAGAATTTACAGCGCGCGCTGATGCTGCTGATGCAGCAGGGCGTGGAGGTACTGCAGGTTTCCGGCTATTTTGCTACGGAGCCTTACGGTGTGACGGACCAGCCGCAGTTTTTGAATGCTGTGTGCAGGGTGCGCACTAATCTGGAGCCGGTGGCGCTTTTGCGTACACTTTTGGCAACGGAGCTGGCGATGGGGCGGGTGCGCCTGCGTCATTGGGGCGAGCGCAATATTGATCTGGATTTGCTGCTTTACGAAAATGTCGTGATGCAGACACCGGAGCTTACGCTGCCGCATCCCGATATGCAGAACAGGGATTTTGTGCTGCTGCCGCTTTTGGATATTGCACCGGAGCTGGTGCATCCGCTGCTGCATAAAACTGTGCGTGAAATGGCGGCGGAGCTGAACAAATAATGCTGCGATACGAGTGATTTGTTTTACAGCAAATATGCGCTTGTGCTATAATTAAGAAAAAACATTTGGCAGGAGGTAGCTATGAGAATAGATGGTGCCGGCGGTTGCTTTGATAACCGTCTTTATGAAGTTGATATTGACGTAGCCTGGAATATTGCCTTGCTGTGCGTCAATGAGATGGGTGTAACTATTGATGAGCAGGATGATGCTGCACATCAGCTGCACTTCCATAACAAGAAAAAAATTATGCAGCTGGCTATGCAGTCTTTGGATGAAGAAACCGTACAGGTTATCATGGACTCCACTAAGGAACGTCTGCAGATTTATAACTGGAAGCGCGAGGACAAAGAGGTTAACCAGTTCTATGAGCTGTTCGAAAAGAAGCTCACGGAATACCGTGCCTTTATTTTGTGCCCGAACTGCTCCGCAAAAATCAGCTCTTTGGTTAAGTTCTGCCCCGAGTGCGGCTGCAAAGTAAAATAAGCACAAAAAAAGAAACCAAATACCGATTGGTATTTGGCTTCTTTTTAAATCCGAACGGATTAGATTGCGCGGTTAACTTTACCGGAACGCAGGCAACGGGTGCAAACGTTCAAGCGTTTAACAGAACCTTCAACAACTGCTCTTACTTGTTGAATATTCGGGTTCCAAGCACGTTTGGTGTGTCTATTGGAGTGGCTGACGTTGTTGCCAGCTAGTTTTCCTTTACCGCAGATTTCGCAGATAGATGCCATTGTTTCCCACCTCCTTAAACGTGATAAGACATAAGGCACATTCAAATTTAACATGAGTATCATACCATAAAGAGCGCAGAAAATCAAGGGAATTTTAAGATAAAGAGGGTATTTTTATAAATGTGGTGGAAAGAACCTGTAACAACACTAAAAGGTGTAGGTGTCAAAAAGGCAGCTGAGCTGGCTGCTCTTAATATTTTCAGCGTGGGTGATTTGCTGGAATTTTACCCGCGTCAGGGAGCTTATCTCGATTATGCCAAGCTCAAAACGATTAAGGAGCTGGATGTAGACAACAGTAAGCAGATTTTCAAAGCGACGGTTTATCAGGTGAAAAACGGCTATGGTGCCAGCCGTCGCAGCTATACGTCTGTGACGGTGCGTGACGAAACAGGCTATGCTACGCTTTACTTTTTCGGCGGGCAGCGCTATAAGGCGCAGAAGCTGAAGCCGGATACAGTGCTGCAGATTACAGGACGCGTAAGGCAGGGGCGCACTACAAAGTCCGTCAGTGAGGTTGATGTGCAGACCTTGGAGCAGGACGAGGGCAAAACGCCGGGTATTGTACCGGTATATGCTTTGAGCGGTAACCTGACGCAGAAGAACCTGCGTACCTGGGTGAGTGAGGCCTTGCGACTGGCAGCAAAGGATTTGCCGGAAAGCTTACCGGCGAAGGTTGTCAGCCAATGCAATTTGCCCGACCGCTATACGGCGCTGAAAAATATTCACTTTCCGGAAAGCTGGGAAACGTTGCGACGTGCCAAGCAGCGTTTTGTTTTTGAGGAGCTGTTTTTGCTGCAGTGCGGCCTGCTGTATTATCGTCAGCAGAGCCATGACAACAGAGAGGGTATTAAGCACGCTGCAGACGGTGCGCTTGTTAAAGACGTAATGCAGGGACTGCCCTTTGAGCTGACGGCGGCACAGCAGCAGGCGTGGCGTGAGATTTCGCTGGATATGCAGGATAAAAAGCCTATGCACCGCATTCTGCAGGGCGATGTAGGCAGCGGCAAGACGGTTATCAGTGCGTTGGCGTTGGCTAAGGCGGTGGAAAACGGTTATCAGGGCTGCATTATGGTGCCGACGGAAATTTTGGCGGCGCAGCATTTTGAAACGCTGGAGCAGTATCTGCAGCCTTATGGTGTGCGTATTGCTTTGCTGACAGGCGGTATGCGTGCTAAGGCAAGGCGTGAGCTGCTGCTGAATCTGGAGCTTGGTCTTGTTGACGTGGTTGTGGGTACGCATGCGCTTTTGGAGGAGGATGTGCGCTTTGCCAATCTGTCGCTGACGGTGACGGACGAGCAGCACCGCTTCGGCGTAGAGCAGCGTGCGCGTCTGTCCAATAAATCGGAGAATGCTCCCGATGTACTGGTAATGACGGCAACGCCGATTCCGCGTACCTTGGCGCTTACTGTTTACGGCGATCTGGATATTTCCGTAATGAAGGGACGTCCGCCGCAGCGCAAGCCGGTGCGGACGCTGTGTTATACGGATGAGCGCCGCCGTGAGGTTTACGCCGGTCTGGTGCGTCAGGTGCAGGCAGGAAGGCAGGCTTATGTTGTCTGCCCGCTGATTGAGGAATCCGATGTTCTGGCTGTGCATAGCGTAGAAAGAGTATACGAGGAGTTGAAGCGCGATTTTCTGCAGGATATTCCCTGCGCTCTGCTGCATGGCAGGCTGAAGGGTGCGGAGAAGGATGCGATTATGAGCAGCTTTGCCGCAGGCGAGCTGAAGGTGCTGGTGAGCACTACGGTTATCGAGGTTGGCGTGAACGTGCCCAATGCTACGCTGATGGTGATTGAAAATGCGGAGCGCTTCGGTCTGGCACAGCTGCATCAGCTGCGCGGACGTGTAGGTCGCGGCAGCGAGCAGTCCTACTGCGTGCTGCTGACGGCTGCCGATTCGCCGGAGGCACTGGCGCGTTTGAACGTACTGCATGAGAGCGAGGACGGCTTCTATCTTGCGGAAAAGGATATGGAGCAGCGTGGCGCCGGCCAGCTCTTTGGCCTGAAGCAGCATGGCTTGCCAGATTTGCGAATTGCTGATATAATGCGAGATGTTGACGTAATTGCGCAGGTTCGCCAACTGGCGCAGGCGCAGCTGCGTACGCCGGAGGACTGGGCGGAAATCCGCCGTCTGGTGGAAATGCAGTTTGGTGAACGCTTTAATATGATTTTCAATACTTAAAGAGGGTATAAATACATGAAAAAAGACTGGTTAAAAAATCCTGATGTTTGTGCTAAGGTGACGGCGGCAGTTTTGCTGGTGGCCTTGTTTTTAGGCATTCACTTTTTTGCCGATGATTTCTTTAACAAAACCTTTACGCTGGCAATCAGCGGCAATGTCAACGGCCTGGTAGAATATCTGCGCTCCTTTGGCCCTTGGGCGATTTTAATCAGTTTTGTGCTGGATGTGCTGATTAATGCCGGCAGCGTTTTCCCGTCGATTTTTCTTTCTACAGCCAACGGTCTGATTTTCGGCCTACCACTGGGCATCACAATTTCCTGGCTGGCGGAAACAACCGGTGTTGTCGTCAGCTTTTACCTGATGCGCTTCTTCTTCCGTGATACGGCGCAGAAGCTGATTGAAAAAAGCAACTCGCTGAAATCCATTGATGAAGCAAGCAGCAAGCACGGACTGGAGTGGATGGCCTTCGCCAGGGCGCTGCCGTATTTTCCGTCAGGCATTTTGACGGCGGTGGGTGCTGTGAGCAGCATGCGTGCGCGTGATTACATTATTGCCAACCTTATCGGCAAATTTCCTTCTACGGCGTTGGAGGTTGTCATAGGCCATGATGTAGTTAATTTTCAGGAGCACAGCCAAAGATTAACGATTTTGATCTTAGTTGTGGGCGCTGTCTTTTTTGCGTATAAAAAATGGTTCTATAAAAAGGGAAAATAAATTTGCTTAGGCGTCGCTGCAGTAATTTCTGTGGCGGCGTTTTTTACAGATGGAGATACAGATAGTGAAAGGAAATAACACTTATGGAAAATAAACAAGTGCAGCTATGGCAGCAATATCAGGCACTTTATCTGCATATACCGTTTTGCGTACAGAAATGCCTGTACTGTGATTTTGCTTCTTATGCCGGCTTTGGCGAACAGGCAAAGCGTGATTATACCGATGCTGTGTGCAAAGAAATCGCCCTGCGTGCGCCTGAGGCGGCAAATATGGCGGCGAACGCCAGCATTTACTTTGGCGGCGGTACGCCGAGCGTGCTGCCTACGGAATGTATTGCTAAGCTGGTGAACGCATTGAAGCAGTACGGCTTTTGGCAGCAGCCCTGCGAGGCAACTATTGAGGTGAACCCTGGCACGGCAGATTTAGCCAAGCTGCAGACATTGCGCAGTCTTGGCTTTGACCGCATCAGCTTCGGCGTACAGTCGCTGCAGGATAACGAGCTGCAAGCGATAGGACGCATTCACAACGCGCAGCAGGCACTGGAGGCGTTGGCATTGGCACGCAAAGCAGGCTTTGCGCGCGTCAGCGCGGATTTGATTTACGGCCTGCCGTCGCAGACGCTTACCAGCTTGCAGGATACGCTGGAGCGTTTGACCGATACGGGCATAGAGCATATTTCTGTTTACGGCCTGATTGTGGAGGAGGGCACGCCGTTGGCAAGCCTTGTGGATAAGGGCAGAATAACTTTGCCTGACGAGGATACTGCGGCGGATATGTATGAGCTGGTGCAGAGCTTTTTGCGCGAGCGTGGCTTTGAGCGCTACGAAATTTCCAACTACGCGAAAAATGGTCAGTATTCACGGCACAATACCGTTTACTGGGAATATCATCCCTACATGGCCTTCGGCGCTGCCGCCTGCGGCTTTGACGGCCAAAGACGGCGTACCGGGCTGAGTACGGTTAAGGAATATATCGGGCAGCTGCAAAGCTTCGGCGGTAATGATTTGCGCACAAGTGCATTATATAATGTAGAAGAATTATCTTGTGCAGAGCTGTTGGAGGAGTTCATATTTATGGGACTGCGCCGCAGCGAAGGTGCGAGCCTGGCGGAGGCACGCGAGCGCTTTGACGTGGATGTGCTGCAGCGCTTTGCCTCCGAGCTGGCACCGCTGTTTGAACAAAAGCTTATTGCGTATGATGCAAGCACGCAAAGACTGCGCCTGACAGAGCGTGGTATGGAGGTCGGCAATCAAATATTTGAAGTTTTTGTGATAACTTAAAAATAAATAAAAAAGGTGTTGACAATAAAGTAGGCTAGTGCTATTCTAATATCAAGATGTTAGCACTCCTAATGATAGAGTGCTAACAATCAAAATGAGGTGGGAATATGTTAAACGAAAGAAAGAAAAAAATTCTCCAGCTCATAATTGAGGATTATATTTCAACTGCTGAGCCTGTAGGTTCAAGGACGATTGCCCGCAAATATGATTTGGGCCTCAGTCCTGCGACCATCCGTAACGAGATGAGTGACTTGGAGCTCCTGGGTTATCTGGAGCAGCCGCACACCTCGGCCGGACGTGTACCGTCGGCTCAGGCTTATCGTCTTTATGTTGATTCGCTTGTTGAGCCTGGCACTCTGACAGATAATGACAGAGCACTGATTAACGGCTGGTTCAGCGAAAGACGCAGAAGTATTGATGAAATCTTCCAGTCAACGGCGAAAATCCTTTCCCGGATGACGAAGAATGTTTCAATGGTGCTGGCTAACCGTGATGCCGGTGCGTGCTTCCGTTATATGAAGTTTTTACCTCTGGATGAGCACCATGCCATCCTGTGCATTGTAACAGATGACGGCAATGTGGCCAACTGCGTGGTAGAAATTCCTTTGGGAATGCGGCCGGAGGAGCTGGACTATATGGCAGGACGCGTAAGCAGACTGCTGGAGGGCAGAGAGCTGGCGAATATTACCGAGGACCTGCTGCAGGCGGTGCATACCAATATAGCAGATGATAAGCTGCTGTTCACATCGCTGGTACAGTCCATCCGCCAGATGCGTCAGAAATACCAGCAGCAAAAGGTTTTCCTGGGTGGTACCAAGCAGCTGCTGAACCAACCGGAATTCCGCGACGTGGAGCGTGTGAAGAATCTTCTGGGTATCCTGGAGGAGGAGCGCGTGGTACGCGATTTGCTGAAGGCAGGCGAGGACAGCGGACTGAAGATCACGATTGGCAGTGAAAACAAATTCACCGGTATTCAGGATTGCAGCATGGTACAGGCAACCTACCGTCTTAACGGTCAGATAGTCGGTACGATGGCAGTTCTTGGCCCGACGCGTATGGAATACGGCAAGGTAATTACCGTAATGGATTACCTGCATAAGTATTTGAAAACGATGTTCGAGCAGAAGCCCGACAATAAATAAAACTAAGGAGGAAGAGCCTTGCAGGATAATGAAATGAAAGAAAAACAGGCTGAGCAGGAGGCTGCGGAAGCGAAGGCTGCCGAACAGGAAACTGCGGAAGCTGCAGAAGCTGAAAAAGCTGAAGATGCAAAAAATGCGGAGGAAGCCGCTGAGCCTGAGGTTGACCCGAAGGATGCCAAAATCGAAGAGCTGCAAAATCGTTTGCTGAGATTGCAGGCCGATTTTGAAAACTTCCGCCGTCGCACCAATATAGAAAAGGAACAGCTTTCCACCTTTGTAACAGCAAATGTGGTTGGCAAGTTCTTAAAGGTTTTAGATAATTTTGAGCGTGCTGAAGCAAGCGTCGAAAAGGGCGATAATGTGGATGCAGTTGTAGACGGTATGAAAAAAATCCGCCGTCAGTTCGAAGATGCCTTCAAGGATCTGAAGGTAGAAGAAATTGAAGCTCAAAATGCCAAGTTTGACCCGAACATCCACGAAGCTGTAATGCGCGGTCATAATCCGGAGCTGGATGATGAAATCGTAGATATGGTTTTCGAAAAAGGCTATAAGCTGGGTGACAAGGTTATCCGTCACAGTAAGGTAAGAGTAAACACCAACGAATAAAGCTGGCGTGCTCTTCACAATAAATTTAAAAAATATATCACATCGATTCGGTAAAAATGCGGCAGCTGCCGCATCACCGAAGGATAGTAATCAGGAGGATAAAAATCATGGCTAAAGTAATTGGTATTGACTTAGGTACTACTAATAGTGTTGTTGCAGTTATGGAAGGCGGCGAACCTACCGTCATCACTAACCAGGAAGGCAGCCGCTTAACCCCGTCTGTTGTAGGCTTTGCTAAAAACGGCGAGCGTCTTGTTGGCCAGCTGGCAAAACGTCAGGCAGTTTCCAACCCTGACAGAACCATCAGCTCCATCAAACGTCACATGGGCGAAGGCTCTTACAGAGTAACTATCGACGACAAAAAATATTCCCCGGAAGAAATTTCCGCAATGATTCTGCAAAAACTGAAAGCTGATGCAGAGGCTTATCTGGGCGAAACCGTATCCCAGGCAGTTATCACTGTTCCGGCATACTTCAATGACAGCCAACGTCAGGCTACTAAAGACGCAGGCAAGATTGCAGGCCTTGAGGTTCTGCGTATCGTCAACGAGCCTACCGCTGCTTCTCTGGCATACGGCATTGATAAAACCGACGACCATACCATCATGGTATACGACCTCGGCGGCGGCACCTTCGATGTATCCATTCTGGATGTCGGCGACGGCGTATTCGAAGTAAAAGCAACCAACGGTGATACTCATCTGGGCGGCGATGACTTCGATAAGAAAATCATGGACTGGATGGTTGACGAATTCAAGAAAGCTGAAGGCATTGACCTTTCTACCGACCGTATGGCTATGCAACGTCTGCGTGAGGCTGCTGAAAAAGCTAAAATCGAATTGTCCGGCGTTATGAGCACCAACATCAACCTGCCGTTCATCACTGCAGGTGCTGACGGCCCGAAACATCTGGATATGGACCTGACCCGTGCTAAATTCGAAGCTATGACTGCAGATCTGGTTGAACGCACCATGGGCCCTGTTCGTCAGGCTATGAGCGATGCAGGTCTTTCCACAAGCGATATCAGCAAAGTAATCCTGGTCGGCGGTTCTTCCCGTATCCCGGCTGTACAGGCTGCTATTAAAGCATTCATGGGCAAAGAGCCTTACAAAGGAGTTAACCCGGACGAATGCGTTGCAGTAGGTGCTGCTATCCAGGCCGGCGTTCTCTCCGGTGAAGAAGGTACCGGCAACGTACTGCTGCTGGATGTAACTCCGTTGTCCTTGGGTATTGAAACCCTCGGCGGTGTATTCACCAAGATTATCGACCGTAACACCACCATCCCGACCTCTAAGAAACAGGTATTCTCTACCGCTGCAGATAACCAGCCTTCCGTTGATATCCATGTTCTGCAAGGCGAACGTGAAATGGCTGCAGACAACAAAACTCTGGGCCGCTTCGAGCTGTCCGGTATCCCGGCTGCACCGCGTGGAATTCCTAAAATCGAAGTTTCCTTCGACATCGATGCTAACGGTATCGTTAACGTAAGCGCTAAAGACCTTGGCACCGGCAAAGAACAAAAGATTACCATTACCTCCTCCGGCACCCTTGATAAGGACGAAGTAGAAAGAATGGTTAAAGAAGCAGAAGCTAACGCTGAAGCAGATAAAAAACGCAAAGAAGGCGTAGAAGTTCGCAACCAGGCCGACAACATGTGCTATCAGGCTGAAAAGACCATGAAAGACATGGAAGGCAAAGGCAAGGACGAATTAATTGCTAAGGTTAAAGCTGCAGTTGACACCCTGAAGGAAACCATGAAGGGTGACGACCTCGATAAGATTAAAGCTGATACCGAAGCTCTGACCAAACCGCTGTACGAGCTGAGCGCTGAGCTTTACAAAGAAACTCAGGCACAAGAGGGTGCTGCAGGCGCACAAGGCGCTGCAGGTGCACAAGGTGCTAAAAAATCTGACGATGATGTTGTAGATGCGGAAGTTGTTGACGACGATAAGAAATAATCCTGTCTATAAAGTACCGTCTGCGTTGTTAGGACTCCTCGACGTACTAAAAGTACGCCGTCGTCATCCTGCCTAGCATCTGATACCTTCTCACCAGCCTTCGGGTTAGGTGAAAAGCACCATCTGTGTTATTGATGCAGACGTAAAAAAGTAATATAATATTAGTGCCCAGCTGCTGTGGCAACCGCCATCATGCATCTGGGCATTATATGCTTAAATAATATTCGTTAGAAAAGTTTTAGGAGGCGCCTGTTTTGGCTAAGAGAGATTATTATGAGGTACTGGGAGTAAGCAAAACCGCTTCCCAGGACGAAATAAAAAAAGCATTCCGTAAACTGGCCCTGAAATATCATCCTGACCGCAATAAGGGCAACGAAGAAGCCATGAACAAATTCAAGGAAGCTAACGAGGCTTACAGCGTCCTTTCCGATGAGCAGAAGCGCCAGCAGTATGACCAGCTTGGCCCTGATGCCTTCGAACAGGCGCAGACAGCCGGCGGCGCCGGCGGCAATCCGTTCGGCGGCGGCTTCGGTGGCTTTGGAGGCGGAGGCATGGAGGATATTTTCGATATGTTCTTCGGCGGCCAGGGACGCGGTCGCGGCGGCCGTGAAGCGGGTCCGCAGCGCGGTGCGGATTTGCGCTTTGATATGGAAATTACCTTTGAAGAGGCAGCTTTCGGCGTAGAGAAGGAAATCAACCTGTATCGCGACGAAACCTGCGACCATTGCCACGGTGACGGTGCAGAGCCCGGCTCCAAGGTTGAAACCTGTCCTGAATGTCACGGCTCCGGCTATGTACGCTTCACCCAGAACACCATGTTCGGTCAGATGGTAAATGAGCGTCCGTGCTCCAAGTGCCACGGCGAAGGCAAGATTATTTCCAACCCCTGCAAGGAATGTCGCGGCAAGGGTACTGTGAAGAAGAATAAACGCCTGAAGGTAAAAATTCCTGCAGGTGTAGATAACGGCTCCCGTCTGCGCGTAAGCGGCGAGGGCGAGGCCGGTGCTAAGGGCGGTCAGAGCGGTGATCTTTACGTATATCTGTACGTGAAGCCACACAAGTTCTTTGAACGTGATGGCACTACTGTTCTGTGCGAGGTACCTGTCAATATCGTACAGGCAACCCTGGGCGCTGAGATCAAGGTTCCTACGCTGGATGGTCAGGTAACCATGAAGGTTCCCGAAGGCACTCAGCCCGGTAAGGTGCTGCGCCTGAAGGGGAAGGGTATTCCCAGCCTGCGCGGCGGTCAGCGCGGCGATCAGCTGGTTCGCATTAAGGTAGTTGTGCCGACTAAGCTGAACGAAAAGCAGAAGGAAGCACTGCGCAGCTTCGGTGAAATCAGCAAGGATAATATCAGCCCCGAGGAAAAAAGCTTCTTCAATAAAATCAAAAATCTTTTTAAATAAAAACTGTAAAAAGCTTGACACTTAACTGGCTATGTGTTATCATATTCTAGTAACAAAGCAGAAGCCACTCGCTTCTCACCTTGCGGCAAACGCTCGACAGGGTTGGATATGATATTCATGCGGGTGGAATTTGTTCTGCCCGCTTTTTTGTTTTGCTTATATCTGATATGTTACAGATTTTATAAGCAGTAATTGCTTATCTGATGTTCATGGAGGTGAATTGTTATAAGTAAGGAAAGCTTGCGTATTAACGAAGAAATTCGTGCGCGTGAAGTGCGTGTTATTGCCAATGGGGGCGAACAGCTCGGCATTATGTCCAGCCGTGACGCTCTGAAGCTTGCATTAGAAAATCATCTGGACCTAGTCGAAATTGCTCCGACAGCAAAACCGCCTGTGTGCCGGATTATGGATTATGGCAAGTATCGTTACGAGCAGCAAAAACGCGAAAAAGAAGCTCGTAAGAAACAAAAGACCTTCGACATTAAAGAAGTTAAGCTGCGTCCCGGTATTGAGGACCACGACTTCAATGTTAAGTATAAGAATGCAGTACGTTTCCTGGAAGATGGCGATAAGGTAAAAGTTACCATCATGTTCCGTGGCCGCGAACTGTCTCATCCTGAGCTTGGCGAGGTGCTGCTGAATCGCATGGCACAGCAGTTGAAAGAAATTGCCGTCGTAGAAAGAGTTCCAAAATTAGAAGGCAAAAACATGATTATGATTGTTGCGCCAAAACCTGCTAAATAATAGAGGAGGAAATCACAATGCCGAAAATGAAAACCCGTAGAGCTGCTGCAAAGCGCTTCAAAAAAACCGCTTCTGGTGAATTCAAACATTTTAAAAACTTCAAGAGCCACATTCTCGAACATAAATCTCCTGCACGTAAGAGAAACCTGCGTAAAGCAGCTCTGGTGCACAAGACTGACAAAGAGCATGTAGCAAAAATGCTCCCGTACGCATAATTAAGAGATTTAAAGGAGGATACTAACAATGGCAAGAGTTAAAGTGGGCGTAACCGCTCATCGTCGTCATAAACACATTCTGAAACTGGCTAAAGGTTACTATGGTTCCCGCAGCAAACAATTCAAAAAAGCTAACGAGCTGGTAATGAAAGCTCTGTCCTATGCTCGTCGTGACCGTCGCGCTAAAAAACGCGAGTACCGTCGTCTGTGGATCGCTCGTATCAACGCTGCTACCCGTGCTAACGGCCTGAGCTACAGCCGTTTCATCTGCGGCCTGACCAAAGCTGGCATCGAAATGAACCGCAAAGTTATGGCTGACATGGCTATCTATGACTCTGCTGCTTTCGCTAAGCTGGTAGAAGCTGCTAAAGCTGCTCTGTAAGAGAAAAGTAAATACTGACTGGTGCGTAGGCGCTGGTCTGAGCCTGCTCCTGTGTGCGCACGGGAGCAGGTTTTTTTGTAATTTGTGAGGGGTTTAGTTTTATGTTAGTAGTTTTAAGTAAAGCCCTGGCCTTTGTGCTCATCATACTTATAGGCTATATCTGCAAACGCCGCGGCTTTTTTTCACCGACCGATTATCAGGTCGTAAGCAAAATTGTTTTGAATATTACGCTGCCCTGTGCCGTAATCAACAGCTTTGCACATTTTGAGATGGATTTTTCCCTGATTGCTGCCGTAGTGTTAGGCTTATGCGGTAATCTGGTTATGCTGTTTGTATCCTTGATGCTGACGCGCGGAGATACGCCGGCTACTAAGATTTTCTATATCTTCAGCCTTGCGGGTTATAATATAGGCTGCTTTACGCTGCCGTTTGCGCAGGCCTTTTTAACACCCTTTGCCGTAGTCGGTCTGTGTATGTTCGATGTGGGCAATTCGATTATGTGCACCGGTATGACCTACGCGCTGACGGCCTCCTGCATCGGCTATGCGGACGGACGCAAGGACAAATTCAGCATGAAGAATATTGCGCAAAAGCTGCTGCATTCGGTGCCGTTTGTTGTTTATATCAGTATGTTGGTGCTGTCGCTGGCAGGATTCCACTTCCCTAAGAGCGTGTATACGTTTACAGAGATTGTGGGCACAGGCAACCCGTTTTTAAGTATGCTGATGATTGGTATGATGTTTGAAATTAAGCTGGATAAGCAGGCAATGGGCTATGTCAAGGAGCTGTTCAGCGTGCGTTATGCAATATCGCTGCTGTGTGCTGCAGCCTTTCTTTATCTGGCGCCTTTCAAGCAGGAGATAAATTATGTGATTGCGCTGGCGTTTATGGCACCCTGCACGATTATCGGTCCGATTTTTGTAGAGAAGCTGGGAGCAAATGTACAGCTGGCCAGCCTGTTCAATTCATTGACGATTATTACCAGCGTCGTTCTTTTTACAGCTTTTTTCATTATAATAAATGGCTGATTGACGTTGGCTTAAATATATTAGTATAATAGTAGAAAAGTAATGTGACTACGTATAGAGGAGAAACAAGATGGAACTTACCGGATTGCAAAACCCAATGGTGAAGGCTGCAGCGGAGCTGAAGCAGAAGAAATATCGTCAGCAGCAGGGCCTGTTCTTGGCGGAAGGCCTGCGTACTGTGGAAGAGGCAGTGCGTTATGGCGCCGTGCAGAGCATTTTTTATACTGCGATTGAGAATGACCGCACCCGCGCTGTGCTGGAAGAGGCTGCGGCCAAGCAGATTAAGCTCGTCTGCGTGAGCGATAAGGTGCTGAAAAAAATTGCCGATACCGAAACGCCGCAGGGAATTATTGCCGTATGTGAAATGCGCAGCAAGCGTCTGGATGATTTTCTGGCATCCGGCAAAATGCTGCTTGTTCTGGACCGTGTAACAGATCCGGGAAATATTGGCACTATGCTGCGTACTGCGGATGCGGCCGGTGTAGGCGGCCTGCTGCTTTTGCAGGGCTGCGCTGATATTTACGCGCCGAAAACAGTGCGTGCTTCCATGGGCTCGCTGTTCCACCTGCCGGTGCTGAGCGGTTTGAGCGAGGAGCTGTTGGTGCAGGCGGCACGCAAGGCCGGCTATGAGCTGCTGGTTACCTGTCTGGACGGTGCGGATAATTTGTACAAGGCGGATTTACAGGGACGCCTGGCTTTTGTTATGGGTAACGAGGCCAACGGCGTGAGCGATGCTTTGCTGGCGGCAGCAGACAAGCGCGTCTTTATTCCGATGCAGGGACGTGCGGAATCGCTGAACGTGGCTATGGCTGCCGGTATAGTTATGTTTGAGGCGCTGCGTCAGAAGCTTAAATAATTTTTGAATTTTTGCTTGACAAAAGTATCTCGCTGTAATATAATATCTATGTTGCCTATGGATGGGTTCCCGAGTGGTTAAAGGGAGCAGACTGTAAATCTGCCGCGTTTCGCTTCGTTGGTTCGAATCCAACCCCATCCACCAACTTAATATCGCGGGGTGGAGCAGTTGGTAGCTCGTCGGGCTCATAACCCGAAGGTCGGTGGTTCAAGTCCGCCCCCCGCAACCAACTTTATATGCTGATGTAGCTCAGTCGGCAGAGCGTATCCTTGGTAAGGATAAGGTCACCAGTTCAATCCTGGTCATCAGCTCCAAATGGCGGCGTAGCTCAGTTGGCTAGAGCATGCGGTTCATACCCGCAGTGTCCGCGGTTCAAATCCGTGCGCCGCCACCAACTGCAATTCAAGACTTCCAAGAAATTGGGAGTCTTTTTTGTGTGTCTGCAACAGGGAAATGGAATATAAAACATTCTGCTTCGTATCATGTAGAATTTCCTATTAGCTTTAAAAAAATTCACGTAAAAATAAATTTCAAAAGTTTTCATACTTTTCTTGACACTGCAATCTTTAAATGATATACTTGTAAACAGTATTGATTTCGAAAACAGATAGAGGTACAAAAACATATATGTCTGAATAGACATATATGTAAATGACTGGTTTTGGCTATGGCAGACTTTGCCGAATTTTAACCTAATCCGCCAGAAGTCCTCCACCTCTAAGGTGGGGGATGAAGGCGGGTATGGCGAATTTACGTAAGTAATTGAGCCAGACAAGGCTATAATTATGATAAAATATACATAATAAAAACAAAAGATAGGAAAGGAGAAGACCTGCGAAATGCGTCACGTAGCTGAATAGCGAAAACCAAGCAGTAAGCTACCAGCAGGTATTATAGGTGCGTATACCATCTACCGCGCGAAAATGGTAACATGATTAGGCGGTCAGTGCTAAGTCAAAAAGCCGACAAGTATACAAATACCGTGGGTCGCACGGGAATCTACGCCTGTGGAGAGAGTGTAAGTCGCCATAATTCTTCGGAGTTAGTGGTGCTGTTCTTGCTGAAGCAGGAAGCTTCCACCTCTATAGGCGGGGGTACGTTCACTCTGTCATAGCTGTAATTAGTATATATTTTAAGGAGTGGTATGAGTATGCAGAAAAAAGATCTTTCCAAGTTAGTCCTGACAACCCTGTTGACTGGCAGCGTACTTTGGGGGGGGACAGCATTCGCTGCTGAAGAGAATTTACAAGAGTTTTCTTTGGACACCATGGTTGTTACCGCAACCAGAACGGCAATGACCGTTAAGGAAACCCCTTCGACCGTAGAGATTGTTGACAGCAAAAAGCTGGAACAGACACAGGCTAAAACCTTGCATGATGCTTTAAAGGGCGCTTTGGGCGTTAATGTATTTAATGATTTCCAGGGACGCAGCAATGTCAGCATCCGCGGCAGTGAATCCCGTCACGTATTGATTATGGTTGACGGCAAGCGTTTAGGCGGCGAGGCAGCTTACAACTCTGCCAATGCCTGGGACGTAGACCGTATTCGTATGGAGGATGTTGAAAGAGTAGAAATCATCCGCGGACCTGCAGGCGCACTGTATGGCAGTGATGCAATGGGCGGTGTAATTAACGTTATTACCAAAACTCCGGATAAGACAACTGCTGACATTAACTATGAATATGGCTGGTATGAGGACGGCAAGGGCGCAGGCTATAAAGGCAACCTGTATCTGCAAGGCGCTGAAGGCAACTATTCCTATAAGATCAACGCTGGCCTGAATAAAAACAGACCGTATTTGGATCCCAAAGGCAGCGGAGATTCCATGAACTTTTATGGCAAGCAGCAGCCGCTTTCTTTGAATGTGGGCTATAAGTTCGATAATGGCAATGAATTAAGCGTAGATTTCAGCAAAATTAAAGAAGATAATCAAAAATCTACGACCAGCACAAATGTTATGGTGCCCGGTAAGGTATGGCAGGATAAGGTTCAGACGATTTATAACGATAATAAGCGTACTGACTATGCTATTACTTATAAGGGTTCCGATGATAAGCAGGACTGGATGTTCAGAGCTTATAAATCAGTATTCGATAAGAACTATAAGAACCAGAATAATACCCGTATGACCATGATGGGCAGGCCCGGCAAATGGACTCTGCAGGCTCCGAAGGTTGATACTGTTAAACGTACCCTGAGCGTTATTGAAGGCAAGGACACCTTCAACCTGAGCGATAAGAACAAGCTGACTGCCGGTTTCGAATATCGTAAGGATCAGAGCGAAGGCACCCGCTTAAAGAAACCGAGTACCTCTTTGAACGGTGCTGATGCTCATGCAGCTTTTGACAAGGCAGCTATCAACTATCTGGCAGCATATGTTCAGGATGAATTCAGACCTGATGAGAAATGGCTGATTATTCCTTCCGTACGTTTCGACCACAGTGATCAGTTCAGCAACAAGCTGACAAGTAACTTAGCTGCAACCTATAATGCCGCCGATGATGTACGTATCAAGGCAGTAGTTGGCCAGGGCTATAAAACTCCGACTGTAAACGATTTGTACATTTTCTGGGAAATGTATGCTAAAAATCCTGGTTCCGATGGTCAATTCTATGTTGGTAACCCTGATTTGAAGCCGGAAAAATCCTTGAGCTATGAATTATCTGTAGAAAAGGATTGGGGAGACAGATCTACAGTCCATTTTGGTTTATTCAGAAATGAAGTTAAGGATTTGATTGGCACCTACTGGACAGGTAAAATGACAGAAGATTATCCTGATATTTATCCCGGTATTACAGGCGACAGGATTATGGCTTATGAAAATATTCCAGAGGCATTACTGCAGGGCGTGGAGCTGTACGGTTCCCATAGAATCGGTAAGGATATTTATCTTAACGCCGGTTATACCTTCCTGGATGCTAAGGATAAAACAGCGGGAACTCGTCTGAAAGACAGAGCTAAGCATCAGGTAACCTTTGGCGTTTCCTATCAGCCGGAAAATATTTATGCTTGGGACCTGAGCTTTGACCTTGTATCTAACATCGGCTACTACTTCAATAATGGCGATAAGAGCACCATGGGCAACTTTGTTTACGAAACCAAGGACTTCACCATTGCCAATATCATGGCTTCCAGACATCTCAACAAGGATACCAAGATTTATCTGGGCATTGACAACATCAGCAATCACCAGAACTTTGGCCCGTATTCTGACGGCAATCTCGGTCGCTTGTACAGAGTTGGTATGGAATATAAATTCTAAACATAGCGGTAAAGTAAAAGAACAAATAAAGCAGGCCCGATGGCCTGCTTTGTTTGCCTAACGAGGAAGTATTATGCGAAAAATTTTCAGTTTCATTTTAACGGTTCTTATGGTATGCTTATGTATAAGCGGTTGCACACCGCTAACTGGAAACTCCGGTTCAGGCAGCGCAGTGAAAATTACTGATGATAACCAGCGTATTGTTACTCTGAAGAAGGTTCCCGAAAGAATCGTTGTTTTATCACCGTCATTTTTAGAGCTGGTGCAGGCTGTAGACGGCAAGGTTGTCGGCCGTGCCAAAACACAGGTAGGCAAGGTGCCCGCTTTTGCCAAGGATGCTGCCGAGGTAGGCTTTATCTTTAACATCAATGTAGAAAAAATCGTGGAGCTGAAGCCTGATCTGGTAATTGCTTACAAGGGCATGCACGAGCGTTATCTGCATACATTGGAATCCAACAATATTCCAGTTGTTGTGCTGAATCTGAAATCCTATGAGGATGTTAAGCACAGCATGCTCACCATTGGCAAAATAATGCGCAAGGATGACAAGGCACAGAAGGTTGTGGCAAATCTCGATAAGGATATCAATGCTACAATAAGCAAGCTGCCTAAAAGCGAGCGTAGCGTAGCGATTCTGCACACCACCAGCATGGGCATCACCATGGAAAAGGAAACCAGTATTGCCGGCTGCTGTGCCAAAATGCTTAAATTACGCAACGTAGTACAGGGCGAAACCAAGCCTGTCAGCGGACCGATGGGAACTCAGCCTGACAAGGCTCCCTACAGCTTAGAGGATTTGCTGGAGAAAAATCCGCAGGTAATTTTTATCACATCTATGGGTGCGCCGCGTGATGCTGAGGGCAATCCTAAGCTGGAGATTATGAGCAATCCTGCCTGGAATTCTATCGACGCAGTAAAAAATAAGCAGGTATTTTTCCTGCCGGACGATTTGTTCCTGCTCAATCCTGGCTTGGAATATCCTAAGGCAGTACGCTACATGGCAGCTAAAATGTATCCTGATGCAGTAAAGGAGTAGGCTGATGACTGATTATGCAAAAAATATCCAAGCCTTTTATGAGCGTGATGATTATAAGGCTCTTGCCGGCCAGCCGGGGGCTACTGCTGTAGAAGCAAGCTTTAAAGATCTGACCTATGTTCCGCGTAAGACCAAACCGCTGCCGGGGATGATGGCCGGGACGATGCTGCAGGAGTTTGCTTTGCAGCCGCAGCAGCCGACGGCGCTGTATCTGCATATTCCGTTCTGCAATCTGCGCTGCTCCTACTGCAGCTTTTATCGCAATCCCTTTGATGCAGAACAGGTGGAAGAATATGTGCAGGCGCTTTTGGCAGAGCTGGATTTCCTGCAGCAGCAGGGCGTTTTTGCCAAGCAAAGACCGGAAGCTATTTTCTTTGGCGGCGGTACGCCGTCCGTGCTGAATCCGGCGCAGATAAGCGCGTTGCTGAACAAAATTCACAGTGCTGCCAGCCTGACGGAGGATTGTGAGGTAACCTTTGAAAGCAGTATTTATGATTTATCGGCGGATAAGCTCGCTACCTGCATTGACGGCGGCGTGAACCGCTTCAGCTTCGGTGTGCAGGCCTTTGATACGCATTTGCGCCGCTCCTTAGGCAGGCTTAATGCGAAGGAAGAGGTAACGGCCAAGCTCGAAGAGGTGGCAGCCAAAGGCGTCAAGGTTATTATCGACCTGATTTACGGCCTGAACGGCCAAACGCAGGCAATGCTGCTGGACGATATCAGAACGGCGCTGGCCTGTGGCGTGAGCGGCATGGATTTGTACAAGCTGCAGATTATGCCTAAATCTCCCTTAGGTCAGGCGATTGCTAAAGGCAACATCAAATACGAATATAATGACAGAATGTTGGCGGAAATGTTCGTCGCTGCCGATGCGCTGCTCGCAGAGCAGGGAGCAAAGGCGCTGAGCTGCTGCCATTGGGCAATGCGCGAGGATGAACGCAGCGGTTACAATACGTTGGTGAAGAGCGGTGCGAACATCATTACCTGCGGTGCGGCCTGCGGCGGTCACATGGGAATGTACAATTACATGAAGACTATGGACCGAAGCGACTATGTAAAAAAGGCTACTGCCGGACAGTACGCTGTCATGGGCATGGGCAAGCATAACGAAAACTATCTGCTCATCGAAAAGCTTTCCGGACAGTGTGATTCGGGCAGACTTGATTTTGCTTTGCTGAAGCAGTATAGCGATGCGGATTGGGAAAGCTTGCTTGCACCGCTGTTGGAGCAGTGGGAGCTTTTGGACCTGCTTTACGCAGTGGATGGCAAGTATTACTTTACGGCGAAGGGAAAATATTACTATCGTCAGATGGACAGAGTGCTGCTGACAGCTGCGGAGTGCGCTCTTTACGGCAAACCGGGACTGATGGAGCAGGCCGGCCAGAAGATGATGGGCATTATGAAGAATATGAAATAAAAGGAGTGTACTACTATGCAGGACATTTTAATCGTTTATGACAGCAAAACCGGTAATACGGAAAAGGTTGCCAAGGCTCTGGCTGAGGCTGCAGGCGAACGCTGCGTGCTGGCGCAGGTTGACGCTGCTCCGGCTGCGGATGACTTTGCTGTTGTTGTAGCAGGCTACTGGGTTGACAAGGGCACACCGAATGCCAAGATGAAAAAATATTTGGAGAATTTGCACGGAAAAAAGGTAGTGCTGTTCCAGACTTTGGGTGCAGACCCGGCGAGCGACCACGCTGTAAGCTCCCTGGTAAATGCAGGCGTATTAATGAACAAGGACTGCAAGGTACTGGGTACCTTATCTATCCGCGGTGCGATTGACCCGGCGCTGATTGCCATGATGCGCAAGATGCCGGCAGGCAGCCCGCACAGCCCCAGCCCCGAGAGCGAAGCCCGTTGGGCTGCTGCAGCCAGCCATCCGGATGCAGAGGATCTGGCGAAGGCCAAGAGCTTTATGCAGGGCTTTTTGGCTATGTATGACAAGTTTTTGAAGATGATGTAAGAGCAGTCCTTCATATAAGAACAGTGTTTTATAATGCGCAGTCGCAGTTTGGCTGCGCATTTATTATTGTAAAAGCATTTTAGGGCAGAGAAATTTAAACGATGAACTAAAAGTGTAGAACTATTGACAAAATTGTGTCTTGCGTAAAGTTCGCTCATAGTGTACAATGGATGTAGTCATAAAATGCAATTTTGAAAGGAAGGTGCATTATGAAAAAATTATTAGTACTCATCATGGCAGCTTTGATGATTCTTGCTATGGCTGTTGCAGGCTGCGGCGGCGATGACAAAGCTGACAACGGCAGTACTGCACACAAGGAGAAGCTGGTTATCGGTACCGATGCCGATATCAACAACCTTAACCTGCAAAAACAACAGGACGCTGCCAACAACGTTATTCTGAAGAACACTCACCAGACTCTGGTATTCTTCAATAACGGCTCTCAAGGCAAGGAGCGTTTCGGTCCCGGTCTGGCTACCGACTGGAAGTTCGTAGATGATACCCATATCATCATGAACCTGCGTAAGGACGTATACTTCAACGATGGTAAAAAGACTCCGATGACTGCAGATGACGTTAAATTCACCCTGGATATGGCAATGAAAAACGTTATTAAATCTGCTCTGGCAGGCTATGTAAAATCTACCGTTAAAGACAAATATCAGATTGAAATCGAAATCAGCTCCTATAACAACGAATTCATTCAATCTCTGTCCTCCGTTCCTCTGTCCATCCAATCCAAAAAGGCTTATGATGATGGCGTAAAAGAGCCGTGGCTTATCGGCACCGGCCCTTACAAATATGACAAATGGGTTCAAGGCGAATACTGCCGTCTGACCAAGGTTAAGGATTATTGGGGCAACAACCTGCCTGCAACCGATAACTTTGCTCCCGGCGTATCCGATATCATCGAATTCCGTCCGATGATTGAGGCTTCTGCTCGCGTAATGGCTCTGCAGGCCGGCGAAATCGATGTATGCGTAAATCCGCCTATCAGCGATCTGAAATTCTTGAAGGATGACAAGAATATCACTGTTTACGAACAACCCGGTACCCGTCTGTTCTACTTCGCATTCAATGTTGAAAAGAAACCGTGGGATAACCAAAAACTGCGTCAGGCTGTAGCTTGCGCAATCGACAAGAAATCCGTTCTGGACGCTGCTCTGAATGGCAAAGGCACTCTGCAAAAAACCATTCTGAACCGTGGTCTGTGGGGCTTCTATGATGAAATGCCCGGCTATGACTACAATCTGGAGCGTGCTAAACAGCTGATGAAGGAATCCGGCGTAACCGGTCCTATCAAAACCACTCTGACCTATGCAACCGGCGCTCCCTATGAGCAGATTGCAACTGTTATCCAAGCTAACCTAGCACAAATCGGTATTACCGTAGATCTGGTTCCGATGGAGCAAGCTGCTCTGAAGGCTGCCTGCAAGGACGGCAAACAAAGCCTGTTCCTGTGGCGTTGGAACGAAGACTCCAAGGTTGACTTCGTATATCGCGACCTGTTCTACACCGGTTCCGGCTCCAACTATCATCACTTCTCCGATCCGAAGGCTGACAAGCTGATTGATGATGTTGCAACCCTGAAGGATCAGAACAAACGCATGGAAGCTGGCGTTGAGCTGCAAAAATACCTGGTTGACGAATGCCCGCAGGTTCCTCTGTACATTGCTAACCTGGTAGTTGCCTACAATAAAAAACTGAAAGGTCAATATTTCTACGGCGGCGGCAACCACGATTGGCGTCATGCTTATATCGCTAAATAATTTTGCTGAAAAATTTACAAAGGCGTAAAACAAGGGAGGCGTAGTCCTCTCTTGTTTTATCATAGCACCTTTTATTTGAGTTCTACGGAAAGGAGCTTTGTTGAATGCTTAAATATGTTGTCAACAGACTCCTCAGTTTGATTCCGGTAATTTTAGTAACCTCTTTTCTGATTTACTGGGCAATGAGTCTTACTGAGGGCGACCCCGCAATGATGATTGCCGGCGACGGCGCTTCGAAGGAAATGATTGATCAGATCCGCCATGAGCTTGGTCTGGACCAGCCTTTCCTGCTGCAATATTTTAACTATATGAGAGGTATGCTTGTAGGTGATATGGGCAAATCCTATGTAACCAACAAGGACGTATTCCATACCTTCTTCCAATATCTGCCGAACACCCTGTATCTGGGCGGCGCTGCTGTTATTATCGCTACTTTGGTATCCATTCCTCTGGGTATCTACACCGCTATCCACCAGAACACCTGGAAGGATACCGCAGGCATGATTTTCGCACTGTTCGGTACCTCCATGCCTAACTTCTGGCTGGGCCTGATGCTGATTATTATCTTTGCTCTGCATATGAGATTATTCCCGACCGGCGGTAACTTCGGCTGGAAGAGCCTGGTTCTGCCTGCTGTAACCGTTGGCTTCGGTCTGGCAGCTTTGATTACCCGTATTACCCGTTCCTCCATGCTGGACGTTATGCGTCAGGATTATATGACCACCGCGCGTGCTAAAGGCTGCAGCGAGCATCGTGTAATCTACAAGCATGGTTTGAAAAACGCACTGATTCCTATTATCACTGCTATCGGTCTGCAAATGTCATTGGTTATCACCGGCTCCGTACTGGCTGAAACCGTATTCAGCTGGCCCGGTATCGGCCGTCTGGTATACGAATCTATTACCAGACGTGATATTCCGATGGTAACAGGTTCTATTATTCTGTGTTCTATTTTGATGTGCCTGATTAACCTGGTTGTCGATTTGGTATACGCATTCTTTGATCCGCGTATCAAGGCACAGTACAGCAAGAAGGGGTGAGGAAGATGGCTGCAAAGAAAAGAACTAAAAGACGCACCATGTTCCAGGAAACCTGGCATCGTCTGCTGAAAAATAAGGGCGCTGTAATCGGCATGGCCTTTCTGGCACTGCTGTGCGTCATCGCTCTGGTAAGTCCCTTGGTATTTAACTATGAAACCGACGTTATCGGTCAGAACTTGGCTATTAAGCTGCAGCCTCCCAGCGGGGAGCACTGGTTCGGCACCGACGAATACGGACGTGACCTGTTTGCCCGTGTTATGTACGGCGCACGCTATTCCATGGCTATTGGTATCGGCTCCGTAGGCTTCGGTCTGATTGTTGGCACCATTTTAGGTTCTATTGCCGGCTTCTATGGCGGCAAGGCCGATGATATCATCATGCGCGGTATTGATATTTTCTACTCCATTCCTAACATTCTGAAGGCAGTAGTAATCGTATCTCTGCTGGGCACCAGCACCATCAACCTGATTATTGCTCTGGCAATTTCCTGCGCAACCAACTATGCGCGTATCGTGCGTGCTTCCGTTATGACAGTGCGCGACTTGGAATATGTTGAATCCTCCTATGCGATGGGCCTGCCCACCTGGAAGATTATTCTCAGACATATCCTGCCGAACTGCCTGTCTCCGATTATCGTACAGACTACTCTGCTGATCGGTACTACTATTATTTCCGCTTCCTCCCTGAGCTTTTTGGGTATCGGCGTACCGGCACCTGCTCCCGAATGGGGCGCGCTGCTTTCCGGCGGCAGAGGCCATATTCGTGATGCCAGCTACATTTGTGTTATTCCCGGTTTAGCTATTATGTTTACCGTATTAGCCTTGAACCTGTTGGGCGATGGCCTGCGCGATGCGCTGGATCCTAAGCTGAAGAAATAAGGGGGCTGCATTATGGATTTAGTATTAGATATTAAGGACCTTGTGGTCCATTATGAAACAGAAGACAGCGATGTGCATGCAGTCAACGGCATTGATATCGCTATCGGCAAAAAACGTACTCTGGGTCTGGTAGGCGAAACCGGTGCTGGCAAAACTACTACCGCACTGTCTATCATGAACCTTGTTCCGGATCCTCCGGGAGTTATCAAAAACGGCACGATTAAGCTCGAAGGCAAAAACGTACTCGAAATGAGCGAGCGTGAGCTGGAGGAAATGCGCGGTAACGACGTGGCAATGATTTTCCAGGACCCGATGACCGCTCTGAACCCTGTTATGACCGTAGGCGAGCAGATTGCCGAAAGTCTGGAGCTGCACCAGAACCTTACTCCGGAGCAATCTCTGGAAAAGGCTAAGGATATGCTGAAGCTTGTTGGTATTGCCGAGGCAAGAGCCAACGACTATCCGCATCAGTTCTCCGGCGGTATGAAGCAGCGTGTAGTTATTGCTATCGCGCTGGCCTGCAGCCCCAAGCTGCTGATTGCCGATGAACCTACCACCGCACTGGACGTAACCATTCAGGCGCAGGTGCTGGAGCTGATGAAGGACCTCATCAACAACCGTGATATGTCCATGCTGATGATTACCCACAGCCTAGGCATCGTTGCCGAGGTCTGCGACGATATGGCAGTTATGTATGCCGGCCGTATTGTAGAGAAGGGCACTGTTGATGATGTATTCAACAACATGCGCCATCCCTACACCGAGGGCCTGTTCAACAGCCTGCCGAACCTGAAGGAGCAGGGCGAAATGCTGGAGCCTATCAAAGGCCTGATGCCCGACCCGGCGGATTTGCCGCCCGGATGCACCTTCGCTCCGCGTTGTCCCTATGCTACCGAAGCATGCTCTGCCTCCGTGCCTGAGCTGCATTCCGTAGATGGCAGCAAAACTCATTTTGTAGCCTGCCACGCTTATTCCAGACCCGGATTTGCTTTAAGGAGGAACCAAAAATGAGTAATGCTCCGCTGTTAGTTATTGACAATCTGTCCAAATATTTTAATACCGCTGCAGGTCAGTTGCATGCTGTCGACGGTGTAAGCTTTACTCTGGAGGAAGGCAAAACTCTGGGTATCGTAGGCGAATCCGGCTGCGGTAAATCCACCACCGGACGCTGCATTCTGAAGCTGATTGAGCCCACCAGCGGCAAAATCATCTTCCAAGGCAACGATATCACCAAGCTGAGCCGTAAGGAAATGCGCCCGCTGCGCCAAAAAATGCAGATGGTTTTCCAGGATCCGTTCTCTTCTCTGGACCCGCGTGAAACCGTTATGCAGCTTATCAGCGAGCCTATTATCGAGCATAAGCTGATTAAAGGCAGGGAAGCGATTGAAGAACGTACCTTGGAGCTGATGCGTACCGTTGGCTTGGCTGAGCGCTATGCCAATGTCTATCCGCATGAGCTGGACGGCGGCCGCCGTCAGCGTATCGGCATTGCCCGCGCTTTGGCGATGAACCCAAAAATCATTGTTTGCGACGAGCCTGTTTCCGCGTTGGACGTTTCCATTCAGGCGCAGATTCTGAACCTGCTCAAGCAGCTGCAAAAGGATTTGGGACTGACCTATATCTTCATTACCCATGACTTGTCCGTTGTGAAATATTTCTCCGATGATATTGCGGTTATGTATATGGGCACTATGGTAGAAAAAGCACCTGCTAATTTGCTGTTCAAAAATCCGCTGCATCCTTACACCAAGGCACTGCTTTCGGCAATTCCTCTGCCTATCGTGGGCAAGGATAAGCCTAAGCGTCAGGTTATCAAGGGCGAAATTACCGCGCCTATCAACCTGCCGGATGCCTGCCGTTTCATGAAGCGCTGCGACTGCCCGGTTGCCGGCGTTTGCGATAAAGGCAATCCGGTATTGCGCGAGGTTGAACCGCAGCATTTTGTGGCCTGCTCCTGCGTAAAATAATTTATATTGAAAAAATTAATCGCCCTCTGAAAAGCTGATTTCAGGGGGCGGTTTCTTCTAATATTTGTTACTTTCGTCCAATTATATACCAATTTTGGACGAAAGGTTAAGGAGTTGGATGAATAGGGGCGGGTTTTCCCTTATCCTATTGGTGATTCCCTTATTTTATGGTATAATTTAAGGGAATGGAAGGAGGAGTAAGGGAATGAGAAGCTTTAACTACTCAATAATTAGAGAACAAAAATGGGATTCAGAAATTTTGAGCTTGATAGCTGCAATTTATAAAGAGGCAGGTAAACAGGAGCTTATTGTAAAGCAACGGACGGAAGAGCTTAATAAGCTGGTAGAAATAGCAAAAATTCAAAGTACGGAAGCGTCTAATGCGATTGAGGGCATTGTTACGACTAGCACTAGAATACGTGAGCTTGTAAACGAGAAAACAACACCGAGAAATCGTGATGAGCAGGAAATTGCTGGCTATCGTGATGTATTAAATATAATACATGAGAATTTCGATGTTATCCCCATCTCCAAAAACTATATTTTACAGCTTCATAAAATTTTGTACAACCATATGAATAACCAATTTGCAGGGAGAACTAAGAGCGTGCAAAATTACATCAGTGCTACTTACCCGGATGGTAGTACTACGATTTTATTTACACCGCTTGCTCCTTACGAAACACCGGAAGCGCTTGAGCGTATCTGTGAAGAATATAATAGAGTAATAGGTAATTTGGAGTTAGAGCCACTTATTGCTATACCTGTTTTTATTCATGATTTTTTATGCATTCACCCATTTAATGATGGTAATGGAAGAATGAGCCGTTTGCTTACAACCTTACTTTTGTATAGAAATGGTTTTTATGTAGGCAAATATATTTCGTTGGAAGTCAAAATTGATAAGAATAAGGATTTATATTATGAAGCTTTGGCTGATTCGCAAGTAGGCTGGCATGAGGGTAAGGAAGATGCTATACCATTTGTAAAATATATTTTGGGGATAATTCTTGCTGCTTATAAAGACTTTGAAGAACGTATGACTATCATTGAGCCTAAGCTTTCTGCGCTGGAAATGGTACGTAGAGCAAGTGAAAATAAAATTGGACGCTTTAATAAGCAGGATATTCGTGAGCTTTGTTCTACGCTTAGCGACAGCTCTATTGAAGCTGCATTGCGTAAGCTGGTGCTTTCCGGTGAATTGCAAAAAGAAGGCAAGGGGAAAAGCACTTGCTATTTTAGAGTTAAATAGGGTTATATCTGAACCGCCCTCTGAAAAGTTAATTTCAAGGGGCGGTTGTTATTATATTTGCTGGTTTCATCCAAATAGATGATGGTTTTGGACGAAAAGCAAACAGGCTGGATGAAAGAAGAAAATAATAAATCATTTTACCCCTCTTTATCTTTTGCTCAAAAAGTGCTATAATAAACATCAAATTGAATCGACCCCTGATAACACGATGAACAAGCAAGTAGGCTTAAGGCTGTGTTTAAGAGAGCGAAGTCACCGGCTGTAAGCTTCGCACACAAAATTATGCCGAAGTTCCCTTGGGAGTGTCCTGCCTGAAGGCCGCATGGCTGCGTAGGGTGGGCGTAAGGCTGCGTTAAAGCTTGCAAATGAAGGAACAAATTTGGGTGGTACCGCGAAATTTTTTCGCCCCTGTAAACTTATCAGTTTTGCAGGGGCGTTTTCTTATTTTTGGCTGACAGCTGATAAAGCATCATCTACTGCAGAAACAGCTTCTTGCACCAAAGGTATTAGCACGACCAACGATTTATCCAATTCGCATTAGCTCATGATAAATCGGGTCTTTGCGTCACGTACCTCCGGTACGCCTGCGTCGCGTTTCTTTGTATCTGATACTTTCTGAGCTGTCCAATGAAGAAAGGATGAAATCAATGAAAGAAAAATTAGAAGCATTAAAAGCTCAGGCTTTAGAAGAGCTTGCTGCCGTAACTTCTCTTGATGCGCTCAAGGACCTGCGCGTCAAATATCTGGGCAAAAAAGGCCCAATGACCGAAATCCTGCGCGGCATGGGCAAGCTGCCTGCCGAAGAGCGTCCGAAAATCGGCCAGATTGTTAACGAAATCAAGGCTGAGCTGGAAGGCAAAATCAACGAAGCAACCGCCGTGCTGGAGAAAAAAGCACTGGCTGACAAGCTCGCTAACGAGCAGGTTGATATTACTCTGCCGGGCCGCAAGCCGAAAGCAGGTCATCTGCATCCTGTAACACTGACTATGCGTGAGATTAAGAAAATCTTCATGCGTATGGGCTTTGACGTTTGCGACGGTCCGGAAATCGAGGACGTATACCACAACTTCACCGCACTGAACCTGCCGCCTGATCATCCGGCACTGGATATGCAGGATTCCTTCTATATTACCGAAAACTATCTGCTGCGCACCCAAACCTCCGGCGTGCAGGCACGTACTTTGGAAAGCAAGGAGCCTAACACTCCGATTCGCATGATTTGCCCCGGTACCGTTTACCGCTGCGACTACGACGCAACCCATTCCCCGATGTTCCATCAGGTAGAAGGCCTGGTTGTAGATAAAAACATCAGTCTGGCAGATTTGAAGGGAACTCTGGAGCTGTTCTGTAAGCAAATGTTTGGCGAGGATGTTAAGGTGCGCCTGCGTCCTTCCTACTTCCCCTTCACCGAGCCTTCCGTTGAGGTTGACGTATCCTGCCCGATTTGTCATGCTAAGGGCGGCGGCTGCCATGTATGCAAGGACAGCGGCTGGCTGGAAATCCTCGGCGCCGGTGTTGTACATCCCAACGTACTGCGCATGAGCGGTTATGATCCTGAGAAAATGACCGGTTTTGCCTTTGGTCTGGGCGTTGAACGTATCGCTATGCTGAAATACGGCATTGACGATTTGCGCCTGTTCTTCGAAAACGACCAACGCTTCATCAGTCAATTCAAATAAGGAGGATCAATCATGCTTGCATCTTTAGAATGGTTAAAACAATATGTAGATATTAACATCTCCGTTGCGGAGCTGTGCGATAAAATTACCCGTGTCGGCCTGGAGGTTGACACCGTTACCCAACTGGGCAAGGGCCTGGAGGGTGTAATCACCGGTAAGGTTATGGAAATTCACCGTCATCCCGACAGCGACCACCTGTGGGTTTGCATGCTGGATTACGGCCAGGGCGGCGAGCCGGTGCAGATTCTTACCGGTGCGCAAAACGTACATCAATATGACATTGTGCCTGTTGCCGTAGTTGGCAGCGTACTGCCTCCGAGCGAGCGCAACCCTGAGGGCCTGAAGCTGAAAAAGGCTAAAATGCGCGGTCTTGATTCCTTCGGTATGCTGTGCAGTGCCGATGAGCTGGGCATTGAATCCAAGCTGCTGCTTCCGGAGCAAAGAAATGGCATCTTCATTTTGCCGGAAAACACTCCGATTGGCGTAGACATCAAAACCGTTTTAGGCTTGGATGATACCGTTATCGATATCGACCTGACCAGCAACCGTGCGGACTGCTTCAGCATTATCGGTTTGGCGCGCGAAATCAGCGCTATTACCGGCTGCCCGCTGAAAATGCCCGCTATGGACGTTAAGGAAGCTGCCGCAGGAAAGGCCAGCGATTATGTAAACGTAAAAATTGACGCACCGGAGCTGTGCTCCCGCTTTGCTACCCGTGTGCTGAAGGACATCAAAATCATGCCTTCTCCCGAATGGATGCAGCGCCGTCTGCGTGCCTGCGGCGTGCGCCCCATCAGCAATGTAGTTGACGTTACCAACTATGTTATGCTGGAGCTGGGCCAGCCGATGCATGCTTATGATGCCGATAAGGTTGCAGGCCATACTTTGATTGTGCGCCGTGCTCAAGAAGGCGAAAAGCTCGTTACCCTCGACGGCAAGGAGCGTGAGCTGACATCCGCTATGATTACCATCGGTGATGCCGAAAAGGCTGCCGGTCTTGGCGGTGTTATGGGCGGTCTGTTGACCGAGGTTACCGACGAAACCAAGAACGTTATTCTGGAGGCTGCTTCCTTCCACGGTCCTTCTATCCGCCGCACCTCCCGTGCGCTGGGCCTGCGCAGTGAAGCCAGCGGCCGTTTTGAGCGCGGTGTGGATACCATCCGCGACCATGACGCACTGAACCGTGCTGCTCACCTGCTGGAAGAAATGGGTGCCTGCGAAACCTTCAGCGGTATCGTAGAGGCTTATCCGGAAGAACTGAAGCCGGCAGTAATCACCACTACCGCAGCAAAGATTAACGGCCGTATCGGCGTAAATATCGCTGAGGACGAAATGGTTGCTATCCTCACCAAATTGGGCTTCGGTGTAGAAGCAAAGGACGGCGAGCTGCTGATTACCGCTCCTACCTGGCGCCGTGACATCGACTGCGATGCCGATATCAGCGAAGAAATTGCCCGTATGCATAGTTATGATTTCATCGAAAGCCATCAGCCGGAGCTGACCATCACCCAAGGCAGCCAGTCTGTACTGGACGATGTTAAGGACGACGTACAGGATTACATGGTAGGCGCAGGCCTGAGCGAGATGATGACCTACAGCTTCATCAAGGCTAACGCTTATGATAAAATGCTGCTGCCGGCAGATGATGCACGTCGTAACTGCATTGAGCTGCTGAACCCGATTACCGACGCCTTCTCCGTAATGCGCACCACCATGGTTCCGAGCGCACTGCAGACTGCTTCCTTCAACCTGCGCAACCACAACAACAGTGTTGCTTTGTTTGAAATCGGCCGTATCTTCCTGCCGAAGGCACTGCCGCTGACCGAGGATCCCGCAGAGCGTCAGCTGCTGACCGCAGTACTGAGCGGCAGCCGCAAAGCACTCAACTGGTGCGACGATAAAGGCAACGTTGACTTCTATGATATGAAGGGCATCGTTGAAGGACTGCTGGAAGCAATGCAGGTGAGCGATTACACCATGACTCGCAGCCAACAGCCGTACCTGCATCCAGGCAAGAGCTGTGACATCGTTGTCAATGACGAGGTTATCGGCTCCTTCGGTGAGGTGCATCCTGTAGTTCAGGAAAACTTTGAGCTGGATCAGGTTACCTATGTGCTGGAAATGGCCGTAGAGCCTTTGGTAGCAAGCGCAACCGCTGTACCGCAATACAAGCATCTGCCCAAGTTCCCGAGCATGAGCCGCGATATTGCCGTTGTTGTTCCGGCAGAGGTAACCAACGCCGAGCTGGAGCAGGTTATTCGTGCGCATGCAGGCGAGCTGCTGCAGGGTGTGCGTGTATTCGATATCTACACCGGCAAGCAGGTTGCTGCAGGCTGCAAATCCATGGCCTTCAACCTGACCTATCAGGCTGCAGACCGCACCCTGACTGACGCTGAGGTTGATGCTTCTATGAAGAAGGTTATCTCTGAGGTTGCCGAAGCATATAAGGCTAAGCTGAGAGATTAATTAAGATATAATTATTACATATAAAAGGACTCGCTGCCGCTTTTTAGCGGTGGCGGGTCTTTTGCATTGATACAAAGATTCTGTTATGCAAATATCTGCTTTACAAATTCCTATCGATGTACTATGATAATAATGAAGTCCAATATTTTTTATTGAGGGGGTTTTCTTATGTACAAATTATGGAACATGTTAGCAGAAATGAAATCAGATGCTTATGAATGGGTGGAGCTTTCCCACTCTATGAACAATGACAGCCCGGTGTGGAGCGGTATTCCCGCAGGCTCCGTAGAGGTTAGCAAGACAGTGTTCGATTGGGGCAACCCGATGCTGGAATGTTTGATTCAGACCTTCAAATTCCCCGGCCAATACGGCACACATATTGACTTTCCAGGTCATTTTGTTAAGGATATGCCTTTATCCGAAGCGTTTGGCGCGCAGCAGATGCTGTTTTCCCTGTGCGTGATTGATATTACTGCCAAAGTTGCAGAGGATGTGCATTACGCCATAACGGTGGAGGACATCAAGGCTTATGAAGCGGAATACGGACCAATTCCCGACGGCGCCTTTGTGGCACTGCGTACCGACTGGTATAAAAATTGGCCGGATATGGATAAGCTGAGCGGTATTGCTGACGACGGCAGCGAAAACTTCCCCGGCTGGTCCTTGCCGGCGCTGCAATATATTTATGAAGAGCGCAACGCTGCAGCTAACGGCCACGAAACACTGGATACCGATGCTTCGGCAGAGGCTGCCAAGGCAGGAGATTTGGCGTGCGAGCGCTATGTGCTGCGCAAGGGCAAGCTGCAGATTGAAGTGCTGCAGAACCTGGACCGTGTGGCACCTGCGGGAGCATTGCTTGTTGCGGCCTGGCCGCGTATTGAAGGAGCGACCGGCCTGCCGGTACGCGTCTTGGCGATTACTCCGAAAAAATAAGAAATTTGCATGTTTTAAGCTGACAGATTAAGAAAGAAGCGTACATACGACTTGCAAGTATGTACGCTTTTTTATTGGCGTGAAAAGTAATAGAAAGTAGTAATATTTATTGATTTTGCTAAAAAGAAGAGTGATAAGGGTGTCTAAAAAGTAAAATTAGTTTTATATAAGAATTATGAAATTTTAATCGGATGAAATCGTCTTTAATCGAATTAAGAAATAAAGAAAGGTAAGAGTATAAAATAAACTTACCAAAAGATGAAAGGGCGAATTTAAATGTTAATAGTTCGTACATAAAATTTTCTGTATATTTACTTGCAATGTTGATAATGAAAGTGGTATAATGAATTCAGGTAAACTTCAAAATTAGATGCCTTGACTAATTTTGTTGTATTTATTAAAATTTAATGAAAAGAAGGGTTACTTATGAAAAAGATGTTGGCAAAAGCTGTAGCACTTAGCTTAGTATTGGGTGGCGTTGCTTTTGTTGCAAATGATGCATTGGCTGCTGACATTGGTCCTGCAGTAGATGTAGAAACAATATATGGCGATTGGGATAAAGTACTGAGCCATAAAGATGGCCAAGCAATTAATGCTGAAGTTGCTACCAATGAAGCAAACATTGCTACCAATAAAGCAAACATTGCTAAAAATGCAGAAAATATCTCTGCTAACCAAAAAGCAATTGATAAAGAAGTAAAAGATCGTCAAGACGCAATTACGCAAGAAAGAAATGCACGTACAGTTGCTGAATTACACTTGGGTGAACAGATTACTCAAGAGAAAAATGCACGCGTAGAAGCTGACAACAAACTGAGCGAAGCAATTAAAACTGAAGAAAAAGCTCGTAAATATGACAGCTTAATCTTAGATGATAAGATTACCCAAGAGAAAAATGCACGCATTGATGCTGATAAAGCAGAAGCAGCAGCTCGTGAAGATGCTGACAAAGCACTGAGCGATAGAATCGATACTAACAAAGCTGCTATTGAAAAAGAAACTGCAGATCGCAAAGCTGAAGATGTTCGTCTGGATGGCAAAATCGACAAAGAGACTGCAGATCGCAAAGCTGAAGATGTTCGTCTGGATGGCAAAATCGACAAAGAGACTGCAGATCGCAAAGCTGAAGATGTTCGTCTGGATGGCAAAATCGACAAAGA
>ERZ1673738.232-NODE-232-length-111154-cov-8.925913_pt1 | contig 111154 bp, 91 predicted proteins | sample MGYA00580198_ERZ1673738 | MGnify/ENA primary metagenome ERZ1673738 (study PRJEB41218, sample SAMN15661784) | gut metagenome | host: Homo sapiens | place: Canada: London | collected 2015-08-20/2019-03-30 | study: EMG produced TPA metagenomics assembly of... | reverse complement strand
CGAGCGTGAGGGTTGCTGTACTTGACGTACTGCGCCCGAACGGTCGCGGAAAATGGCGAAAAAGACGTCTTTTCGGTAATTAGTGATAAGGAATGCAATGCCTATGGAGAAAATCAGATGAAGTTAAACTACAAAAAGACGATATTCGTCGGGTTCGCGTTTTTCCTTATATGCGCGTTCTGGCAAGCCTACGACAGCATCGTTCCGATGATGCTCGTCAACAAATTCGGTTTAAGTCAGACGGTTTCGGGCGTGATAATGTCGCTCGATAACGTCATCGCGATATTTCTTCTGCCGCTTTTCGGCAGTTTGTCCGATAAAACAAAAACCCGCTTCGGAAGAAGAACGCCGTACATAGTCATCGGAACGATCGTCGCAGCCCTTTCGTTTTTCGGGCTTACCTTCGCCGATAACGCGCAACTCGCAAAACTCGGCAATTTCGGCGAAAACAGCGGTTACGAAACCCTTTTCGACGAAAATTACGAAATTCAGAACGCCGAGTACAGCGCGATAACGGATAAAGAACAACCCAAAACTTACGTTATCTGCGATTACGCCGCAAAAATAGTAAAAAACAAACTCTATAACGAACTTACGGACGAGGAAAAGACGGAAGTCCGCGACTGGTACTCGAATATCAACGCGGAATATAACGCCGACCATTCCAAACCCGAAACGGCATACGGCTACGATTCGGCAACGAAAACCTACTACGTACTCGTTTCCGTGACGGAACACGGCAAAACCGTTTATAGGATGCCTGACGGCTCCGATATAGGAAAGAACGTAAGCAAAAGCAACGCTTATAAAAATCTGATAACGCCGGGCATAAGCGATTACGCTCTGGAAAAAACGCTTGCGCAACCTTTAACGCTCGTTCTTTTTGCGGGATTGTTGCTTCTGACGCTTTTCGCGATGGCGATTTTCCGTTCGCCGGCGGTGGCTCTCATGCCGGACGTAACCGAAAAACCGCTCCGTTCGCAGGCGAACGCGGTAATCAATCTTATGGGAACGGCGGGCGGAATGATCGTCCTTGTTCTCGGCATGGTTTTCGGCACGGGAAAAACCTATAATCAACTCATGAGTTACACGCCGTTCATCGGCGCGGTTTGCGGGGTTATGGTTCTAGGGCTTCTGATGTTTATCTGGAAAGTCAGAGAACCCGTGTGGGTTGACGAAATGGAGCGGAACTCCGTTAAGGACGGACTCGAAACGGAAGAAGAGGCAAAAGTCGACCAGATTTCCAAAAAGAAACTCACCAAGCCCGAATTCAAAAGCCTTATATTGATTTTGTGTTCGGTCGCGCTGTGGTATATAGGCTATAACGCCGTAACTTCCAAATATTCGCTTTACGCGATGAACGTTCTGCATATGGATTATAACACCACGCTTCTCGTGGCGCAGGGCGCGGCGATAATCTCTTATATTCCCGTCGGCATGCTTGCGCAGAGAATAGGCAGAAAAAAGAGTATTCTCGCGGGCGTGGTTATGCTCACGGCGGCGTTTTTCGGGGCGACGTTCATGACGGAAAATTCGAGCATAATAGTTCTCAATCTTCTGTTTGCGCTTGCGGGAATAGGCTGGGCTACGATAAACGTGAACTCGTTCCCGATGGTCGTGGAACTTGCGAAGGGCGGCGACGTCGGCAAATACACGGGTTTTTATTACACCGCATCGATGGCGGCGCAGATAGCGACGCCGATTTTGTCGGGCGCGATAATGGAACTTGCGGGGAGTATGAAGCCGCTGTTTTATTACGCAACCGTGGCGGTCGCGCTGGCGTTTTTAACGATGATATTCGTTAAACACGGCGACAGCAAGCCGGTCAGAAAGGCTAAAATAATCGAAAATCTCGACGTAGACGATTGATTTAAAATACGTTCAGCCGCAGGCGGTCGCGTTTTGACGCGACCGCCTGCGGCTATACATTATATTCCTTATTACCGCAAAAATAACTATAGATAAGAAAAGGAATCCCTAAAAAAATCCGCATATAAAACAGGCGAAAACCGTTGAAACGAAGGTTGAAAAAAGCGATATTATTATCGGCTTTATCAGCCTTTTTTCTTTTGCTTCGGAGTAATAAACCGCGGAGATGTAAAAGGTCGTTTCGGACGAACCGTAAACTGCGGAAGCGCATAGGGAAATATAGGAATCCACGCCGTATTTCTCATAAATTTCGGTGAGCAGAGCAAGGCTTCCTCCGCCCGAAAAAGGCTTTAAAATCACCAGCGGGGCAATTTCGGAGGGTATTCCGAAAAATCCGAAAACCGGCGTAAGAAAAGTTATCAGCGCGTCCGATAACCCGCTTATGCGGAAAAGTTCGGTCATTATGAAAATAGTTACAAGGTAAGGAAAAAGCGAGAAAACAACAGGTAACGCCCGCCCTGCGCCGACGGCGAAACTGTCGTAAATTTTCACCTTTTTTATCGCCGAATAAACGAACAGAGCGATGAGAAGAACGGGGATTACAAGCGAAATATATTTCATTTTTTTGCGGCCGTCCCGTTTTCGGATTTCCCGTTTTCGGATTTCCCGTTTTTGGACTTAAAGATAAAACAAAGCGAAAGCCCCGTTGCCGTGCAGAGAAGCGAAGCGAGCAGGGACGGCAGAAAAACCATCGCCGGCGCGGCGGACGAAAACGACTGCCTAAGCGAAATAACCGTCGTCGGCAGAAGTTGAATACTCGTCGATGCGAGAACGAAAAGCCTTGTCGCTCCGTCGTGATTTCCGCGGTTGCACATTTTTGTCGTGGCGGATATCCCCGCGGGGGTGGCGATTCCGCCCATTCCGAGCAGGTTCGCCGAAATATTCACGGCGACGTCGTCCGATTCGTCGTCCGAGAGTTCGCCGAAAAGCAAATTTATCGGTCTGCGGAGTTTTACGGAAAGTTTTTTGATTATTCCGGAGTCCTCCGCGATCTGCAGAACGCCCGACCACACGGCGTAAATAACTATAAGGTTCATCGAAAGTCCCACGGCTTTCTGTCCTCCGCCCGTCATCGCTTCGAGCGCTTTATCGGGCGAAAAAACGGCGAAAACGACGAGAGATATTAAGAATATAAAGGTAAAAATTACGTTCACGATACAAGTTATGATAAAAATCGCCTTTTTATGTTTTACTTTTTCTTAAAAGTATATTATAATAAAAGTATATCAAGCATATCAACGAAGGCAGATCGGACATATGAAAGAGAAATATTATATAACGACGGCAATCGCTTACACTTCGTCCAAGCCGCATATAGGCAATACTTACGAGGCGATTCTTGCCGACAGCATAGCGAGATTCAGAAAAAAACAGGGTTACGACGTCTATTTGCAGACGGGAACAGACGAACACGGGCAGAAAATCGAAGAAAAAGCCCGCAAATTCGGCAAATCTCCCAAAGAATACGTCGATATGGTTTCGGACGAGATCAAATCGGTGTGGAAGTGCGTGAACGTCGATTACGACAACTTTATCAGAACGACCGATAAATATCACGAAGAACAGGTCCGCAAAATCTTCAAAAAGTTTTACGAGCAGGGCGATATTTATAAGGGCGCGTACGAAGGTTGGTATTGCACCCCGTGCGAGTCTTTCTGGACGGAAAGCCAACTCGCGGACGGCAAATGCCCCGATTGCGGCGGCGAAGTGAAAAAAGCCAAAGAGGAAGCGTATTTCTTCAAAATGAGCAAATACGCTCCCAAACTTATAGATTATATCAATTCCCACCCCGATTTCATCTATCCCGTTTCGAGAAAGAACGAAATGATGAACAATTTTCTTCTTCCGGGATTGCAGGATCTCTGCGTTTCGAGAACGTCGTTCAAATGGGGTATTCCCGTCGATTTCGATCCGTCGCACGTCGTTTACGTCTGGCTCGACGCGTTGACTAATTACATCACCGGCATCGGTTACGACGCGGACGGCAATTCGTCCGAACTTTTCAGCGAGTGCTGGCCGTGCGACGTTCACATCATCGGCAAGGACATAATAAGATTCCACACCATTTACTGGCCGATATTCCTTATGGCTCTCGGTTTGCCGCTTCCCAAAAAAGTTTTCGGGCATCCGTGGCTTTTGCAGGACGGCGGTAAAATGTCAAAGTCCAAAGGCAACGTTATGTACGCCGACGATCTCGTGTCCGTTTTCGGCGTTGATCCGGTGAGATATTACGTTTTAGACGATATGCCTTTCGATAACGACGGACTTATCGGCTGGCAGCTTATGACCGATAAAATCAACGGCGATCTCGCCAACGTTTACGGCAACCTCGTCAAGAGAACGGTCGCGATGAGCGAAAAATACTTCGGTTGTCTGGTGGAAAGAACCGGCGTGACCGAACCCGTTGACGAAGAACTTAAAAATATCGCCGTTGCCGCTTACGAAAAAGTCTGCGGATTTATGGACGAATTCCGCGTTTCCGACGCGATCGACGTCGTGTTCGCGCTTCTCAGAAGAGCGAATAAATACGTTGACGAAACCGCGCCGTGGGTGCTTGCGAAGGACGAAGCGAAACACCCGAGACTGAAAGAGGTTTTATATAATCTTACCGAAACGATAGCGATAGCGGCGTCGCTTCTCGCGCCTTTTATGCCGGAAACGTCGGCAAAAGTGCTTGAACAGATAAATTGCCCCGAGAGAGAATATACCGCTCTGGGCGAATTCGGCTTATATCCGGACGGGAACAAAGTTCAGGCGAACGCGGAAGTGATTTTCGCAAGGCTCGATCAGGCGGAAGTAGACAAAAAAGCCGAGGAAATAAAGAATAAATACGTAGCGGCGGCGGAAAAAGTCGAAAAAGAAGAGGAGAAATCGGAAATCACGATAGACGATTTTGCTAAAATACAGTTCAGGACGGCTCTCGTAACGGCTTGCGAAAAGGTTGAAAAATCCAAAAAACTTCTTAAACTTTCGCTTAAAGTCGGAGATGAAACAAGAACGGTCGCAAGCGGCATCGCGGAGTGGTATAAGCCCGAAGAACTCGTCGGCAAAAACGTCGTGCTTGTTTATAATCTCAAACCCGCGAAACTTTGCGGAGTGGAAAGTCAGGGCATGATTCTCTGCGCCGAAAAGGACGGTAAACTTTCGATTGTTTCGCCCGAAAAGGGAGAAATTCCCGACGGGGCGACGGTGAGATAATGTTCACCGACGCGCACGCTCATTTAACGGACGATAAATACGGCGGAGAAATCGCCGGGATAATAAAAAATTACCGCGAAGCGGGCGTGGGAGCGGTGGTCGATTCGGGTTTCGACGTCGATTCGTCGCTCAAAGCCGCCGCTCTTGCGGAAAAGTACGACGATATGTATTTCACGGCGGGCGTTCACCCGGACGAAGCGTCGACGTTCACGGCGGAAGCCGAGGAAACGATAAGAACGCTTGCGGCGAAGAAAAAATGCGTCGGTATAGGCGAAACGGGCTTCGATTTTCACTGGAACAAATCGCCCGAAAAAGCGCAGGAAGAAGCCTTTGAAAGGCAACTTTTCATCGCCCGCGAATTCAATCTGCCGGTGGTTATCCACTCGCGCGACGCAACGAAAAAAACGCTCGATTTTCTCAAAGAAAGGCGGGAACTGCTGAAAAACGGATTTCTGATGCACTGTTTCGGCGAGAGCGAGGAAATCGCGCGCGAATACGTCGAACTCGGCGCGTACTTTTCGTTCGGCGGAGTGATAACTTTCAGAAACGCAAAAAAAGAGGGCGTCATAAGGCTGATTCCTTCCGACAGAATTCTGACGGAAACGGATTGTCCGTATCTTTCGCCCGAACCTTTCCGTGGGACGGTGAACGACCCCTCGAGGATTCCGATAATCGCAAAAAAACTCGCCGAGGTAAAGGGCGTTTCCCTTTCCGAAGTGGAAAACATAACAGAAACGAATTTCAAAAGGTTTTACAGGATATAATAAATGGATACTTACGCTTACGAACTTGACGGAAAACTTTATATCAACCTTACGAACAGATGTTCCAACGACTGCGTTTTTTGCGTGCGAAACGGAAAAGAATCCTATTTCGGCAACAAACTTTGGTTATCGAAGGAGCCTTCGACCGACGAAGTTCTCGCCGCTCTCCCGCAAACGGGTTACGACGAGGTTGTTTTCTGCGGTTTCGGGGAGCCTACTTTCAGAGAGAAAGAGATAGTCGAAATCGGAAGAGAACTCAAAAAACGCGGATATATCGTTCGGCTCGATACGAACGGGCAGGGCAATCTGATCAACGGAAGGGACATAACCGGAGAACTCGCGGAAGCGGTTGACAAGGTGAACGTGAGCCTCAACGAATGTGACGCGGAAAAGTATTTCGATATCTGCAGACCGGTTTTCGGCGAAGACGCTTATTCCGAACTTATTTCTTTCGCGAAAAAATGCAGAGATCGCGGGCTTTACGTCACGTTTTCGGTTGTGGACGTAATCGGCGCGGAATCGATTGAAAAATGTAAAAAAATCGCCGCCGAAGCGGGTATTCCTTTAAGAGTAAGAGAATTTATCAAGGACAGTTGATGCAGTTAAAAGATATATTAAACAAAAACGGTTTCAGGTTCAATAAGCGGTTCGGACAGAATTTTCTGACCGACTCCGTTCTGCTGGACGATATCGTCGCGAAATCGGGCATAACCGAAAACGACACGGTCGTTGAGATAGGTTGCGGCGGAGGAACGCTCACCGCGGCAATCGCGAAAAAAGCGAAGAGAGTTATAGGGTTCGAGATAGACGCGAATCTCAAGCCCGTTCTCGCGGAAACGCTCGCGGGGTTCGATAACGTCGAGATAATTTTCAAGGACGTTATGAAAACCGGAACCGAAGAAATAGAGAAAATCTGCGGCGGTGAATTTTCCGTCGTAGCGAATATTCCGTATTATATAACCACTCCGATACTGATGAAATTCGTCGAGGAATCGGAAAAGGTGAAGAGCATAACGGTCACGATCGAAGCCGAAGTCGCCGACAGGCTGACCGCAAAGCCCGGCACGGAAGATTACGGCGCGATAACCGCGGGGATAGATCTCGTGGGCAACGCCGAGCAACTTCTGTTCATCGACAGAAAGAAATTTTATCCTGCGCCCAACGTGGATTCCGCCGTGGTGAAAATCACGATGGACCGGAACAAATACCCGGGCGCGGACAAAAAGGCTTACAGAGCGGCGGTGAGATGCGCTTTTGCCAGCAGAAGAAAAACGCTCGCGAACAATCTGATGCAATCGTTCAGAATTCCGCGCGAAGAGGCTAACGAAATAATCTGCTCCGTCACGGATAATCCGCTTGCGAGAGGTGAAACTTTTTCCACGGAGGATTTCGTCGCGTTGTCGGCGGAACTGAAAAAACACAACATAAAGTTTTAAACAAATCGACATATTAAAGATATATTGAAACGGAACGACATGTTAACATTTTTAAACGCTTTCGGCATATATTAAAATGAGAGCGTTTTAAGGAGGTTTAATATGTCGTTCTTTACAAACAACGCATCGGACAGATGTCCCGGCAGAATAAACGGCAATCCTGTAAACGGGCTGTGCGAAAAGGTATGCGTAGAAGCCGAAAAAGTATTCGACGCCTGCATCCGTCAGACTCAGGAAGAGGGCATAACGCTTGCGCTTACCGGGTTTAACCCCGCAAATCCCGTTTATCCGCTTACGTTTCTCAGCGCGAGAAGCATCGGCAACGAGGGCGTTTTAACCAACGTCACCGTAGACAGGCTTCCCGACAGAGAGCGTTTCGGCAGGGTTCAGGCAACGGTCACCGTTCCGATGGAAGTGATATACACCGACGCCAACGGCGTGAGAGGCACGGCGACTTCTTCGGTTTCGTTCGACGTCGATATAGTTATGTACATACCCGAGCCGTCGATAATACCGTATAAAATCAATTCCGTCGTATCTATCGTTGCGCCCGAAGGGATTTATACCGATACCGCCACGTTCACCGTGTCGTGCTGCGTAACGATAATAATGAAAGTCGTCATGACGGTGGAACTTCTGCTTCCGTCTTACGGCTACGCAACTTTGCCGCAGTGTCAGGAATACACGCAGGAAGTATGTTCGGGATTTTTCGATCTCCCGATTTATCCCGGAAACACTTAACGTCAAGTATAGTCAAATCGGCTGAGCCGGTTATGCCCGAAGGAAAAACCTTCGGGCTTTTTTGCGTCAAGTTATCTTGCAGGACTGTAAAAAGTTGATAAAAAAAAGAAAATGTGTTATAATTGCCCGAGAGGAGAGAAAGCCGTGAAATTTTATGCCGTGAGCGATCTTCATATGTGCAGCAAAGGCTCCAAGCCGATGGATATTTTCGGCGCGAAGTGGGAGAATTATCTTGAAAAGATTTTCGCCGACTGGAACGCGAAAGTAACCGACGACGACGTCGTTATGATCGGCGGCGACATAAGTTGGGCGATGGATTTGCCCGAGGCGCTTGAAGATATCGCCGCGTTATGCCCGCTTAAGGGTAAAAAAGTACTGATACGCGGCAATCACGATTACTGGTGGAAAAGTATATCTAAAATAAGAAATTCTCTTCCCGAGGGGTTTTACGCTCTTCAGAACGACTGCGTTAAATTCGGAAACAAGATAATTTGCGGAACGCGCGGCTGGTGCGTCGACGGTTCGCCGGACTTCGGGGAGAAGGACGTGAAAATTTACGTCCGCGAAGCGGAACGGCTGAAACTCGCGATGGCGGCGGCGAAAAAAATCAGAGAAGAAAACGACGAGTTGATATGCTTGATTCATTATCCGCCCTTCAACGTAAGGCGTGAAAACTCGCTTTTCACCGACATTTTCGAAGAAAACGGAGTGGCAAAGGTCGTTTACGGGCATCTGCACGGAAAGGAATGCAGAACCGATCTGAAAATAGTCAAAAACGGGGTGGAATATTATCTCACTTCGTGCGATCAGGCGGATAATAAACTGACTCTCATCGCCGAATAAAAATCGAACCCGATAATATAAACCTGTTAAAATACGAAACAAAGGACTGAAACATGGAAAACGTTTGCAACGAAAACGAAGAAAAGTCGTTTAAAAAAACCGTAAAAAAACTTGCGTCGCGCTGGTTTATCGACGCGTTCTCGGGCATGGCTCAAGGGCTTTTCTGCACGCTCATCGCAGGCACTATTCTCGCGCTGATTGCGGGTTGGATAGGCAATAACGCGTTCGGAAACATCGTAAACACCATAGCGAACGTCGCAAAAACTTCTATGGGCTTCGGGATAGGCGTGGGAATCGCTCACTCTTTGGGAGCGAAAAAACTCACGATGTTTTCGGCTGCCGTCGCGGGGTTCGTCGGCGCGTGGGCGGATAAGATTTCGGGCGGAAGCCTCTCCGTAACGATGGGTATGCCCGGCAATCCGATAGGGGCTTACGTCGTGTCGCTTTTGTGCGTGGAAATCGTATCGCTTTACGCGGGAAAGACTAAGTTCGATATTCTCATCGTTCCGCTCGGCACGCTCGTTTTGTGCCTCGGCGGAATTTACGTCGCTTATCCGTTTATCTTCCTTATAACCAAACTCGGCGCGCTCATATCCGGAGCGACCGAGATTACGCCTTTCTTCATGGGTATAATAATTTCCGTCGTAATGGGCGTTCTTCTCACGATGCCCACTTCGTCCGCCGCTATCTGGCTGTCCGTCGCAAGCGGAATTACGGACGACGCGATGCTCATCGCGGGCGGCGCGGCGGTTGTCGGATGCAGTTGCCATATGATAGGTTTTGCCGTGGCTTCTTTCAGAGAAAACGGAGTTTCGGGGCTTGTTTCTCAGGGAATAGGTACGAGCATGCTTCAGATACCCAACATAATGAAAAACCCCGCGATAATGCTCCCGGAAATAATTTCGAGCGCGATTTTAGGTCCCGTTTCCACTTGTCTTTTCGGCTTGAAGTGCAACGCTTCTGGCGGCGGAATGGGAACGAGCGGACTTGTAGGCGTGTTCGGGACGATAGAGGCGAGCGCGGGCATGAACCCGTGGATTCTCGCTCTCGGCATCGCGCTTCTGTTGTTTATCCTGCCGGCGGCGTTGTCGTTCGGCTTTTCGGAATTGTTCCGTAAAATCGGGTGGATAAAATTCGGCGATCAGAAACTCGATTAAATTGAAACTCGCCCGCCTCGCCGGGCGGATGAAAATTAATAAAATACGAAAACCTCTCATAAGATTTTACGGGAGGTTTTTTATGGATAAAATTATTCCTGATTTCGTTATCGAACACAAAAAATCGTTCACGGCGAGCGGCGTGGGCGACGTTATTTCGTTCAACGACAGAGAAATAAGGCTGAGCCTTGTCGAGGGAGGCAGGGTTTGTATAACGGGCGAGGGGCTTAAAATCGTCGGGTTTGAAAAACGCACGGGAGAATTTAAAATGGTCGGAGCGGTCGTTGCCGTAAAATTCCTTTCGGGCGGGCAGACGACTCTGAAGAGGTTCTTCAAATAATGTTCGTAACGGAAGGACAGTTATATTATTTCATCGAATGTGTTTTTATCGGCGTGCTTTGCGGCGCGGCGTATTTTCCGCTTGCGGCGGTCGGTGAGATTTTATCCGCGAAGCGTTTTAAGGCGAAAAGGGCGGTCGGGTTGATTGCCGACGCGCTTTTCGCCGTTCCGTGCTGCGTTATTTACGGCAGAATGTCGCTTTTTTTCGGTTTTCCCGATTTCAGGGCGTATATGCCGCTCGGCGTCGCGCTCGGTTTTGTCGCCGAAAATGCAAGTTTTAATAAAACGCTTGCAATTTTAACCGAAAAAGCGTATAATAAAATTGCGAAAAGTATTGCCTTGATGTTACGGAGGAAGCACAGTGACCGAAAAAAAGTTAAAACGCCTCGTGTCCGCGGGGACGGCTATAGCGGTAGTGTTCTTATTCGTTCTCATAACGGTTCTGATTTATCAACTCGTGGCGATGGGAACGAAAAAAAGAGAAGCGGAACGCCTTCAGCGGGAAATAACGGAATTACAGGAAGAGATCGCAAACGGAAAAGACGAAATAGATCTCTGGCTTAAAAAATGGAAGATCGAAGAGCGGGCAAGGCAGAAGGGATATATTTACAAAAATGACGACAACGGCTGATAAAAACGGGATTTTTGCCGTTTTCGACGTCGGCTCCAACTCCGTCCGCGCGCTCGTCCGTTCGGAAGAAAAAACATATTTTCAGGGGCTTATAACAACACGCCTCGGAGAAAAACTCGACGAGAAAAAAGAGTTGACTCCCGTTGCCGTAGAAAGGACGGTTAAAGGAATAGAAAAATTGCTCGCGGAAGTTAAAAAATACAATCCGCAAAGAATATTCGCGTTTGCTACGGAAGCCGTGAGAAGCGCGAAAAACGGTTCGGAGTTCGTCGGCGAAGTTAAAAAAAGAACGTCCCTGACGATCGAAATTATCGACGGCGAAGAAGAAGGCGAAATCGGGCTTTCAGGCGCTGTCGGCGCGGGCGACGGCGGAATTATCGACATAGGCGGCGCGAGCGCGGAAATCGCCGTCAGAAAGGGCGGAAAAACGGTTTATTGCCACTCTCTCCCTCTCGGCGCGGTAAGGCTTAAAGACGTTTGCGGCGAGGACGAGGGAAAACTTTGCGAACTTATCGATAAACGCATAAAAGAATACGGCGAAGTGCCGGAAAACGTGCCTTTTTACGCCGTTGGCGGTACGGCTACGGCTTTCTGCGCTTGTTTTCTCGGGCTCGACAGGTACGACCGCGAAAAGGTCAACGGAACGGAAATTACGGTCGGTCAAATCCGCGAAACTTACGAAAAAATAAAGAATGCGACTTATGAAGAGCGCGTAAAAACGCTTAAAATAAGCGAAAAAAGAGCCGAAATCATCGTCGGAGGGGCGTATTTGCTTTTAAGGATAGTATCCGACTTCGGTATCGGTAAAATTACGGTCAGCGAAAACGATAACATGCTCGGTTTTTTGATAAAACGGGGCGTAATCGGACAGGAGAGTTATGGAGCAGGAAAAAACGGGTAACGGAGTAGGGAAGAAAATTCTTATAATCGTAATGTACGTCTGCGCCGTCCTGATGGCGGTTTTTTCGTCGTTTGCTCTTTCGGCAAACTTCTGGCTCAGGCTGTTTCTTATGTTATGCGGTCTGGTTATCGGGTTGGCGGTCACCGCGTTGTTTCACGAGGGCGGTCATGCGCTCGTCGCGAAGAGAAACGGCTTCGAGGTCGCAGGCTTTTCGTTCTTCATTTTCAGATACGACAAGCAGGCGATAAAGAAGTTTTCAGTTTCGTTTAAAAATGCTTATCTCGGGGCTACGGATATCGTTCCCACGCGAAAAGGCGATCTCGGCAAAAGATACGCGAAAACGGTTGCGGGCGGAATTTTAGGCGGAGTTGTCGCCGTTGCGATTCTCGTTGCGGGGTTCATAACGTTTATGGCTCTTTCCGCGCCGCTCGGAGCGATTTTTTTCTGCGGAATGCCTCTGTCGGTTGTTATTTTTATAATCAACGCCGTGCCGGGGTTTGTTCCCGATAACGACGGCTCGGTTCTTGCCGCGATGCTTTCGGACGGCGACGAAAAGAAAAACATCGAGAAACTTCTCGGAATAACCGAAGAACTTTACGAGGGGAAATCCTACGCGGAGATAGACGGCTCGCTGTTCGAGCCGGAGCAGAGCGCGTCGGAATCCGTAAAGGCGAGGTTTGCTCTTTTGCGGCTGCGCAGAGCGGAAGAACTTTTCGAGCCGAAAGATATCGTTGCAGGGCTTGAAGAATTGCAGAATGCCGAAGATTACCTCGACGACGAAGCGGCGATAGAAATGCTGTTCGCTTATATAATGCTCGGGGATGAGGGGAAAATAGAGGAATACGAATATCTTCTCGATAAGTGCGACACTCTTCCCGGGGCGTCCGGTATGAGAACGCTCGTTTATTACGCGGCTTATAAGGGCGACGAAAAATACGTAAAAGCAACGCTTAAATCGGCGAAAAAGATATGCGCCAAAGCCTATCTCAAAGGCGACGGAAAATTCAACGCGGAAATGCTTTCCCGCCTTTAATTTCAATTTGATTTCAACAGTATGCGAAACGCGGCTTTCACGCCGCGTTTTTTTAATTTTTCAGCCATAAATATCCGAAGAATTTACGCAAATCGCTTTACTTATTTATAATAATATATTATAATAAGTATAAAGGTGTAATTCTGCCTTAAAAACTCGATTTCGGGGACGGATATCCCCGTTTTCCGAAGTAATCACAGGAGAAAATAATGGATAACGAAAACAGAGTCGAAAAGGATTACGGCGCCGATCAGATTCAGGTTCTCGAAGGGCTTGAACACATCAGGAAAAGACCGGGTATGTACATCGCGTCGACCGACGCGAGAGGTCTGCACCATCTTGTCAAAGAAATTGTCGACAATTCGGTCGACGAGGCTCTCGCAGGCTATTGCGACACCATAACCGTAACCATCAACGAGGACGGTTCCTGCTCCGTTATGGATAACGGAAGAGGTATTCCGACCGGAATACACGAAAAAGAAGGCGTTTCCACCGTCGAAGTCGTCATGACGAAGCCCAATGCCGGCGGCAAGTTCGGCGGCGGCGGATATATGGTTTCGTCCGGACTTCACGGCGTAGGTCTTAAAGCCGTCAACGCGCTTTCCGAAACCGCTTCGGTAGACGTTTATCAGAAGGGTAAGCATTTTCGTCAGGAATACGACAGAGGCGTGCCGAGATCCCGTTTGCAGACTCTGGAAGATTCCACGCTTACGGGTACGAGAATCACTTTCAAACCGGACGCGGAGATTTTTGAAACCACGGAATTCAATTACGACACGATAAGAAGCACTCTGCGCGATTTCGCGTTCCTCAACAAGGGGCTTAAAATCATTCTCGAGGATAAGAGAGCGGGCAGAGAAGCGCGCGACGAATTGCAGTACAACGGCGGTATCGTCGAGTACGTGGAATATCTCAATAAAAACAAAGAAACCATAAGCGACGTTCTTTACTTTGAAGAAAAATTCGACGCGGTAACGGTCGAAGTAGCCATGCAATATAACGACGGATATAACGAAAACGTCATCGCGTTTGCCAACAACGTAAACACCAAAGAGGGCGGAACGCATATCGACGGTTTCAAATTCGCGCTTTCCAAACTCATCAACGACGCGGGCAAGAAACTCAATCTCGTCAAGGACGACGACAAACTCTCGGGCGAGGACGTGAGAGAGGGCTTGACGGCGGTTATCTCCGTTAAACTTCCCGAGCCGCAGTTCGAGGGGCAGACGAAAACCAAACTCGGCAACAGCGAGATGAGGGGATACGTTCAGAAGGCGATGTTAGAGGGTTTAGGCTCCTATCTCGAGGAGAACCCGTCTTTCACCAAAGAAGTTCTCAACAAGTGTCTTACGGCTAAACGCGCGAGAGAAGCCGCGAGAAAGGCGAGAGAAGCCACGAGAAAAACGGCGTTCGAGTCCACGGCTCTCCCCGGAAAACTTGCCGACTGTTCCGAAAAGAACCCCGAACTTTGCGAGATCTATCTCGTGGAGGGAGATTCCGCAGGCGGAACGGCAAAGCAGGGCAGGGACAGACGTTTTCAGGCGATTCTTCCGCTCAGGGGTAAAATTCTGAACGTGGAAAAAACGAGAGTTAACAGAGTTCTCGAAAACGAGGAAATCAAAGCCATGATAACCGCGTTCGGCGGCGGAATGCTCGACGATTTCGACGTTTCCAAGATCCGTTACGACAGAGTTATCTGCATGACCGATGCAGACGTGGACGGTTCGCACATAAGAATTCTCCTGCTCACGTTCTTCTTCAGATATATGCGTCCGCTCGTGGAGCAAGGCCACGTGTATATCGCTCAGCCGCCCCTTTACAAGGCGACCAAAAACAAAGTCGATTATTATTTCTATAACGACGCGGACAAGGAGAAATTCTGCCTTGAAAACCCGCGTTGCGACATACAGCGTTACAAAGGTCTCGGCGAAATGGACAAGCAGCAGCTCTGGGATACCACGATGAACCCCGCGACGAGAACTCTTCGTAAGGTAACCATTGCCGACGCTGTCGAAGCGGACACAAACTTCAATCTTCTGATGGGCGAAGAACCGGAACTCCGCAGAAAGTTCATCGAAGAAAACGCAAAATTCGCAAATCGCGAACTCGATACCTGACGGGGAGGATTTTAGGAAATGGCTAAAAAAGAATTTGATCAGGCGCTTACGGACGAGTTTAAACGTACGCTGGATATGACCAAGATAATCGATATCGAGGTCGATAAAGAATTAAAACAAAGTTTCATCGATTACGCTATGTGCGTAAACCGTTCGAGGGCTATTCCGGACGTAAGGGACGGTTTGAAGCCCGTTCACAGAAGGATTCTTTATTCTATGAACGAACTCGGTTTAACGCCCGATAAACCTTATAAAAAGTGCGCCACCATCGTCGGCGACGTTCTCGGTAAATATCACCCGCACGGCGACAGTTCAGTTTACGACGCTCTCGTTCGTCTCGCGCAGGACTTTTCGATAAACGTTCCGCTCGTGGATGGACACGGAAACTTCGGTTCTGTCGACGGCGATCCTGCCGCGGCTTACAGGTACACCGAAGCGAGAATGAGTAAACCCGCTCTCGAAATGCTCCGCGAAATCGATAAGGAAACGGTAGACTTCTATCCGAACTTCGACGATACGAGGATGCAGCCCGTTGTTTTGCCGGCGAGATACCCCAACCTTCTCGTAAACGGCGCGGACGGCATAGCCGTAGGTATGGCTACGAACATTCCGCCGCACAACCTCGGCGAAGCGATCGACGGCGCGATTGCGGTCATCGATAATCCCGAAATAACGGTTGACGAACTGTTGAAATACATTCCCGCGCCCGATTTCCCCACCGGCGGCATAATCATGGGCAGAAGCGGAATAAGAAACGCTTACAGAACGGGCAGAGGAAGCATCATTCTCCGCGCCAAGTGCGAAATAGAGGAATTCAACAACGGCACGCGCCAGAGAATCATCGTAACCGAACTTCCTTATCAGGTAAACAAGCAGAAACTTATCGAAACCATTGCCGATTACGTTAAAAACAAACGTCTCGAAGGCATTTCCAACATAAACGACGAGTCGGACAGACACGGCATGCGTATCGTTATCGAAATCAAAAAGGACGCGAACGCTCAGGTTGTTCTCAATTCGCTTTATAAGCAGACGAACCTTCAGATTTCAGACGGTATCATTCTTCTCGCGCTTGTCGGAACAGACCCGAAGATTCTCAACCTTAAAGAAATTCTTTCTTACTTTGTGGATCACCAGATCGACGTTATCGAAAGACGCACGAAATACGATCTTGCGAGAACGAGAGAAAGGGAGCATATCGTCAAAGGTCTTGTCATCGCGCTCGCCAACATCGACGAGGTTATCGCGATAATCAAACGCAGTAAGGACAAAGACGAAGCGACTTCGCAGTTAAAATCGGCGTTCCTTCTCGACGACAAACAATGTACCGCCATTCTCGAAATGAGGCTTCAGAGGCTCACTTCTATGGAAGTGGACAAGTTGAACGAAGAACTTCGCCAACTCGACGCCACCATAGCCGACCTCGAAGATATCCTGCAGAAGCCGGAAAGAGTGAGAGCGATCGTAAGAAACGACCTTGAAGATATAAAGAACAGGTACCCCACTCCGAGAAAAACCGAGATTTCCACCGATTATGCGGATATCGGCGAAGCGGACCTTATCGAAAGAGAGGACGTCGTTATTTCGATGACGCATATGGGTTACGTCAAGAGAATCGCAACGAAGGAGTGTAAGGCTCAGCGTCGCGGAGGAAAGGGCGTAACGGCTCATAAGCCTAAGGAAGAAGATTTTGTGGAGAATATGTTCGTATGCTCCACGCACGACGATCTGTTGTTCTTCAGTTCGCTCGGCAAGGTTTACAGAATCAAGGCTTACGAAGTCCCCGAAGCGTCCAAGGGCGCAACGAGGGGCAGGGCGATCGTCAACCTTATTCAGGTGAGCAACGGCGAAAGAATCACCGCGGTTATTCCGAGAAAGGAACTTCCGGGCGAAGATCTCGAAACGCAAATCGACGAGAACGGCAACGAAGTAGTTACGGACGAATCCGTCACGGCGACGGCGGAAGTGGTTGAAACAACTGAAAACACTACCGAAAATGATACCGAAAACGCAACCGAAAATTGCGCGGGCGGTTACATCATGATGGCGACCAAGTTCGGTCTTATCAAGAAAACGGCTATGTCCGAGTTCGATTCGATCAGAAAGAGCGGAAAGATCGCGATAAGCCTTCTCCCCGGCGATGAACTTATTTCCGTCCAACTCACGAGCGGCGAGGACGAAGTTCTTATCGGTTCGCACGAAGGTAAGTGTATCAGATTCAGCGAAAAAGACGTCAGAAAGATGGGCAGAGATACGCAGGGCGTGAGATCTATCGACCTTTCGGACGGCGATTACGTCATCGATATGTCCGTCGTCAAGCCGGACGATACGGTTATCACCATTTCGTCCAACGGTTACGGCAAGAGAAGCAGCGTTGACGAATACAGACTCCAGTCCAGAGCGGGTAAGGGCATAAAAGCCGGTCAGTTCAACGAAAAGACGGGTTATCTCGTCGGAATCAAACCCGTTCGCGAGGGCGAGGATATAATGATGATTTCCGACACGGGTATCGCCATAAGAACGAGAGTTGACGAGATTTCGCTCATCAGTCGCGACACGCAGGGCGTAAAGGTTATGCGTCTTGACGGCGCGTCCATCTCCACGATAGCGATAACTCCGCACGAGGACGAAGAGGAAGTTGCCGAAGGCGAAGAACTTGCCGAAGGCGAAACCGCGGAAACGGAAGAAAGCGGCGCAGAACCGACGGAAACCGTTGAAGAATAATATCCGAACTATTGACGGGCGAGCCTCCGAGGAGGCTCGCCCTTAATTTATGCCATAACTTATCCTGAAATCACAGACCTTTATATGTGAAATCTCTGCGGTTTTATGTCTTTTGTATGAAAATTTTATACTTTGTTGCTTTTGCCCCAAAAACAGTTTCCTTTTTTAATAAAAAGGTGTATACTGAAGATAATGGGGGAGGTTGTGGAGATTTTGCATTTTGCAGAACGAAACAAGTCAAATCGGTAAGGTTTTGGCAAGGTTCGTTTTAATCTTGCCCCGCATAGGTCGCGCGGATTTACGCGACTGAGCCGCAAAATAATATAAAATAAAAAAACGATATAAAACGTATTCCGGACGTTTCCGGGTTCAACGCCCGCGTTTGTCCGTAAATGCGAAAACAATAAAGAAAAACGAAAAAGCGAGGTAAAAACATGAAAAAGATTGATTTAGCCAAATACGGTATAACCGGCGTTAAAGAAATCGTACACAATCCTTCTTACGAAGAACTTTTCAAAGAAGAAACCGATCCTGCTTTGGAGGGTTATGAAAAAGGACAAGTCAGCGAACTCGGCGCTGTAAACGTCATGACGGGTATTTACACAGGTCGTTCGCCAAAAGATAAATTCATCGTTGTGGACGATAATTCCAAAGATACCGTATGGTGGACTTCGGACGAATACAAAAACGACAACCATCCCGCAACCGTCGAAGCGTGGAACGCCGTCAAGAAAATCGCCGTGGACGAACTTTCCGGCAAAAAACTTTACGTCGTGGACGCATTCTGCGGCGCGAATAAAGACACGCGCATGGCAATCCGCTTCATAGTGGAAGTTGCATGGCAGGCTCACTTCGTCACAAACATGTTTATCAAACCCACCAAGGAAGAGCTTGAAAACTTTGAACCCGATTTCGTCGTTTACAACGCTTCCAAGGCTAAAGTTGAAAACTATAAAGAACTCGGACTTAACTCCGAAACCGCCGTTATGTTCAACATAACGAGCAGAGAACAGATCATCGTCAACACCTGGTACGGCGGCGAAATGAAAAAAGGTATGTTCTCGATGATGAACTATTACCTTCCTTTGAAGGGCATTGCTTCGATGCACTGTTCCGCGAACACCGATCTTAACGGCAAAAACACCGCGATTTTCTTCGGGCTTTCCGGAACGGGTAAAACCACCCTTTCCACCGATCCGAAAAGACTTCTTATCGGCGATGACGAACACGGCTGGGACGATAACGGCGTGTTTAACTTCGAAGGCGGTTGCTACGCGAAGGTTATCAATCTCGACAAGGATTCCGAACCGGACATTTACAACGCAATCAGAAGAGACGCGCTTCTCGAGAACGTAACCCTCGACAAGGACGGTAAAATCGACTTTGCCGATAAGAGCGTTACGGAAAACACCCGCGTTTCCTATCCTATCGATCATATCAAGAACATCGTTCGTCCCGTTTCCGCCGCGCCGGACGCAAAGAGCGTAATTTTCCTTTCGGCAGACGCATTCGGGGTTCTTCCTCCCGTATCTGTCCTTACGCCGGAGCAGACTCAGTATTACTTCCTTTCCGGTTTCACCGCTAAACTTGCGGGAACGGAACGCGGAATAACCGAACCCACGCCCACGTTCTCGGCTTGTTTCGGTCAGGCTTTCCTCGAACTTCATCCCACCAAATACGCGGAAGAACTCGTTAAGAAGATGAAGAAGAGCGGCGCTAAGGCATACCTTGTAAACACCGGCTGGAACGGAACTGGTAAACGTATTTCCATCAAGGATACCCGCGGAATCATCGACGCTATTTTAAGCGGCGCGATCGATAAGGCTCCCACGAAGAAGATACCTTATTTCGATTTTGAAGTTCCCACCGAACTTCCCGGCGTAGATCCCGCGATTCTCGATCCGAGAGATACTTACGCTGACGCGAAGGTCTGGAACGAAAAAGCCGTCGACCTTGCCGGCAGATTCATCAAAAACTTCGCGAAGTACGAAGGCAACGCGGCAGGCAAAGCGCTTGTTTCCGCAGGTCCGAAGATCTGATAGCGAAGAATCAATCGATTTAAAAACCGAAACGCCGCGTTTTTCGTCAACGAAAAACGCGGCGCTATTTTATAAGCGCGATTTTACGGTTAAAATACGTTTTCAAATCTGATGAGATAGCCTTTGGGAATACTTTTGCATAAGTCCGCAATCACCACGTATTTGGTGTATGCCTCGTCGTATTTGCCGTTTTTGGTGAACGCAACCCCCTCCGAAAGCCACATATCGAGTTCTTTTATGTCGTTATGCGAAAGGAAAGCGTGAATTTTCTCTTTTTCCTTAATCCAGCGGTTTCTCACGTTTTCCGCGTCCGAAACCGTCGCCGTTCCGGAAAATTCCTTTTCTTGCATAATCACCGCTTGTTCGCGAAGTCGCTCGAATGCCGAACGAACGTAAATTTGTTCGTAAACCGCCGCGCCGGAAAGCAAAAGAAGCGCGACGAGTACCGATATAAGCGATTTTACCAATTCAAACCCTCCTTAAATTTTATATTGAAAGTTTCATATTTCTGATTTTCATTCTGATAGTAGACTTTTCCGTTGCCGTCCACCGTCATAACGCCCACCTGTTTCAGGGTTTTCGCACCGTGTTTTCTGATCGTTTCGTTAAGTGTTTTCAGATCCCAGTCGATCAGTTCAAGGTTGTTATGAATTGCTTTTCCTTCGCACACGAGCAGTACGGGCAAGGACGTTTTGCCGCATTGTTCGCCCGCTTTTTCCATTGCGGAAAGTTTGCCGTTTGATTCAAAAATAGCGTAATCGAGGTCGTCGAGCGAAAAATATCCCGCCGAACGCATCGATTCGATAAGATCTTCCACATCCATATTGTTTTTTCTTAGTTCCACGAAATCCACTCCGTCTTTATTGAGAACAATCGACGGTTTTCCGCTTATCACCCTTTTCAGGATTCTCCCCGAGCGGTCGAGCAGCGACAAAGTCTGATGAATGATGAACACCGCGAGAATGGCGGCTATCCCGTAAATCAGCGGAACGGATATATCGGACATCGGTATGCAGGCGAGTTCCGCTATGAGCAGAGTGATAACGAGTTCGAACGGTTGCATTTCGCCGATTTGTCTTTTTCCCATAAGGCGCATAACGACGAGAAGAATGATAAAAGTCAGCGTCGAACGAATAAAAATTATTACCATAAAAAAAGTATATCAAAACGTTTGCAAATTATGTAAATTCCTATTGACTTAACTTTCTCGTTATGATAGAATAGCCGCGTCTTTAAAAATTACGTATGAGGACGTCTGTTATGAAACGAAAGCGAGAAGCAAAACAGCCCGTAGACGAAGTAAGCGCCTACGAGCATATTTTTACCGATAAACCCAAAAGCGGGAAAAAGAAAGTCGATTTTTTCGGAAAACTGATTAAAAAAGACTTCAAATACTATTTATTGACGACTTTGTTGTATGTAATCAAAGCGTCGCCGGTATGGATTATTCCCGTTATAACTTCCGAAATAATTAATCTCACAACGGATTATCTCGGCGGGGGAGTCACTTATTCCGCCGCAATCGAGTCCGCCATAATTTACGCCGTTATTTTCACCGTTTCGCTTCTGCAGAACATACCGATGCACACCCTTTGGGCAACGGTTGCCTCAAAGATGTTCCGCAACACCGAAGCGAACATAAAAAGCGCGGTCGTAAGAAAACTGCAAAGGCTTTCGATTACGTATCATAAAGAAATGGAAGCGGGGAAGGTGCAGTCCAAGTTCCTGCACGACATAACTTGCGTAACGGGGCTTGTTTCGTCGTTGAACGACGTGTTCATTCCGGCGGTCGTCGGCGCGCTTATATCGATAGCCATTGCCGTTTATAAAAGCGGCGTCGTTTCGCTGTTCTTTCTTCTCGTTATACCGATAAACGTAATTATCGCGATGTTGTTCAGGAAAAAATTGCAAACGAACGCGCATATTTACAGACGTAATAACGAAGTCGTTTCCAACAGACTTTCCGAAATCCTCGAAATGCTCACCGTCACGAAGGCTCACGGGCTGGAGGATAAAGAATACGAGGGATTCAAAAACGAAATCGAAGCCGTGAAAAAATCCGGGCGGGCGGTGGATATCGCAAACGCTTCTTTCGGCTCGGCGTCCTGGGTTGCGGCAAACCTGCTGAACGGCGTGTGCCTTGCTTTTTGCGCGTTCCTCGCTTTTAAAAAGGTTATAACGGTCGGCGACGTGGTGCTGTATCAGTCGCTGTTCGCATCGATTAACAACAACATTCTCAGCATAATCAACGTTATGCCGTCGATAATAACAGGCAAAGAGAGCGTTAATTCTATTTCCGAACTGATGAACGCGGGCGATATGGAGATATCGGACAGAGGAACGCAACTGCCGCAGATTCGCGGGCAAGTGGACTTCGAGAACGTTTTTTACGCGTATCCGGGCGCGGAAACGCCCACGGTTAAAAATTTCACTCTCCACGTAAAACCCGGCGAATGTATCGCGGTTGTCGGAGGTTCGGGCGCGGGCAAAAGTACGCTTATGAATATGATAATAGGATTTTTGCTCCCTACCTCGGGCGATATTTTAATCGACGGCAACTCGATGAGGGATATAAATCTCGACGTATATCGCCATTCGATATCCGTCGTTCCGCAAAACAGCATACTTTTCTCCGGATCGATAAAAGAGAACATAACTTACGGAATGGATAATTATTCCGACGAAGAACTCGCAGAAGTCGTGAAAGAAGCCGACCTCGAAGAATTGATAAAGTCCTTCCCCGAAGGGATAGACACAAACGTCGGTGAGCATGGCGGCAGGCTTTCGGGCGGACAGAAACAACGCGTCACGATAGCGAGGGCGTTGATTCGCAACCCGAAAATACTTATCCTTGACGAAGCGACTTCCGCGCTCGATAATATTTCCGAATATCACGTGCAGAAAGCGATTTCCGGGCTTATCAAAGGCAGAACGACGTTCATCGTGGCTCACAGGCTTTCTACCATAAGGGACGCGGACAGAATTGTGGTTATGGATAACGGCGCGCCCGTAGAAATCGGTTCTTACGACGAACTTATGGCGAAGAAGGGCGAATTTTATAAGTTGAAAGAGTTAAACGATATAAACTATAAGGAGGCGGAAGAGGGGCTTAACGCTTAATGTTCCGATATTTTATGTCCGAACCGCGATGTTAAAAAATAATAAAACCCCGCAGTAAAAAGTTTTACGCGCGCAAAGTTTTTTGCGCATAAGGCTTTTCCCGGCGGGGTTTTTAATTTGTTTTTTGCCCGAAATATGGCTGAGTACAAAAAATCTCCGCGTAAATTACTTCTTACGCGGATAATTTCGGATTATGTTATTTCGATTCGGATTCCGACTTGGAAAAATTACGCTTTAAGAGCGTTGATTCTCTTGATAAGTCCCGATTTCTTGTTGGCGGCAGTATTCTTATGATATACGCCTTTGGAAACGGAAGAATCGATAATCGAAGCGGTTTCGGGATAAAGTTTGATTGCTTCGTCGTAGTTGCCGGCTTCGATAAGAGCGTTGAGTTTCTTAATAGCGGTTTTAACTTCGGATTTGTTATCCTTATTAACGGCATTCTTCTTCGCGTTTACAAGAACACGCTTTTTAGCGGATTTGATGTTAGGCACTTTATTTTCTCCTTTGATGAGTTCGTTTTATACAGTACTCCTATTTTATCACAAAAAAAACGGTTTGACAAGAATATTTAGCGGTTTTTTGTAAATAATATTATATATTTTTCAAAATTCGGGGTGCGGTATGTTGGATAAAAGAACGATCAGATGTGATCTTGCAATCGATATGGCGGAAGCCGAAGGGCTCGGCTCGAAAATCGAATCGGATATCGTCAGCGGGAAGTACGGCGTAAAAAGAGAAGTGATAACGATAAAAAATCAGGCGGATGAAGAAAGGACGGGGGTTAAAAGAGGAAGATACGTCACGCTGACGCGGCGGGGCGTTTACGCGGAAAGCGACGACGAAAAGATTTATTTTCAGCGTTGCCTTGCAAAGGCAATCAGAGAAACCGTCGATTTTCTCGATCTCGATTCCGATATAACGACGCTCGTTCTGGGGCTCGGCAACGGTTATATGACGTCCGACGCGCTCGGAAAAAACGTTTGCGAGGGAATTATAACGACGAGGCGACCGGGCGAGCCGATTAAAAACGACGTCGATAAAATAAAAGAAGTCTGTGCGTTTCATGCCAACGTCTGCGGTGTAACGGGCGTAGAAAGTTCGGAAGTCGCGCGAGGACTTGTGAACGAAATAAAGCCCGATCTCGTTATATGCGCCGATTCGCTTTGCGCTTTCCGCGCGGACAGAATAGGCAGAAGTTATCAGATTACCACCCGCGGAATAAAAGCGGGCAGCGGGGCGGGAAATACAACGGGAAAATCGGCGGGGAAATCGGTCGGCAAGGAAATCAGCGAAGAAACGCTCGGTGTTCCCGTTGTGGCGATCGGTGTTCCGTTCGTCATTTCCGCAAGGCGGCTTATCCGCGACGCGTCGGGCGGCGACGGCGGGTTCGATCCTGTTTCGCCGGAAGAAGATATGTTCGTAACTTATCGCGACGTCGACGCGATTTTAAAAGAATGTTCGTCGGTTATTTCTGCATCCATAAATCTTGCTTTGCAACCGGGCTTGTCCGTGGCGGACGTTTTGTCGTTTTCCTGAAAAACTTTGCCCGGAATCACTGCCGGAAAACATATCGAACGACTTATCGGAAAACTTATCGGAAAACTTACCGAAAAACGATTGACTTCGCAGGCGGATAGTGGTAGAATAACAACAAATTAAAAAGCAGAGTAGTACGGAAAGCGTCAAGTAGCATATAACGGGATGTTGAATATGCGCGAAAAGGCGATTAAAAAACCTTGCGATTTTCCGACGCATCCAATGCAAAATCACGGCCGCTTGCCGCAAATCTTTTTTCGGGCAAGCCTGACGGCGAGTTTTATTCTTGTCCGGTATGTTTCGGCGGCGCGCCCCTTTTTCTTGGAACTCCACTTTTAAAAAGGAGTTTTTTTTATGCAAAAAAAGTCGTTCAACTTCGGCAATTTGTTCTTTTCGGAAATTTTCCGCAACTCTTCGCGGGCAAAAAAAATCGCCTCGATAGCCGTTTTCGCCGCTCTTTCGGTGATGACGAATATGTTTCTCGAGGTTAAAATTTTCGATCTTCAGTTTTCTCTCACCATTTTCGTTTCGACGATAATCGGCGTAATCTTAGGTCCGATTGCAGGCTTCATAACTTGCGTATTCGGCGATTTCATCGGTTATGTTTCCAATTCCTGGGGGCTGATTTATATGCCGTGGGTAGGCATATCCACGGGGTTGTTCGCTTTTCTCGCCGGGATTATCCTCGGCGGAGTTTTTAATGCGAAAGAAGAAATTACATACGGAAAAATGTTCGCGCGGCTTGCCGTTTTCGCGGCGGTTTCGTTCGTCGTCTGCACGATAGCGGTGAATTCCACGGGTTTTTACATATATAATTATCATCTCGGCTTCGGCAAGAATTTCGTCGCGTTCGCCGAGAAGAATTTCGGCGGAAACTGCGCGTTTTTCGTCTATGTGTTATACAGATTGTTCTTTTTGGGACAGATATGGAACAGCGTTGCCAATTACGCGCTTCTTTTCGCCTTCTTCCCCGTGCTGAAACGCGTTCTTTCGCGTCGGACGGCAGGCTGATTCTTTCCGTCGAAATCGAGCATTCCAAAAACGTAGAATAGAATAAGCGGAACGCCGAGCGAGATTACGGAAGAAATCGCCGCGGCGAAAAATTCGCCCGCGCCCGGCAAAAACAGGTTGTTCGCAAAATATCCGGCAAGGCAACCCGGAATGACAAACGCCGCCGCGCGGACGATATACGAGGCGGTATCCGGGCTTTTGGGGCATACCTTATTAACCGCGCGGAGATTTAAAACGGCGGTGACGGAATAACTTAAAATCATTCCGAGGATAAGCGAATCCACGCCGAGATATTTCGGCAGAAAGACTATCGATAAAACGAGCGCGGTTGCGCCGGAAAGGTAATAAAGAAGCGATTGTTTTTCCTTGTTCAACGAATTTAAAATGCTTGTGGTGATAATGGTTATGCTCATCGGCAACATCGTTATCGCCCCTTTTTTTACGTAAATCCCCGCGGCGCGGTCGGCGTAAATTATCGAGCCTATCGCTTCGCCGGCGGAAAGGAAAACGGGGATAATGAGGCACGCCGTGAAAACGGAAAACTTTACGGCTTTCTCCACGTTGTTTTTAAGCGTGAGAAAATTACCGGAGTAATAGTTCGAGGAAAGTTCGGGAACGAGGACCAGCGCGAGCGAACCGATAAACGTTGACGGCATAAAAATGAGAGGAAAAGCCATTCCGAAAACTTTGCCGAATTCCGAAACCGCGGCCGCTTCGCTCATGCCGTAGCGGATGAGCCTTGCGGGCAGAAGTACGGCTATAAGCGTGTTAATGAGCGAAGTTGCCGTTCGCATGAACGTTATCGGCGCGGACGAAACGAACAGTGGTTTTAATTCCGATTTCGGTAAAGAGAGCCGTCCGCCTTTTGTGAAATACGCTGTCAGCGAGGCTGAAAACGAAAAGACGTACGATATTAAAACCGCATACATCGCGCGTTTCGCGCCGTTCATAAAATCCGTCGAAAATTTGACGAGAACCACTCCCGCCGCAACCATCACGATTTCTTCGGACAGTTCGATAAGGCTGTAAGTCAGAAACCTTTCGTTGCCCCAGAACGTTCCGCGGATCACTGCGTAAACGGACGTTATGATAAGCCCCGGGATAACGATGGATAAAAGTTCGGAGCATCTTTTGTCTGAGAAAAGAAAATCGGTTACGGGCAGACGCGCCAAAACGAGAAAAGTCACGGGGACGGAAACGATAAGAGTTAAAAGTATACCCGAAGAAACGACCATTCCGTTATTTCGGCTTTTCCCTTCTTCGCGATTTTTAATCATCGTTCTTGAAACGGTTATCGGTATTCCCGACGAGGTTATCGTCATAAACAGTCCGAGAACGGAAAGGGCGATCTGATATAATCCCAGCCCCTCGGAGCCTAACTCGCGCGATAAAAACACTCTGTAAATAAATCCGAGAAAACGTTCTGAACTTGAAAGAACGGTGACGATTACGACCGTTTTGAAAACTTTTTTAATAATACTCACCCCGATGTTTTGATTTTGACAGTACCTTTTAAAGTGTTCTATAAAATGTTTATTAAAAATATAATTGAACTATGAATAAAAAATTTGATAATATCGGACGGTTCAAAAAGATTTTCGTTTATAAAACGGAGCGCGGCGACGATCTTCTTTCGATCGCGGAGAAATTCGGTACGACTGAAAGGATAATCGTCGCCGACAACCTTTTGACGGAAGAGCCTCGCCCCGGCGAAATGCTCGTCGTCGAAAAGCCGGAGGGCAGAGCGTACGTCGTCAAACCTTTCGATACGTTGGAAAGTATTTCCGGCGGCGATAAAAAACGCGAACTCGAAATTCTCAAAAACAATAAAACCGATTTTATTTACGTCGGGCAGAAACTTTATATCTGATATATATCGGAAGTTTTGCCGCGCGACGTAATTTATCGATAAGTTTAACTTGACAAATCTTCCGACGTATGATATTATAATGATACGGAGTATCGTTAAATGAAATCAAGAAGGAATACGTCGCAAAGGGCGATGGTTGCGGAAATCGCGAAAAGATTATATCATCCGAGCGCTGAAGAAGTTTACGCCGAGGTTAAAAAATGCGAAAAGGGTGTCGGCAGGGCGACCGTTTTTCGCAATCTCAATCTGCTTGCGGACGACGGAGTTTTTATGAAAGTGTGTTTTCGCGGCGAACCGGCGCGGTTCGACACGAATCCCGCAAAGCACGACCATTTTTTATGCAACGTCTGCAAGGCGATAACCGATTTGCCTCCGCTGTCGCAAACCGATAACGACGCGGAAAAGGACGAGTTGATTCGCCGAGGTTTCAAGGTCGAGAGCAAATCGGTCGCATATTACGGCGTTTGCGACAAATGCAATCACCTGTGGCTATCCGAGCATGAATTGAACCCCGTTAAGACCTGATTCGGTTTAAATTTCGCTCGATTAAAAGGAAAACCGATAAAAAAATTGATTAACAATGGCGAAAACGCTTGCTAAAATATATTCGATATGATATACTTGAAGTAATCGAATATAAATAATACGGAGAAATAAATAATGCTTGCTAACTTACTTATGGATAATTGGACGCTGAAAATGATCATTTGCGTACCCAGCGTAATATTAGCCGTTCTTTGCGCGATTTTCATTATTATCGTAATAATGCTTCAACCGAGCAATTCGGATGGTATCAGCGCGCTCAACGGTCAGCAGGAAACCTTTTTTGCCGATAAAAAGAATAAGAGCAAAACTTTGGAGAGCAAACTTAAAAGACTCACCGTTATCACGATAGTCGTTATGGCAATCTGTATGGTAGCGTTCTGCGTGGCTCAATTCTATCTTTAATAAGCGGAAAAACAAAGGCGACTTAATCGGTCGCCTTATTTTTTTGCCGAAAATCAAAAGCGAAAAACAAAAAAACAAACATGAGTATTTACGATCAGTTAAAAGAAAAATTCGATAGCGGCGAATGGGACGGCTACACGCGAAAAATGATTTTCGCCGCCCTCGGAATAACGTCGCAGTCCGAAAAGAGCATGCTCGGCAGAATTCTTGCCGAACTTCAATTCCGCGGAGTGGTTTATTATATCGACGGAAAGTTTTGCACGCCGTCGTCGGCGGGGTATATCGAAGGGACTCTGCGCGGAAACGAACGCGGATTCGCCTTTTTCACCGCCGCGGACGGAAAAACACCCGATATGTTCATTCCGAACAGAAGCCTTCACGGCGCGTTGCATAAGGACAGGGTTCTGGCGAGAAAAGTCGTATCGGACAGAGGCTCGTCGGACGAGGGCGAGGTCGTTGCGATTTTGGAGCGGGGCGTAACTTCGCTTTGCGGAACTTATTACAGAGAGCGCGATTTCGGATTCGTCCGCCCGGACGATAAGAATTATTTTAAGGATATTTACGTGCCTTTGAAGCGTTCCGGCGGCGCGAAACCGCGCGAAAAAGTGTTTGTCGAGATTTATAAGTTTCCCGAAAACGGTAACCCGGAAGGTCAAGTTAAGGAGATTTTAGGCAAGAGATTCGACCTTAAAACCGAGGAGCTTTCCATAATCAGAAGTTACGGCTATAAAGAGATTTTTCCCTCTGCCGTTATAAAAGAAACCGATAAAATCGGCGACGAGGTTACGGACGGGCAAACGCAGGGCAGAGCGGATTATACGGATCGATTAATCGTCACCATTGACGGTGAAGATTCCCGCGATTTCGACGATGCGGTTGAGGTTCGGAAAAACGAAAACGGAAATTATATGCTCGGCGTTCATATCGCCGACGTTTCGGAATACGTGAAAAGGGGAAGCGCAACGGATAAAGAAGCGTTGAACCGTTCCACGAGCGTTTATTTCCCGGACAGAGTTATTCCGATGTTGCCGGAAAAACTTTCAAACGGCATATGTTCGCTCAACGAGGGCGTGAAAAGGCTGACTATTTCCTGCATTATGGAAATCGACGCGGACGGCAACGTCGTGGACAAAGAAATCAAGCCGTCGGTGATAAAATCCGCAAAGAGAATGACATACACGGAAGTGCAGGGAATAATCGACGGCAAAAAAGAGTATCTCGAAAAATATCCGCAAGAAACGCCTATGATTCTCGAAATGCGCGAACTTCAGAAAATTCTCTCCGCAAAAAGAGACGAGCGCGGCAGTATCGACCTCGACGTGAAAGAATCGCATATTTATCTCAAAGGCGACGAGATTGTCGTCGAACCGAGGAAATCCGCCGAGGCTTATAAAATAATAGAAGAATTTATGGTGGCTGCAAACGAGTGCGTTGCGGAATACGCTTTCTATCTCGAAGCGCCGTTCGTTTACAGGATTCACGGAAAACCGCTCGCGGAAAAAGCGAAAGCGTTTGCGGATTTCATTTCGGCAATCGGGTTGACGGTAAAGTGGAAACCCGACGAAGTCCGCCCGCGCGATTTCGCGGCTCTTCTCGAAAAACTTAAAGACGAACCGATTTTTCCGGTAGTCAACAAAGTGATGCTGAGAAGTATGCAAAAAGCAAAATATTCGCCTGAGAACGAGGGGCATTTCGGCTTGTCGAGCAAGTGTTATTGTCATTTTACTTCGCCCATAAGAAGATATCCCGACCTTGTCGTTCACAGGGTGTTAAAATTGATTATTGACGGCAAATTTGGTGAGTTAATCGACTTATACGCGGACTTTGTGGCGGAAGCGTCGCGAATTTCTTCCGAAAACGAACGCCGCGCGGACGAGGCGGAAAGAGCCGTGGACGATTTATACAAGGCTTATTATATGCGTTCGTTCGTCGGCGAAGAATTCGACGCCATGATAAGCGGCGTAACCGCGAAAGGGGTTTACAGTCAACTCGAAAACACCGTCGAAGGGTTTACGCCCGTTGAATTTCTGCCGCGCGGAAATTACGCTTTCGACGAAAAAACGTTCTCGCTCGTTTCGGGCAAACGTAAATTCTCGCTCGGGGATAAGGTGAAAGTCGGCGTTGCCGGCGTGGACGAAGCCGAAAAACGCATGGAACTGATTATTCTTGAAAAGCGTATCGGTAAACTATACTGAATCGGTAAACTATAATAAACCGTAACGAGAAAACCGGAATCTGCGCCTGTTCCGCCCCGATTTCCGCGGATTTTTAATATCAATTATCGCGGATTTATAATATTAATATTATAAAATACGGGATTTTCCTTGCAAATGAAGCCGATATGTGTTAAAATGAACGCGTTATGAAAATAATATCCGAAAACAGAGAGGCGAGATTTGAATATTTTATCGAGGATTCGTTCGAGGCGGGCATCGCGTTGGACGGCGGAGAAGTGAAGTCGATAAAATCCGGAAACGTGAGTTTAAAGGACGCCTATTGTTCGGTGAATAACGCCGAAGTGTTTATTAAAGGTATGCACGTCGCGGTTTACGACCGCGGCGGCGCTTTTAACGTTAAGGACAGTCGGCGCGACAGGCGGTTGCTTTTGCATAAGAGCGAAATAAGGAAACTTATCGGAAAAGTCAACGAAAAGGGTTACACGCTTGTTCCGCTGAAAATTTACCTTAAACAGGCTCTGATAAAAATCGAAATAGGGCTTTGCAAGGGTAAACATACTTACGATAAAAAGCAAACCGTAAAAGAGCGCGACCTTGACAAAGCCGCCCGAAGAGAATTAAAAAATATAAAATTATAAGGCTGAAAATCCTGTGAATAAAGAAAATATGCAGAAGAAAAAATTTATAACCGAGGAAAGGTTGGGGCGTATAGTTCCGGCTCTTTTGTCATCTTTGACGCTTGCGCTTGTCGTGTTCGTGGTTGCGCCGCTCGATATTTTCGGCAGTAATTACGCCGAGTTGGATTTTTCGCTTAAGAATTTTGCCTTTTTTCTGATACTCGGGGCGGTTCTCACCGTGCTTTTGTTCGGTTCGCTCATGTTTTTGTTGCCGCGCAAGGCGTATCGGTGCGTGTTCGCTTTTACCCTGGCAACCGCCGCGCTTTTTATCATTCAGCAAAACTTTCTGAATTTCGGAATGAATTCGCTTCCCGGCGACAAACTTCCCGGCGAAATCCCGTCGGCAGGCGAGATAATAATAGACCTTCTGGTCTGGATCGTCGTTTACGGCGGCGCGTTTTTTCTTGCAATATGGGTGAACATAAAAGGCGATAAGGGCGACGTAATCAAAACGGTGTCGTTCATCGTCTCGTTCGCTCTTCTCGCGTCGCAGATAACGAGCCCGATTTTTATCGTGATAAACAGCAATTCCAAGTTTGAAACGAATATCCTCAAAGGCTCCGGCAAAAAAGAAAAAACGACCATAAACACCGAACGCGGATTCAACGAACTTGCGCAAAAAAACAACGTCTTTTATTTCTGTATCGACCGTTTCGACGAGGAATACGCAGAAAAGGCTTACGCTTCCGACAGAGAGATTTTCTCCGAACTTACGGGCTTCACCTGGTATCGGGACAACGTTTCCAATTACGGGCATACATTCCCTGCCGTGGCGAATATGCTCACACAGAAAAAATACGACATTAACGAAAGGCGGGCGGTCTTTCTCGATAAAGTCTATAAGGGCGGCGACACTCCGCTCGATAAGTTGAACGAAAACGGTTACGCCGTCAATATTTATACGGTTAAATATTACGCGTTTACGAACGCGAGGCATCTTCCGCAATACGTCGGCAATCTCGCAAAAGCGACGGAAGAGAGCAACGAAAGGATTTCTTTCGCCCTGTCCGCTCAACTCGCCGGGTTTTCGCTTTATCGCGCCGCGCCGCTCGTTTTTAAACAGTTTTTCGACACGGGCAGTACGTCGGACGTCAACGGAATAGTCAACAAAAAAGGCGACGACGGTTACGAAGAGTGGATCGGCACGAACAGTCAGGCGGAAACTCTTGCAAAAAACGCTATCACCGTCGGCGATGCCGAAAAAAAATTCGCTTTTATTCATTACGACGGAATGCACGACGTTCTTCAACCTTCCAGTCCGTTTATTCCTTCGATTTTAAGCAGAAATATCGGCGTGGTTAATTCGTTTATAAAAGCGCTCAAAGAAAACGGACTTTATAAGGACGCAACGATAATCATAACGGGCGACCATTCGCGTCCGGTAAGCGATATTTCGGGCGTATTAGACAGAAGCGGTAAAGGTCAGCCGCGCAGAACGGCGTTGTTCGTTAAAGCCGCGGGTAGCGACGAGGGCTTTGCGGTTTCCGAGGCTCCCACCTCGCACGAAGATATCTGGGCGACGATTTTTCGTTCGGAGAATATCGGGTATGAAGGCTCGGGCGTGGCGGTGAATTTGCTTTCCGAAGGTCAAAGCCGCGAAAGAATTTATACCTGGCACACTTACGCGACCGGTTCGCTCGACGAGTACGTGTACAAAATAAACGGCAAAGCGAGCGTTATCGGCAACTGGGAAGAAATCGGACATATACATTTAAACAAGTTTTTGATGAGTTAAGGAGAACGGACCGATGTCGACGATACTTTATTATATCAGCGTACCATTCGGATATCTGATGAAATGGTGCTGGATGCTCACGGGTAATTACGGTCTGGCGATTATCCTTTTCACTTTGGCGACGAAAATCGTCCTTATGCCTCTTTCGGTCTGGATTCAGAAGAATTCGATCATAATGGTCAAAATTCAGCCCGAAGTAAATTTTCTTAAAGCCAGAATGCACGGCAATCTCGACGCAATCGCGGACGGGCAGTCCGAAATTTACAAAAGAGAGCATTATCACCCGCTCATTACGATAATTCCGCTTATTCTGCAGGTCGTTTTATTGCTTGCGGTTGTCGAAATTATTTATCATCCGTTCAATTATCTGTTCGGTTTCGGCAAGGAAACGATCGAGGCTCTCGCCGCGGTCGCGGGGCTGGATACGGAATCGTCCACCTGCCAACTTAAAATAATCGGTATGATGCAGACGGGACAGTTCGCAACCCTTCCCGGCGCGGGGGATATCGCGGGGCTTTCGGGAATAATCGAAAAAGCGAATTCTCTCGAACTCGGTTTTCTCGGGTTCAATTTGTCTTATATTCCCGCCGAAACGTGGGGGATTTACGTTATAGTTCCGATTCTTGCGGGCGCGTCCTCGTTCGTTATGTGTTTAACGCAGAACATTTCCAACGTTCTGCAACACGAACAGGGTAAACTCAATCAGTACGGCATAATGGCGTTAAGCATAGCCTTGTCGCTTTATCTCGGACTTTTCGTTCCCGCAGGCACGGCTCTTTACTGGATAGCGAGCAATCTTATGTCCATCGGCGTAATGTATTTGCTCAACTGGCTGATAAACCCGAAGAAGTATGTGGATTACAAGGCTCTGGAAGAGAGCAGAAAGGCTCTCGCGGACGCCAAGGCGTTCGGCGCGGTCGATAAAAAAGATCCGCGTTACGCCGAGAATAAAAAACGCGAAAAAGCCGACTACAAAAAATTCAAAGGCATCGCCAACAAACACGTCGTTATTTATTCCGAAAAGAGCGGTTTTTACAAGTATTACAAAGACGTTATCGCGGAATTGCTGAAAAGGTCGAATCTTGCGATTCATTACGTCACCAACGACCCGAACGATATTATTTTCGAGGTGGCGAAGAGCGAGCCGAGAATCAAGCCGTATTATATCGGACTGAAAAAACTCGTCACGCTGATGATGTTCGTCGAAACGGACATGTTCATCATGACTACGCCTGACCTCAACACGTATTATCTCAAACGTTCGTTCATCAAAAAAGATATCGAATACGTTTATTTTCCGCACGACACCATGAGTTCGTTTTACGGTTTCAAAGAGGGCGCGTTCGATAATTTCGACACGATCTTCTGCTCCGGCGAGCATATCAAAGAGGAAATCCGAAAAACAGAAGAGGTTTACGGGCTTCCGAAGAAAACTCTCGTCGAGTTCGGCTTCCCCCTTTCGGACTATCTCGAAGAAATGGGTAACAAAGCGAACGAAGAGAGAAGAAAATCCCCCAAACCATATAAGCAGGTTCTTATCGCCCCGTCGTGGCAGGAGGACAACCTTCTCGATTCCTGCGCGGACGATCTCATCGCATCGCTTTACGGCGACGGATATAAGATAATCGTCCGTCCGCACCCGGAATACGTCAAGCGTTACGGCGCAAGGCTTTCCGCGCTGATAGAAAAATACAAGGACGCGGACAAGGATAAACTCGTTTTTGAAACCGACTTTTCTGCTAACGAATCTGTTTATTCGTCCGATATCCTTATCACCGACTGGTCGGGCGTAGGTCCGGAATTCTGTTTCGCCACGAAACGACCGGCGATATTCGTGAACACCAAGCCTAAGTGCGAAAACCCGAACTGGCAAAAAGTCGGCATCGAACCCGTCGAAATGTCGCTGAGAAAAGAACTCGGCGAGGCAATCGGAAAGGGCGAGGCGAAAAACGTGAAAGCCGTCGTCGAAAAACTTCTCGGCGAAGAGGATTTATACGCGAAGAAAATTGCGGAAATTTACGACGGATTCATCTATAATCACGGAACTGCCGCCGAAAATGGTGCGAAGTACATTCTCACGTCGCTTGCGGCGAGGGCAAAACAAAAAAAGGATAAAAAATAAGGAGTTTTACATATGTTGGTAAATTTATTGTATCTCGATCCGGCGGCGACGACCGCCATAATCACTTCGTTGACGGCGATAATCGCGGCGGTCGGCGCATGGTTCATCATCAGATGGAGAAAGATTAAAAAAGGCGTTTCCAAAACGTTGCATATCGACGAAAACGCGAAGAAAGAAGTCGAGGATGATCTCGTTATAACCGACGCGGATATCTTAACGGACGAAAAGTCCGAAAAGGCTGACGAAGACGTTGCGGCGACGGAAACGGAAGAAAAGAAATAATCGACGGATAAATCGTAAACGCGAAAGCGTTGTCTGAAATATTTTGACGGAGAGGGCAAAATGGAAAAGAAAACTGCAATAATCATCGGCGCAGGTCCTGCGGGGCTTACAGCCGCGTATGAACTTTTAACAAAATCGGACGATATTGTTCCGATAATTCTCGAAGCGGAAGATTTCGTGGGCGGCATTTCGAGAACGGCAACCTATCACGGCAACAGAATGGATATCGGCGGACACAGATTTTTCTCCAAGGACGACAGAGTTGTGAATCTGTGGACAAAGTTTCTGCCCGTTCAGGGCGCGCCGTCGATAGACGATAAAATTCTCGGCAGAGAAAAACCGCTCGTCGAGGGCGGACCCGACCCCGAAAAGACCGACGACGTAATGCTCGTCAGGGACAGGCTTTCGAGAATTATTTTTCTCAGAAAGTTTTTCGATTATCCAATCTCGTTAAAGGCTCGCACGTTCATAAATATGGGCTTTTTCCGCACGATGCGGGCGGGCTTCGGCTATATAGGCAGCTGTATTCATAAAAGAAAAGAGGACAACCTCGAAAACTTTTATATCAACAGGTTCGGCAAGCCGCTTTACGAAATGTTCTTTATGGACTACACGGAGAAACTGTGGGGCGTTCACCCGCGCGATATTTCCGCGGACTGGGGCGCGCAGAGAGTTAAAGGTTTGTCCATAAGAAAAGCCATCGCCAACGCTCTTTCCAAGCCTTTCCGCAAAAAGACGGATAAGGTTGAAACGAGCCTTATCGAGCAGTATTATTACCCGAAGAAAGGTCCGGGGCAACTCTATGAAGAGATGGCGGACGAAATAGTAAGGCTCGGCGGCAAAATCGTCAGGAATTCAACGGTCAAAAAGGTAGTCGTTTCGGACGGAAAGATAGAATCTCTCATCGCGGACGAAAACGGCGAAGATAAGGAATACAAGGGCGATTATTACGTTTCGTCGATGCCCGTAAAGGACCTTATCGAGGCTATCGGCAAAAAGAACAGCGGCGACGACGTTTATCGTATCGCGACCGAACTTCCTTACCGCGATTTCATAACGGTCGGGCTTCTTCTCGATAAGTTAAAGGTTAAAAACAAAACGAAGATCAAAACGCTCAACGATATCGTTCCCGATTGCTGGATATACGTTCAGGACAGGGACGTGAAACTCGGGCGTATTCAGATATTCAACAACTGGTCGCCTTATATGGTCGACGACTGCGAGCATAAAGTCTGGATAGGGCTTGAATATTTCTGCTCGGAAGGCGACAAAATGTGGACGGCGCCGGACGACGAATTCATTAAATTCGCCGCGGCGGAACTCGTCAAAATCGGCGTTATCGAATCGGAGGAAAACGTTCTCGATTCCACGATAATTCACGTCAAAAAAGCCTATCCTGCATACTTCGGAACTTATGCGGAGTTCGATAAGGTCAAGGATTATCTCAACGGATTTTCCAATCTCTGGTGCGTCGGCAGAAACGGTCAGCACAGATATAACAATATGGATCATTCCATGGTCACGTCCATGGTTGCGTGCGACGAAATTATCAACGGAATAACCGACAAAACGGAACTCTGGAGCGTCAACACCGAAAAGGAATATCACGAAATCAAAGCCGACGACGAAAAATCGGGCGACGAAGAGAAACAAGCGGAATAAATCGCGGAGGTGAATATGTCTGAAACGATTTTAAACGGAAATTTTCCGGATAACGGTCGAATAAACGTCAAGGAGTATTTCTTCAAGGTCGTAAGGTATATCGGTTTGTTCGCCGCCCTTACGATTATAACCGGAGTGTTTTTTTACCTGCTTAAACCTTATTACGAATTCTGGAACAGAAAAGGCGCGGTTGCACAGAGTTTTTGCGTCGCCGTTTTTCTCGTCCTCATCGTGACGGGGATTTATTGCAAAAAAACGGGCAAAATGACGCCCGATTTGCTTTTGAAACTCATTCTCGCCGCGGGGTACGTAATAAGGCTTGCGTATATGCTGTACACACCCGTTTCCGTCCGTCAGCACGACACGTATAACAGAGCGTTGACGGGACACGAGGCTTACGCCTGGATAATTTATACCACGGGAAAACTTCCGACGACGAACGATTATCAGTTTTATCATCCTCCGCTCAACGCCTTCGTTCAGGCAGTGTTTATGCACGTGACGAACGGGCTTACGGAAATGCTTCAAAAAGTTTTCGTGTTAGGCGACGCGATTCCGTCGAAATACCTTTCGGGTATGCCCGCGGTCACGTCCACGGCATACGTCGGGCTTACGGAGTACAGATATTATTTGTATTCAACGACGCAGATTCTCGCCGTAATGTGGTCTGTCATCACCATGGTCGCACTCGTAAAAACGCTTAAACTTCTGGGGTTGAAAGGTTACGCGCTCGCCGCCGTTTCGGCGTTCGTCGTGTTCTTTCCGAGGCATATTCAGTTTTCGGGGCAGGTGAATAACGATGCTTTGGCGTATATGTTCCAGATGCTTTCCGTTTACTATTGTTTAAGATGGTGGAAAAAGGGACGCAGACTTTACGATTTGCTTATCTGCGCGCTTTGCATAGGGCTCGGAATGATGTCGAAAATCTCGGCGGCGGTAATATGTATTCCGATTGGTTGCGTGTTCGCTTACGAATTTTTCCGCGAAATCGAAAAAGCCGTTTCCGCGAAGAAAAACGGAGAGAGCAGCGCGTGGAATAAAGTAATTTATACGGCGGGCGGTTACGTTTTGTTTTTGTGCGTATGCGCGCCTATAGGTTTGTGGTTTCAGGTTTACGCTTACAAAACGTTCGGGCAGAGTTTCGGATTCGTATTCTCGAATCTCAACAGCGCGCTCGGGACAACTCACCACAATTGGTTTGAAAGATTGTTCATAACGTTCGACCCGAACGAATATTTCGGAACGCTTTATTGTGTGCCGTTCTGCACGGTGAAGAACGGAGTGATAACGGAATACAACAACTACAACTTGCCGTTATATCAACTCCGGTCGGCGCTTTTCGGCGAATTCAGCAATTACAAAGGCGGGGAGTGTTTCTCGGCAACGGCGTTCGCATGCGGGCTTTTGTCGCTGATTGCGTTCATCGTAATGCTTGTTTATTGCGCCGTTCTTTATTTCAAAAACGGTAAAAAGGCTCTCGCGGACGAAACCGAGCGGAATGATATCGCGTTTATCGTGATTATGACCGCTTCGTTTTTGATATCCGAGTTTATGTTTTATATAAAAATGCCTTACGCCTGCACGATGGATTTCAGATACGTTATGCCTGTAATCCTCGGTTTCGCGGTGATTTTTTATTACGCGAGAAAGCGTATTCTTGCCGCGAACACGGAATTCGGAAACACGCTTGTTTTTGTTTCCACGTTCTGCGCCGTGGCAACGGTTTCGTTAACGACTTTGTTTTATCTCGTCTGCAGCATTTAAAATTTTTGGAATACACGGCGCACTGAGGTGAATTGGAATTATGGAAGAAAACGTACAAAACGAAGAACATAAAAAACAAACAAAAAAGCAGTTATTCTGGGAAATTTTCAGGTTTCTACTCGTCGGCGGAACGGCTACGATCGTCGATTACGCCGCCGCTTACGTGTTTTATCACTGGCTGTTGCCGCCGTCTTTAATCGGGCAAACTCCGTCTCTTATTATTTCAACGGCGGTCGGGTTCTGCTTCGGACTTACGGTCAACTGGTTGCTTTCGATAACTTTCGTGTTCAGGCAGGTAACCGACGAAAAAGCCTCGCGCTCGAAAAAATCGTTTCTTATTTTCACAATAATCGGGCTTATCGGGCTTGCGATAACGGAAGTCGGGATGCATCTCGGCGTAACTATGCTGCCCGAGATAACGATTTTCAAGACCACGGAATTTCTCGGTGAAGCGTGGAAATGGTGGATAAGCAAAGTCGTCATGACGTGCATAGTCCTCGTTTGGAACTACGTCGGCAGAAAAGTTCTCGTGTTCAAGTAAAAAACGCAAAGGGAGCGAAAAATGGAAAAATACGCATGGAAAGCCGAGATTTTAAATGGAAAAAAGGACGAATACGTAAAACGTCACAATGAAATCTGGCAGGAAATGAAAGACGTTTTGAAAAAAGCGGGAATCCGCAATTATTCGATATGGATTTGCGGCAACGAATTGTTCGGGTATTACGAATGTGAACGCGGCGTCGCGTATGCGGGCAAAATTCAGGCGGAAAGCGAAGTCGTGAACAAATGGAACGAATATATGAAAGACGTTATGATTATGCCCATCGACGAAAGAACGGGCGCGCAGCCGTTGCTCGAACAAGTTTTCGAATTCAACGGCTGAAACAACAATCGTCAGCATTCCGATATATTATTTGATGTTGGGGGTAAAGCAGCAAAAAAGGGCGGGGATTATCTTGTCAGCACGAATTGCGACGCGACGCATTTCTGCAACTGCCGCGGCAATGTTTCAATTGAAAACAGCGTGTTTGAAAATATGATGGACGACGCATGCAACGTTCACGGTATTTATCTTAAAGTCGATGAAATCATTGATAAAAACACCCTTTTGTTGAAGTTGAGGCATTTTCAGCAATTCGGCGTTAACAATTTTCAAAAAGGCGATATCGTGGAAATCTCATCACCCGACATGCGCGAATTTTCGGCAAATTACACGGTAAAAAATGCTGGTTTAACCGAAAAAAACAGGATTAAACTCGAAGTTGAAGAAGATATTTTCGGCGTTGAAAAAGGTTTTGTCGCCGATAATCTCACCGCTCACCCGAACGTTCGCATTTCGGGTTGTAAAACGGGTAACAACAGACCGAGAGGCTTTCTGATCAACACCAACAAGAAAGCGGTTGTCGAAAATTGCGTTTTGTATAATTCCGATTGCGGAGTAGAGATAGCGGGCGATAATTCTTTCTGGTGCGAGTCCACGGGCGTGAGAAACGTTACGATAAAAAACAACGTTTTCAAAAATTGCGGGTATTATGGCGCGGGTTATTGCGTCGTGATCCACGCCGATATAACAGCAAACCCGACGATTCCGGATTTCCATCGCAATATCAAAATCGTCGGCAATGACTTTACGTATGTCAAGGAATGTCTTTACGCGACGAATTGCGCCGATCTTTCTTTCGGAAAAAACAAGAAAGAAAAAAGCAAAGCGTTTCGTTTTAAATAAGCAGAGAATAAAAAAATGATAGCCCGATTTTTTGTTAAAAAGCAAAGAAAGTGGGCTTTTTGCGGTTAAAATTTATCTGCAAGTTATGTTTTGCGGAAAAAAGTTTGCAATAAACAGTCGTATGTGATATAATGCGTCTATCGATATAATGTACGGAGATAATTATGGAAGTCATTGCGTATAAAAGTTCTTACAAACAATATTTCGCCGTTTTTTTAAGCGTTATGGCGGCTGTTCTTTCAATATTCTTTTTCTTTATGAAAATGCTTGTTTGGGCGATAGGTTTGCTTGCTTTTTGCGTGATTTTTATCGTTGCGGCGATTTTTTGGTTTCGTCAGCCTCGCGAACTTATAACCCTTAATAACGGCACGCTCGAAATTTATTACGGCAAAGAAACGAAAAACGTCGCATTAGTTGATATTGTTAACGTTAGGTTTTATACGTCGCAACAATTCGCTTCTTTTTCGTATGGTCGACTTGACATATTTACAAGCGAGGGAGATATAATGGTCGATAACGTTTCCGATCTTCATAACGTCGCGATGCGGATTACGGAGTTGGTAACGCTTGCGAAAAAGGACGGAGAATAATTACCGGATTTTTGTCAGACATAGGGCAGGGAATAATGCAAACTTTGATTTGCATTATCCCCTGCCGTTTTTAATGCCGGCTTTATTTGTTGTAAAATATTAATAAATGCCTCTATAAGTCGATTAACGATGTAAAATCATCTCAAACAGAAATCCGGATTGCTTGCCGTGTTTACGTTTGTTGCGAGTTTATGGTCGCGTAATCGGGGGTATACCCGAAAAAGAAAAGCCGCCCGCTATGCTGGCGAGTATTTGCTTTTGGAATTTGATTATTTTAACTTGTCGATTAGTCGGAAATGATTTTTGTGTAAAACAAAACGAACTCAAGATTTTCTCTCGGGTTCGTTTTATTCTTGTTTGGTGCGGTCGACAGGACTTGAACCTGCACGAGAAAGCCTCATAAGATCCTTAGTCTTATGCGTCTGCCAATTCCGCCACGACCGCATAAATACCAATCAAGCCGCAAAGCCTTGCAACTCAACCGATATTGCTCAGTTATAATACTATTTTTTTTCAATATTGTCAAACGTTTTTAAGCGGTTTTTCAAAAAAAATCACGAGATTTTTTTGTGAGTTTTCAAAAAGATTTTTTGCGGTGCTTTATCATAATAATTCGCGTTAATATCCGCTTATTTTGCGCCGTAAATCGTCCGTTTTGCCTCTTTTAAGGAGTTTTCCGCCTCGGGCGACATCTGCCCGGAAATCTTCCTGTAATCGTGATGCAGACAGAATTCGTCCACCGCGTTTTCAAGCGCGTCAAGTTTTTTTCTCATCGCATTATATAAAACCTCGAGATATTCGCTTTGCTTGTTCCCCGCTTCGGCGGAATAGCGGATAAGTTCGGCGTAATGTTCGAGGCAGAATCCGTTTCCGCTTTCAATCCGCTTTTTAAAGCCCGGGTCGTCCTTATAAACGCGCGAAATGGTTCTGTAATACCTTTCCATGGTGTCGTCGAGATATTTGCACACGACGCACGTTTTGTTTGCTTCGAGAATTTTCTCGGCTTGTTTTTTCGCATTTTTCGGCAACGGCTTATAAACGAGTTTATCCGTCTTTTTTTTGAGTCTGGTCGAAATCTGTAACGCCAAACCGAGTTTCGAGTGGAGAGAGTAGAGTTTGTCGAAGTGTTCGGCGCAAAAACCGAGTTCGTTTACTTCTTTCCTCGTGGAGTCCTCCATAACGCCCTCGCCGAGATATTGTTCGGTCAGTCTTTGGTCGATAACGCTTCTTATTCTGCAAAGAGGACAGATTTTCCCGTCGTCGAAATGTTCGTAAATCAGCATTGTGCCTATGTGGTAGCCCATAATTTTCTCCTTAGTCCGGTCTGCCGGTGAGATGCCCTTCGGGGTTAAGTCCTTCAAATCCCGTTTGCCTTAATGCCTCGTAGAGCGTGAGAGCGACCGAGTTTGAAAGATTAAGGCTTCTTAAATTCTGCCACATGGGTATTCTCAGCGTATTTTCGTAATGATCTTTTAAAAGAGGTTCAGGCAGACCGTGAGATTCCTTGCCGAAAACGAGAAAATCGCCGTCCTGGAACTTTATGTCCGAATAAACTTTCGCTCCTTTGGTGGAGAGAAAGTAAAAATTTGCCGTTCCGGCGTATTTTTCGTATAATTCGTTGAAGTTTTCGTAATATCTTACGTCGAGATATTGCCAATAATCCAGCCCCGCGCGTTTAAGCGTTCGGTCGGAGATTTCAAAGCCGAGCGGCTTCACGAGGTGTAAAACGCTGTGCGTTGCCGCGCATGTGCGGGAGATATTTCCGGTGTTCTGAGGTATTTCCGGTTCTACGAGTACTATGTTGAACATTTTTATCCTTTGTATTGCGGCTGAATGTGAAAAAATAGTTTCCGCGTTAAAATTATTTGTTAAGTTTGATTTTTGTGGTTTTTATCGAAAAATCGTATATGGGAACGAGTTCGAAAACGTCGTCTTTCGGCTCAACGAGTTCGCCTTTAACGTTCGATGCGAAGGTTTTGTCTTTGCATACGAGCAGAATAGGAAAGCCGAGCAGGTAAGAATAAGCGCGCAGAAGAACGGTGTTTATTTCGCTCGATTCGCCTTTTCTGACGGCAATCACGGTTTCCGCGCCGCAAACGGCGAACGATTTGAAAAGTTCGAACCGCAACAGATCGTCGCCTATCGCAACGGCGATTTTTCCGCAAGCCGTGTCGTAAAGTTTCCCGTGCGCGCCGGGCATATACGGGCTGTCGGAATACGCCACCGTCATGTCGCTTATTCCGAGCAGTTTGCCGCCGTCGAAAACGCCTGCCGAGTGTTTTATTATTCCGTAATTATCCGTATCGAATGCGGCAACGAGCGTTTTTTCGGACGTTTCGGAGTAGTCGGCGAGGTCTTTCAGTTTAGTCGTTTCGCCGCTTAATTCTTTGCTGTATTTAACTTTTTCCGCGCCGTTAAAACCCATAACGACGAGATTATAGTCCTGATTTCTGTAGGCTTTGCCTATAGTTCCCGAATTGAAATTTATAACTCTCGCTTTCATAATAACCCTCTTTTTCAGTCTATTCGACGAGGAGAAAAAGTGTTATTTTCGGCTGAGCGTAGTTTTGGTCGGGTGTTTTTTTGAGTATTGTTTCGGCAGAGAGTTGTTTTGCCGAGCGTTTTTCCCGGATTTTGTTTCAGACGGAAGCGTCGGCTTGTCTTGCGGCGAAAAATTCCCGTACGGAAGATTTAATTTCATCGGTAGACGTCATTTTCAGAGCGCGTTGTTTGAATTCCGTAGAATTTTTTTCGCCTTTCAGGTAAAGGCATAATTGTTTTCTGAATGAAACTGCGACGCGTTTGTCGTCGTATTCCTGCAGGAGCATATCAATATGTCTGCATATGAGTTCCGCTTTGTCGATAGCGAAAGGGCGGTGAAGAATTTCGGAGAAAATCCAGGGTTTTTCAAGAGCGCCTCTCGCAATCATAACGCCGTCCGCGCCCGTTTTGTCTGAAAGTTCGTCGGCGTCGGCGGGGGTGAAAATTCCGCCGTTGGCGATAACGGGAACGTTTACCGATTGTTTTACTTTGCTTATTACGTCGAAATTCACTTCGCCTGCGTAAATACGCTCGCGCGACCTTCCGTGAACGGTAATCATATCCGCGCCGCCTTGTTCAATCGCTTTTGCAAAGTCAACCGCAAGCGGGTCAGAGTCCTTAATTCCCGTCCTTATTTTGCAGGTGATCGCTTTTCCGCTCTTTTTACATTCCGAAACGATTTTTTCTGCGAGCGCGGGTTTTTCCATAAGCGCGCTTCCTTCGCCGTTATTGAAAATTTTCGGCATAGGACATCCGAAATTGATGTCGGCAACGTCAAAGGGGGCAAGTTGCTCCGATTCGAGCGCGCGCCGCATGATTTCGGGATCGTTCCCGAAAATCTGAACGCATTTTATTTTTTCGTCCGGCGACGAGCGTAAAAGCGATTTTGTGTTTTCGTTGTCGAAAAGTAAGCCTTTGCAACTCACCATTTCCGTGAACGTAAGCCCCGCGCCGTAAGAAATGCAAATCGAGCGCATGGCGAAATCCGAAAACCCGGCGAGCGGAGCAAAAAAGACGTTGTTTTCGGTCGTGAATTTACCTATTTTAATAATTTTTTGCTTCATTGTAATATTCGTCGAGTTCTTTTTCGGAAAGTTCTTTCATATTTTTGCCGTCTTTCAAAACAAGTTCTTCGGTTTTTCTGAATCTTTTCAGAAATTTGTCGGTGGCGGAGTTGAGCGCGAGTTCCGAATTTACGCCGAGCAGACGGACAAGGCTTACCACGGCGAACAAAAGGTCGCCGCATTCTTCGTAAACTCCGGTTTCGCTGCCTTTTTCAACTTCGGCGAACACCTCGCGGAATTCTTCTTTAACTTTATCGGCTACTTGCTCCACGGATGAGAAATCCATATTGTACTTGCCCGACCTCGAGCCGACTTTGTGAGCGCGGAGCGCGGCGGGAAAACTTTTCGGAACGGATTCGAGATATTCCGCTCCGCAGGCGAAACCCTTTTCTTTTTGCTTGTTTTTCTCCCACACGTCGAGCGCCTGAGAAGAATTTTTCGCCGTATCGCAACCGAAAATATGCGTGTGTCTGGAAATGAGTTTGGAGCATACTCCGCTCATAACGTCGTGAAGAGTAAACGCGCGGCTTTCTTCGCCGAAACAAACGTAAAAAAACGCTTGCAAAAAGAAGTCGCCGAGTTCTTCGATTATCGCGTCGTCGTCTTTCTTTTCAATCGCGTCGAGCAGTTCGTACGTTTCCTCGAGCGTGTTTTTTCTTATCGATTCCGGCGTCTGCGCTTTGTCCCACGGACAGCCGTTTTCGGAGCGCAATATGCGCAAAATCTCGTGAAGATCTGAAAATCCGAACCTTTTCTTTTCCGTCAAAGGTTGGTCTTGTATAACGATCGCGGCAGTGTCGTCGAACTCGTTTCCGTAGTCGGTTTCATAGAGTAATACTTTGCGAAAATCGCCGTTAAAGAACTTATAGCAGGGGATTTCGTCGCCGAAGGCGTCTGCAAGAATAAGTTTCACGCGGCTCGCGAGAAGATCGGAATCCACGTCGTAAACTACGAGCGGCAAGGAAAGATCCGCCGATTCGATATCGTATGCCGATACTGCGCAGTACTTGCCAAAAACGCCTGCCTTGTCGAGATAAAAGTCGGCTTTCGATATGCCGGGGATAATTTCCGCGTCCGGGCGTTTTTTCAGAATTATCGAACAGGACACGTCGTCCTTAACGTCGCCGTCGACAAGGTAAACCACGTCGTGGTCTTTGGCGAGTTTCAAAACGGCGTTCGCAAGGTTTTTCGCGAGCGTTCCGAAGTTTCTCGATCTGTTGTAAATTTCGTCGAGAGCGACGTAATCGAACCCCAGTCCGCAAAGCCATTTTCCCACTTCGGTTTCAGCCGTCCGCAGGATAACTTTATCTGTTTTTTTCGCAAGTTCCAAGGCTCTGAGCGACAAGTCGCCCGGTTGAGCGCCCGCCCCCGCAAGATAAATCTTCATTTGCTTTTTTCCTTTTAGAATTTATAGTAATAATATACACCATATTCAAAAGAACCGCAACAAAATAACAGAGAATATCCGAATATAATGTTCCGAAAACGTTCAGATCGGGGTTTTTCAGAAGAGGAATTTCCGTCGCCGCTTTAACGGCAAAGCCGACGAGAAGGCAAACCGCAGGCGCGTAAGGTTTGTTTTTTGCGACGAGTATCGACGTCTGCGTCTGAATAAGCGAAAGAAAAACCACGTCGATCGCCGCAAACGAAATGAGTTTTTTCAAAACGAACTTGTTTTCTGCCGATAACATCGGGAAAAGAACTTTCACGACTACGCCGGGAAACAAAGCGAGAAAAACAAACGCGAGAGAGGAAAGAAAAAGCGTGTACGTTATCGCCTGCAAAACGAATTTATCGGATAAGACGCGGTCTTTTTTTGCTTCCGCGCGCGAAATACCCGGCAGAACGCTCGCCGCGATTCCGTAACAAACGGCGACCGGCATGCCTATTATCGATTCTACGCTTCCCGAATACAACCCGTAAAGGTCGGTCGCGTTTTTCGTGTATTTATTCAGGACGTTCAGAACTGCAAAACTATCGAAAAACTTCGTCATCGGTAAGATAATCGATATCAAAGCGGTCGGTAAAAGCAGGCTTATAAGTCGATTAATCGCAAAATTTTTGTTGGAACGGCATAGTTTTATGCGATTCGATATCGTCGTTTTGTAAACGGAAATCAGGTAGAGCATAGCGAAAACTTCGCTCACGGAAACGGCTAAGCACGCGAAAAACGCTCCCTCCGCAGGCGTTGAGCCGAACAGAAAGCACAGCGTAAACCCTGCCGCGATTTTAACGATTTGTTCCGTAATCTGCGAGGTCGCCGTCGGCTTCATATCGTTTCCGCCTTGAAAATATCCCCTCAGGCATGAAATTACGCTTACAAAAACAAGCGACGGAGCAAGCGCGACGTAAGAGAAGCGCGCGTCGGAATTGCCCTGAAGCGAGGAGAGGGTTTCCGAGAAAAAAGTCATCAGAAACCACCCGAAAACGCCCGCCGGCACGATAAGCCAAAGCGACTTTTTTAAAACCGATTCCGCGTTTTCGCCCGAGGAAATTATTTTCGTTATCGCAGAGGTTGCCGCCGTTCCGCAGAACGTCATTAATATAAGATACGTCGGGAAAGCCGTCTGATAAATCCCCAGTCCTTCCGCTTTGAGAACGTTGTTGAGGGGTATCCGATAAAGCGCGCCCAGAAGTTTCACGATAAGTCCGCTCGAAGCGATAAGCAGGGCGTTTCTCAGAACAACGTTATTTCTCTTCGTCATCAGAAGTGAGCCGCAATGAATTCCGCCGTCAGCATCGCAAGGCTCACGTCGGACGAGGTTATCGGGTTGTCTTTCGATTTGTCGGCAAGAATAATCGCCCCGATCGTTTCGTCGCCCGCCATCACGGGCATAAAGAGTTGATTTGCAAAGTTGAATCTGTCGCCGGGCAGAATTTCTATCGGCGCGCCGCCCTCCGAGCGGTTAACCACAAGAGTTTTCTTGCGTTTCAAAAGTTCTTCCACGGCTTTGGTTATCTTGTTGCCGACGATTTCCCCGGCAAGGGATCGGGACGAAGCGAGATAGGTGTTTTCGTCGCACACGATAACCGAATGTCCCGTACATTTTTCAAGGCTTTCCGCGGCGCAGTCGAGCGAGCCTCCGAGCGTTTTCACGGGCGAATATTTTTTGATGACGAGCGCGTCTTTTTCTGTGTAAACTTCAACGGGGTCGCCCTCGTTCATTTTCAGTGTTTTTCTTATTTCCTTGGGAATAACGACTCTTCCGAGAACGTCTATTCTTCTTACGATGCCTGTATCTTTCATGATTTACTCCTTTACGTCCATTTGCATGGGTTTGGAATTAGTGTTCGTAAAAAAGACTAAAATATGTAAAAACAAACAAGTAAAAAGCCCGAATCGCAATTCTGACGACGATTCGGGCAACGCGGGATTTTTTAATTAAATCAAAAACTGCTCAGAAGACCTTTCAGACCTTCTTTTTTAAAGATTTCCTTATAATAAGATAGTTCGTCGGATATCATTCGGTCTACGACTTTCATCCCGAGCAGTTCTACGGGCGCTTTGTCGTCGGTGAGGATATATTTTCCGGTCGGGGAATATTTTTCATAATTTGTTTTTACTCCGTACATCACGGAATAAAGCGACGTGTCCGTAACCCGGGCGAGATTATTGTCGAAAACCTGCGTCATTTTCGCATTGTCCGAGGCGAATAAAACTCTGTTTGAAGAGTTGGTTACGTCAACGGTGAAGACTTCCGGAAACACGGTCGAAATCGTATCGGATAAATACTGATTGATGTTTCCTTCTCCGCCGCCGCGCATATTCATGTTCACGACCATAACCCCGTCTGGTTTGAGGTGTTCTTTCACGAGGGTGAAAAATTCTTTCGACGACATCTGAAAGGGTATCGTTATATCCTGATAGGCGTCGACCATTATAACGTCGTAAGTATTTTTCACCGCGTTGAGATACGCCCTTCCGTCGTATGTCGTAACCTTAACGTCATCCGATGCGTTGAAATATTTTTTTGAAAGAGCGGTGATTTTTTCGTCGATTTCCACACCCTCTATCGTCGGGGTTTTGTCGGCGAAATATTTTTTGCATTGCGTGGCGTAAGTCCCCGTTCCCATCCCGAGAATGAGAATATCGGAGGAGTCTTTGTTGTAGATATCCGCCATAAGCGGCGCAGCCATCGCGTAGTCGTAATACATACCCGTGAGCGTTTCGTTTTTTACGTAAACAGACTGTACGCCGAAAAGCACGTTTGTGGAAAGATAAATCTGCTTGTCGTCCTCATAAACCTGAAGATAATTGTAAACCGATTCGCCTTCGTAAGTCAGATTGTTTGTCCAGAACGCGAAACTTCCGCTGTGGCCGAAAACGCAACATAAAATGAAAATGAGAACGGCGACGGGGAGTTTTTTTATTTTCTTCCAATCGATTTTCGACGCAATGAAATATACCGCGGAAAGAACGAGAAGAATCCCCGCGAAGATAAGAAAGGTTACGGACGTTCCCACCGCGGGTATTGAAACGAACGTCGGAACGAAAGTTCCGATGATACTGCCGATAGTGTTGGACGCGTTTAAATATCCTACGGTTTTTCCGTTGTCGTCGAGCGAATCGGTGGAGTATTTAACGAGGCAGGGCGTAACCGTGCCGAGAAGGAATAGAGGGAAAACAAAAATTATCATACACGCCGCGAAAGCCGCGATGACAAGAAAGTTCGTGCTTACCGTGAGAATGAGTAAACCCGAAATGCCGAGAATGATGTATTTTCCGACGACGGGGATAAGCGCGATCCATACCGCGGCGATGATTATTCTGCCGTAAAGTTTGTCGGGATTCGGGTTCTTATCGGCGGCTTTGCCTCCGTAAATGTTACCGAGAGCCATCGCTATCATTATCGTGCCGATGATTATCGTCCAAACGATCTGCGACGAACTGAAATAAGGCGCGAGAAGCCTGCTTGCGCCGAGTTCCACCGCCATGACCGACATTCCCGAAAAGAATTCTGTCAGATACATGAATATTTTGTTTTTAAGTATAGGTCTGTCCATTTTATAAACCGCCGCCTGTTTTTAATGTCGAAATTATATCACCACCGCGATAAAATGTCAAACGGAAATTTTTTTAAAATATATTGACATAATCGCTTTCTCATATTATAATGTTAATATTAATATAAACAGTTATAATCCGGAGCAACGCAAAACTATGAAAAAATCGTTATTTATAGCAGGTACAATATTTTTCGTGTTATCGGTCGTCGCGTTCTCGTTCGGGACGTATATTTTGTACGTCGCTACGCACGCGGAATCGGCGGGTGAGGCTGTCGCCGCCGTAGTTCTGATACCTCTCGCGGTAATCGCTTATTCCGTTCAGGCGGCGCTTTGCGTGGGCGCGGAAATAACTTTGTGGATAAACTTTAAAAAACAGGGCGCTTGCAGAATCGCCGGCATGGTGATCGCGATAATCTGCCTTATATTGATTGCGGCAAGTATTTCGTACTTTTCGTATTTGTTGATAATCAGCAACTGAGCGACTGAATTTATCGAGAGCCTTTCGGGTTAAATCCCCGAAAGGTTTTTTTGTTGCATTTTTTTATTCTTCAAGCATAAGATATATGGATTATTCGGAGTTTGAAATGGATAACAGATGCGTTGTTTTTTACGATAGCGGAACGGGCGGGTTAAGACTTTTCGAAAAAACGAGAAAAGCGTTCCCGTCCGAGAATTACGTTTATTTCGCCGACGAAAAATATATGCCGTTCGGGGATAAAACCAAAGAGGAGTTGTTGAAAATTTTTGACGAAGCCGAAAAAAAGATTTTATCTTTCTGCCCCAAACTTCTCGTCGTCGCCTGCAACACGATGTCCTGCGCGCTTGCCGAAGAAGAGAGGAGTTTTCCCTTTAAAACGATTTTCGTAACCCCTTTTGTCCCCGGAAACGAAAAAACGAACAAAAGTTCGTGTGAACCTGAAACGGGTGGAAAGTGGTTACTTCTGACCACTCCCGCCACCGCAAAATCAGGCTTCGTGCAACGCCTGATAAGCGGTGAAGAAAACGTTGACCTTCTCCCTCAAAAAGGGCTTGCCGAGAGGGTGGAAAACTGGAGGAAAGGCGGCAAAAAGCCAGATATTTCCTTAGATTTTAAAAATTATAAAAAAAATTACGATTACGTTTTTCTCGGGTGTACGCATTACGGATTTTTAAAAAACGACTTCAAAAAAATCTTTCCTGATTCAAAAATCGTCAGCGGAGAAGAGCGCGCTTTCGGGTTGGTGCGTACTTTTTTGAACACTTTTGACAATAACGCCCGGGGCGGATGTGTATGTTTTGTAAAATCTAAGAAAATATCTTGAATTTTTGAAAAAATTTGCGTTGAAAAACACGTGAATTTTTTCTTTCTTAAATAAAAATTTTTACGTGAAACATTATTTTTTTTAAAAAGTGGTTGACAGTGTTCAAAACGGGGTGTATAATTATGCTATAAATCAACGGTGGGGCATTTCTACCTTTGAGCGGAGTAAAAAGAGGAGTTAACGGATGTTTTCGGGAGAGATTGCGCATCAACTCGATGAAAAAAAGAGAATACGTATTCCGGCGAAATTCAAAATCGATCCGAACGAATTTTTGCTCAGCAAGGGGGTTAACCACTGCATTTACGTCACGCCCAAGGACGTCGTGGAAACCAAAGCGAGCGAATATAAATCCAGAATTTCGGAATTCGATCGCGAAGGTCAGTTCGCGATTTCCGCGTATATGGCAAGTTTTAGGCCGATCGCGATGGATCAGCACGGCAGAGTTTCTCTTCCGCCCGATCTTATCGAATACGCCGGCATAAAGAAAAACGTCGTCACGATAGGCAGTTTCGACAGGTTGGAAATCTGGGGCGAAGAAACCAGAGCCGAGCTGTTCAAAGAAAAGTCTTTCGACGATTATATCAATATTCTTGCCGAGAGGATCAAGTAAATGGAATTCCGTCACGTTCCGGTAATGCTCGAAGAGTGTATGGACGGGCTGGCTCTGAAAACGGACGGCGTTTATTTCGACGGTACGTTAGGCGGGGCGGGACATTCCTCGGAAATTCTTAAAAGGACAAGCCCCGGCGGAAAACTTATCGCCACCGATCTTGACGTTGAAGCGATAGCGAACGCAAAAGAGCGACTTGCCGCATATAACGGAAGATTTCAACTCTTTCATTCCAACTTCAAAAATTTTTCCGAAGTTATGAAGGAGGCGGGCGTTGATAAAATAGACGGAGCGATTCTGGATCTCGGGGTGAGCAGTTATCAACTCGACAACAGAGAACGCGGATTTTCCTATATGGGCGAAGCAAGGCTCGATATGCGGATGAACAGAGAAAATCCGAAGTCCGCGTGGGAAGTCGTCAATCGTTACGACAAAGCGAAACTCGCTTATATTTTCTCCGTTTACGGCGAAGAGAAGTTTGCCGACAACATCGCGAAGAATATCTGCGAGGAACGCAAAATCAAACCGATAGAAACAACTAAGGAGCTTGCCGATATCATCGACAAAAGCATACCTTACAAATTCAAGCAGAACGGACACCCGGCAAAGAAAGTTTTTCAGGCTGTTAGAATAGAAGTCAACGAAGAACTCGACGGATTGTCGGATTGCCTTAAGGACATAGTAAAATCTTTGAAAAAGGGCGGAAGGTTAGTCGTTATGACGTTCCATTCGCTCGAGGACAGGATAGTAAAACAAACGTTCAAAGATCTGGAAACGGATTGCGTTTGCGACAAGCGTTTACCCGTTTGCGTGTGCGGAAAAAAACGGGAAATAAAACAAATAAACAGAAAGCCGATAGAGGCGGGCGAACAAGAGAAAAAACTGAATCCGAGAGCGTCATGCGCAAAACTCAGGATCGCAGAAAAAGTTTAAATTTTCGCAACCTTGACATTAATAATAAATTTTAGGGAGAATGAATATGTATAATAACGTAAAGACGAACGTTCTTGAAAAAGAGAACGCAGAAGAAAGACAGTACGCAAAAGACGCCACGAATCTCGACAAAATTCTCGGAATGCAGGATGCCGACGACACTAAAATTCTCGGCGAAAACGTCAAGGCTCCCTTAAGGGAGTTCGACGAGGATCTCATACCGTCGTCTACCACGATGCAGTTCGAGTCCGACGAAGATAACGATATCTACGAAGAGGTTCGCCCGAAGAACGAAACCGATCTTCAGAAGAAGTATAAAATAAACACGAAAGGAAAAGTACTCATCGCCGTTTACGCGCTTGTAATCGCGACGATTCTTTCGCTTATCGTAATAAATTCCAGAATGCTCAAAAGTCTCGATAATTCCATCAGCGGCTACGCGGGAAAAATCACGGAACTCACCGAGCAGTATACTAACGTAAACGCCGAACTCGACTATGTAAAAAGCGATGAAGTGATCATCGAAAAAGCCGAGGCTATGGGTATGGTCAAATCCAGATAAGCGGATAGGCTTTTTACGTCTTCCGCGAGGGAGAAAACAATTTATAAAAATTTCAGTCTTAATATGTTACGAAAGAGGTTATTTGCGCTGCTTTGCGCGATAACCTTTATTTTTTTGTCGGTTTTGTGCCGCGTGTTTTTCGTTCAGATCGTGGACGGCAAATCTCTTCAGAAAAAAGCCGTCGATCAGTGGACGAGAGATATTCCCGTCAAGGCGGCGCGCGGAAAAATAACGGACAGAAACGGAATAATTCTTGCCGAAAACAAACAGTCATACGCGGTTTTCGCGCGGACGAGGATTGTAGAGGACGTTGAAAAAACGGCAAAGGTTTTGTCGGAAACTCTCGGCGTCGATTACGAAAAACTCGTTTCAAAAATGCGTTCGGGCGGCGTGTCGGAAATAACGGTAAAAAGACAAGTTCCGCGCGAGGTTACGGACGAATTGTCCGGGTATTCGTTGCCGGGCGTTTATTTTTGCAGGGATTCGGAAAGGAATTATCCTTACGCCGATTCGCTTGCGCAGATAATAGGTTACACGTCGGTGGACGGCAGCGGGCAAAGCGGACTTGAAAAGAGATACGACGAATATCTCAAAGGTTACGACGGAGAAATACTTTACGAAGCGGATCTTATAGGTAAGGACGTGAAAGGCTCTTCGGCGAAGTATATTCCCGCCACGAACGGACTGAATCTCAGACTCACGATAGACTACGAAATTCAGATGATATGCGACGCGGTGATAAAAAAGGTCGTTGCGGAGTATGCTCCGAAATCGGCTTCGGTTATCGTCATGTCGCCGAAAACCGGCGGGATTTACGCGGTGAGTCAATGTCCGTCGTTCAACCTTAACGACGTACCGAGAGATGACACCGGGTTTTTGAACAAAGTTTCGAGGTGTAATCTTATAGTCGATTCCTACGAGCCGGGTTCGACGTTCAAAATCATCACTTCCGCGGCGAACATAGAGGAGAATTTAAAGGGTAATCCCAACGCTTTTTCGGCAGATTACGTATTTAATTCCAATCGGTTCAGGTATGTGGACGGAAGAAAAATAAAGTGCTGGTCCACGCATGCTAACGGTAAACATTCCAACGAAAGGCTCGCGGAAGCGTTGAACAACAGTTGCAATCCGTGTTTTGTCGATATCGCGCTCTCGCTCGGAAAGGACGTTATGTATTCTTATCTCGACGCGTTCGGCTTCGGAAAAACCACCGGCGTGGATTACGGCGGAGAGGCGATAGGTATGCTCGTGCCTAAGTCCGCGGTCACAAACGGCGACCTTGCGAGAATAGGTTTCGGGCAGACGATCGCGATAACTCCCATCCAACTCGTCGCGGCGGTTTCGGCGGCGATAAACGGCGGAACTTATCACGAGCCGTATTTCGTTTCGGAAATATCCGACGAAAGCGGGAGAATCTGCGAAATAGTAAACCCTAAGCCGCTGAGAAAAACCATCAGCGAAAAAGCGTCCGAAACCCTCCGGGGGTATCTCGAGGACGTCGTCACAAAGGGGAGCGGAAAGCAAGCGTATATCGAGGGATATCGCGTGGGCGGAAAAACCGGAACTGCTCAGAAATACGAAAACGGAAGAATCGCTCAGGGGAAATACGTTATGAGTTTCATCGGATTTTTCCCTGCGGACGAGCCGGAATATATCGCTCTGTGCGTCGTCGACGAACCTGTCGGAGGAAAGTACGGGTCAACCGTCGCCGCGCCGCCGGTAAGAGATATTTTCGAGGGTATAATTCAATGTAAAGGCATAAAGGCAAGGTGAAAAATGAAAACGGAAAATCTTTTTGACGGCGTTAAAATCAAGACGACAAAAGGCGTAATACCGGAAGAAGTCGCAGGCGTCACCGATAACGCCGGCGAAGTTAAAAGCGGATTTTGTTTTTTCGCGGTCAAAGGCGAAAAATATAACGGCGCGTATTTTATCCGCGAAGCGATTGATAACGGCGCGTCGATAATCGTAACCGAGGACGAAAACGCGGAAGTCGGCAATGCGGCGGTCGTTATAGTCGATGACGTCCGCGGCGTTCTCGATGTTGTCTGCAAAAGGTTTTATATCGGAGACAACCCGAAAATAAAACTCGTCGGCGTCGTCGGCACGAACGGCAAAACGAGCGTTTGCCATATTATTTACGAAATATTTTCGTATGCAGGCAAAAAGGCGGCGTATCTCGGAACGATAGGCGGAAAAATAGGCGATAAGGAATACGAAACCTCGCTCACAACGCCGGGAACGGTCGAACTGTACCGGTTTATCGGCGAGGCTGAAAAAGCAGGGGCGGAATATCTCGCTCTCGAACTTTCCGCGCACGCCATCGCGCAGAAAAGGGGGTACGGACTTTATTACGAATGTCTGATATTCACTAACTGCACCGAGGATCATCTCGATTATTTCAAGGATATGGAAACCTACGCCGCGGTAAAAAAGAGCGCGTTCGTCAGGGGCAGATGCAAATATATGGTGATAAACAGCGACGATTCCGTCGGTGTTGAAATTCTCCGCGCGAACGAGAACGGCAACGCCGTTTCTTACGGCATTTATAATCCTGCGGACGTTTTCGCGATAGATATAAGCGAAACGAAGAACGGCGTGAGTTTCGTAATCAATCTGTTCGATATCGTCTACGATATAAAAAGTCCGCTTATAGGCTTGTGCAACGTTTATAATCTTCTCGCGTCGCTTGCAGCCGCCGCCGTTCTGGGCTTAAAAATACACACGCTCGGCGGAGCGGTCAAAAAAATCGGCGCGATAAAGGGCAGAGCGGAAAAAATCGCGACTTTCCGCGGCGCGGATATTTTTCTCGATTACGCGCATACTCCCGACGGGCTTAAAACGACTCTCAATTCCATGCGCAGAATATGCGAAGGGAAACTGTATTGTCTTTTCGGCTGCGGCGGAAACAGGGAGAAAGAAAAGCGGAGCGTTATGGGCGAAATTTCGGGCGTTATCGCCGATTTCACGATTATAACGAGCGATAATCCGAGATACGAAGATCCGTGCCTTATAATTTCGGAAATAGAAAAAGGAATAAGGCGGGTTACGAGAAATTACGTTACCGTGTCCGACCGCAAATCCGCGCTCGTTTACGCGATTTCGCTGCTTAAAGACGGCGACGTTCTCGTGGTTGCGGGCAAAGGCGCGGAAAGTTATCAGGAGATAATGGGCGTGAAACGCGATTTTTCCGACGAAGCCGAAATCCGATCCGCGATAGCCCGAATCGAAGGTGAAAATTCTTGAAAACGTTTATTTTCGCGTTTATCGCATCCGCGGCGGCAGCGGTTATAGGTGGTTTTGCGGCTGTTCCTCTTCTTAAAAAACTCAAGGTCGGGCAGAATATCTTAGGTTACGTAAAAGAACACGATTATAAAAGCGGCACGCCCACGATGGGCGGGATGATTTTCGTCGTTGCGGCGATAATCGTTTTTTCGGTGTTCTCGTCCGGAAAAAAGAGTCTGGCTTTCGTGTCCATTGCGATAGGCGCGGCGTATCTCCTCGTCGGGTTCGCCGATGATTTCATAAAAGTCAGATTAAGGCGCAACGAAGGGCTTAATCCGTTGCAAAAGACGATTTTCGAGTTGGTTATTGCAACGGTTATATCTATATATTCCTATAAACGCGGCGTGACAAACGCGTTTATTCCGTTCACGCGCGGCTCGGTCGATTTCAAAGGTTTTTTCATTCCGTTCTGCGTTCTCGTTTTTCTTGCCACGACTAACAGCGTCAATCTCACCGACGGACTCGACGGACTTGCGGGCGGAGTTTCTTACGTCTATCTTCTCGCGCTCGCCGCGCTTATCGTTTTGCAGACGATATTGTTTTCGGGAAGTTACGCGAATACCGACGAGTATAAAAATTTATCGCTTTTAAGCGTTTCGCTTGCGGGCGGAATAATCGGATTTTTGCTTTTTAACACGTATAAAGCGAGCGTTTTTATGGGCGATACGGGTTCGCTTTCTCTCGGCGGATTTATCGCTTCGATAAGCATTTTCAGCGGAAATTCGCTCTTTATTCCGATTATGGGCGTAATGTTCGTCTTGTCGAGCGTAACCGTTATAATTCAGGTTTTGCATTTCAGACGGACGAAGAAGAGAGTTTTTCTCATGGCGCCTCTTCATCATCATTTCCAGCATAAGGGTTACAGCGAAAGCAAGATAGTGTTCGCTTATAAATTCGCAACGCTCATCGTTTCGCTTTTGTGTTTTATTCCGTACCTCTGAAGGGAAATATCGCGTTGCCGGCATAACGGCAGTTTGTCCGACATATCGTTATAACGATAAAACAAATCGGGAGGACGGTATGTATTTAAAAAAAGAAAAATTTCTTATCGTAGGGGTTTCAAAGAGCGGAACGTCCGCTTGCGAACTGTTGCTTTCAAAAGGCGCGAAGTGTTTCGTCTATGACGATTCCGAAACCGAAGCCGTCAAAAACGCCGAAAAAAGACTTTCGGAAAAAGGCGCGACAATCGTTTACAAAAGCGAAGTGAACGAATTGCTCGCCGAAATAACCGTCGTGCTGTTAAGTCCGGGCGTAGCGATCGACCATGAGATTCCCGTGAGAGCGAAGAAACTCGGCAAGAGAATAATCGGCGAACTCGAACTTGCGGCTGAATTATGCGTCGCGCCGGTGATTGCGGTCACGGGGACTAACGGAAAAACAACCACTTGCACGATGATAGACGATATTCTGAAAAACGGCGGAGAAAAGCCGATACTTTGCGGTAACGTGGGAACTCCTTTTTCGTCGGTTCTGGATAAAATTACGGACGATACTCTCGTCGTTCTGGAAACGTCGAGTTTCCAACTCGAAACGGTTTCGCGGTTTGCTCCGCACGTCGCCGTAATAACGAATATCACGCCCGACCACCTTTCAAGGCATTACAATATGGAGAACTATATTTACCTTAAAGGAAAAATTTTGGCTAACTTAAGGGAAAGCGAATACGCCGTGCTTAATTACGACGACGGAATCGTCCGCGAGTTCGGCGAAAAGACGAGGGCGAAAGTAGTTTATTTTTCGGCTCAGAACGAGGTGAACGGCGCGTACGTTTCGGACGATAAGATTTTTTATAAAGGCAAATACGTCGCGGATATCAAATCGTTGCCGGTCGGCGGAGAGCATAACGTTCTGAACCTTCTTGCCGCCGTCTGCGTTGCGGAAATAGTCGGAATGACGGAAGAGGCGATTTGTAGCGGAATAAAAGAATTCAAGGGCGTTAAGCACAGAATTCAGTACATAAGAACGGTAAACGGCGCGGATTATTACAACGATTCCAAGGCGACAAACGCGGACGCGACGATGAAGGCGATAGATTCCATGAACAAACCTACGACGCTCATTCTCGGCGGCAAGGATAAAGGTCTCGATTTCGACGCGCTCTTCCGCAAAATAAGCGAATCTCTTGTCAAAGCCGTGGTTTTAACGGGCGAAAGCGCGCCGAGACTTTACGATTCCGCAAAAAAAATCGGATACAAAAACGTATATCTCGCAAACGACTTTTTCGTCGCGGTGAAACTCGCTTCTATCGTGGCGGAAAATGGCGAGGCCGTTCTTTTAAGCCCCGCGTGCAGCAGTTTCGATTGCTTCACGGACTATGAAGAACGCGGCGACAGATTTATAGAGATCGTGGAGAAGTTATGAACGGTCTTGTAACGATTAAAAAGAAAAGAAAGGGGCGTGGCGATCTGCCGCTCCTTTTTTCCGTTATAATTATTTCTCTTCTGGGGCTTGCTTTCGTTTATTCGGCGAGCAAATATTCAGCCGAAGTTACGTATGGCGACGAGTTTTTCTTCGCGAAAAAACATCTCGTCGGACTTCTCATCGGTTATGCGGCTATGATTTTCGGTTGCGCGTTCGATTATGAAAAATACAAAAAGATTTCGCTGCCGTCGTTCATTGTTACGCTCGTTCTCCTTGTTCTCGTGTTTTCGCCTTTGGGATATGAAAATTACGGCGCTAAAAGATGGATAAGGATAGGCGGAATCACCGTTCAGCCGTCCGAAATCGCAAAGATATGTTTCGTTCTTTTTTCGGCGGCGTATTTTTCCGATGAACCGCGCAGAGCGAAGAGTTTTATCGGGTGTCTGCCCGTACTTTGCGCCGGCGGAACGGTTTGCCTTCTGATTATTCTCGAGCCGAATATGTCCATAACGGTATGCTTCGGGCTTTTAACGCTCGCCGTACTTTTCGCCGCGGGGATGAAAACGGCTCATTTCGTAATCATTCTCGTTCCCGCCGCGCTTGCCGTGCCGCTTCTCATTATTGCCGAGCCGTACAGACTGAACAGATTATCCGCGTTTCTCAATCCGTGGGCATCGCCAAAAGGGGAGGGGTATCAACTTCTGCAATCGTTATACGCTCTCGGTTCGGGCGGTTGGTTCGGCGTGGGGTATCTCAATTCGCGGCAAAAACTCAGGTTTCTTCCTTTTTCCGAAAGCGATTTTATCCTCGCGGTAATCGGCGAAGAAACGGGTTTTATCGGGCTTGCGGTATTTTTTGCTCTCATATTGTTTGTTATTATTCGCGGTATAAAAATCGCCGTTAAGGCAAAGGATCATTTCGGCTATCTCTCGGCGGTCGGCATAACCTGCATTTACGCCGTTCAATCTCTCGTCAACGCTCTCGTCGTAACGGGGAGTATCCCGCCGACCGGATTGCCTCTTCCGCTTGTATCGGCGGGCAACACGTCCCTTATAGTTTTCCTTTTTTCGTTCGGCGTGCTTTATAACGTATCCCGTCAGTCCCCGTCCGATTAACCAAAAAATCCCGTAAAACATAATATGTCGTATATTACGATTTACGGAGACAAAATGGACAGATTCGTTATAAACGGCGGCAGAAAATTATCGGGGAAGGTGAATATTCGCGGGGCAAAAAACTCGGTTTTGCCGCTTATCGCCGCGTCGGTTTTAAACGAAGGGGTAACTCATATAAAAAATTGCCCGAGGATAAAAGACGTTTACGTCATGGCGAAAATAATAGAACGCCTGGGCGGGAAATTCGGTTTTTCGGGCAATACGCTCAGTTTAAACACGGAAAATCTGAGTTCGTGGGTTTTGCCGGAAGATCTTACGGGCGAAATACGCGCTTCCGTATTCATAACGGGCGCGCTTATCTCGCGTTTCGGTTATGCGGAAACGGCAAAACCGGGCGGATGCAACATAGGCAATCGCCCCATAGACATACATATCGGCGCGTTAAGGGCGTTGAAAGTCGCGGTGAACGAGGGCGAGAGAGTTTCGTTCAACGGCGCCCGCGCGGAGAGCGGTAAGGTCGTTTTAAGATTTCCGAGCGTCGGGGCTACGGAAAACGCGATGATGGCTTCGGTTAAGTTAAAGGGTTTCACGATTATCGAAAACTGCGCCGAAGAACCGGAGATAATCGACTTGCAGAATTATCTTAATATGCTCGGCGCAAGGGTTTCCGGCGCCGGAACGAAAACGATAACGGTGGAGGGCGTGGATAAACTTTATCGCGGAGAAATCGAATTTACGCCCCGTCAGGACAGAATCGAGGCCGGAACGTTTTTGCTTTGCGGCGCGTGCGCGGGGGGGAGAGATCGAATTCAACGGCTTAAATACCGAAGAAAGTTTGCCGCTTTGCAAAATAATCGGTCGTAACGCTTGCAAAATATATCAAAAAGATGATAAAATATACAATGTAAAATTCTATGCGAGAAAGGAGGGTTTCGGCAGAGTGATCGCCGAGCCTTATCCCGGTTTTCCCACGGATCTGCAACCGCAGATAACGGCGGCGGCTTGTTTGCCCGAAGGGCTTACCGTCACGGAGGACAGAGTTTTTCCGTCGAGATTTTCTTACGCAACCGAACTGACGAAGATGGGCGCGGATTTAAGAGTTCTTGAAAACGTTTGCGTTATATCGGGCAGGAGATTGCACGGCGCGGTCGTATCGGCGGGAGATCTCAGAGGCGGGGCGGCTTTGTGTCTTGCCGCGCTCGGCGCGGAAGGGGAAACCGTGGTTCTGAACGTTTCGCATATAGACAGAGGATACGAGGATTTTGAAGTCCGGCTGAGAGAACTCGGCGCGGACGTAAAGAGAATTACGCCGTGACCTGCGGCTGAACGTCGGCAATTTGCCGGTATTCGGCAAGTCGGGGATAACCGGTTCGGGAGATTTACAGATGAAGTATAAAAAAGCGATTATATTCAGCACGATAATGATATTCGTCGTTGCGGCGGCGGTCGCGCTCGGCTGGCTTTTCAGAGCGCGGTATTTTATCGTGAACGATCTGAACGGTCTGACGGGAGAAACCGCGGAGAGCGGGCTTTATTCTTTCGTCTGCGAAACGCTTGAAAAAAAATATAAAGGGAAGTGGCTTTTTTCTTTCGGCGAGAAAGAAATCGAAAACGATCTCTCCGCCAACCCTTACGTAGAATTGATAGAAGTTAAAAAGACCGCGCCGGATAAAATTTCGGTGACGTTCAGCGAAAGGAAAGAACGCTTCTTAATCGTCATCGGAGATAAAGGTTACGTTACCGATTCGGGATATAATCTTTTGCGCGACGTTGCTGCGGCGGATTTCGGCGAGCAGGAAGATAGTCTTGTCAGGGTGGAAGTCCGCGGAATGGACGAACTTGATTTTTCCGCTTTGCCGAAGGGTAAGAAAATAACGTTTGAAGAAGAAAATCTTTTCGGCGCGATGACCGATATATTCGGTAAGTTTTCGGATAAACTAAACTTTATCTCCGGGATAACGATAGACGGAGAAAAAAACATCGTCGAATACCGCGCGCAGACGGGCGTTATAATCGACGTGAGTCTGGCAGTCGCCACGGCGGACAAGCCTACTGAAGCCGATAAAAAAGCAACGCGGGAAAGAATTTGCGAAAGCGTTGCCGAAATCGAAAGCGTATATAACAACCTTGACGAAAGAAGCAAACGTCGGGGCTATATCCGGGTTTACGAAACCGACGAAAAAGAAGTGATAGTGAATTACGAGCCTGACGGCAACGTAAATCGGGAGGAGAAAAATGATTAAAAACTGCGTTGCCGTTTTAGACGTCGGCTCTTCCAAAATAACCGTTCTCGTCGGGCAAAGGGGCGTTAACGACACCATAACCGAAAGATTTGTGACGAAAAACGAATACAGCGGTTTTGCCGAGGGAAAGTTTTTCGATATCGCGGAACTCGAAACGGCGGTCGCTTCGGCGATAAAGTCGGTTTGCGCCGCGCTTAAAACCTCCGTGAACGAAATAACGGTATGCGTTCCCGGCGCGTTTGTCAGACTTGAAAACAGAAAATATAAAATAGTATTCGGAAAAAAGAAGAAGATAACCGAGGACGATAAAGAATCGCTTTTCGACGCAGGACAAGACCTCGTCGAAACAGAGGATTACGAAGTTATAAATCGGGCGGATATATATTTTGCTCTCGACGACAACAGAAAAGTATTCGATCCCGTGGGGAAGCCTTCGGCAATGCTCGGCGGTTATATCAATTACACGTTATGCGAAAAATATTTTATCGATACGTTCCGTAACGCTCTGAAAAAAGCGGGCGTTACGACCGTCAACTTTGTTTTCGACGCTTTGGCGGAAAGCCTTTATCTCTTCGATTCGCGACGCAGAGAAACGCCGTCGCTTATCATCGATTCGGGATATATTACAACAACCGCTTCGATTATTCTCGGTAGCGGTGTTGTCGCCAAACATTCCGAGGATTTCGGCGGCGGGCTTATCGCTTACAGAATAGTCAAAACGTTCGGCATCGCGCCGGACGTCGCCGACGGGCTGCAGAGGATTATCAATTTGTCGCTCGCAAGACAGTCGGGACAGACTTATAAAATCGAAACGAAAAACGGTTATGAGGAATATCTTGCCGAGGAAATCAATTCCGCGGCCACGGAAGAGATAGATCTTTATCTCGATAATCTCGAGGCGTTTATCGCGGAGAATATTCATAAGGTTAACGGCGGGTTCGGCGTGTATCTTACGGGCGGAGGATTATCTTACGTCAGAGGGATAAAAGAATATATTTCCGCAAGGCTCGGTTTGCCGGTTGAGATCGTCAAGCCTAAATTGCCGTCTTACGGGAAAACGGAAGAAACGTCGTATTACGCCGCGCTCGATTATGCTCTGAACGAGCAGGAAAAGAAGAAAAAGGGGTTTTTAGGGTTTTTCAGAAAATAAAAGAGGTACGAAAGATGAATATAGGATTAAACGGAATGGATATGAACGTCTGCAAAATTATGGTTGCGGGCGTGGGCGGCGCTGGCAATAACGCCGTGAACAGAATGATAGAAGCGGGAGTTTCTTCCGCGGAGTTCGTTGCGATAAACACCGATAAGCAGGCGCTTATTCTTTCGGAAGCAAGCGAAAACAATAAAATCGCTATCGGCGAAAAACTCACGAAAGGGCTAGGCGCGGGTTCAAACCCCGAAATAGGCATGCAGGCAGCCGAGGAAAGCAAAGACAAAATCAGAGAACGCCTGCAGGGAGTGGATTTGCTTTTTATCGCCGCTGGTATGGGCGGCGGAACGGGAACGGGCGCGGCTCCGGTCGTTGCGAAGATCGCCCGCGAGTGCGGTTGCGTTACGGTTGCGGTCGTCACGAAGCCGTTTATGTTCGAGGGCAAACGCCGCGACGAAAACGCGAGAAGAGGAATAGCGGAACTCAGCAAAGTCGTTGATACTATCGTTATTATCCCCAACGACAAACTTCTCGAAACTCTCCCTCCGGACACTTCTATGATAGAAGCGTTGAAATACGCCGACGAAAATCTTCGTATGGGCATATGCGGCATTGCTGATCTTATCTCCACGCCGTCGCTTATCAATCTCGATTTCGCGGATGTTAAAACAATCATACAAAACAAGGGCTACGCTCATATGGGCGTCGGTATGGCGACGGGCGACAACAGAGTGGTTCAGGCTGTCAAGAAGGCTATTTCAAGCCCTTTGCTCGAAACGAGCATAGAGGGCGCGAAAGGCGTTATTCTCAACGTAAAGGGCGGCAACGACCTTACTTTGGGGCAGGTTTACGAGGCGGCGAATCTCATAAACAGCGTTATCGATAGTTCGGCAACGGTTATTTTCGGTGCGAATATCGATCCGGAGTATAACGAAAAATTCGAGATAACCGTTATCGCCACGGGTTTTACCGATAAAGACGAGATACCCGAAGAAAAAAAGGACGAGCAACGCGATAATTTTAAAAATTACGTAAACGACGACGTCGCGCCCGAAAGAGTGGACGTTGTTTCTCCGCGCGCGAACGCCGCAACGGAAGAACGGGAAAAGGCGTACGCGCCTTATAACGCTCCGCAAAGGGATGCAAACGTGTTGCGTTCCGGTCGTGAAAACGCGGGATTCGAAGAAAATCGCAGACCGGCTTACGCCGAAAATCGTCGCGACGAATACGCCGGAAGCAGAGCGGAAGAAACGCCTGCCAAGCCTGCGGAAGAAGAAACCGAAGACGAAGAAACCAAAGATTTTCCGTCGTTCATGAAGAAACTTTTCAGAAAGAACAAATAAAACGGAACGCGAAAGGAAAATCAGCGTCAAAAGACGTTCTGAATCGCATAAAATAAGCCTGTCTTGCCGCCATAAAAACGGTAAAACAGGCTTTTATTTTAGTGAAATCAAATAAAACCGTTACACTTGGGTTTTGATGAAATCCATCATTTTTTCGACGAATTCCGAAGAGTTTTTTTCGTGTTTATCCCATGCGGTGAGATAAAATTTGAGTTTCGGTTCGGTGCCGCTCGGACGAGCGATAAGCGAAAATCCGTCGCCTTTGAAAACCATAACGTTGCTTTTCGGCAGTCCGTCCAGCCCGAGAGAGTAATCCTTAATTTCCGTAACCGACTTTCCGCAAATTTTACCGAACGGATTTTTGCGTAATTTATCCATAAAATCCGCCATAAAAATCATTCCTTGTTCGCCCTCGAAGTATTTCGCGTATAGCGCCGACCGGTAATAACCGTATTTACCGTAGAGAAATTCGAGCGCGTCGGAAAGCGAAAGGCCGAGCGTTTTATAATAGCAAGCCGCTTCGGCGAACGTCATAGCCGCGGAAATCGAATCTTTGTCCCTGGCGTGCGCGCCGACGAGATAGCCGATGCTTTCTTCCATGCCGAAAACGAAGTTTTTATCGGGATTTTTATCGATTGCTTCGCCGATATACTTGAATCCCGTGAGAACGTTTATAGTTTCCACGCCGAACGATTCCGCGATTTTTTCGGGCAGGGGAGAAGTGACGATCGTAGAGATGATAAAGGGCTTGTCGGGGATAGTATTCTGCGTCTTTTTCGTCGCCAGAATAAAATATACGAGCAAAGCGCCCGCTTCGTTTCCGTTCAGAAGGCGATATTCTCCGTTCTTTTCGCGGAACGCCACGCCCGTTCTGTCCGCGTCCGGATCGGAGGCTATAATGAGTTCCGCATTGTTTTTTTCGGCGGTTTCGATTGCTTTTTCGAGAGCCTCTTTAAATTCGGGATTTGGGTATGGGCAGGTCGGGAAATTTCCGTCAGGATATTTTTGTTCGGGAACGACCGTATAGTCCGTTATTCCGATTTTTTTGAATATTTTTTCAACGGGAATAAGTCCCGTTCCGTTCAGCGGAGTATATACTATCGACGGCATATATTTTTTATCGAACGGCAGAGAATATTCGTAAATCGCATCGATAAAATCGTCGAGAATTTCGTCGCCGATATATTCAATTAATTCTTTTTTCGGCGTGAATTTCTCAAAATAATCGTGTTTGTCGATAAATCCGGTGATTTTGCCTGCCTCGTCATCCGTCGCCTGGCAACCGTTTGAATTGTAAACCTTGTAGCCGTTGTATTCTTTCGGATTATGGCTCGCGGTAACTACGATTCCCGCCCCGGCGCGAAGTTTCCTCACCGCGAACGAAAGAACGGGCGTCGGCATGAGTTTGTCGAATAAGTATACTTTAACGCCTTTCGATGACATTATCTCCGCGGCAAGCCGGGCGAAAGCGTCGGACATATTTCTGCTGTCGTAAGCGATGCAGACTGAATTTTTGTCCGCGTTCGATTTGCCTGCGCCTGATTTGTCCGTGTTTAAAATATAATCGGCGAAACCCGCCGTGGCTCTTGCCACGGTGTAAACGTTCATTCTGTTGGTTCCCGCGCCGATTTTTCCTCTCAGTCCTGCGGTGCCGAACGAAAGTTCTTTATAAAACCTGTCGTTTATTTCTTCCGGCAGATCGGAAATTTTTAAAAGTTCTTCGTGAAGTTCTTTGTCGTTCTTCGTTTTTTCGAGCCAGAATTTATATTTTTCTTCGACCATACTTATATGTTTCTCCGGGTGAACGAATTTATCCGAGAAGTATGCTGTTTTTGTATTCTCTCGGCGTCATCGTGGTTATTCGTTTAAACGTTTTGGTGAAGTGCGGAAGCGAGTCGAATCTCAGAAGATTCGCTATTTCCGAAAAACTGTTGTTTTCGCGTATCAGTTTTTTGCTTTCTTCGATTTTAAGTTCGAGATAATAATTTATTATCGATTTTCCCGTGCGCTGACGAAAAGTTTTGCATAAGGTCGTTTTTCCGTAATGCAGTTCGTCCGAAATTTCGTCAAGGCAGATTTTTCCGTAAATATTCTGCTCGAGAATTCTTACGATTTCGTCCTCGATAGCGTCGGAATTTTCGATTTTGGAAATAAATATCTCCGAGGACGTCGGTTTGGACGTTTCTTCGCGGATAAGTTTAATCAGCAATTCTTCGAGATTGTTCGTTATAACCTGCGCGCCGCCTATGTTCGGGTCGGGCTTGAGTTCGAGCTTCTGAAGGTTGGGGTTGAATTCCGGAATTTTAAAGGTGTTTTTCGCTTCGCTCATTATAGAGGCGAGAAGATACCTGAGTTTGTCGGCAACTACGAAGTGTTTGTGCCTGAAATATCCCATCGTTTTGGACTTACATTCAAAACTTACGATAAAGATATTCGCGTCCGATTTTTTATCGCATTCCACGCTGTGCGGTTCGTCGGGCGATAAAAAAATAACTTCGCCCTTTTTCAAAAGGGTTTTGCCGAGATCGGACGTGACGTAAATGCTGTTTTTATCGCAATAAATCATCTCCCAGAAATCATGCCATTCTTCGGGGAAAGCATAGTTTTTCGTTAAGCGTTGATAATGGATGGTTACGATTTTGGAAACGCTTAAAAGCATCGAAACTTTGTACATGTAAAAAGTCTTTTCATAAGATGTTTTTTCAACCATTTTTTCACCTCGTCCGGCGCATTTTTCTTCGGCGCAGAATATATATAAGAAGTCTGTTCCGTATGATTATATCACAAACAATTCCTTTTTGCAATATATTTTACAAATATTTTTACGAAAGATATTGCAAATAAAACGAAACATTTTCTATACCATATTATTGAAAACAGGTATATAATTAAGGCGACAATAAATGGAGGTGTATGAAATGAAATACGTACCCGTTTTGGATAAAGGTTTCAGACCGATGTATGCGGAATTTAAAAAATATTCCGAGGAAGCGGCGAAAACAGAAAACAAACTTTTAAAAATCTGTGTCGAGAGAAACGACGGCTATAATTATATTTACGAATATAAAATATTCGCGAACGGTCATAAGGACGAAAACAACCTTATGGCGGAAAGAATCGTGAAAACCATTCTCTGGCTCGTGGGCGGCTATAAAATTTATCTTGCCGGCGATGAAAACGTTTATGAATTTATAAAGGCGGCTTATACCGATAAGGGTATCAGAGCGTTCGATAAAAACTTTATGGAAAGAGTTTACGAAAAGCCGTTCGAAGTCATTATGTGCGACGAGAAAAATTTCCCGAAGGAGAAGAAATGCTCTCTTTCCGTCGGCGGTCATCTCGACGGTTGCAGGATAGGTTTCGATGCCGGCGGAAGCGACAGAAAAGTCAGCGCGGTCATCGACGGAAAAGTCGTTTACAGCGAGGAAGTCGTATGGTTCCCGAAGATTAATTCCGATCCGGATTATCATTACAACGAAATTCTTACGGCGCTTAAAACCGCCGCTTCAAAAATGCCGAGAGTGGACGCCATCGGCGTGTCTTCCGCGGGTGTTTACGTCAACAATAAAATAATGGTCGCGTCGCTTTTCCTTAAAGTAAACGACGAGGACTTTGAGAAGAAAGTCAAAACGATGTATATCGACGTCGCTAAAGAACTCGGCGAAAACATCCCGCTCGAAGTCGCCAACGACGGCGACGTAACCGCTCTTGCCGGAGCAATCGATCTTAACGACGATAGCGTTCTCGGCATAGCGATGGGTACGAGCGAAGCCGTAGGTTACATCAACAACAACGGCGGGCTTAACGGCTGGCTTTCCGAACTCGCGTTCGTTCCCGTGGATTATAACAAAGATTCCATGGTTGACGAGTGGAGCGGAGATTACGGCTGCGGCGTTAAATATTTCTCGCAGGACAGCGTTATAAAACTCGCCGAGATGGGCGGCTTTAAATTCGACGAAAAACTCAGTCCCGCCGAAAAACTCAAAGTCGTTCAGAAGATGATGTCGGACGGAGATCCTCTCGCAAAGCAGATATACGAAGATATCGGAACGTATCTCGGTCACACCATGCCTTTTTACGCTATGTTTTACGGAATCAAACACGTTCTTTTGCTCGGAAGGGTAACGAGCGGACTCGGCGGCAACATAATTATGGAAAGGGCGAATAAAATTCTCGAAGAAGAATATCCCGAACTTAAATTCAGAATAGAAATGCCGGACGAAAAGAACAGAAGAGTCGGGCAGAGCATAGCCGCGGCTTCTTTGGCGGCAACCGCAAAAACCGCAAAATAAACATTTTTCCGCGGCGGCATTCGCCGCCGCGGTTTAAAAATTACAGACAAACCGGAGGATAATAAAATGAAGGTAATAATAGCGAAAGATTACAATGAAATGAGCGAAAAAGCATTCGAAATCATGGCGGAAGTCGTAAAGAACAAACCCGACGCGATACTCGGGCTTGCAACGGGTTCCACCCCCATAGGTCTTTATAAAAATATGATCAAAGACCATAACGAGAACGGAACGAGTTACGGAAAAATCAAAACCGTAAACCTCGACGAGTACGCGGGGCTTGACGTAACGAGCGACCAGAGTTACGTCTATTTTATGAGAGATAATCTTTTCAATCATATCGATATAGACCTTGCGAACACCAACATCGAAAACGGCAAAGCGGCAGACAGACAAGCGGAGTGCGACAGATATAACGCCCTTCTCGAAAAAATGCAGCAGGATATTCAGGTTCTCGGCATCGGCTCGAACGGACACATCGCGTTCAACGAACCCGGCACGCCGTTCGGTAGCGTTACGCATATCGTCGACCTTACCGAAAGCACGATTAAAGACAATTCGAGATTGTTTAAAAGTATAGACGAAGTTCCCCGTCAGGCTTTCACTATGGGGCTTAAAAACATAATGAACGCGAAGAAGATTCTCATCCTTGCGAACGGCGCGAATAAGGCTAAGGCTGTTTTCGGGCTTGTCAAAGGCGAGGTTACGGAAAACGTTCCCGCAAGTATTCTTCAACTTCATCCCGATTGCACGCTCGTCTGCGACGAAGCCGCCGCTGCGCTTATTAAATAGGCGCTTATTAAATAATCGACCGGTTTCTTAAATAATCGGCTGATTCCGGAGAAAAATATGAAAGGATTAAAAAACGTTAAAGTATACATAAAAAACGTTGGCGTCGTAACGACGAATATAGGTATCGAAAACGGTAAAATAGCGTATATCGGCGACAACGCGGAAAACATCGAACCGCTTTTTGAAACGGACGGAGTTGTTCTGCCCGGTTTTATCGACGAGCATATTCACGGCGCGGGCGGCGCGGACGCAATGGACGGAACGGTCGAAGCGTTACAGACCATTTCGGAATTCGTTGCGAGAGAAGGAACGACGGGATTTTTGGCGACGACTATGACGCAAAGCCCCGAAAATATAACGAGCGCGCTCAAAGCGGTTAAAAAAATAAGAGAAAAGGGCGAGTATAAGGGAGCGGAAGTTCTCGGCGTTCATCTCGAAGGCCCGTTCATTTCTCCCAAGCACGTGGGCGCGCAACCGCTCGAATACGTCGCAAACCCCAGCGCGAAACTTTTCGATGAATATAACAAGGCGAGCGGCAACGCGATAAAAATCGTCACGCTTGCGCCCGAAGTCGACGGCGGACTTGAACTCGTCAGGCATCTCGGCGAAAAAGGAGTCGTCGCGTCGGTGGGGCATACGGGCGGAAAGTACGCCGACGTCGTTAAGGCGGTTGCCGCGGGCGCGACGAACGTTACTCACACGTACAATGCCCAAACCGGGCTTCATCACAGAGAAGCGGGCGTTGTCGGCGCGGCTATGCTTCTGGACGAACTTAATTGCGAAATGATTTGCGACATCATTCACGTAAGCGTGCCTGCAATCAAACTCGTAATCAAGAACAAACCGCACGATAAATATACGCTCATAACCGACGCGATGAGAGCGAAAGGTATGCCGGACGGCAAATCCGAACTCGGCGGGCAGGAAGTTTTCGTCAAAAACGGCGAAGCAAGACTTGCCGACGGAACTTTGGCGGGCAGTGTTCTCAAAATGAACGTCGCGATAAAAAATCTCGTCGAAAAAGTCGGCGTGTCTTTCACCGACGCGGTGGACTTTGCGACTTATAACCCCGCGAAAAATATCGGGGCGCTTAACGAACGCGGAACGATAGAAGTCGGCAAGCGCGCGGATTTAACCGTTCTCGATAAGAATTACGAAGTGCTTTATACGGTCGTGAACGGCAAAGTCGTTTATAAGAAATAAACATAATATATAATAGCAAAGCCGCGGAGAATGCGCTCCGCGGCTTTTCCTTTGTAAAAATGAATATTATGCAAATAAAATGAATATTATCCAAATATAAGTAAATTTATGTTTAAAAATCAAAAACTCACGATAAAACCGAGTTTTTTATAGGGGGTATAAGTTTTTTTTATGATAATTCGGATAAAAAACAGTAGACAAGACGATGTGAATGTGGTAGAATACGATTAAATTTAATAAATTGAACTGTTTTTTATGTTTTCGGACCGGTGGGAAAATGCATAAATTATCAAAGCGGATATCCGCTTTTGTTTAAGGCAAACCTTAAACAAAAGATAATCGTAACGGTGAAATTTGTTAAATAAATTTTTTTTAAAAGCCGCGTCGCTTGAAACTTACATCGCGGCGAAAAATTTTATGGAGGTAAAAAAATGAAAAAACTTTTAGCACTTTTAATGGTTCTTGCCATGACTGTTGCATGTTTTGCTTCGTGCGGAAAGAAAGACGATTCTACCGGCGATTCTACGGGTACGAGCCAATCGACGAGCGATAGCCAGTCCGCAGGCGGAGATACGTCGTTCCCCACGGATGGAAGAGTTTATAACGACTTCAAGGTCGGAGGTCAGGCTATTATCGGCAATTCCACCGAACTTTCCGGTGATTTCAGATGGCCCGGTCTCGGCGGAGCGTCCGCAGGCGCAGCCGATCAGGATATTGCAAAACTTACGTCGGGTTACGCTACTATGGACGTAGATAAGCACGGTACTTACGTGTGGAACAATACCGCTGTCGAAAGCCACAAGGGTGAAGAAATCGACCACGGCGACGGTACTCTTACTTATAAGATGACCATCAAAATCAAATCCGGTCTTAAACTCAGCGACGGTACGGAAGTAACCGCGGATAACTATCTTGCTTATCCTCTCGCTATGAGCACTCCCGTTTCGAAAGCAGGCGTTAACTATGACAGATCCGGTTATTCTCTCGTCGGTTGGGATACTTACTCTAAATACGACGGAACCAACGAAACCGCGGAAGGCGTAACCAAAGGCTTCTCGGGAGTCAGAAAGATCGACGCTTACACTTTCTCTATCGAAGTCAACTCCGAGAACTATCCTTATTATTTCGTTGACACGCTCGGCGCATTCTCCTGCTACGACGTAAAACTCGTTCTCGGCGACGGCGTTGAAGTTAAAGACGACGGACAAGGCGCGTATCTTTCCTCGGCATGGTATGAAAAAGCAAACGATGAATACACAAAAGCCGCTCATCTCAAAGCCGCGAAGGATGACGTTTCCAAATACGCATTCTCCGGTCCTTACACCATTTCCAAATGGGATGAGTCCAATAAGGAAGCAACGCTTAAAATCAACCCTCAGTTTGCGGGAAACTTCGAAGGTCAGAAACCTCACGTTGAAACCATAGTTTACAGAAAAGTTGTCGAAGAGACTCAGTTCGGAGGTCTTGAAAGTGGCGAAGTAGATATCCTTTCGGGGCTTACCGGCGCAGATCCCGTAAACTCGGCTCTTGCTCTTGAAAAGAAAGGTAAATTCAAGAACGTTTATTATGACCGCGCAGGTTACGGTAAAGTTCAGTTCGATTGCGACTTCGGACCCACTTCATCCACCGAGGTTCGTCAGGCGGTTGCCTATTGTCTTGACAGAGAGGCGTTCGCAAACACGTTCTGCGGCGGTTACGGAACGGTCGTTCACGGACCTTACAGCGTAAACTTCGACGCATATCTTAACAATCAGGATTATCTCGAAGAGAACCTCAACACTTATGCGGTAAGCACGGCAAAGGCTAAACAGGCTCTCGTAGAAGGCGGCTGGGTATACAACGCAGACGGAACTCCTTACGACGAAAAAACCGGTGGTATCCGTTATAAAAAACTTACCGCTGCCGAAGCGGCTGTAGATGCAAACATTAAATATATATCGAAGAGCAACAGTATGTCCAACTTTGCGGATATCGCTCCGAACGGATTTAAGACGGAAAAAGTCGGCGACGACTATTATATGCCTTGCGTAATCAACTGGTTCGGAACAACTCCCAACTCGGTTACCGAGCAGCTTAACGCGGCTCTCGTTAAAGGCACAATGCTTTATGAATGCGGCGTAGGTCTCACGCTTACCACCGGCGATTTCACTTCGCTTCTTGCAAACATCTATCGTGAAGGCAAGGCTTACGGCGGAACTCCCGTATACGGAATGTATAACCTTGCAACCGGCTGGAACACTGCGGTTTACGATTATTCTTATCAGTGGATCGACGATTCCAACAAAGAAATGTATGATCAGTTCTTTGAATACAGCACCAACAAACTTTCCGATCCTTACGACAAGACGTTCTCCTGGTGGACTAAGGAAAATCAGGGCTTGTCCTATGCCGACGCCGTTAAGAAGAGCGGCGGAAAACTCGGTATGAATTACCTCTCCTTCGCAATGGTTTACAGCACGAAAGTAGGCGACACCGAAGAATTCGATAAATGGTTTGCGGCGTATATGCTTCGTTGGAACGAATTGATTCCCGATATCCCGCTTTACGGTAATATTTATTACGACTGCTATAACGCAAAAATTCTTAACTTCAAGACTTCTCCTTTCTTCGGAGCAGCGGACGCATTGCTTTACTGCGGAATAGATAGCGCACAATAAGACGCGTTCTTAAAAATGGCTTGCGGTCGGGAAGATTTTTCTTCCCGACTTCTTGTCATAAATAACAAAAAGTACAGGAGATATTATGAGAAACTACCTGTTGAAGAGGATATTATACATATTTGTCGTATTTATAATATTGTCCTTTTTAATGTATCTGATTTACAATATGATACCGTTTAACCGGGCGGATTGGATTGCGGACCAGCAAAAAGAGTTTTACAAAAAAGATCCTCAGGGGCTTGAGGCTCTGAGGCAATCATGGAAAATCAAACTCGGTTATATAGATGCGAGCGGCAAGGAAATCAACATCTTCAGAAGATGGACAAACTGGCTCGGCATAACAAAACTCAACGGCGAATTTAACGGAATTTTTCAGGGGAATTTCGGCGTAAGTTATTCAAACAGTAACCGCCCAGTTCTCGAAGTTCTCAAAGAACCGATGAAAAATACGATTTTTATAAATATTTTCGCAACAATTCTTGCCCTTGCGGTGACAATACCGCTGGGAATAAAATGCGCGGTTAAAAAAGGCAGCAAAATCGATAACGGGGTTCAGGTGGGAAGTATTATAGGATACAGCATGCCCACCTTTATCACGGCGATTTTGTTTATATTCATTTTTGCGATAAAAATAAAGATTTTTCCCGTGTCTGGACAGAAAACGCCCGGCAGCGAATATACGGGCGCAAAGGCCTTTTTCGACAAACTGTATTATATGGGTTTGCCCTTGATCGTTATGACTTTCTGTTCTCTCGGCGGAATGACGAGATACGTCAGAGCGTCGATGATCGAGGCTTTGTCTATGGATTGCATAAGAACCGCCAGAGCAAAGGGCGTTAAGGAAAAGACGGTTGTTTACAGCCACGCTTTCAGAAACGCGCTTATTCCGATCATAACTTTGGTCGTCGGTTGGTTTTTAGGCATTTTCTCGGGTTCTATTATGATTGAAAACATTTTCGGTCTTAACGGAATGGGAAAAGTTTATATAGGCTCGTTAAACAACAACGATTACGACGTCGTTCTGACGTTACAGATGTTCTACGTGTTTATCAGTCTTGTCGGTAACTTACTGATAGACATTTTATACGGATTTATCGATCCCCGTATCAGAGTTTCGGCATAAAGGAGAAAAAAATGAAAGATTTCGAAGAAAAAGACAAAAAAAGCGAAATCCTCGACGAATCCTTGGTCGAAACTTCGGCAAGCGGGAAAGCGGAAGAAACGATTGAAGAAACGATTGAAGAAACGGTCGTGGAAACCGCTCCGGGCGAAAAAACAGAGGAAACGATTGAGGAAACGGTCGTCGAAACCGCTCCGGGCGAAAAAACGGAAGAAACGATTGAGGAAACGGTCGTCGAAACCAAACCGGACGATAAAAAATGCCGCGTTTTTCTTTCGCGGCTCTGCGGTTTTTTCAAAAAAGCGGGTTTAACGGTCTGGTCGTGGACAAAGCGTACGTTCTGCGGAGCGAGCAAAGAACTCTCCGACGATAAGAAGTTTGCCGTCGAAGAGATAGTAAGTCCCACAAGACAGGTAGTAAACAGCTTTTTCAGAAAACCTCTGGCGGTAATATCGCTTGTTATCGTCGTCGGAATGTTTTTGTTCGTTTGCGTCGGACCTCTCGTGCGCGGAATCGACCTGAGTTATATGGAAGGGTATCACGTCAATATCGCGCCGGGTTATAATTTTATGAAAGTTCCTTCCAAACTTTCAAAAAATGCAAAAAGCATTTCCTCTTATTCGTTCTTTTCCGTCGGTCTCGACAACGACGACAACCTGTACGTCTGGGGCAACACAAAAATGCCTACGGCGGCAAATAAATCGGATATGACCAAGTTGCCCGACGAATTAAAGGGCAAAAAAGTGGCTTTCGCCGCGGCAGGTTACGATCACGCTATCGCCATAACGACGGAAGGTCGCGTTATCGGCTGGGGAGAATACGACTGCGGACAATACGGCGATAAAGGATCGCTTGCAAATCTTACGTCCACCGTCTATAAAATGCCCGCCGAACTGATGAACGGCACGATCGATCCGGAACAGGTCGAACAACTCGTTTGCGGTTATCAGGTATCCGCGATCGTAATGAAAAGCGGTAAGGTTTACGCCTGGGGTAACTACGCAGGCGCGAAAAACCTCAGGGCGTTGAACTCGCTTAACGGAGTAAAAGAAGTGCAGTTTTTGCGCGGAAAGTGCGTCGCTTTGAAAAAGGACGGAACGTTATGGTTCGGAAACGCAAAAGCCTCTTTTGATACGCTTGAAATAGAAGAGGACGGACAAGTCAAATTCGTTGATTTAAGCGAATATCTCGCAAGCAGAAAAGTTATGAAAATCGCAGCCACGTCTACTGCTCTCGGTATGGTTCTGGAGGACGGAGAATTCGTCGTCGCGGGTTTGTTTTCGCCCACGAAAACAAGTTTCGTCAGTATTCCCGATTTTGCGGACGACGAAGACATAATCGATATAGGAGGCGGCGTAAAGCATTTCACCGTTCTCACTTCCAAAGGTAAAATTTATTCGTTCGGAGAAAACTATCTCGGTCAATGCAACGTGCCGAAAGGCTCGTTTACCGATACCGACAGGCTCTGCGTCGGCGCGTTTCAGAATTACGTAATATCCGAAAACAACTCCATAAAAACGAAGTGGGGTTGCAAGGGTTACCTTTTCGGAACGGACGAAATGGGCAGAGACGTATTCAACAGAATAATGCACGGCGGCAAAATGACGATGACGATAGGCGCGGTTGCAGTAATTATTTCAACTTTTATAGCCATATTGATCGGTTGTATATCGGGATATTTCGGCGGTTGGGTAGATATGCTTCTGATGCGCGTAACGGAAATATTTTCGGCAATTCCGTTTTTGCCGTTCGCGTTGATATTGTCAGCCGTTCTTGCGGGCAGCAATCTGACCGAAAATACGAGAATATTTATGATAATGGTTATTCTCGGCTTGCTCAGTTGGACGGGGCTTGCGCGAATGATCAGAGGACAAGTGCTTGCCGAAAGAGAAAAAGAATTTGTAACGGCGGCAAAGGCAATGGGCGTCAAGGAAGGAAAAATTGCGTTCAAGCACATATTGCCGAACGTAATTTCAGTAATTCTGGTAAGCGTTACGCTCGATTTTGCCGGCTGTATGCTTACGGAGTCGTCGCTCTCTTATCTCGGTTTCGGTGTAAAACTTCCCAGACCTACCTGGGGTAATATGCTTGACGGATGTAATAACGAATTGGTTATCGGAACGTTGTGGTGGAGATGGTTATTCCCCGCGCTTTTCCTTCTGATAACTACCATCGCCATCAATATTATCGGCGACACTTTAAGAGACGTTCTTGATCCCAAATCAAGCGCGGAAAGATAAAGGAGGCGTGAAAAATGGCATTACTCGAAGTTAAACATCTTCATACTTTCTTTAAAACGAGAAAAGGTATCGTCAAAGCCGTAAACGACGTGTCTTATTCTCTCGAGCCGGGCAGAACCATAGGAATAGTCGGCGAATCCGGTTCGGGCAAAAGCGTTTCCGCAATGAGTATTTTAAGGCTTCTCGACGGAAACGGATATATAGATTCGGGCGAAGTTCTTTTTGAAGGCGAAGACCTTACGAAAATGAAACTCAACGACTTGTATAAGGTCAGAGGCGATAAAATATCGGTTATTTTCCAGGAACCGATGACCTCTTTGAATCCCGTTTTTACGGTTAAAAAGCAGATAGCCGAGCCGTTTATAATTCACCGCGGTATGAAGAAAAAACAAGCCGAGCGCGAAGTCATAAAAATGCTCGACGCGGTTCAGATTCCCAATCCGGAGGCGGTTGCCAATCAATATCCGCATCAGTTATCGGGCGGTATGCGTCAGCGCGTTATGATAGCAATGGCTTTGGCTTGCAGACCTAAAATTCTTATCGCCGACGAACCTACCACGGCTCTCGACGTTACGATTCAGGCGCAGATTCTGCGTCTGATGAACGACTTGCAACGCGAAAACGGCACATCGATAATCTTTATTACGCACGATCTCGGCGTTATCAACGAAATGGCGGACGACGTTGTCGTTATGTACTGCGGTCAGGTTGTGGAACAGTCTTCCGCAAGGGTTATTTTCACCAACTGCAAATATTCGCATCCTTACACCGAAGGTCTTATGTATTCCATTCCGAGATTAGAGGATACTTCGGCAAGACTCGAACCTATTCCGGGCGCAGTCCCGCACCCGCTGGCTCTGCCCAAGGGTTGTAAGTTTGCGCCACGTTGCAAATATTGCACGCAAAAGTGCATAGACGAAGAACCGCCTCTTACGGAAATCGTAACCGGACAATCGATCAGATGTTTTTATCCCGAAAAGGAGGAGAGAAGAAGTGCAGAACACAAAGAAAAAATTGTTTTCTATAACTAATCTGAAAAAATACTTCCCTATCGCAAAATCTTCCGTATTTCAGAAAGAAAAACTCTACGTCAAGGCAAACGAGGACGTAAGCATCGATATCTACGAGGGCGAAACTTTCGGGCTTGTAGGCGAGTCCGGCTGCGGAAAATCCACGTTGGGGAGAGTTATCCTTCAACTTTACGAGCAGACGTCGGGCAACACGTTGTATTACGGCAGATCGAGAGAGGAAATTGCTCCCGAATACGTCAAAAAAACGCTTTCCGCGCCCGAAAAATATCTGAATTTATATAAAGACGCAAAGGCAAAAGCGGATAAAATAACCGCTCAGGTCGAAGCGGAAGGAGAAAACGCATCCTTCTTCCTTTTGCAGGAGAAGAACCTTGCGGACGCGAACGCAAAAGCCGCGCTTATGAACGTCACAAAGATTCTGGGCGGACTTATAACCGTAAGCGAAATGAAGGAAGGGGCAACCATTCTTTTAAATCAGCATAACGTTCTCGTTAAAATCGATAAACTCAATCGCAAACTTACGGATATCGACGCATCTATCGATATTTACGAATCGAAGATTAAAGTCGATTCCGCCGAAAGCGACGAAAAAACGATTAAGAGCGAAAGCGCGACGTTAAACGCTTTCAGAGCCAAAAAAGAAAAAATCATCGAAACAATAAAGGCTTTGAGAATTGAAGAAGATCGTCTTCAAAAAGAGATCGACGCAATCAGAGCGAAATATAAAGATGACGAGGAATTTCAGAAATACGAGGCTATGCTCGATGCAGGAATAGACCTTGCAAGGCTCAAATATCGTGAAATCAGGCGTCTCAGAAAGGATTTACAGATTGTTTTTCAGGATCCGTATTCTTCGCTTGATCCGCGTATGACTATCGGACAGATAATCGAAGAAGGTCTTGTAACGCATAAATATTTCAAGCACGGCTCGCCGAAAATGAAAGAGTACATTCTTAAAGTTATGCGCGATTGCGGCTTGCAGGATTATATGTTGCATCGTTATCCGCACCAGTTTTCGGGCGGACAAAGACAGAGGGTTTGTATTGCGAGAGCGCTTGCGGTTAAACCGAAATTTGTCGTTTGCGACGAATGTGTTTCCGCGCTCGACGTATCCATTCAGTCGCAGATAATCAACCTGCTTCTCGAACTTAAGGAAAAAGAGCATCTCACATATCTGTTCATTTCGCACGATTTATCCGTCGTAAGATATATTTCGGACAGAATCGGGGTTATGTACCTCGGCAATCTTGTAGAACTTGCTTCGTCTGAAACGATATTCAAAGATCCGAGACACCCTTACACCGTGGCGTTGCTCAGTTCCATCCCGACGACGGATCCCGACGATCTGAACAAGGAAAGAATAATTCTCGAAGGAAATATTCCGAGTCCTATTCGTCCGCCGGAAGGCTGCAAATTCCATACGCGTTGCTTTATGGCGTGCGATAAGTGTAAGAGAGTTCCGCCGCCGCTCGTCGAAATCGAGCCGGGGCATTTCGTCGCCTGTCATTTTACCGACAGAAAAATCGACGAAGAAGGTAATTATTTGTTCGATATGCCCAAGATGGAAAAGAAATCTTCCAAACTTACCGAACTCGAATTATCGACCGAAGATTAAGTTCAAGGAGAAAAAAATTGCGTTGGCGTAAGAGATTGAAAAAATATAACGAGGGTGACGAAAAAAAGTTGCAAGCCGATATCGAAAGAGAAGGAGGATTGGAAAAAGGCGATATGACGGCGATGATTATAGCCGCATTGAAAACGTTGGTTCCTGTCTGTCTGCTCGTTCTCGTCGGATTGTCCTTAATCGTTATGCTTATTTTCAGAGCATTTTAAACTCCCGATATCTTACGGATATTGTTTTACGTATATTTAAACGAACGCGACCGCGAGCATTGCTCGCGGTCGCGTTCGTTTAATGTTGTGTTTTATTGAGGTTTATTTAAGTAGATTTTTGACTTTTTCGCAAACATTTTCAACGGTGAAACCGAAATGCTTTTGAAGAACAGGGTACGGAGCGGACGCGCCGAAAGTCGTCATTCCGATAACGTCGCCGTCAAGTCCTACGTATTTATACCAGCATTGCGTCGAACCTGCTTCGATGGCGACTCTCGTTCTTACGGAAGAAGGGAGAACGCTTACTTTATATTTTTTAGGTTGTTTATCGAAAAGTTCCATGCATGGAACGGAAACGACTCTCACGTCGATTCCTTCCGCTTTAAGCGCTTTTTTCGCGTTTATGGCAAGTTCCACTTCCGATCCGCTCGCAAGCAAAATCGCGTCGGGACGTTTTTTGTCGGAATCGGCGAGTATATACGCGCCTTTGAGAGCGTCCGCGCCGGAGTTTTCGTATTGCGGCAGGTTTTGTCTTGTGAGAACGAGGCAGGTCGGTCCTACGCCCGTCAGGGCCGATATCCAGCCGTAAGCCGTTTCTTTTCCGTCTGCGGGACGGAATACTTTCATTCCGGGTATCGCGCGAAGTCCTGCGAGTTGTTCAACGGGTTGATGCGTCGGTCCGTCCTCGCCCACGCCTATCGAGTCGTGTGTGAGAATGTAGGTGACGTTTTGTTTCATCAGCGCGGAAAGACGCATTGCGTTCTTCATATAGTCGGAGAAAATAAAGAACGTCGCGCAGTACGGGCGAAGTCCGCCGTGAAGGGAAATGCCGTTGCAGATAGCCGACATAGCGTGTTCTCTTATTCCGAAGTGGAAGTTCGAGCCTGCGCGGTTTTCGGCGGAATAATACTCTCTGTTTTTCATGAGAGATTTGTTGGACGGCGCGAGATCCGCGCTTCCGCCCACGAGATTTGGGATAAGTTTCGAGAGTTCGTTCAGAACTTTATAACTCGTATTTCTCGTCGCTTCCGGCTTTGTAAAATCGAAAAGTTGCTTTTCGTCGAGCAGATCGGGAATTTCGCCGGAAAGATAAGAAAGGAATTTTTCCGAAAGTTCGGGATATTCTTTCGAGTAAGCGTCGAAGAGTTTTTCCCATTCTTTTCTTATTCTCCTGCCTCTCGTTATATATTTGTGGAGATGTTTTTTAACTTCTTCGGGTACGGTGAAAGGCGGGTAGTTAAAACCGAGATTTTCGCGAAGAGTTTTAATTCCTTCTTCGCCGAGCGGCGCGCCGTGAACGTCGGCAGAACCTGCCTTGGGCGAGCCGTAACCTATAACCGTTTTAACGACGATGAGCGAGGGTTTTTCGGTTTCCTTTTTCGCCTTTGCAATCGCTTTGGAAACGGACTCCATATCGTTGCCGTCTTTGACGTAAAGAACTTGCCAGCCCTGCGCTTCGTGACGTTTGCCGACGTCCTCGGTAAACGCCCCGTCCGTATCGCCTTCTATGGTTATGTTGTTTTTATCGTACAAAACGATGAGTTTTCCGAGTTTAAGCGTCCCCGCGAGCGATGCCGCTTCGTATTCGATGCCCTCCATAAGGCAACCGTCGCCGCAAAGAGCGTAAGTATAATGGTCGATTAAATCATATCCCGGCTTATTGAAGATTGCGGCAAGATGAGATTCGGCTATCGCCATACCGACGGCGTTCGCTATACCTTGTCCCAAAGGACCGGTCGTCGTTTCCACGCCGGGAGTCATTCCGTATTCCGGGTGCCCGGGCGCTTTCGAGCCGAATTGACGGAAATTTTCGATTTCCGACATAGGCAGATCATAACCGAAAAGGTTTAAAACGGAATAGAGAAGCATCGATCCGTGACCGGCGGAAAGGATAAACCTGTCCCGGTCGGTAAAGCCCGGCGCTTTCGGGTCGAATTTCAGATGCCTGGAAAAGAGCGTGTAGGCTATCGGCGCGCTTCCGAGCGGGAGCCCGGGGTGACCGGATTTTGCTTTTTCGATCGCTTCTGCAGAGAGAACTCTGATTGTGTTTACGGCAAGTTGGTTAACGTCCATTTTTTTCTCCTGATGTGAGAATTGTAATTCTACCTTTTTATTATACATTTTTCACTTTATTTTTTCAAGTGAATTAACGGCTCGGCATAAATTCTTTTAAAATATTTGCGCCGATCTGCGGCAGGGGTTGTACCGGCGATGAAAACGTAAGCGATACCCCGCGATTTTCATTCAATAAGCATAATTAACCGCTTTACAATTCATAAAAAAAAGTTTATAATACGTATTGTCTATACTTATAACCGAAGCAGGGTGACGCCCTGAAAATGGAGAATAAACAAATGTTGGTAAGAAATTTGCTCGGCGCAAGATACAAGGAAACGCCGAAAGATTGCGTTATAGCAAGCCACGCGCTGATGACGAAAGGCGGGTATATGAAATATATGAGTACGGGAACGTACTCGCTTTTTACGCCCGCTAAAAGAATAACGGCTAAAATAGAGAAGATTATCAGAGAAGAAATGGACAGAATCGGCGGACAGGAAGTTTTGTTTCCGGTCGTTATGCCGGCTTCGCTTTGGGAAGAGTCTGGCAGATATACGAGTATCGGCAGCGAAATGGTTCGTTTCACGGACAGAAACGGAGCGAAAATGGTTCTCGGAATGACTCACGAAGAGGCAGCCGTTCACCTTGCGAGAGATATCGCCGCTTCTTACACCGATTATCCGTTCATGATTTACCAGATACAGACGAAGTTCCGCGATGAACCGAGAGCGAGAGGCGGGCTTATAAGAGTGAGAGAGTTCACGATGAAGGACGCTTATTCTTTCCATACCTCTCAGGAAGATCTCGAAGAGTATTACCGGAAATGTTATGACGCGTATGTGCGTATTTATAAGAGGGCGGGGGCGAAAAACGTTATCGCCGTCAAGAGCGACAGCGGAATGATGGGAGGAAGCGTATCCCACGAATTTATGCTTTTAACGGATATCGGCGAGGACACTCTCGCGATTTGTTCGGACGAAAATTGCGGATACAAGGCGAACGTAGAGGTTGCCGACTGCATAACTCACAACGTCGAAAGCGAAAAAGAAGAACTCCGCAAAATCGAAACCCCGAACGTTAAAACGATCGAAGGGTTAAAACATAAACTCGGAGTCGAACCGACGAGAATGTGCAAAGCGGTTATTTATCAGGAAAACGTTTCCGACGAGTACGTTGTCGTATTTATTCGCGGCGATCTCGAAGTCAACGAAACAAAACTCCGCAATTATCTTAAAACCGAAGTTCATCCCGCAACGGGCGTAAACGAAGACTGCGGTATCGTAGCGGGCTTTACAGGCCCCGTCGGATTTAATGCAAAGGCAAAAGTCGTTTTCGATCGCTCGCTTAAAGATATCGAGAGTTTTGTCTGCGGCGCGAACGAAAAAGATTTCCACTACGTGGGTATGAATATTGAACGAGACGTCGGAAACGTCGTATACGTCGACGTTGCGAAGGCTTATAACGGCGGCATATGCCCCGTTTGCGGCAAACCCACGATAACCCTTAAACGCGGCGTCGAAGTCGGAAACATATTCCAACTCGGAACGAAGTATACTAAGTCTATGAATATGACTTACGTAGACAGCGACGGAACGAAAAAGAACCCGATAATGGGTTGTTACGGAATAGGCGTGGGCAGACTTTGCGCAACGATTTGCGAAGAACAGCACGATAACTACGGCCCCGTCTGGCCTATGCCCATTGCTCCTTGGCAGGTTGAAATTTGTTGCCTGCAATCGGAGGATGAACGCGTGAAAGGCGTCTCCGACGGTCTTTATAAAAAACTTTGCGACGAAGGCGTGGAAGTTCTTTACGACGACAGAGATATAAGAGCGGGCGCTATGTTTGCCGACGCAGATCTTTTCGGAATTCCGATAAGAGTGGTAATCAGCCAGAAGAACTGCGACAAAGGCGTTGCGGAAATCAGTTACAGAGATAAATCTTTCAAAGGCGAAGTCGCTCTTGAAAACGCCGTTGAAGACATAAAGGGCAGAATAAACGAAATGATGGATCGTTACAAAGTTTAAAATGAACGGATTCAGGTTTGAAAAACCTCGCCCGAAACCGGCGAGGGCATACAATCCGAACAGATTCAACGCGTTGGACAGCGGGATAGTTTACGTTGTCGTTCTCGTTATGTTTTACGTCGTTTCGCTGTTGTTCGGAAAAGTTTTCGGCGAGCGGTTGAGAGAATTATATAAGTACGACGTTTACGCGTATATGATAGTCAGTCTGCTCGTGTCGCAACTCACGATTTTTGCCGTCGCGGCGGTCTATTCTCTCTTAAGGCGCGTCAATCCTTTCGGTGGGGGCGGTTACGTCGCCGGGTTCGACGGCGTTCAGGTTCTGATGTCGCTCCTTCTGATAATGGGGGTAATGATGACTTTTTATCATACCCACCTGCAATTCGGACAGGATGCGGAAAAAATCATCGGCGGAGGTTTTACTCCCGATACGAATTTAAGCCCTTATTCGGGGATATTCGCGCTTATTTACATCGCGCTTACGGTGTTATGCCCCGCGATTTTCGAGGAAATGCTTTTCCGCGGAATCGTTATGAGAGGACTCGAGCAATTCGGCAGTATTGCCGCGATAGTTTTGTCGGCGATTGCGTTCGCTCTTATGCACGGTAATTTTTCTCAGTTGATTCTTCAGTTTATCGGCGGACTTGCGATCGCGTCTGTGGTCGTTATCACAAAAAACTGGCTTATAGGCTCTTTAATGCACGGTTTCAACAACCTCTTTTCTATTTTCTACGGCTTGTTGCTCGAAAATATCGTCGGCGGATTAACCGGCGAATACATTCGGATGGCAGCCGACGCGTCGCTTATCCTTATAGGCGTCGCATTGCTCACGGTGAGCGTTATTTATTTTATTAAACTCGCTTTTGAAAAGAAGAAAAAAGAGTTTTCCGGTAAGCCGCCGGTCGGCAAATTCGAAAGGGTGAAGTATTACGAGGTTCTCGAAAACGGCGAACTTAAAACCGTACCTTATTACGTCAGAGTTGCTTTGCCCGAATGGGGCGAGGAAAGCGAAAAACGTTAAAAATTAAAGGGAAATACAGGAAAATTAACAGGAAATCGCCTTTTATGGCTTCCTGTATAGTATTCGGCGCGGCGATAATAGTCGCGATAGTTTTTATGTTTATCTGAGGTTAAAATGCTATATTCGATATTGTATGACATTTTCATTTTGTCTGAAACAATCTTCGCAATCGACGTCGAAAACGGCGTTAAGGTACCGAGGAGAATAGGATTCGACGGCATAATGACGTTTCTCGGCGGTTATGCCGGATATGCGGTCGCGATGTTTATCGCTTATTATCTGCTTCGGTCGTTCGGTCTTTACAGAATGGCGAAAGCGCGCGGACTTGAAAATCCGAAAATGTGTTTTGTTCCTTTTTACTCGTTCATTATGCTGTCAAGACTTCGTTCAGACTGCAACGCGTTGAAGAAACATAAATTTTACCCGATTGTTGCGATTTCCGCTCTCGGGGCGTTTTTGTTGTTTTCAGTCGTCCTCGATTCTTTCTTTTCGCTAAGGATAATTTCGCAACTCGTCGAAACCGAGCGCATAGCCCCGGGAACGGCGGTTCTTACGGAAGAAATGTTCGCTTACAACACGAATCTTGCAAGCGTTTTATCCAACCTGACGGACGTTTCAAAAATCGTCTATATGGTGTTCGTCGCGCTTCTTTATTGCGACTTATTCCGCACTTATTCGCCGCTGAGAACGAGGACTCATCTCACTTTATCCGTTATCTTTACGGTTCTTACGGGTTCGTCGCTTCTTTACGGCGCGTTCACGCTTTCTCTTTCCGGTCGTTCCGCCGTTAATTTCGACGAAATACTTGCGAAGAGAAGAATTTATTACGGCTACGGTAATCCCGGTAATCCTTATTCGAGATCGCCTTATTCCGACGGCGGCAACGCTTCGGGAAGTTACAGCGAAGACCGCACCGATCCCTCGCAGGATCCTTTTTCGGATTTTGCGGATACGAATAAAAACAGTCGTTCGGACGATCCTTTCGGGGAGTTTTCGGGCGGCAGTACGCAGGGTAAAACTAATTCGGACGATCCTTTCGCCGATTTCGGCTCGGATAACGGATATTCCGGCAAAAACAGCGACAATTCTCGTGAAGGAAAGCCGTATGACGGGAAGTCTGACGACGACACCGATTCGTTATTTTAATCTGTCGTTATGAGTAAAACGATTTCGGCAATATCGACCGCGCCGGGAACGGGTGGCGTTGCCATAATAAGAGTGAGCGGCGCGGACGCGCTTAATATAGCCGAAAAAATGTTCAGACCGCTCGGAAAACATAAGGTAAAAGATTTCGAGCCGTATAAAATGTACGTCGGCGAAATAGACGGCGGAAATTTTACCGACTTCGGAATGTGCGTTTATTTCCGCGCGCCGAAAAGTTACACCGGCGAAGACATGGTGGAATTTCATTGCCACGGCGGTATAGCCATATCGCGCGGGGTACTGAAGAGAACGATTGAATTCGGAGCGATTCCCGCAACGCGCGGCGAATTTACGAAAATAGCGTTTATGAACGGCAAAATGAGCCTTTCCTCGTGCGAAGGTCTTATCGATATGATAAACAGCGAAAGCGTCGGCGAAGTAAAGGCGGGCTATTATCTTTATCGCGAAAAACTCTGCGCGAAAATCAAAGCCTTGCAGGATAAACTGACGTACGCGCTCGCTTATATCGACGCGGGAATAGATTATCCCGAAGAGGGCGTGACGGAAGATAATTACGACGTCATAAAGACGACGCTCGAAGAAGTTAAAAACGAAACCTCGTCGATTATCGGGAAATACGGCGCCGGCAGGAAAATAAAAAACGGCGTAAAGGTCGCCATTCTCGGCAAGCCGAATGCGGGGAAGAGTTCGCTTCTTAACAGACTTCTCGATTACGATAAAGCAATCGTTTCGTCCGTTGCGGGAACAACCCGCGACGCGGTTGAAGGCGAAATCGATATCGACGGAGTAAAATTTATTTTTTCGGATACCGCGGGCATACGCGAAAGCGACGATGAAATCGAAAATGCGGGCATAGAAAGGTCGTTGAAAATTCTTAATTCCGCGGACGTGTGTCTTGTTGTTCTGGACGGTTCGGTAAAAACCGACGCGGACGATAAAAAGATACTTGCCGAAACGGAAAACAGAGATAGAATCGTGGTTATCAACAAAACCGACCTCGGAACAAATTGCGACGTGAAAGGCGACGTGTCGATATCCGCTAAAAACGGCGACGGCATAGACGAACTGAAAAAATCGCTCGTCGAAAAGGCGTTCGGCGGAGAAATCGATCTCGGGGCTGATTTTCTTACCGAGGAAAGGCATCTCGTCGCGCTTAAAGAGGCTTTGGATTCCGTGAACGACGCGGTTGAAAGTTTTTCGGTGAACACCGCGGATCTTTCGTCCATAGATATAAGAAACGCGTGGCTCGCTTTCGGAAAAATAAGCGGCGAAACGGCAGACGAGGCAATTATCGACGAAATTTTCGCCAAGTTTTGCGTAGGGAAATGATGAACAAAAGACGGAAAGGAGAGTAAAATGGTAGATCTTGATTTATACAGAGTTTTTTACACGGTGGCAAAATGCGGAAGCCTTACCAAAGCCGCGGAGGAGTTATACATTTCGCAACCCGCGGTTTCTCAGGCAATAAAGCAGCTTGAAACCCAACTCGGCGGAAAACTTTTCAACAGAGTCAGCCGCGGAATGGAGTTGACGGAAACGGGCGGGGTTCAGATGCTTGCCATCGTAGAACAGGCGTTAAAGATGCTCGACGGGGCTGAAGATCGGTTTAAGGCGATAAGAAACATCGCTACGGGAACGCTCAGAATCAGCGCGTCCGATACGAACATAACTCACTTCCTTATGAGATATATCAAGAAATATCATGAACTTTATCCCAACGTTTCTATCATTCTCAAAAACAGCACGTCTAAAGAAACTATCGAACTGATAAAGCAAAACAAAGCCGACGTGGGGTTAATAAATCTGCCCGTATTCGATAAAGATATTCTTCTCACCGGTCAGACGGGCGAAGTGGAAGATATTTTCGTTGCGTGCGATAAATATGCGGATCTGTTCGATAAAACGATCGATCTCAAAGATTTGTCGAATTATCCCATTCTTATGCTCGACAACAACACGGCGACTTCCAAAGAAATATATAATTTTCTCGATTCGATTAATATAAAAATCACGCCGGAATTCGAAGTGGGCAGCGTTGAAATGCTCGTCGAAATGGCTAAAAACGGACTCGGTATCGCATGCATTCCGAGAAGATATATTCTCGACGAGTTGAAACGTCAGGAACTGTTCGAGATTAAAACCACGCCCAGACTTCCGCTCCGTATGACGGGCGTCGTGGTGAGTAAAGAGGGCGCGGAACATTCTTTCGCGCTGAAAGAATTTATCAGAATTCTTGACGACGATCAGTACAGATAAAATCTGTTTTAAAAATGGAGGCGTCGGCAATTTTGCCGACGCCTCCATTTTTACGCTGACTAATAAATTTAACGTTAACGAACGGAATCCCTACCTTTTTCTTCTTAAATCCTCGCCTTTTATCTCGATGTTAACGCCGTGTTTCTTGTCGTTTAACCGTGACAGGATTCTGTCGCCGTAACGGTCGAGAATCTGTTCCTGCGAAAGGTTGGTCGTTATGATATACGGCATGTTTTTCGCGAGTCTTTCCGATAGAATCAAAAGCAGATATTCGAGCGTGACGTTTTTATAAATCGGTTCCGCGCCGAGGTCGTCGATAACCAGCAGATCGCAACCGCAGAGCAGAGAAAGATAAAACGACTTATCCGAAACGGGCGCGGTGTGATATTTCAGGAAAATCGTGTCGAGTTCGCATGCGGAAACGAAAACGACGTTATAATTTTTATCGATAAGTTCGTTCGCTATGCACGCGGCAAGGTGGCTTTTTCCCGTGCCGACGCTCCCGTAAATAATTACGTTTTTTCTTGTTCTGTCGAATTTTTCGCAGTAGTCGGAAAATTTAGCGTAATATCTGTCGAGATTATTTTCCTTGATCGCCGAAGCCGAAAGAGCGGGAAGCGTCTTTTTTTCGATTCCGAGTTCTTCGAGCGTTATTTCGCAGGCGAGTTTTTCAAAGCATTTGCAATGCTTTCCGTTTCTCGTAATTCCCGTGTCGTTACATTTTTTGCAACGATAATCGGGAGTGGTCATTTTATCGGTAATTCCGAGTGTTTCGCGAATCGATTTCATCGTTTCGTTTGCCGCGTTCATATCCGACGCGGCTTTTTCTTCCGCCGCTTCGTTACCGTTGAATCTTGCTTTGGAAAGGTCGAATTTCGCCGTGTAGTATTTTTTTTCCGCAGCCGCGTATCCGGCGTTTTTGCCGAGAACGTCCGCGTAATATTCCGCGCGCGATTCCGCCGCCTTTCTTCTTGCGGCAAGTTCCGAGTTTATTTCTTTTATCAGTTGGTTATCGTATATCATGATTAAAATTCAATGTCGTCAATATTGTCGATGAGTTTTTCAAATTCCTCTTTTGTGTAAGAACGCGTTCTTATTGCCTGATCGTTCGTCTTTTTGCCCGCCTGCGCGTGCGGAATCTTGTCTGCCGAGAAAATCCCGTCCGACTTCCAGCCGGACAGCACTGCGTTTACGTAAGACATAGGGTTCGATTTTCCGACGGCTATTTTGCAGGCCTCGAAGATCATTTCGTCCGAGAAATTCCAACTCCGCCAGATTTTCAGGTTCTGTCTGTCCCAGTCGGTGGGTTTTCTTACCAGCCCCGCCGCGTCGAGAAGTTTTTTGATAAACCCGTCGTCGGCAGATACGGATTTCAGATATTCCGCGATGGCCGCAAGGGTAATAAGCCCTTTTTTGTAGAGTTTATCGACGATTTCGTTCATATCGGCGAGTGACCGGCGGTTTTTCCTGAAACAATAGGTCGCAAGAAATAAAAGCGTTTCGCCGTCGTACCCCATGTTGAGCCACGGCGTAACGTAGTTTTCGATAACCGGGTCGATAACTTCAACGTAGACGGAAAGCGAACGGTTGATGGAATACGCAAGTTCGGTCGTCGCCGCTTTCGCTTTATAGTAGTCCGCGATTTCCTTCTCGGAAAACTTTTTGCTCGCATAAAGAACGTCTATCTCTTTATCGAGTTTTTCGATATTTTTAATCTTCGCCGTTTTTGCTATGAAAATAATCGTATCGATATCGTAGAGGAGTTGCTTGTTCCATTTTTCAAACAACTTTAAGTCTTCGATCTGCGGCTTTCTGTTGGGAAGTATGTAATTCATAAGAGTTGCGAATTCGCCCGTTTTCAAAGAGTAATCGGACAATTCTTTTTCGATTTTCGCCGTGGTGGTAACGCCTCTTGCGATGAAGTCGTTTGCAACTTTTAAAATATATCTGCAACCTATCGCGCCGCCTTTCAGGTCTACGCAGTATTTAACGATCATCAGGAGCGCCTCGGGTTTTATTCCGTTTTCTTCCATGAGCGAGAAATACGCGGAGTATTCGTTCGTCGTTATCATTCTGTCGGGAATAAGGATCTGTAGCGCTTTGTTGAATTCGCCGTATTTTTCCGCGCTGTACTTTTTCGGCTTCGAGGATTCTGCGGGCAGATATTTGACGAGAAAAGGTTCTTCCGATAAAACGTTGACTACGCCCATTTCTTCCCAGAATTTAAAACAGTCCGAAACCACGGTTTTTTCGAGATTCACGTCTTTGCAGAACTTATCGAAGGAAACGTCCTCGTCGGAATCCTGACAGACGAAAAGCCCGTAAACATAGCATTTAACCGCTTCGCCGCTCGCTTCCGGAAGATAGGTCGTTATGAATTTGTTGTCGATGACCGTCGACGAGTTTTTTAACGTTTCCTTTGAAAAAGAACAAAAAGACATTTGATTTTACCCCATAATAACTTTGCTTGAAAATAATATTATAAAATTAAAAAAAAATCAAGTCGTTTTTCTTCAAAAAAAACAAAACACAACATATAGATTTTTTATCGCGTCTTTTACACATTTTAAAGGTGTTTTAAACTTGACGGGCATAAAATACGGGCGTTTTGAGCGGCGGTCTGAATCGCTTTCGCAAAATTTGAGGAAAATTATGAAAAAATTTATAAAAAGTCAAAAAAACGCTTAATAATTGTCGCAAAAAAATAAAAAATGTTGTATAATAAATGCGGTATAGTTTAAAATGGGCGGATATTATAACGGATAGCGTTTTTATCTGCCGGAAAAACGGAGCGATAATGATCGAACAATCTGTAATTTTAACTCCAATTTCATTATGGGAAGGCTTCGACGCTTCCCGCCCCACAAAGTCGAACATGCTCGGCGAAATTCGTTATGATAACGTCGTGCACAGGGATTTCTTTTTCTCGGGCAGGCAGGCAGGAAACGAGAGGGTGCGTATTTTCGGTAAATATTTCACGCCCGACGATTCTTTATCTCACGAGTGCTTGCTTTATATTCCCGACATAACCGAAAGAATCAATTACGAGGAAGTCATCGATTACGTCAAAATGGGTTTTTCCGTTCTTATGGTTGATTTTTACGGTAAGCGCGACAATACGGAGAATTACACCGTTTATCCGGAATCCGTTTCTTACGCGAATTACGAAACCCGCGGCAGACGAATGGACTACGTGGACGAAAGCGCGAGAGAAACGTGCTGGTACGAATGGGTTGCCGTTGCAAGATACGCTCTGACATTTTTAATCGAGCAGAATCCGTCCGTTTCCAAAATAGGCGTTATCGGGATAAAGAACGGCGCGAATATCGCATGGCAACTCGCCGCTGTGGACGACAGGGTGAAATGCGCCGTGGTTATGTTCGGCGCGGGTTGGTCGGCTTATAAGGGTATCAACAAGTTTTCCGATTCGGATATCGTGATGAACGAGGAGAGAAGAAAATATATCGCGGCGGTGGACGCTCACGCTTACGCGCAATACGTTAAATGCCCCGTTCTTTTTCTGACGTCGACGAACAGCACCGAATTCGATTTCGACAGATCGCTCGATACGCTTTCGAGAATAAGGGCGGACGTGCCTTACGTTTTCAACTTTTCTCCGGGATTCAACGTTTATCTCGACGATTATTGCAAAAAGGACGTGGAATTATTCCTTTATTGTCAGTTCGACATAAATAAATTAGTATTTCCGAAATGTCCGGAAGTGTCTATCGAACAGGACGGCAACTTTCTTGCTCTCACGCTCGATTATTCCACGGAAGTCAAAATAGAAAGCGCGAAGGTTTATATCAACGAGGGCGTTATCAATCCCGCCATAAGGAACTGGAATTCCTGCGATTTCGTCGGCGACGAAGCGGAAGGCAGAATGAAGTACGAATACGTTGCGAACGGAAGCACGAAAAACGTTTTTGCTTTCGCCGTAGTCAGATATAAAAACGGGCTTACGCTCAGTTCAAAACTTGCTTATAAGAAAATCGAGCCTACTTCGTCAAAAAAATCAAACCTGATTTATTCGAGCAGGGACGGGCTCGGCGGAATAACGTTCTACGATAAAAACGCTTCCGAAAAAAGCATTTTCGTCGACGAAAGTAAGTTTTTGGAATTGGTGAAAGGCGCGGACGGTATCTACGGCGCGTATTCGCATTGCGGACTGATAAGTTACAAATTCAGCGAACCGTGTTGCGCCGCGGACGACTCGTCCATTCTCGAAATGGATTTCTTCACTTCGGAATTCTGCGTTTTAAAACTTGTGTTTATGGTGGCAACGCCGTCGGGAGTCAAGGAATTCACTTATTCGTTCGAACTCAAAAGCGGCAAATTCTGGCAGAACATAATCATCAGATTGAACGAATTCAAATCCGCCGAGGGGATGAGTATAAGAAAATACGAGGATATTTTCGCGCTCAGAATCGAATCGGGCGGCAAATACGTGGTTAATAACATCCTATTGATTTAAAATGGAAAACGACATTAAGCGAAACGAAAATTTTAAAATAAACGACAGGCTTATCGGCGCGCCGAAGGAAAAAGTTTTTTCTTTCGGCGACGTCCTGCTTATCGCGCTTATCGTCGTTATGCTTGTTTTTTCAGTCGCGCAAAGAGTGTGGATTTCTCCTGTGAATATCGACGGAAATTCGATGAATAAAACTATCGACGACGGCGATTGGCTCGTTATGAATAAACTTGCCAAGCCGGATTACGGCGACGTTGTGGTTATCGGAATAACGGGCGAAACCAATTACATTAAAAGAGTAATCGGCTTGCCGGGCGATACGATTTGCATTAACGACGACGTCGTTTACAGAAAAAGGAAAGGCGAAACGGAATTTACGCCGCTCGACGAACCTTACGCTTACTATTCGACGGCGAAAAAACATGAAAAATACGCGGCGACGATAGTTCCCGAAGGTAAAATTTTCGTCCTCGGCGACAATCGTTACGAAAGTAAAGACAGCCGTAGTCCGGACGTGGGAACGAGAGATATAACGGCGGTTATAGGCGTCGTTCCCGAATGGGCGATAAAGAGAAAAAGCAATATCACTTCGTATTATAACGTTGTGATGAAAATAGATAATTTCATTTTGGGATTGTTCGGCGTGAAAGCCGATAACGGGAGAAATAAATGACAAACGTTTACAACGATAAAGATTACGAAAACGCTCTGAAATTAAAAAAGAAGTTGCTCGCGATATACTTCGCCGTTCTTGCCGCCGGGATTATCGGTTGCGCGGTGTTCTTTGTTTTGTTTCTGCGTTTGCCTTACATTTCGACAAGCGAACTCGAATCACAGAAACAACTTTACCTTTTCTTCGTTTGCCTGATATCGAGCATAGAAATAGTTTTTTCGTTTATCTATCTCGGTATTCCTTATAAGCGCGCAAAATGCTATTTCAGACTGATGGACGACATCAAAGTCGGCAGAAAGATGTTAAACGAAAGTACTTTTTTACAGAACGAAACTTATATAAGCGAAGTCGGTAACGTTGATTTTCACGTTATGGCGGTTCTCGAATGGTCGGATAAAACTCAGGAATATATGAGGAGAAACGTCCTCGTCGATAAGGAAAAGCCGATGCCTGACTTCAAAAACGGCGATATAATCAGATACGTTACGCACGCGAACGTTCTGCTTGCTTACGGTTTGAAATCGGACGACGATATTTTTGACGATTTTGAACAGAAATAAATAAAAAACACAATCCGGAGGATATAAAAATGTCAAAGAAAAGAAGCGAAGTAGCGGAAAATCTTAAATGGAGATTGACCGATATATTCAAGGATCAGAAAGAATTCGACGATTTGTTGGAAAATATTTCCGGAAAAGTCGATTTTTCGGCATACGAAGGCAAACTTGCCGACGAAAAAACGTTGCTCAAATGCCTTAAAGAAATGGACGAGGTTGAAACGGTTCTCGAAAAACTCGACGTTTACGCTTATATGAAAAAGGATCTCGACGCAAGAGATTCCGAGTCGAACGCTCTTCTGACGAGAGTTGAAAACGTGATTATTTCTTATAGTTCAAGCACGTCTTTCATCACGCCGGAAATCACTTCCATTCCGGACGAAAAGCTCGAAAAAATAATCGCCGATCCCGATTTTAAGGATTATGATTATATGCTTAGGAATCTTCTCAAGAGCAAAAAACACGTTCTTTCCAAGGAGAGCGAGAACGTTCTCGCTATGGGCGGACAAGTTTTCGGCGGGTTTCACGATATTTTCGGAATGATCGACAACGCCGATATGCCTTTCCCGACGATTGACGTAAGAGGAGAAAAGGTCAAGGTAACTCACGGTGTTTACGGGCTTATGCTTCAGGATAAGGACAGGGACGTGAGAGAAAGAGCGTTCAAGGCTTATTACAACGCTTATATTTCCCTTATCAACACGATTGCCGCAACCTACATCGGCAACGTAAACAAGGACGTTTTCCTTACGAGAGTAAGAAAATACGACAGTTGCCTTTCCAGGGCTCTCGAAAACGAGGACGTTTCGCCCGAAGTATACGAAAACCTTCTCGAGAGCGTAAACGAGGGATTGCCGCTTATGCACAGATATATCAACGACCGTAAAAAAGTACTCGGTCTTGACGAAATGCATATGTGGGATATTTATACGCCCCTCGTTGAAAACGACGATCTCAAACTCTCTTACGAGGACGCTTTCAAACTCGTTAAAAAAGGACTTGCTCCTCTCGGCGAAGACTACGGAAAACTTCTTCAGACGGCGCATGATAACGGTTGGATCGACGTTGAGGAAACGGAAGGGAAGAGAAGCGGAGCATACAGCATAAGCGTTTACGCAATGCCGCATCCTTACGTTCTCCTTAACTATCAGCCGACTATCCACGATGTATTCACGATCGCGCACGAACTCGGTCATTCCATTCACTCTTACAAATCGGAAGCGACTCAGCCTAAGGCAAAAGCCGATTACAAGATTTTCGTTGCGGAGGTCGCAAGCACGGTAAACGAAGTGCTTTTGCTCAAATACCTTCTCAAAAACACGGAGAACAAAGAACTTAAAAAGTATCTTTGCTCTTATTATATGGATATGATCCGCACAACTCTTTTCCGTCAGACCATGTTTGCGGAATTCGAGTATATCGCTCACGACGCGTGCGAGAAAGGTGTTCCGCTTACGAAGGATTATCTCAACGAGAAATACCTTGAACTCAACAAAAAGTATTACGGCGACGGAATCGTTTCCGACGACGAAATCGCATATGAATGGGCGAGAATCCCGCATTTCTATACCGCGTTCTACGTTTATAAATACGCAACCGGCATAATCAGCGCGATTTCGATTGCGGAAAGAATTTATAAAGAGGGCGACAAAGCCGTGGAAGATTATTTCAGATTCCTTTCTTCCGGCGGATCGGACAGCCCCGTCGAACTTCTTAAACTTGCAGGCGTCGATCTTGCGAAGAAAGACGCGTTCAAGGCGGCAATGAAGTCTTTTGAAGACACGCTCGCCGAATTTGAAAGTTTATAACAAACAGTTTACAAAAAATCCGGAAAACCGGATAAAAGAGGGATAATATGCCGCAGATAAAAACCAACGCTATGCCGTATAATCTCGAGGCGGAGCAGTCCGTTCTCGGTTCTATACTCATAGATATGGAATTACAGTACGAAATAATTTCAAAACTCAAAGAGGGAGATTTCTATCTCGAGTCGCATAAACTTATTTTTGCGGCAATGTATCAGATATCGGCGGCAAATACCCCCGTGGATCTTGTCACGCTTTCGGATGTGATGGAAAAAAACGCCACGCTCGAAAAAGCGGGCGGAATGGATTATCTCACTTCGCTTGCGAGAACGACTCCCTCCGCGGCTAATTACGCGTATTATCTCGATATCGTCAAGCGCGACAGCACGCTTCGTAAACTGATCCGAAGCGCGGATAAAATATCCGATGAATCCAGAAATTCCACCGACTATTTAAAATCGGTGGCGTTTGCGGAAAAGTGTATTTACGACATTTCGGAACAACTCGACACGAGTACGCTTTCAAACATAAACACCGCTTTTAACGGAATTCTGGATAAATATGAAAAAATACAGAAAGACAAGGATTATTTCCAGGGTTTGAAAACCGGTTTTACCGAACTTGACAAACTGACGAACGGTCTGCACGCGGGCAACCTTATCATTCTCGCCGCAAGACCGTCCATCGGTAAAACAACGCTCGCGATGAACATCGTCGAAAATATCGCTATAAAAGAAAAGGCGGTATGCGCCGTTTTCGCGCTCGAAATGACGAAAGAAGAACTTGCGCAGAGAATGATGTGTTCCGTCGCAAACGTTTCAAACCAGAGCGCGCTCAAAGGTAAACTCGAGGACGAGGACTGGCAGAAACTCTGGCAGGCTCAGAAGATTCTCAACGACACGAAAATTTACGTCGACGATACGTCTATGACTACGTGCGCCGAGATTCTCTCAAAGTGCAGAAGGCTCAAAAGCCGCGAAGGACTCGATCTCGTCGTCGTCGACCATATCCAACTTATGAACGCGATTAAACCAAGCGACAGCCGTCAACAGGAAATCACCGAAATTTCCAGAGGTTTGAAAATGATAGCCAAGGAACTCGATATCCCAGTCATCGCGCTTTCGCAGTTGTCCCGTCTTGTCACGGGCAGAAAAGGACAGAAACCCGTTCTTTCCGATCTGCGTGAATCGGGAGCAATCGAGCAGGACGCGGATATAGTTATGTTTATTCACAGACCGGACCTTGCAGCCGAAGAAAAAGAACTCGAACAGGGAAAAGTCAAAAAGAACGTCGCGCAGATAATAATCGCGAAAAACAGAGCGGGCGAGTGCAGGGATTTCGATCTTCTCTTCAAGGGTGAAAAATCCAAGTTCATCAATCCGCCCGCTTCCTATATCAACGATATTCAGGCTCCGGGCGAAAGAATAAGGAAAAACGATTTCAATAAAATTTCGGACGGAGATATCCCTGCGGCGACGGACGACGACGCTCCGCTCGAGGGCGACGACAATTTCGGAGACGTGTTCTGATATGTACGAAACTTTAATTTCGGAAGTGAACGATGAATCGATGAAACTCGCAAAAAAATATATTTTAAACGGCGAACTCGTCGGTTTTCCCACTGAAACGGTTTACGGATTGGGAGCGATCGCTTACAGCGACGAAGCGGTTAAAAAAATCTTCGAAGCCAAAGGCAGACCGCAGGATAACCCGCTTATCGTTCACGTTCATAAGGATTACGACGTCGATAAACTCGTTTACGTCGATTATGATTACGTTTATAAATTAAGAGAGGCGTTTCTTCCCGGTCCGCTCACCATGGTTTACAGAAGCAAAGGGATGATAAGTCCGGTCGCAACGTGCGGCCTCGATACCGTCGGGATAAGAATTCCGTCGAGCGAAGCGGCTCAGGCTTTTTTGAGGGCGGTTGACGTTCCCGTCGCCGCGCCGTCGGCAAACGTGTCGAAACACACAAGCCCTGTCACGGCTATGCACGTTTATGAGGATTTGCAAGGTAAAATCCCGCTTATTCTCGACGGGGGAAAATGCAGCGGCGGTATAGAAAGCACCGTTCTTGACGTTACCACGGATACGCCGATAATTTTAAGAAGCGGACTCGTGACGGCGGATATGATAAAGTCGGTTGTCGGGAAGTGTGGTTATTCGCAGAATAAACCTACCGATAAAATCCGCGCGCCGGGAATGAAATACCGGCATTACTGTCCGAAGTGTGAAACGGCGCTTTTCAGAAGAGATCAGACGGAACTTGCGCAGAAGTTGTACGACGAACTCGTTTCGGAGGGTAAACGTCCGTATTTTATGTGCGACGACGCGATTTTGACGAAAATAAAAGGCAACGTTTTAAGGCTCGGCGGCTCTGCCGAAGAAATAGCGTCTAATCTTTACGACAAACTTCACGAAAGCGAGGGTTTGGCGGATATGATTATCGCGTTCGAAGTGGAAACGGGCAGCGACGTTGACGTAGGAATTATGAACAGGCTTTCCAAGGCTTGCAAAAAATACGAAAATTAAATTTGCATAGCGATGACGAACGGAAGCCATTAATAAAACTAAAATCGAGGTGTTTTAAATGAAAATTGCAATCGGATGCGATCACGCAGGAATTTATCTTAAACCCGCGCTTATTGCTTATCTTGAAAAAAACGGTTATGAATTTACCGATTTCGGAACTTACACGGCAGAATCATGCAATTACGCCGATTACGGCGCAAAAGTCGCCGAGGCGGTCGCTTTCGGCGGTTACGACAGGGGAATTCTCATCTGCGGCACGGGCATAGGTATGTCCATCGTCGCAAACAAAGTCCCGGGTATAAGATGCGCTCATTGTCATGATAGTTTCTCGGCTCGCGCAACGCGTATGCACAACGACGCGAACGTTATCGCTTTCGGCGAAAGAGTTATCGGTTCGGGCGTTATGATCGATATCGTGGAGGCGTTTTTAACCACCGAATTCGAAGGCGGCAGACACCTTGCGAGAATTGCGAAAATCAGCGAAATAGAAAAAAAATATTCAAAGTAATCCGTTTGCGGCAGTGTTGCCGGTAACGGACAGAGGTTAAGATGAATTTAAAGGTAAGAAAAGCGGTGATTCCCGTTGCGGGTTACGGAACGAGATTTCTCCCTTTCACGAAAGCGGTCCCGAAGCCCATGCTTCCCATTCTCAATAAGCCTGCCTTGCAGATTATTTCGGAAGAAGTGGTAAACAGCGGAATAACGGATATATTGTTTATCGTCGGATACAAAAAAGAGATACTCGAAAGCCATTTCGACGCCGCTCCGGAACTTGAAAAAATGCTTGCGGATAAAGGGAAAACCGACTATCTTGAAGAAGTTGTTTACCCGGAGCATATGGCGAAATTCACATATAGAGTTCAGGAAGTTCAGAACGGTACGGCAAGCGCGATCAACTTAGCGAAAGAATTCGTCGGCGACGAGCCGTTCGCGGTTCTTTTCGGCGACGACGTTATGTATAACGAAACTCGTCCGGTTATCGGTCAACTTATCGACGTTTACGAAAAATACGGAAAGACGGTGCTCGGTTGTAAAAGAGTAAGCATGGACGTAATATCGAAATATGCGTCCGTCGAGTACGATAAAATTCTCGAAAACGACGTCTATAATATGACGAAAGTCACGGAAAAACCCAAAAAAGAAGAAGCGAAGAGCGATCTTGCGCCGCTCGGCAGATACGTATGCTCGCCCGGAATTTTCAGGATAATCGACAACCTGAAACCCGGCGCAAACAACGAATATCAGTTTACCGACGCGCTTGATTTAATCGCGAGAAGCGAAGGCGCGCTCGCCTACGTTTTCGACGGAATGCGATACGATATGGGCGACAGATTCGGATATCTCAAAGCGAATATCGAATACGGACTCCGCGACGCGGAACTCAAAGACAAACTGAAAGAATATCTCAAAGAACTTATCGCCGAATAATGCGCGGATAACGTCCGTCGGTTCGGCTAACCTTTCTTCGGGGCAGGGAACATGAACGAATTTAAATGCACGCAGGGCGTTGTTTACGCGATAAAAAACGCTCAGGTGGTTTCTCGGAAATATAAATTGAATTACGTCGGAACGGAAGAGATTTTATACGGCTTGCTGTGTCTGCCTAAGTGCGGTTCTTGCAAGGCGTTGAACGATCACGGCGTAAATAAAGATAATTATTTTGAAATCCTTAAAGAAACCTTCCGTTATAACGATCAGACCGGCGGTTTCACGCCTAAGGCGAAAGCGGTCGTAAACAAGGATTCCGAGTATCTCGCCGACGTTTCAAAAACGAAATACATCTCCACGGAACATCTTTTGCTGGCGATTCTCAACAAAAGGGATTGCGTGGCGATGAGTATTCTGCGCCGAATGGGCGTCGATTTTCCGTCCATAACCAAGGAACTCGAAGATAAAATTTTCCGCAGAGAGGAAAGGGTAACCGATATTCCCGCGGCGGAAACACAAACGGATTCAACGTCCGAAAACACTGACGAACCGATTGCGACGAAAGATGAGGAAGAAGCGAATCCCCTTTCCAAATTCGGTTATGATCTTACCGAAAAGGCGAAAGACGGCAAACTCGATCCGGTTATAGGCAGAGAGAAGGAAATCAACCAGATTATTCAGTCGCTTTCGCGCAGAACGAAAAACAGTCCCGTTCTTATCGGCGAGCCGGGCGTGGGGAAAAGCGCGGTGGTTGAGGGGCTTGCGCTCGAAATCGCATCGGGTACCGTTCCGGACGTGCTTCGGAACAAAACGATTTTTTCGCTTAACGTTTCGGGGCTTATAGCCGGCGCGAAATATCGCGGCGAACTCGAAGAAAGGTTCAAAAATGCCATCGATTACGTTATTTCGAGGGGCGATATTATCCTTTTTATCGACGAAATTCACAACATAATGGGCGCGGGCAGTACGGGCGACGGAAATCTCGATATAGCCGAAATGTTAAAACCGATGCTTGCGCGCGGCGAATTGCAGACGATAGGCGCGACGACGATTGACGAATACAGGACTTATATAGAAAAAGACCCTGCCGTCGAGAGAAGATTTCAGCCGATAAAGATAGAAGCGCCGAGCGTTGAAAATTCGATTATAATTTTAAAAGGTCTGAAAGATAAATACGAGGCTCACCATAACGTTGAAATAACCGACGAGGCGATAAAAGCCGCGGTTACGCTTTCGGACAGGTACATTACGGACAGAAATCTTCCCGATAAGGCTATCGACCTTATCGACGAAGCGGCGGCAAAGGCTCGTTTGAAATATTGCTTTACGCCTAAGGAATATTCCGAAAAAACCGCTCAGTTAAGAAAAGCGGAAAACGAGTTGGAGTACGTTCTTTCTATGGGTGAAGATTACGCCGACGAAAAACGGCAGTTGCTCGAAAAAATCGACGGACTTCGCGACGAAATTTACAAAATAAACGAAAGAGCGTTGGACGAAAGGAGCAATTCCACGCCGAAAATAACCGGCGACGACGTGGCGGAAGTCGTTGCGGAGTGGACGAAAATCCCCGTGACGAGAATAACGTCCGACGAAACGGACAAACTGAATAATCTCGAAAACGAACTGCACGACAGAGTTATCGGACAGGACGCGGCGGTCAACGCCGTATCGAGGGCTATAAAACGCGCGAGAACCTGCATAAAAGACCCGAACAGACCGATAGGTTCGTTCATTTTCGTCGGACCTACGGGCGTTGGAAAAACAGAGCTTTCAAAAGCGCTTGCGGACGTTGTTTTCGGCGATAAAAACAGCCTGATAAAAATCGATATGAGCGAGTATATGGAAAAGAATTCCGTCGCGAAACTCATAGGCGCGCCTCCGGGATACGTCGGTTACGAGGACGCGGGTATTCTTACGGATAAAGTGAGGAGAAAACCGTACTCGGTTGTATTATTCGACGAAATCGAAAAGGCCGACCCCGAGATTTTCAATCTTATGCTGCAGATTCTCGACGAGGGCAGACTGACCGACAGCAAGGGTAAAACGGTCGATTTCAGAAACACGATCATCATTCTCACGTCAAACGTCGGCGCGGCGATCACGGCTCAGAGGTCGAATTTCGGCTTTATCAGCGAAGCGGATAAAGAACGCGAAGCGAAAGACAGAATAACCGAGGCTTTAAAGAGAAAATTCAGCCCCGAGTTTTTAAACAGGCTGGACGATATAATCGTTTTCCGCAGCCTTTCGAGAGAAGATTGCGGAAAAGTTGTAGACGTTCTGCTTGAAAAACTCATAAAACGCCTTGCCGATAACGGAATAAAACTTAAAGTTGCGGGCAGCGCGGCGGACGTTATCATCGATAAAGGCTACAACGAAGTTTACGGCGCAAGACCTTTGAAACGCGCCATAACGACGCTTATCGAAGATATGCTGACGGACGCGCTCATCGACGGAAGGATAAAGAGCGGCGATGACATACTCGTTTACGCCGAGAACGGAAAAATCCGTTTTGTTAAAACAAGGTAACAAGGTAACGAGAGGTAACACAAATGGAAATCGGCGTTTCAACCGCGAGTTTGTTTTTAAGAGAATATAACGAGGATTCGCTCGTGACGCTGAACGAAATCGACGCGAGAACGTGTGAAATTTTTCTTGAAAGTTTTTCGGAGTATACCGAGGAATTCGGTAAACTGCTGCTTTCGAGAAAAGGTAATCTGAACGTACATTCTCTTCACGTTATAACGCTTAATTTTGAAACGGAATTGTTTTCCGCGAATCAAAGGGCATTCAACGATGCGAATTATTGGTTTGAGAGAGTTCTCTCCACGGGGAAACTTCTCGGCGCGCATTGTTACACGATGCACGGCAGAGCGAGAATAAAAGCAGGCTCCGACTACGATAATTACGAAAAAGCGGGCAAACGCCTTGCGATTCTTTGCGAAACGGCGGCGAAATACGGAATTAAAATTTGTCTTGAAAACGTCGCGTGGGCGTTTTGCAGTTATCCCGATTTTTTTAGAAAAGTAAAACAATACGCCCCCGATCTTATGGCAACGCTCGACATAAAACAGGCGAGAAGATCCGGCATAGACTATCGGGAATATATCGATGCGATGGGGCAAAACATAAAAACAGTTCACATTTCCGACGTGGACGAGAACGGAAAAATAAAACTTCCCGGCGAGGGAATATTCGATTTTGAAGAACTATTCAGGCGGCTTAAGGACGTCGGGTTCGACGGCGACGCTTTGATTGAAGTATACAAAGACGATTACGGCGACGTAACGGAAATAAAAAGAAGTCTTGACAAAATGCGGGAAATCGCTTACAAAACATTTTAAATCTTTAAGGAGAAGAACATATGGCTAAAAGATATCAGAATAAAGATTGGAAAAGAGCAATGACGATAAGGCTCGATTATAACAACATGATGCGCGAATTCATCGGCGACGAGGGAATAACGAGAGAAGAGTTGGTGGCGTACAGAAAATCCGCCGACAAAGCGCTCGGAAAACTCGAAAGCGAAAAAGGCAAAGGCTGGCTCGGCTGGATGGATTTACCCCTTCATCAGAGAGAAGTCGTGGCGGATATAAACAAAACGGCTAAGGAGATAAGAAGAACGGCAAAATATTTCGTCGTTCTCGGCATCGGCGGCAGCGCGCTCGGTCCGATCGCGGTTTTTCAGGCTCTTTGCCACCTTCATTATAATGACCTCCCCGCTAAGGAGAGAAAAGCGCCCAAGTTTTACGTCGAGGATAACATCGATCCTGAAAGAATGGCCGCGCTCTTTGACGTTATCGACGTCGAAAAAACCGTTTTCAACGTTATAACAAAAAGCGGATCGACTTCCGAAACAATGTCGCAGTACCTTATTATATATAATATGCTCAGAGAGAAACTCGGCGACAAGGTTAAAGATCACGTTATTGCGACCACTTCGAAAGATTCCGGCAATCTTATAAAAATCGCTAAAGCGGAGGGTTACAAAACGTATTACATTCCCGACGGAGTTGGCGGAAGGTTTTCCGAACTCAGCCCTGTGGGGCTTCTTCCCGCCGCTGTAACGGGCGTTGATATCGGCGAACTTTTAGCCGGCGCGGCGTATATGGCGAGAATTTCCATGAATAAAAATCTCAGCAAAAACCCGCCTCTTATGAATGCGATTTTGCAGGATATCGCCATGAAGAGAGGTAAAAACATTTCCGTTATGATGCCTTATGCCGACGGGCTTAAATACTTCGCGGACTGGTATTGCCAGATCTGGGCGGAATCGCTCGGTAAAGAAGTGGATAATAACGGCGTAACTGTCAACGCGGGGCAGACCCCGGTTAAATCGCTCGGCGTAACCGATCAGCACAGTCAGGTTCAACTTTACGCCGAAGGACCTTACGATAAGGTCGTAACTTTCATCGCCGTAAACAAATACAGAAAAGAAACGGCAATTCCCGAGGGCTGCGAAGATATTCCGGACGTGCATTTCCTTTGCGGTCACACCATGAACGAACTCATCGATGCGGAAAGAAAGGCCACGGAATACGCGCTCACCGTTAAAAAGAGAATGAATCACACGATTATTATTCCCGAAATAAACGCGTTCACCATCGGCGAACTTATTTTCTATTTCGAAATGCAGACGGCGTTCGAGGGCGAATTCCTCAATATCAACACCTACAATCAGCCCGGCGTGGAAAACGGAAAGAACGCCGCTTACGCGCTTCTCGGCAGAAAGGGTTACGAGGCGAAGAAGATCGAACTTTCGAGAGCGCCCGAAAAGAAAGAAGCGTATATTATTTAAGCGACGAAATTATAAACGATATATTTAAGCGGCGGGCAAGCCCGCAAAAGATAAAATCAAAAGCAATTCGGAACAGGAGCAACTGATGCCAAAGAAAGACGATTTAGCAAAATATTTATTCCATCAGGGAACGAATTACAAAGCCTACGAATATCTCGGCTCACATTTTGCGACGCGCAAAGGAAAAAAAGGCGTTATATTCAGAGTGTGGGCTCCTGCCGCGAAAGCGGTGTCGGTAGTCGGCGATTTCAACGAATGGAACGAAAACGCAACGCTCATGACGAACGACGGAGGCGTTTTTGAAACATTCGTCGAAGGGCTGAAAGTTTATGACAATTATAAATATTGCGTGACGTCCGACGGCGGTAAAGTTCTGAAAGCCGATCCTTACGCGTTCCACTGCGAAACTACGCCGGCAACCGCTTCCAAAATTTACGATCCGGACGGCTATTGCTGGAAAGACGAAGAATATTTCAAGAAGAGAAAAGGACAGAGCACTCATTCTCTTCCGATGAATATTTACGAGGTTAATCTGTTGTCTTTCAAACGCAAAGAAAACGGCGATTATTATTCCTATAAGGAACTTATCCGCGAACTCGTTCCGTACGTAAAATCTCACGGATACAATTACGTGGAGATGATGCCGCTTACGGAATATCCTTTCGACGGGTCATGGGGATATCAGACTACGGGGTATTTCGCCGTAACCTCGAGGCTCGGAACGCCGAAGGATTTTATGGCTCTCGTCGACGCGTTTCACGAAAATAATATCGGCGTTATTCTTGATTGGGTTCCGGCGCATTTTCCGAAAGACGAATTCGGTCTTTACGAATTCGACGGCGCGCCTCTCTATGAAAATAAAGGTTGGGACAGAATAGAGCATAAAGAGTGGGGAACGAGAAGATTCGATTACGGCAGAACGGAAGTTCAGTCTTTTCTCGTTTCGTCGGCGTGCTTCTTTTTTGAAAAGTATCATATCGACGGCATAAGAGTTGACGCGGTCGCGTCCATGCTTTATCTCGATTACGATAAAAAACCGGGCGAGTGGCTTCCGAATCAATACGGCGACAATAAAAACCTCGAAGCGATCGCTTTCATCAAAAAACTCAACGACGCGGTTCACGACGCCTATCCTTACGCGATTATGATTGCGGAGGAATCCACGGCGTATCCTTACGTCACACGCCCCGTGAAAGACGGCGGGCTCGGGTTTGATTATAAGTGGAATATGGGGTGGATGAACGACGTTTTGTCTTACGTCAGAATCGACCCGTTGTTCAGAAAATACGAGCATAACAAACTCAATTTTTCGATGATGTACGCGTTTTCGGAACATTACATTCTTCCCATTTCGCACGACGAAGTCGTTCACGGAAAATGTTCGCTTTTAAATAAGCAGTTCGGTTCTTACGACGATAAGTTCGCAGGCGACAGAGCGTTTATGGGTTATATGATCGCACATCCCGGCAAAAAACTTATGTTTATGGGCGCGGAGTTCGGGCAGTTCAAGGAATGGAATTATAAGGAAGGACTTGAATTTTTCCTTAAAGACTACGAAAAACACGCCAAGTTGGACAGGTTCTTCACGGAACTTAACAAACTTTATCTTACAGAGCCGGCTTTATTCGGCGACGACGACGGATGGGACGGATTCGAATGGCTTGCCGCCGACGATAAAGATCTCAATTCGCTCGCGTTCGTTCGTAAGTTCGGCGGCGAAAAGATAATCGTCGCGATAAATTTCAGCGGGACCGATATAAAATACCGGTTCGCCGCGGAAAAGGGCAATTATAAAGTTCTTTTCGATTCCGATAAAAAGATTTACGGCGGCGACGGAAAACGAAGAAAGAGAGTTTATAAAACGGAAAAGAAAGAATGGAACGGCAAGCCGTATTCGCTCGAAGTCGATTTGCCGAAACTTTCTTTTATATATCTGAAAAATAAATAACAGCGCAAATGCTGAAACGGAGGGAAAAATGATAAGTAAAAAAGAATGCGTCGCGATGCTTCTTGCCGGAGGGCAGGGCAGCAGGTTGTTTGCTCTGACAAACAAAATAGCAAAGCCTGCCGTAACTTACGGCGGAAAATACAGAATAATCGATTTTCCGCTTTCAAACTGCGTAAATTCGGGGATTGACACGGTCGGAGTGCTTACGCAGTATCAGCCGCTTATTTTAAACGACTATATCGGCAACGGCGAACCGTGGGATCTCGACCGTTCTAACGGCGGCGCGCATATTCTTTCGCCATATCAGGCGAAGCACGGTTCGGAGTGGTTCAAAGGTACGGCGAATGCCATTTACCAGAATATGCCGTTTATAAAAAGGTATAATCCCGATTACGTGCTTGTTCTGTCAGGCGACCATATCTACAAAATGGATTACGCCGATATGCTTCGCAGACACAAAACGACGGGCGCGGCTTGCACGATCGCGGCGATAAAAGTCCCGCTTTCCGAGGCTTCGAGATTCGGAATTTTAAACGTCGACGAAAACGGCGTTATTTATCAGTTCGAGGAAAAGCCGAAGCAACCAAAAAGCGACCTTGCGTCTATGGGTATTTACATTTTTTCGGCGGATAAAATGTATAAATATCTCGAAGAGGACGAAGCAGATGAAAAAAGTTCCAACGATTTCGGTAAAAACGTTCTTCCCAAAATGCTTGCTTCCGGCGAAAAAATGGTGGCTTACACTTTCGACGGTTACTGGAAAGACGTGGGAACGATAAATTCTTTGTTTGAATCGAATATGGATCTGCTCGGCGACGCGCCGAAATTCGATATTTCCGACCCGTCCTGGAGGATAAGGTCGAGAAACCCGATTGCTCCGCCGCAGTACATAGGCAAAAATGCGAGAGTGGTCGATTCGATCGTCGTTTCCGGTTGCGAAATCGAAGGAACGGTTGAAAACAGTATACTTTCGCACGACGTAAAAATCGCCGAAGGCGCGGTTGTGAGAAATTCAATAATTTACGCAGGCGCGGAAATTGAGAAAAACGCCGTTATCGATCACGCCATAATCGACGAAAACGTCAAAGTCGGCAAGGGGGCGAAGATCGGAGCGGAACAAAAAGGCTCATCGCTTTCGATTGCCGTCCTGGGAAGAGATATAACCGTTTCCGACAACGCGGTTGTCGAAGCCGGTAAAATAATCGACGAAAACGTTTAAGGAGGGAAAAGAATGAGTACGCTCGGATTGATTTTTTCAAATATACACGACAATAACGTTCCGGAACTTACGGCTAAAAGAACGGTTGCGTCCATACCGTTTTGCGGCAGATACCGTCTTATCGACTTTGCGCTTTCAAACATGGTTAATTCCGATATCCCAAAAGTCGGAATAATAACCAAGAGCAATTTCCAGTCGCTTATGGACCATATAGGCAGCGGAAAGGATTGGGATCTTGCCCGTCACGTCGGTGGGTTGTATATTCTTCCGCCGTTCGGGGTTACGGAAAGCAATATGCTTTACACTACAAGGCTCGAAGCGTTGAAAAGCGTTACGGGTTTTCTTGCCAAATCTCATGAAGATTATGTCGTAATGAGCGATTCCGATATGGTTTGCGCGGTCGATTTCAAGCCGATAATAGCAAAACATATCGCAGACGGCGCCGAAATGACGCTCGTTTACGTCAAAAAGAACAGAAGCGAAGTCGGCGGAAGAGAGAACGTTTTTCTCGACGTCGGCGCGGACGATAAGGTTAAGGGGGTTGTTTACGATTCGAAGAGCGACGAAGTCAACGTTTTTACGAACATGATCGTGATTTCGAGAACTCTTCTGATCAGTTTGCTCGCCGAAGCCTTTTCGCACGGCTCGACTTCGTTTGTAAAGGACGTTATCGACGGACGTATTCCCGCCGGCAGAGTTTACGCTTACGAGCATAAAGGTTATTACGAAGAGATTACGTCGTTGCAGAAATATTACGACGAAAACCTGAAATTTCTCGATAAAGAGAAGAGAGAAGAGGTTTTCAGAAAGGCTAACGTTTACACGAAAGTTAAAGATTCCACTCCCACCCGATACGGTGATAACGCGATAGTCAACAATTCGCTTATCGCAGACGGTTGCAGAATAGAGGGCGAGGTTTATAACAGTATAATTTTCAGAGGCGTGACGGTCGGCAGAGGAACGGTTGTCAAAAACTGTGTGCTTATGCAGAATACGATCGTCGGAGAGAAAGTTTCGATGAATTGCATCATCACCGATAAAAACGTTTACGTTAAGAGCGGGAGAAGTCTTTCCGGGAGCGAAAATCACCCGTTCTACATCTCAAAAGGAACAGTGGTATAAAAGGAGCGAATATGGCAAAAAAAGAGGTTAAAGTAACGGAAGAGCAGAAAAAAGAAAAGAAAACCGCAAAGACAATTCAGGCGGAAGAAAAAGCAACGGCAAAGGCGACAACCGAAAAGAAACCCGCAACGAAGAAAACCGAGAAGAAACCCGCAACGCAGAAACCCGAAACCGAAAAGAAACCCGAAAAAAAGACGGCGACGGAAATATCCGGGAAAAAGGATGCCGAAAAAAAAGTTTCGGAGAAAAAGACTTCTGAAAAGAAGGTTTCCGAGAAAAAGACGACCGGGAAAAAAATCGATAAAAAGATTGCAGAAGCGCCGGAAATTGCGGCGGGCGATCTTAAATTCGACGTAACGCCCGTCAAATCCGTTCTTTTTGTTGCAAGCGAGGCTAATCCGTATCTCGGCAGCGGCGGACTTGCCGACGTTATCGGCTCGCTTCCCAAAACTCTTGCCGCAAACGGTAAGTACGACGTAAGAGTTGTTATGCCGCTTTACGGCGATATAAGCGACAAATACAGAAGTCAGATGAGATTCCTTATGAATTTCAACGTTCCGCTTGCCTGGAGAAACCAGTATTGCGGCGTGTTTTCGCTTAAAGCCGACGGAGTTACGTTCTATTTTATAGATAACGAATATTACTTCAAGAGAAGCGGCTTATACGGATTTTACGACGACGGAGAAAGGTTTGCTTATTTCTCCAAAGCGGCGCTCGAAATGATGGTTCATCTCGATTATTATCCGGAAATACTTCATTGTCACGATTGGCAGACGGCCCTTTCGGTTGTTTATCTTAAAACGTTATACGCGAATCGTTACGGTTACGATCATATCAAGGCCCTTTTCACTATTCATAATATAGAATATCAGGGGAAGTACGGCTACGATTGCTTAGGCGATTTGTTCGGTTTGCCCGAAAGCGTTAAGCCCGCGCTCGATTACGACGGGTGCTTAAATCTGATGAAAGGCGCGATACAGTTCTCCGACAGGTTTTCAACCGTTTCGAGAATGTACGCCAACGAGATCAAAAATCCGTTCTTCGCTCACGGACTTCAGTACGCGATATGCGAAAACGAATTCAAACTCACCGGAATTCTCAACGGAATAGACGAAACGGTTTATAATCCCGAAACGGATGAAAAACTGTTCCGTAATTACTCCGCGGACGATACGAGCGGAAAAGCCGTTTGCAAGAAAGAACTTCAGAAGATGCTCGGGCTCCCCGAAAAGGACGACGCGCCGCTTATTTCGATAATTTCGCGGCTTGTTCCCGCAAAGGGGCTTGATCTTGTCAAATGCGTTATCGAAGAACTTCTTGCGGAGAACGTTCAGGTGGTAATTCTTGGAAAAGGCGAAGGCGATTACGAGGATTATTTCAGAATGCTTGCCGACAGATATTCGGGCAAATGCAGAGCGATTATCGCATACAATAAGGATCTTGCGAGCAAGATATATTCGGCGTCGGATATATTCCTTATGCCGTCGAAGCAGGAGCCGTGCGGATTGTCGCAGATGATAGCGTGCAGATACGGCGCGGTGCCTGTGGTGAGAGCCACGGGCGGATTGTTCGACAGTATTTCGCCATACAATAACGATATGAGAAACGGCGGTAACGGATTCGTGTTCGGTAATTACAACGCTCACGAAATGCTTTACGTGATAAAGGACGCCGTGTATACGTTCGGCAACAAAGACGAGTGGCGCGGAATTATGAAAAGGGCGATGACTACCGATTTCAGTTGGAAGAAGTCGTCGGGAGAATATGAGAAATTATACGACAATATGCTGGGCGAGATAAGATAATCGCGGCAAACAGGAGATACAAATGGGAAAAACCGATATCACTCCCAAGGAAATGAAGGACGTAATCAGCGGAAAACTGTCGAAATATTTCGGCGTGTCAATCAAAGAAGCGTCAACGGAACAACTTTATAAAGCCGTCGTTATGGCGGTGAGAGATATTCTTTTGGAAAAAAGAAACGCTTACCACTACAAAACCAAAGCGGCAAAGGCAAAGAGAGTTTATTATCTTTGCATGGAATTTTTGCTCGGACGTTCGCTAAAAAACAACGTCTATAACCTTGGTATTGAAGAACAGGTAAGCAAAGTTCTGAAAACGAGAGGATTGACGCTCGAGGACCTTTATGAACTCGAACCCGACGCAGGGCTCGGAAACGGGGGACTTGGCAGACTTGCGGCTTGTTTTATGGACGCGCTCGCAAGCGGAAATTACCCCGCGATGGGATATTCTATCCGTTACGAATACGGTCTTTTCAAACAGAAAATCGTAGACGGCTGGCAGACGGAACTTCCGGACG